>Ga0209988_10000410_pt1 | contig 26647 bp, 23 predicted proteins | sample N075metaG_FD_183115 | JGI IMG/M metagenome (GOLD analysis project Ga0209988, IMG submission 183115) | Deep subsurface microbial communities from Kermadec Trench to uncover new lineages of life (NeLLi) - N075 metaG (SPAdes) (version 2) | ecosystem: Environmental > Aquatic > Marine > Ocean trench... | reverse complement strand
GTTGGCGAATATATTCGTGAAGTTCTTCGCGGCTCCAGGGGTCCCCCTTGAATGCGCGCCTGACTCGCGCGAACAGTCCGATGTTGCCTGTGGCGCTGGTACTTGGAGGTTTAGCGCTCATCGAACGTCGGTGCTCGCGTAAGGGTTCGCAATGCCGCGGTCTTTGAGGATAGCCGTTTCGAGGCGCTCCATTTCATCAGCATCCGCATTATTTTCGTGGTCGTAACCCAGCAAATGCAGCACTCCGTGCACCAGCATATGCGCCCAGTGATCGCCAAGCGATTTACCCTGCTGAGCGGCTTCTTCGCTAACTACCGGCGCACATACAACGATGTCACCCAGTTGCCGCACCGCGTCAGCCGGGAGACTGTCAATTTGCCCCGCCGGAAATGACAGCACATTAGTCGGCATGTCCTTCTCACGGTAGCGCTTGTTCAGCGTTTGAATTTCCGCCGCATCAACGACACGCACGGCGATGTCCGCATCGCTGTCTGGCATACGGCCGGATTGACCGGCTGCAAACTCGACCCAGTCCTGAATATCCGTTTCGGCCGGAATGCCTGTGTCGCTACAGGCGAATTGCACATCAACCACCATTGCCGTCAGATTCGTAGGCTTCCACAATGCGCCGAACCAGCGGGTGGCGAGCAACGTCTTTCGGTAAAAACAGGGTGAAGCCGATGCCATCGACATCTTCAAGAATCTGCATGGCGTTCTTGAGGCCGGATTGCTGGTCATCCGGTAAATCGATTTGCGTAATGTCACCAGTCACAACTGCATGCGATCCAAAGCCGATACGCGTCAGAAACATTTTCATTTGAGCGACACTGGTATTTTGCGCCTCGTCGAGAATCACAAACGATTCATTGAGCGATCGTCCACGCATGAACGCAAGCGGTGCAATTTCGATGACGTTGCGTTCGATCAAGCGGGTCACTTGTTCGGCACCCACCATGTCGTACAGCGCGTCATACATCGGTCGCAGGTAAGGGTCGACCTTCTGCGACATGTCGCCGGGAAGAAAGCCTAATCGCTCACCTGCCTCGACGGCCGGGCGCACGAGCACGATGCGGCGCACCTCCTCATTGTCTAGCGCATCAATTGCGCAGGCCACCGCCAAATACGTCTTGCCGGTGCCGGCTGGCCCAATACCAAACGCAAGATCGTGTTGCCGAATACTTTTGATGTACGCGATCTGATTCGCGCCACGTGGTCGAATCAGTTTGCGCTGTGTCTGAATCGCCACGTCATCATCGCCGGCGCCGGCATCGAATTTGACCGACGCCAGTTCACCATCGTTCATTTCAGACTCCTGCAACAAAATATGGACTCTTTCCGGATCCAGGCGCTCGTTATCGGTCATCTGAAACAGCGACAACAATACGTCGCCACCGATTTGCGCGGCGCCGGGCTGACCGGTTACGCGAAAACGATTGCCACGACTGGCGATTTCGACATTTAGGCGGCGTTCGATTTGCCGTAAGTGTTCATCGAACTGGCCACACAAGTTGGCCAGGCGGTTATTGTCGGCGGGCTCGAGGACTATGTCCCGAGATATCTGGACAGCGTTCAAAGTACGTCAAAGACTACCGCGATCGGGTGAAATGCGAAAGTAGCCAGTTCACAGAGAGGACGATATCAGTCGGCCGCGAAGCGAATTGGGCAACGCCTCGGTGATGGCAACGTCAACAAACTGGCCGATGCAGCTGGGATTTGCGTCGAAATTCACCCAACGCATGTTTTCGGTCCGCCCGGCGACCTGGCTGGCGTCTTTCTTTGACGTTTTTTGGACGAGGACCCGCTGCGTTGTACCGATCATGGACCTGCTGATCTCCAGCGCCTGCTGATTGATACGGGCCTGCAGAATCTGCAAACGGTGTTTTTTGGTATCCATCGGTGTGTCGTCAGCATACCCGGCAGCCGGCGTTCCCGGGCGCGCACTGTAAATAAAGCTAAATGACTGATCGAACCCAATATCAGCGACGAGATTCATCAACGCCTTAAAGTCGTCATCCGTTTCGCCCGGGAATCCGACGATAAAATCGGACGACAGCGATATATCAGGTCGAGCTTGTCTCAACTTACGTATTTTCTGTTTATATTCCAGGATCGTGTGACCGCGTTTCATCCTGGCAAGAATCCGATCCGAGCCGTGCTGAACGGGTAGGTGCAGATAGTTCGCGAGCTTCGGTATCTCGGCGTACGCCTGGATCAAGCTGTCGGTGAATTCGACGGGGTGCGACGTCGTGAATCGAATTCGTTCAATACCATCGATAATCGCAACGTAATAGATAATTGTCGCAAGATCTGCGATCTGTCCATCATGCATCGGCCCGCGGTAGGCGTTGACGTTTTGACCGAGTAGATTGATCTCGCGCACGCCCTGATCGGCAAGGCTGGCGCATTCAGCAATGATGCCATCGAATGGCCGGCTGATTTCCTCACCGCGCGTATAGGGCACGACGCAAAAACTGCAGTACTTGCTGCAGCCCTCCATGATGGAAACGAACGCTGTAGGACCGTCTGCTCGTGGTTCCGGCAGGCAATCAAATTTTTCGATTTCGGGAAACGAAATATCGACGACAGAGCCGTTCTTCGAACGCGCCTCCTCAATCAGCTCGGGAAGGCGGTGCAAAGTCTGCGGCCCAAATACGATGTCGACGAACGGCGCACGTTTGGTGATGCCCTCACCTTCCTGGCTCGCCACACAACCGCCAACACCGATCATCACGCCAGGCCGTGCCTCTTTGAGGGGTCGCCAGCGACCGAGTTCCGAGAAGACCTTTTCCTGCGCTTTCTCGCGAATTGAGCAGGTATTGACGAGCAGCAGGTCGGCCTCCTCAACCTTGTCGGTCAATTCGAATCCGTGCGACTCGCGCAAAACATCCGCCATCTTGTCCGAGTCATACTCGTTCATCTGGCAGCCCATCGTCTTGATATAAAGCTTTGGCATTCAGAAAACCCACCGTAGGAGCGGCTTCAGCCACAACGATAGTGGCCACCCATTGTCGGGCCTGAAGGCCCTCCTACAAGTCATCGGATGAATCCCATCGACTCCAGTTTGACGAGTATACGATGTGCGGCCATGTCAGGCGTGATATTGACCGTGTCGATGACCATCTCGGCATTCTCTGGCACTTCATAAGGGTCCGAGATGCCGGTGAACTCTTTGATCTTGCCAGCGCGTGCGAGGGCGTAGAGTCCTTTTCGATCTCGTTGCTCACACACCTTGATCGAGGTCGCAACGTGAATCTCGACAAAGCCCCCAACCGCAGAGATCGTTTCGCGAATAGCGCGGCGCGTAGCGGTGTAAGGCGCAATCGGGGCGCAGATTGCAATGCCGCCGTTCTTGGTGATTTCACTTGCAACATAACCGATGCGTCGAATATTCAGATCGCGATGTTCTTTCGAAAAGCCCAATTCACTCGATAAATTCTTGCGAACAATGTCACCGTCGAGAAGACTCACCGGGCGCCCACCCATTTCCATGAGTTTGACCATCAATGCGTTTGCAATCGTCGACTTGCCCGATCCCGAAAGGCCGGTAAAGAAAACAGTATAGCCCTGCTTGTGCCGCGGCGGATGCGTCCGGCGAAGCTCGGCCACAACGTCCGGGAATGAGAACCATTCGGGGATATCGAGACCTTCCTGCAAGCGTCGACGCAGCTCGGTTCCCGAGATATTCAGGACATTGTCGTCGTCTTCGGCCTCATCGATTGGGATGTACTGGGCACGATTTTCCGCATAGACCATAAGCTGAAATGGCACCATTGTGATGTCGAGCTCATCGGCGTGTTCTTTCAACAAGTCCTGTGCGTCATAAGGGCCATAGAAATCCTTACCCTTGCTGTCTTGCCCGGGGCCCGCATGATCGCGTCCAACGATCAGGTGTGTGCAACCATAATTCTTGCGGATAATCGCATGCCACAGCGCCTCACGCGGCCCACCCATGCGCATTGCCAACGGTAACAGACTTAGCATCGTTGTCTGCTCCGGATACCGGCCAAGCAAGTGCTCGTAACAACGAACACGCGTGAAATGATCGACGTCGCCGGGCTTGGTCATGCCAACCACAGGGTGAATCAACAGGTTCGCTTCAACATCGTGAGCTGCGCGTAGCGTAAGCTCCTGGTGCGCTCGATGCATTGGATTACGGGTCTGAAATGCGACGACCTTGCGCCAGCCGAGTTTCTTGAAGCGGTTCCGAATTTCGCTCGGCGAATCCCGAAGACTTTTATAATCATAGTGCGTCGGCTCTTCGATGCCGTGCAATTTGCCGCCAACATACACCGGATTGCCAATATTCTTGAGGTAATTCACGGCAGGATGTTTTTCGTCCGTAGTACCGTAAACGCCTTTGGCCTCGGCATCGAGGTCGGGTGTCCACACGTCGCCAACCTCGAGCGTCGCAAGAATGACGCCTTCGAGATCGCGTAATGCCAGCTTGTCGCCTGGTTTGACGTCCGCCGCAAACTCTTCGGTCACGTCGAGCGTAACCGGAATCGGCCATAACACGCCGCTCTTGAGGCGCATCTTATTGACGACAGAATCGTAGTCGTCTTTGTTGAGAAATCCTTCCAGTGGCGAGAATGCACCGTTCAGCAGTAGCTCGATGTCGCACAGCTGCCGCTCGGTGAGATCCCACGACGCGTACTCGCCCGCCGCTGCCTTCTCGGCTTCCGCATCACTGGCCGGCAGATACAAATACTTAAGTTCGCCGCCATGCGGCGCTTTGAACGCACCCATTTTTCTGTGTCCTGAAAGTTTAAGAACGGCGCAGGCTAACTAATAGCCGCGCCGTTTAGAATGAACGAATTGGCTGTTACCAATACTAGAAAGGAATATCGTCGTCGAAATCATCGGGGCCTGGCTGTGGCGGCGCACTCGATGGAGCTGAATCCGACGAGGAACTCATTGGCGCGGAACCGCCGCCACGTCCGCCAAGCATTTGCATCTCGTCGGCAATGATCTCGGTCGTCCAGCGATCCTGGCCGCTTTTGTCCTGCCATTTGCGGGTTCGTAATTTGCCCTCGATATAAACCTGCGATCCCTTGCGGAGATACTCTGCCGCAACTTCCGCGAGCCGGTCGAACATGGCCACTTTGTGCCATTCGGTCCGGTCTTTTTGTTCGCCAGTCTGCTTGTCCTTCCAGCTCTCGTTGGTGGCCACAGTTAGATTGGTCACTGCCGAGCCGCTGGGCATGTAACGTGTCTCGGGATCGCTTCCGAGGTTTCCGATAAGGATGACTTTATTAATTCCGCGGGCCATAGCTGGTCCCCTGTCTGATGTTTCTTGGTTTTGCCCGTCGGCCTTCGGGCCGATGAGGGTCGCCTATTGTAGAGCCTGTCCGGCTAATTACCAGCCCAGTTTCTACAGGGAACAACATGAATAACGCAAGGGGTCAGAGCCCTTTCTCCGAAAGGGCTCTGACCCCTATTGCCGTCGAGACAAGCCCGAGGCGGCCAGCCAGATGGCGGCCAGCAACGCACAGACGAAAAATACATCCGTCGGGCGCCCTGTGCCAAGGAAGCGACCTCCAATCAGGCCGCCGACGAAGGCGCCGAAAAACTGGGAACTCGAGAAAACGCCCATCGAGGCGCCGCGAGCATCGCCATCGGCCAGCATGGATAGCCGGGCCGGCAGGCCTGCTTCGAGGAAATTGAAACCTGCGAAGAACAATGCCAGCGCGACAAACACAGGCACGACGCCAAATGCGCCGAATGACAGCATCAGCTGACCGGCAAGCAGCAACATCACGGCAATACCGATGGTCGCCGCTTTGCCCTGCCGCTCGTCGCTCAGAATCAAGGGCACGGTACCGAGCAATGAAACGAACAACGCACCAACATAGATCTTCCAATGCGCTGTCACGGGCAATTCGAGACGATCGACAAACAGGAATGGCAGTGCCACGAAACTGGCTGTCAGAATCGCATGCAACAAGAATACGTAGCCGTCCAGGCGTAACAATTCGGGTCGCAGTGCCGGCCTCAGTACCCAGGTTTGCTTCGTGATCGGCCGTTTGATGTCAGCCGGCAGCGCCTTGAGCAATACCACGCCGACGACGGCCAGTAGCGCGGCGATCCAGAACAGCGCCGGCACGCCAGCGTGTGCCGCAATTGCCGGCCCTGCGATTAGTGCAATCACAAACGAACCACCAATCCCGACACCGAATACGGCCATCGATCGCGTTCTCACCTGCTCCCGGGTCGCATCAGCTATCAGGGCGGCCAGTGTCGCGGATATCGCGCCCGCCCCCTGCAGCAGCCGGCCAGCAATGACCGTATGGATCGTATCGCCCGTGGCGGCCACGACGCTGCCCATCGCAAATACGAACAGGCCGCCAGCGATGACCGGGGCGCGCCCAATGCGATCGGACAACATGCCCAGCGGGATTTGCAGCCCCGCTTGGGTCAGGCCGTAAGCACCCACTGCAAATCCAATCAGGATCGGCGTAGCACCATCGAGGCCTGCCGCGTACAGCGACAACACCGGCAGCAATGCGAACAGACCAAACATTCGCAGCATCGCGATAAGCGCAATGACGCCGATAGCGCGCCGTTCGGTTGGCAGCATTTCCGTTGATTCGCCACCGTTGGTCAGTTGCATCGCATGCACTCTTTGCGCCAGAGTCGCAGGGCGGCGTATATTAGCAGGTTGGTTGGCATTTACTGAATCAAGCTATGAAGTACATCGACATTCGCGGCGCAAGAACGCATAACCTCCGCAATCTCGATTTGAGATTGCCCCGCGATAAATTAATCGTGTTTACGGGGCTGTCCGGCTCGGGCAAGTCTTCGTTGGCATTCGACACGATTTACGCAGAAGGTCAACGGCGATACGTCGAATCACTGTCGGCTTACGCGCGTCAGTTCCTGTCGGTGATGGAAAAACCCGACGTCGATCACATTGAAGGACTGTCGCCGGCAATTTCGATAGAACAGAGATCGACTTCGCACAACCCGCGGTCGACCGTTGGTACAGTCACTGAAATATACGACTACCTGCGCCTGCTCTACGCGCGCGCCGGCATCCCGCGTTGCCCCGATCACAACACCAACCTGGAGGCACAGACCGTTAGCCAGATGGTTGACCAGGTGCTTGCCTTGCCCGAAGGCACGCGGCTGATGTTGCTTGCGCCGGTTATCGCCGACCGCAAAGGCGAGCATGTGCAACTCATGGCCGACTTGATGGCCCAGGGCTTCATCCGCGCACGGATTAATGGTGAAGTCTATGAACTCGACCAGCCACCGTCGCTGGACCTGCGCAAGAAACATCGCATCGATGCGATCGTCGATCGCATCAGGGTCAAGGACGAAATGCGTCTTCGGTTAGCCGAGTCGTTCGAAACAGCGCTGCGCATCGCCGATGGCGTCGCGCGTATCGCATTCATTGACGAGCCCGATAAGGATGAACTCATATTCTCGGACCGTTTCGCCTGCAATATTTGCGGTTACAGCCTGACCGAACTCGAGCCACGGCTGTTTTCGTTCAACAACCCCTCTGGTGCCTGCCCGACATGCGATGGCCTGGGAGTGAAGCAATTCTTTGACCCGGAGCGCGTCGTCGTCAACCCGGATCTGTCGCTCGCAGGCGGTGCCATTCGCGGTTGGGACCGCAAGACAACGTACTACTATCAAATGATCCAGAGTCTGGCGTCGCATTACGACTTCGATCTCGAAACACCGTTCTCAGAACTTCCCAGGAAATTACAGGACGTTGTCCTGTACGGCAGCGGCGGCGAAAAAATCGAGTTCTATTATGAGAATTCGCGTGGCATGCAGATCAAAAATCGGCACCGCTTCGAAGGCGTGATTCCGAATCTCGAGCGGCGCTACCATGAAACTGAATCGGGCGCCGTCCGAGAGGAACTCGCCAAATTCCTGAACAACCAGGGCTGCCCCGATTGTGGTGGAACTCGTCTTAATAGAGCTGCACGACATGTATTCATTACAGACCTATCGTTGCCACAGATTTCCAGCATGTCGGTTGGTCATGCGCGCGCATTTTTCGACAACCTGACGCTCGACGGCTGGCGCGCGACGATTGCCGAAAAGATCGTCAAGGAAATTGGCGCTCGGCTGGGATTTCTCAGCGATGTCGGTCTCGATTACTTGTCTCTCGAACGTAGCGCCGACACATTGTCGGGCGGTGAGGCGCAACGAATTCGCCTGGCAAGTCAGATCGGTTCGGGGCTTGTCGGTGTCATGTACATTCTCGACGAACCGTCGATTGGACTGCATCAGCGTGACAACCAGAGACTGCTCGGGACGTTGACGCACCTCCGGGATATCGGCAATACCGTCATTATTGTCGAACACGATGAGGAAGCCATACTAACCGCCGATTACGTCGTCGACCTCGGACCAGGCGCCGGCGTCCATGGTGGTCAGATCGTAGTCGCCGGCACACCCGATGACGTGAAGAATAGTTCGGAATCGCTGACGGGCCAGTACTTGTCCGGCAAACGCTCCATCGCCATACCCGACGTGCGAACTAAAGCTGACGAATCGCGCACGATAAAGATCGTTGGCGCATGCGGCAATAATCTCAAGGAAATCGACGCGTCGATTCCCATTGGGCTGATGACTTGTGTCACCGGCGTGTCCGGGTCCGGCAAATCAACGCTCGTCAATGACACCTTGTATAAAGCGGTCGCCGACCTGCTCAATCGGAGCAATCGTAACCCCTTGCCGCACAAGGAAATTTTGGGTCTTGAGCAGATCGATCGCGTAATCGATATCAGCCAGAGTCCGATCGGCCGCACGCCGCGGTCAAATCCGGCCACCTACAGCGGTCTGTTCACACCGATTCGCGAATTGTTTGCCGGAACCCAGGAAGCAAGATCTCGAGGCTACCTGCCCGGACGATTCAGTTTTAACGTCAAGGGCGGTCGTTGTGAAGCGTGCCAGGGCGACGGCGTCATTAAGGTCGAAATGCACTTCCTGCCCGACGTGTACGTCCCGTGCGATGTTTGCCGCGGCAAGCGCTACAACCGCGAAACTCTCGAGTTGCGTTACAAGGGCAAGAACATTAACGAAGTGCTGGAGATGACGGTTGAAGATGCCGCCGTATTTTTCCAGAACGTGCCAGTGGTCGCGAAGAAGTTGCACACACTCATGGACGTTGGACTTACCTACATTCGCCTCGGCCAGAACGCGACAACGTTGTCCGGTGGCGAAGCGCAACGCGTTAAACTCGCGAAGGAGTTGTCGAAGCGGGACACGGGTAACACGCTCTACATTCTCGACGAACCGACGACCGGCCTGCACTTTCACGACATCGAACAATTACTCGTTGTCTTGCATCGCCTGCGTGATCGCGGCAACACCGTTGTTGTTATCGAACACAATCTGGACGTCATTAAAACCGCGGACTGGATCATCGACCTCGGCCCTGAGGGTGGCGACGGCGGCGGCGAGATCATTGCGACGGGCACACCCGAAGACGTTGCTGCAAATAAGCGATCTTTCACGGGCCAGTATCTGAAACCACTCGTCGGAACGCCATCAGAGCAGAAACGCGCTTGAATTCACACGGGCCAGCAGCGGCCAAGCGAATCGCGGCTAAAGCCGCTCCCACAAGTGCGCAAGGCCCGCGGGTGGGATGTTTGTTGGCGGAAATAAAGCGCAGCGCAGCGAGCCATTTCGCCAACAAATATGCCAGTTGTGGGCCTTACCGTAGTCGGCGCAGTGAAATTATATCGACGGGATCTTCCAAAATTTGTCCCTGCACATAGGCGTCATCGGTTAGTGCGTCCGCGGGCGATTCGTGAATGGCACGAACGACGTCCATGCCACTAACTACTTGACCGAAAACGGCGAAACCCTGCCCGTCAGCATTGCGTGTACCGCCGAAATCGAGCGCCGGTTGATCGCCGATGCATATAAAAAACTCGGTGGTCGCCGTGCCGACCTCTGCACGCGCCATCGAAATGCTGCCGTCCAGATGTGGCAAATTCGTGGTCGCCGTGGTTTCGTGGGCAATCGGAGGGAACGGGCTCTCAGTGTCTCCGATTCCGCCCTGGATGACTGAGATCACCGGGCTGCCGTTGTCATTTTCCGGTGATACGACGCGATAGAACGTGCCGCCATCAAGGTGTGCACCACCAACTAATCGAAGAAAGTTTTCGACCGTGATCGGCGCTTCGTCCGGATACAGTTCCAGTTCGATGATGCCAAGCGAAGTCACCATTCGAACACGTTCGCCCTGCCGCATCTCGATGAAGCTGCCTGTCTGCAGGAATCGAATGGTCAGCTCGATCGGCTTCTGCAGCCGCATCATGAACGCATGCGAATGTTCGACAACGATGAAATCGTCCATGCCTTCGAGTTTCGTGTCCTCGACCGATACTTTGCCATCGTCGGGATCGTCCAGCACTGCGGAAGTAATCGGATCGATGCTCCGGTTGCCGGCGATTATTCCCAGTTCGAATTCGGCTGGCCCAAGTTGCAGCGGCACGCTGTCGGCACCTTTTCCTAACTGACGTCCCGCCGGACCGTTGACCCAGTCAATGCCCGGCACATCGCCGAGTTTGTCCACCGCCGCGCTTCCCTGGTTGGGTGGGCCCAGCATGACGACTCGACCGAGACGAGGAATATCGTTAACACTCAGATACTTACGGACCAATATTCCGCCGAGCGAGTGGCTGACGAAATGAACTTTTTCAATTGCATCGTTGGACTCGCAACTCACCAAACCTTTGCCGATGGCCATGGGCGCGAGCTCCTCGATTGGATACTTGCGAGATGGGTAGTCAATGTTAATGGCGACGAATCCGGCGGCATCGATCGCCTCAGCCATCGTCTCCATCGACGCCGACGTTCGTGCAAGACCGTGCAGCAGAATGACGCACTCGTCTGCACTCGCGGTTGACACCGTGAACAGTGCGAGGAACATGGCGATCCAATTCATCCGTCCCGCTTGCACTCCCCACAACCCTCCAATATTTCGCGGCTAAAGCCGCTCCTACAAGCCGCTCCCACCAGACGCTCCTACGACACCGTCTGTTTTCGTGAACGCCAATATCCCTGACTCGAGAAACAACGCCAGACCCACGGTAGCCAACGTAGCAAAGCAAAGCTCAACCACAACGCCCAACCAAGGATTAGCGTTTTGTATACCCACAACGGAACAGTCCAGGCCGATGCGGTCGGCAAAACAGAGTCGCTTCTGTCGACGAACCATTTTAGTGAGTTTCCGTACGAACCGTTGCCCGTCACGTTCATGTCGGGCGTGCCGAGTAAGCCGCCGGGCAGGCTTGTCACGATCGTCATCAGCGCAACAACGGTTAACGTGGCATAGGCAAGTTGAATAAGGTTGAACTGCCACCAGGTCGCCTGGCCGTTCCACCGCTCACGTGCCCCACTGACAAGCAACCACAGCACGACCGTACCCAGCGCTGGCCAGGCGAAGGTACTGAAGCCCAGACCAAGCAACAGCCAGTGCCAGGTCTTTAGCGGCGCCAGCCCCGTCCGACCCAGAATGATGGCGGCCAGAATGAGCACGGCCAGCTCCGACCAGTACAGAACCGCGGGGCCAAGACTCGGCCCGCGAGTCGCCAACAGCCAACGATTGCGCGGCAGATCCATGCGAATGGAAATGTTGCTCGCCGGGGCACGGATATTCACGATCGGCGTCTTGGTGCTAGGCATCACTTCGCCATCGCTACGCCAGCTCAACTCGATAGTGTGTTCGCCGGGCAATATCGGAACCGTCAATGCGCCATCATCGGCGCGCAGTGACTGTGTTTGTCCATCAATCGAAACCCTGGTTACTTCCGCATCTATTGGCAGCTGCAGGACGTGTTGCGCGCCGCGAGTGCTGCGATACTCCAGCGCCAATGTGGCGGTGATCGACCGATCACCGTGCTGTACATGGAGGTCTACCGAATCGAATGCCAGCGTTTTCCCCGCGCTTCCCTCCGGTCTGGTCGCGGTCAACGCGAGGCTTTCTCCAGCGCGCGGATAAAAGTTTGCCATGCGTGCGTCATAACCGCCGCCTGCGGATTCGCTTTCGGGCACGCCGTCAAACTCCACATGCCAGATACCACTCACAACGACGCGCCATATTTCTCGCCACGGAACGCCATTGCTTGCTTCCAATGTCAGCAGCGACTTTCGCTCAAGCGTCGACTGCCATGTGAACCGATCAACATTTGGCGCCATTGTTACCAGGATCTTGCCGTCTTTAACGGTGGCGTTCTCGCTGATCACCGATTCGCCCTCGATAAGCGGTAACTCCAGTGTCAGGGCACCCTGCGCCGGCGCGACACGTGACACGTAGGTCCGGACGCCCCAGTCCAGGTCCAGCTCGAGCGTTCGTGTAACCTCGACAAATGGCGGAAATCGACTGCTTTCCCAACGAAGTGATCCATCGGCGATGTCTGCCGATTGCAGCCGGGTAAGCTGTAGAGATCCTGACAACAGGCGCCGGTCTTTTATGCCAGCGATGAACCAACCGTCGCCCACCGCGTCGACGACTCGTGGTGGCGCGGGAAACGGAATCTCAAGGCTGTCGACAGCGGGAATCGGGCCACTCAAGATAACTTTGTGCCGCCCGGCCTGAAGTCGAATCCACAGAGACTGATCGGGCCCTCTCGAGACCTGCCCTGCTGCCGTGCCGTCCAGCAATATCGCAGCAGGACGCCAACCCGCATCCGATCCAGGTAACGGGACGGCGACCTCTTCGAGCGCATACACCGTCAGCGATATTCGCACGCTGTGTTCGCCAATATCAATATCCGCCGCGACAATTTCGGCGCAACGTGGCGTGCACTCAGGTGGCTGCAGCAGTCGAGTCTCGAGATCTTTGAGCAACTCTGCATCGGGCAGCTGCGCCTGCGCCGATTGGCCTGCGCCCAATAGGAGACCGATCAGTCCTACCGCAATCAGTCCACCAGCCGTTGACGCCCCGATTTGTAATCCGCCAGGAAATTTGAATTGCCGCTTGAGGATTTCTGCGGCAAGCACCGCAGAGAACAACAGCAGCATGACGACCTCGAGAAGCCGCAGCGACGAGACCAGCCAGCGCGGCATGATTATGAGTTGCATGGTCTGATCGGCATCAACCGGCCCGCTCCACGACAGCCTGTAGGAGTTCCATTGCCACGACGGTATGCCGGTGCCGACCTGCACAATTGCGTTTGGTGCGTACCGCGAGTACGACACCAGCGATGCCACTTTTGCGGCTTGCTCGTAGGACAGGAGGTTTTCATTACTACGAATTTCTCCCTTCGTTGCCTTGTCCGCATCCTCGACAGCCATCATCAATTTATCCATCGCACCACGGCCGAACTGCGACGCAGGTGATTGGGCGACCATCCCACGCTGCGACTCAAGCTGCGGATAAATCGCGATTCGTAGCTGCTCGGCAATAAACGGCACCAGCATGAGAACCAGCAAGGCCGCACTGGTCACCTGGTACACCCGGACGGTCTTCTGCAATCGGCCCGCTGGCGCAACGCGCAGCAACGCGATCGCGATTAGAATATTCAGCCATAGCCACGCGGGGGCGTTGATTTCGTGAAAACTCAATGCGAGCGCCGCAAGGGCAATAACGCCTGCTGTCGGACCGAACAACCGCCAAGCGGAAATTGTGATAATCAGGACCAGGAAAAAGTCCAGCAACTGCCATCGGCTGGCCCAACTCCCGGACGCTCTGTCGACGCCGGGGGCTGCCAGTAACTTGTGCCCCGGCGGCAGGTTCAAAATCGTTCGTGCGCTCGCAAATCGCGCGTCCCAACCAGTCACAGGCAACTTGCGGCCAGCCCCGGAGCGGCCCACAGTAGCCAGCTCAAGGTTGGGGTAGCGCAGCTCGACGCCGGTCCGTCCTTCGCTATCGCCATCAGTGATCAGCAAATTCTCCCCGTTAACAGAGGCGGTCAGCAGTGAAAATGGCGACGACATATCGAGCCGCCAATCGCTTCGCATGGTACCGACGATGCGGTCGCTAACCACGAAACCGGAGCGATCGAAGTCCATCCACATCGTGCGCGAAAGATTGAGATCATTCTCCGCAGACACAATGCCGCGGCTACGCTCAGTAATCTTCATCGAATCTATCGATGTCATTCGGAATGCCGGCAACTTAGTCCAATTCCCGGGAACACCAACTTGCAACGGATCGACAGGCGGTAGGCCTTCGGGCGTCGTAACACGGAGCATGTCATTCGATCGATAACTCCAGATCTCGGTATCAGAAAGATTCGTTTCCGGAGTTGGCATGGTAATTACGTCAAGCACGCCGGCAGCCCTGGCGGTTAACTCGATATTCCAACTGCCTGGACGCACCTGAACTCGAAGGTTCCCATCCGGTTCCAGTCGTGCAGGAAGCTCGCTTTCAATTACCAGCGGCACAAATCCCTCGGGGAGTAGAGGTCCGAACAGCTCTTCGCGGACGCTGCCAGATACCTGTATTTCCAACCGTGTCGTCAATCGTGTTGGTACGTCGTCGCTGACGAGTCGATAGACATTAACCTCGACGGTGTCCCGCGACTGAGCCTCTGCCCTTCGCTCCCCCAGGAAAACACCGCTACGGGTTCTTTCAGGCCGCGCGACGGCTTGGCCATTAACAGTCAAGGAAATCAAGCCCGTCTGCCGTGGCAGGCGCAGGTTGCCGGGTCGTTCGTCCCACTCGAAGCTACCGGCGATTCGATAAGAACCGGGCGTGAGATACGCACTGGGAACATTATTGTGCAGGACCACCGCGAGACTGCGCCCATTCCCGGTGACCCGATGTGGCCAGAAATTTGTGTTGCCCGGCAGTTGAATCCACTGCTGATCAGCATAAACAGTCCACTGCTGTGTGAACTGGCCGCCATCGGCATCGACCGATAGTTCGAGCTTGCCGGGCCAGGCGCAGATGAAATCATTTCGCTCGGTTGCAGCGTGATTAAAGATGAACGGGCAGCCGCGATACTCCTTGTCCTTGAGGACCCACTCTTGCCAGTCCTGCAATTCACTTGGAACGTAAGGATCACTTGCCAAAACCGTTGCGGGCATCAACAGCGCGGCAAAAACCAGCCTGAATATCAAGGACATGAGTGCCTCTCCGGCAGTGCTTCGGTGATTACTATACGTTAACGCGGGTAGCGCGGTAATCGGGTCAATAATGCGGCGGCCGGTCGTCTTGTGACGCGTCGCCGGGGACTGATTCGCCCATCGCCCGTACTCGTTCGACCAGCGAACTACAGAGCTGTTCGAGCTGCATGATCTTCGCCTGTTGTTCGGTGACCACTTCATTCAGTTCGAGCATAAGCTGATCCTGGTGCGCCAGCTTGCTTTCGATATCGATCAGTCGTTCTTCGCTCATGGTAGCCTCTGCTCTGACCCCGAAGTTGATACTGTATGTCACTTTTGCGCTTCGATGAAATATCGCTGGACTTCGGCGAACTCAAAATCTTGCATGAGACCGGATTCTCCATCGAATCCGGTGAGCGAGTTTGCCTGATCGGCCGCAATGGCGCCGGCAAGTCGACAACACTCAAGCTGATCACGGGGGAGGTTGAGGCGGACCGTGGCGAAATCGTTCGCAGTACCGATCTGGTCATCAGCCAGTTGCGTCAAAACTTGCCTGAGGCAATGGATCTGCGCGTGCGCGATATCGTTCGATCCGGTCTCGCCGAGACGGAATTATTGCTCGAGAAATACCAGCATCAGTCGAATCTGGAACTTGATCGTGACGGCATGCGGGAACTCGCGACATTGCATGCAAGGATCGATGCGCATGATGGATGGCACATAGATCAGCGGGTTGATGAAACGATTACGGAACTTAATCTTCCGGCCGACAAGAAGATGAGTGAATTGTCCGGCGGCTGGCGCAGACGCGTCGCGCTTGCACACGCAATCGTACAAAAGCCCGATCTCTTATTACTCGACGAGCCCACAAACCACCTCGATATTGCGACCATCGAGTGGCTGGAGGATCGCGTTTACTCCTGGCCAGGCGCGGTGTTGTTTATCACGCATGACCGCATTTTCCTGCAGCGACTGGCTACGCGAATTCTCGAAATTGATCGTGGCAAACTGACGAGTTGGCCCGGAAACTACGATAACTATTTGATTCGTAAAGCAAAACGGTTAGAGGACGAAGAGGCCGCCAACGCCCGTTTCGACAAAAAACTGGCCCAGGAAGAGGAGTGGATCCGGCAGGGAATCAAGGCACGACGAACCCGCAACGAAGGTCGTTCCCGAGCACTGTTCAAGATGCGCGAACAGCGTGCACGACGTGCTGCCCGCGATGGGCAAGCACGCATTTACATCGAGGAGGCGGATCGATCCGGCCGCAAGGTAATTCGCGCGCGCAATGTCTGTTACCGTTTCGGCGACGAACCCTTAATCGAGAATTTTTCGATCAACATCATGCGTGGCGATCGTATCGGACTCATTGGTAACAACGGCGTTGGCAAGACGACTTTGCTGCGTTTGTTGTTAGGCGACCTGGAACCAATGTCCGGCACACTGAAACATGGCACTAATCTCGAGATCGGTTACTTCGACCAATTGCGACAATCGCTGGATCTCGACAAGTCGGTCGCCTACAACGTCGGCGAAGGTCGAACGACTATAAAGTTGAACGGTAAGGACCGTCACATCATTGGCTATTTGAAGGGCTTTTTGTTCAGCCCTAAACGGGCGATGACGCCCGTCAAAGCGCTATCGGGAGGTGAACGCAACCGTGTGATTCTCGCCAAACTATTCACCCAACCCGCCAACCTGCTGGTGCTGGATGAGCCTACCAACGATCTCGATATCGAAACACTGGAAGTGCTCGAGAACAAATTGACCGAGTACGGCGGCACACTGATCGTCGTAAGCCACGACCGTGAATTCCTCGATCACGTTGTAACCAGCACGATCGTCTTTGAGGACGACGGTCGAATCCAGGAATACGTCGGCGGATATTCTGACTGGTTGCGGCAAGGCCATGCACTCGCCGAGACTGACGGCCCTCACGCTGCGAAGTCGCGAAAACGACACGCAGCCGAGAGACGGCAGCGGAGGAAACCGACCAAGCTCAGTTACAAGGATCAGCGCGAGCTGGACCAGTTGCCTGCGGAGATCGAGTCGGTCGAGGCATCGATTGCCGACATGCAGCAAAAAATCGCTGATCCAGAATTCTACTCACAAGACCACGTAATCGTGCAGACGGCAGTGCAAGAACTTGCTGACGCCGAGGCCATACTCGAGCAACGCGTGGATCGCTGGAGTGAGCTGGAAATATTACGCTCCAGCTATCAGTCAGAATAAAATACCGCCTACCTGCCAGGTGAGCGATCAAGCGGGGATACGCAGCCGCAAACTTCCCGCGCCCCTTCCGTGCGGCAAGTTAGCGCTTTTCCATAAGGGCATGGAGGCTCAAGCTGCACACGATTCATTCTCCTGTCCATTTGCTTGCGCTTTTCTACAGCAGTCCAGTCCCCCGTCACTTCTGCCTCCTCTTCCAGTTCCGCCATTGGTGTCCGTGTCGCACAGCCAACCAGCAAACACAAAAACATGACACCTAAAATTCTCGTATATATCTCGACCTAAAAATGCAGTCGGCTCCGAATGTCTCCGAACCTAAATGACGCCCTACGGTAGCATAATGACGACGCACCCCCGAAAACATCACAATTCCCTCGGCATGGTCTCGGCGAAATAGCGGTCGAACGCACGATGCACGATCTCGGGCGAGATATTGACCGCCTCAACCGCCTGGTTGAATTTTTCCATTTCGGCAACTTCCCTGCGGCCGTCCGCAGCGATTACTTTCAGCGCCATCACAGCAATGTCTTCTTTGTCCTCGTCCGATAAGGACTGTCCAACCTCAGCCAGCAACTGACCCAGTTCTGGCTTCTCCGCGAGCTCGCTCATCGCCCTCGTCAATAGCGCAAGGCTCTCGGCTCCCTCCAATTGAAAATGGCCCTCGATCAGGTCGAGCATCTTGGCCGTTTCCTCGGGCTCTATCGCGCCACTGCCGCGAGCAATAAATATGAGCAGCGCTGCGACAAGAAACTGCGAATCGTAGGTCTCAGAACCATCACGGGTCTCGACAATCAGTGTCGTACCTTCGAGCCGCGAACTGATTATCGTATCGCTCATTACCGTGCCTCCTGTATCGCCATGCGCCGATAATACTCCGGACGCTGACGCATATCAGCTGGATCGAGTGAGTGCAATTAGTGTGACGTGCCGAAAAGCCGATCGCCAGCATCGCCCAGCCCTGGAACGATGTATTTTTTTTCGTTCAGATGATCGTCGATTGCCGCCGTGTAGATTGGCACGTCCGGATGCGACTGCCCAACCAGGTCCAGGCCCTCGGGGCAGGTGACGATGCATACGACGACGATCTTGCCCGCCCCACTTTCTTTGAGCAGATCAATCGCTGCAACGGTTGACCCGCCGGTCGCCAGCATCGGATCAATGATGATGCAGGTACCACCCTTGGCCTGCTTTGGCAGGCGCTGATAATAGCTCACCGGTTGCTTGGTAACTTCATCACGGTACAGGCCAACAAATCCGACCCGGGCAGTCGGCACCAATTCGAGAATTCCTTCGAGCATGCCGACGCCTGCACGTAAAATCGGTACAACCACGAGATCTGTGTCAATCTTTTTGCAGATTGCCTCAGCCACCGGTGTCTGCACAGTGACTTCTTTCACTTCGATGTTTTTGAGTGCTTCATAGCAAATAAACTTTGTGATCTCAGTGGCAAGCTCACGAAAAAGTTTGTGACCAGTATCGACATCGCGAATAATTGCGAGCTTGTGTTGCACGCAGGGGTGATCAATCAATTCGTGCATCGTTGGTACTCCTTCATTTGCTAGTTCGTTCCCTTGTCCGACCACATCGCATATTCGTTGCCGACCGGGCCAACAAAGTTAAATCAGTCCGCCCTCATTTTGCCAAGGCGCTTGAGGCTGTCCGCCGACCAGGTATCCCTGAGATCGTAAAATGTTTCGAATGACGGAACATCATCTGGAATAGTGACCCAAGGCTGTTTGGAGCGCGTAAAAATATGCACATCAGGTACGAACGCGGACGGGTCATCCAGTGTTCCGGCACGCACAAATCGTGAGCCTGGCGGCGACTTATGAAAAAAGCCCCAAACCGCTGTTCCACAGGCGGAGCAACTCCAGGAATCGTACGGCTTGCCACTTTCGCCACCGGGCGCTGTCTGTTCCACCAACTCGCCTGACTTCAATTTGACGTTGTCACGCTCGATCCAGATATTAACTGCAAACGCGCTGCCGCTGCGTTGCTGGCAGTTCGTGCAATGGCAAGCATGGACGATCAAGGGTTTACCGCGTATTTCGTAGCGAACGACACCGCATCTGCAGCCGCCGGCCTGTATCGAATCTGACTTCGCCATCGAATGCCCGTCTTGATTATCGTTGTTGTGGACACCCCAGATGATACACGGTTGGGAGCTTAATGGTCCCCGCCAGCCTCACTCCTGCAGCGACATGCTATACAAGCTGACGTCCTTGTCTTCTCCTGGGAGTTGGGCGGTCTTTTCGAACTGCAAGCCGAGCTTTTCAGTCAGCCCTATTGACGCTGCATTGTCAGGCGACACGATCGCAATAATTCGCGCCAGGCCGATATCTGCTCGTGCATGTTCGAGGTCGGCGTCATCGAGCGTCAGCCGGCGCATGCTAAGACGCTCTGTCTCGATCAGAAACGTCTCGCTCACGGGAATCGATCCTTGAACGTGAAGACATCGGCGCTTGGCCCGTCACGCCAAAGCATGTCGAAGCGTTCTTTGGCCTCTTCAACCGAGGGAAGATGCCCGGCCTCGATCCACCAAAGCGCGAGCGAGGCTCGGCTGGCACGCTCAAACCACTCCGCCTTTTTCTGCAGGGCCTCGATGTGATCGCTTCGATAGACGAAATTCTCCAGCGCCTCAATCGATTCCCACACCGACATGTTAAAAAGGATCAGCTCGTCATTGAATACCCGAACTTCCGTAGCGTCCCCTTCGTCCGTCTGATAACGCCACACAAATCCCGGACTCTCATCGGCAAGTACGTTCAAGGGCTCCAGGCGTGCGGCAAAGCCTGCCATTACGTCGTCTTCCAGGGGGGCCGCGCATGCGCGCCACATTTGCTTGCGCGAGACGACAAGCAGACATCTTATTCGATGGAACCATTACTCGTTCCAGCTCAGGTTCATTCCAGCTCAGGCACCAAGTTTACGTATTCCAATTGCTTCACGTATCTCTTCGAGAAATGGCACAGCGATTTCCCTCGCGCGTTCCGCGCCCCTGACAAGTTTGGCCTCGACGATCGCGGGATCCGCTAATAATTCGTCATACGCATCGCGAGCAGGCTTGATATGTTCGTTGATGTAATCGAACAATGTCTGCTTCATTTCGCCCCACGCGATGCCGTCCGCATAAAGTTTTTCGATACCGCGGGTTTCCTCGAGCGTCGCAAATGCTTTGTAAATGTCAAATAAGGTGCTGTCTTTTGTGTCCTTCGGCTCACCGGGCTCGAGGCTGTTGGTCTTGATCTTCATAATCAGTTTTCGCAGCCGTTTTTCGTCAGCAAAAAGCGGAATCGTATTGTTATAACTCTTCGACATCTTGCGGCCATCGAGGCCTTTAAGTACCGCTGTATCTTCACCGATAACTGCTTCCGGCAGTACAAACGTTTCTCCGTAATGGTGATTGAATCGTTGCGCGATATCTCGCACCATCTCGACGTGCTGCTTTTGATCCTGACCAACCGGTACTTTGGTCGATTTGAACATCAGGATGTCGGCGGCCATCAGGATCGGGTAACTATAGAGTGCAAGGGAGATGCCTTTGTCCGGATCCTTATTGCCATTATCGACATTGGCTTGTACGGCCGCCTTGTACGAGTGCGCACGATTCATCAGCCCTTTGGCTGTCATGCCCGTCAGTATCCAGGTCAGCTCGGTAATCTCGGGAATGTCTGACTGGCGGTAGAAGTACGCGTGTTCGGTATCGAGCCCGAGCGCCAGCCAGGCAGCGGCGATCTCGAGTGTCGATTGGCTGATCTTTCCTGGGTCTTCATTTTTGGCGAGCGAGTGATAATCCGCCAGGAAATAAAAATGCTGCGTCGAGAGATCCTTGCTTGCGGTAATGCCGGGACGAATAGCGCCCACGTAATTGCCAATATGCGGTGTGCCCGTTGTTGTAATGCCAGTCAGGTAGGTATCGTGCGTCATGCTTTGCAAAACCTTGCTTCAGTAACCGGCCGCCTGGCCATCCTTGCGCACTTCCGAGGCGCCATAGTACACGCCTTGCTCTTCATCCCACAGTATCGCCTGGTAACCGCCGTAACTGCCGGTGCCAGCGTTTAGCGTGTGGCCGAGCGCTTTAAGCGCCTCCCTTACATCTTGACCAATGCCGCTTTCGAGATACAGCGATCCGCCATCGTCCATGGACTCGCCCGTCGGTTGTGACGAACCGTAATGGCGAATGCGGGCCGCGTCACCCGCCTCTTGAAGATTCATGCCGAAATCCACCATGTTGACGATGATTTGCACGTGACCTTGTGGCTGCATTGCACCGCCCATAACGCCGAAGCTCAGTAACGGTTTGCCGTCTTTCATCACAAACGCGGGAATGATCGTGTGAAACGGCCGTTTGCCCGGCTGCAATGAGTTCGGGTGATCATTGTCCAGGCTGAACAGGGCCGCTCGGTTTTGTAGGACAAATCCAAGCCCGCCCGGTGTCATGCCGGAACCCATACCCGAATAATTGCTTTGGATCAGCGACACCATGTTGCCGTCATCGTCGGCAACCGTCAGGTAAATTGTATCGCCGTCTTCCAGATGCGCGTCGCCTGCCGCATAGCTCGCCGCGGCTTTATCGGTTGAAATCTGACTGCGACGTTTCGCCGCATACTCTTGCGATATTAGCGAAGCAACTGGCACGTCCGCGAAATCCATATCCGCGTAATAACGTGCCCGATCCTCATACACCAGTTTTTTGGCCTCGACGAAGACATGAATGTACTCCGCACTCGCAAAACCCATCGACGCAATATCGAAACCCTCGAGAATGTTCAAGATTTGCAGTGCGGCTATGCCTTGCCCATTCGGCGGCAACTCGTAAACATCCCAGCCACGATAATTGGTCGACACCGGCGTCACCCACTCCGAGCGATGTGCGGCAAGATCTTCGTAACGCAGCAAGCCACCGTTCTCGGTCATGTAGGAATCGATTCTCTTTGCGATATCACCCTTATAAAAAGCGTCCCGGCCTCCTTCAACGAGCATTTGATAGGTTTCGGCAAGACGCGGGTTACGGAACATCTCGCCTTTCGCAGGCGTCTGCCCATTCGGCATGTAGGTCTCGGAAAATCCCGGGTACTGGCCCAATACTTTCGCATTCGTCGCCATACTTGCAGCGATAATTTCCGAAACCGGAAAACCGTCTTTCGCATAGGCAATGGCCGGCGCCAGCACATCGGCCATTGGTAATCGGCCATATCGCCCATGCAATTCGAACCAACCGTCAACGGCACCAGGCACACTTATCGGCAACGGACCGGGATCGGGGATGGAGCGGAGGCCGTTTTCTTCAAAATAGCTCAGAGTCATCAGCGCCGGCGCACGCCCAGATGCGTTTAGTCCAGTCAGTTCTTTGCGCTCGGCATCCCAGATAATCGCAAACAAGTCTCCGCCGATGCCGCTGCCGGTCGGTTCCATGAGTCCGAGCGCGGCGTTTGCGGCAATTGCTGCATCTACGGCGCTCCCGCCTGCTTTCAATATGTCGAGCGCAATTTGCGTAACCAGCGGTTGACTGGTTGCTGCCATTCCATGCGGTGCAATGATTTCCGAGCGCGACGCAAAACTTCGACCCATAATCCGGTCATACCCGGGTTCGGTGTCGGCCATGCCTGCACCTCCACTTAAAATGAGTGCGATGGTTGTCCAATGCGTTAATCGAGCCACAGATCGTTCCGCCGCACACCGCAAAGACGGCCATGATGCCTAGATTACCGGTAGATTGAAACACGGTATGATTCCGACCATGAATGACGACTATTCCGACAAGAACCCGGCGCTCGCAACGCTGTATTCGCAGCATCTCGAAACCGTGTGCGAGCGCCATGACTACGCGCTGGAAAAAGCTGGCGCCGATCATGCGGTGATTTTCTCAGGCAATCCCAAGACCGTATTCCTCGACGACATGTCGTATGCGTTCAAGCCCAATGCACACTTTGTCAGCTGGGTGCCACTTGTCAGCCTGCCTCTGTCCTACATCGTCTATACGCCGGGAGAAATGCCGCGGCTTATTTATTACCAACCTCATGATTACTGGCATGTCGTTCCTGGCGAGCCGGATGGATACTGGGCATCGCATTTCGATGTGCGCGTCGTACACACGATGGATGAAATCGCGGGTCAATTGCCTACAGACGGGAGCAAGTGCGTTATTATCGGCGAAATCGACGACGATGCACATGCGTTCGGCATTGAGCGTGTCAACCCGACAACGACGATCAACATTCTGCATTATCGGCGCGGCATCAAGACGGACTACGAAATCGCCTGCATGCGCTTGTCATCGCGCCGTGGTGTGCGGGGGCACAATGCGGCTGAGGCTGCGTTTCGAGACGGTCAGTCAGAATATGAGATCCACCGCGCCTATTGTCTGGCCGTCAGCCACATCGACAGCGAACTGCCGTACGGCAACATCATCGCAATGAATGAACATGGCGCTGTACTGCATTACACGAACCTTGACAGAGATCCGCCTGGCGAGACTCGCTCGTTCCTGATTGATGCCGGTGCGCAGGTGCACGGTTATACCTCCGATATCACGCGAACCTACTCGCACAGTGATGCTCGTTTTGCCGAACTGATTGAACGAATGAATGTACTGCAGCTCGAAGTCGTGCAGCGTGTCCGAGCCGGCGTTAACTATTCCGAGTTGCATGTCGAAACACATCGCTTGCTTGCCGGTGTACTCGTCGATGCCGGCCTGGCAACCGGCAGTGCCGATACTTTGCTGGAAACTGGCGTAACAGCCGCGTTTTTACCGCACGGTCTGGGCCATTTGCTCGGTGTTCAGGTGCACGATGTCGGCGGGCACATGGAGAGCGAGTCGGGAGCAACGATAGACCCACCCAGCGGCCATCCTTTTCTTCGCCTGACACGCGACCTCGAAGAAAACATGACCCTGACGATCGAGCCGGGTTTGTACGCCATCAACATGTTGCTGGAGAATCTGCGCGGCAGCCCCGCCGACGCTCATATGTTGTGGGATGGCATTGACTGGCTACGACCGTTTGGTGGCATTCGCATCGAAGACAATGTCAGGGTGACATCGGGTGATTGTGAGAATATGACCCGGGACGCGTTTGCTCTGTTGGAGCGCTCCTAGGAGCGCGAACCGATCGCGCCTCAAGAGGCGTTCCTACTTCGAGCCTTCAATCTTGCTTTGACGTTCGCGCCCCGACGTTCAAGTAGTGGCCGTACCGTTCGACCCAGCCAGGGCATCAGGTACATCAGCGTAGTCAGCACTCCGCTGATTCGGGGCATGGAAATTTCGCGTTGCTCGTTGCCGCAAAGATCGAATATTACCTGCGCAACTTCTTCGGCCGTACTCATTGGTTGCGAGAACGTCAGGTCAGACGTGTTATCGATATTCGCCATGATGAAGCCGGTATCGATCGGACCCGGGGACACAACCGCAATCTTGATCTTATTGTCACTGAATTCATTGGCAAGGGAATACGTAAACGAGCGAAGTCCGGCTTTGCTTGCGGCGTAGGTTGCGCTATTCGGCACCGGTGTCCGACCTGCCAATGATCCAACGTTGATGATTGCGCCGCCGCCGGCTTCGCGCAAATACGGTAACGCGATTCGCGTCAACATGATCGGGGCCTTGAGATTGACGTCGACCATTTTTCCAAGATCGGCCACATCGACTGACTCAACGGGACCACGCTGATGATACCCGGCGTTATTGACTAGGATGTCCACACGGCCAAAATCGAAATTCGCCTTCTTGAAAAGATCAGCACAGGCATCTGCGTCGGATACATCCATTGCGAAAATCTCGACTTGCGTCACTTTGCGCAACTCCTCGGCGATCACCTCGAGGTTTTTCTTGCCACGTGCGACGAGCAGCAGGTTCGCTCCGGCTTCCGCGAACAGCCTCGCGGCAGCAGCGCCCACACCCTCGGACCCACCGGTGATGATGACGGTCTTATCTTTAAAGATCACGGCTTGAGTCTAACAGGGCACGTACCTGGGGTGTTCCTCATCGAAATGGCTCGCTACGCTGCGCTTTATTTCCGATGAGGAACACCCCACGCACGAGCCCTCTTGGAATTCACACGCTGAAGTAGCGCTTGATCTTCTTCCAGAGCGAAAATTCCCAGCCGTAAACGTCGAGCTGCTCGGGGCCGAGCTTCACGACGGGCATGGTGGTATCGGCCGTGTTGGCGTCGTTGGCCGCAACGTCTTCGGGACGTAGCTCCAACTTTCCTTTCTTGCCATCGCTCGCATTAGTCAAACCATCGACTTCGAGGCTCAGGTACGGCAATACGTCGTCGTCGACGATGTCCTCATGAAACACTGCGTCGGGATCGAAAGCCTCCGTCGACAAAATCACGCAGTCATCAAATGACTTATTAGTACTGATAGCCCTATTCCCTCGGATGGTCCGCCCCAGATTAGGCCGAAATGAGGAAATAAGCTGTGAGAGCCCTCACAATTTGGCGGGATTTACCCTTCTGCGACTGCTTCTTCGGCCGCCTGCTCTGTCAGCATCACTATCGCCATGGGCGCAGCATCACCCGGACGCGGGCCGGTTTTCAGAATACGCAGGTAGCCGCCCGGGCGATCCTTGAAGCGCGGACCGAGCTCGGAGAACAACTTGCCGACAACTTCCTTGTCGCGCAGGCGACTGAACGCCAGCCGGCGATTCGCGACGCTGTCTTCCTTTGCGAGAGTAATCAGCGGCTCCACGACACGACGAAGTTCTTTGGCTTTCGGCAACGTCGTCCTGATCGTTTCGTGCTTCAGCATCGACGCCGCCATATTGCGATACATGGCTTTGCGATGTGAGCTGTTGCGACCGAGTCGACGACCGGATTTTTTATGGCGCATTTTTCTGTCCTGCTAAATTCTTTCTTGAAGGTCGAGTTCATGTTCCGGACGCAAGCTCGCTGGCGGCCAGTTCTCAAGACGCATACCCAACCCCAAGCCGTGGCCTTCGAGAACTTCCTTGATCTCGGTCAGCGACTTCTTGCCGAGATTCGGTGTTCTTAGCAACTCAACTTCGGTACGTTGCACGAGATCACCGATGTACATGATGTTCTCAGCCTTGAGGCAATTCGCGGAGCGAACGGTCAATTCGAGTTCGTCCACGGGACGAAGCAAAATCGGATCAACCAGGTTCTCTGCCTGCGCCTGCAGCCCGTCTTCCTGACCCTGCAAGTCGACGAATACGGATAGCTGATCTTTGAGGATGCTGCCCGCACGGCGAATTGCTTCCTCAGGATCAATCGTTCCGTTGGTCTCAATTTCGATCATCAGCTTATCGAGATCAGTACGCTGTTCAACACGCGCCGCCTCAACGTTGTAAGTAACACGCTGAACCGGACTGAACGATGCGTCAAGCTGAAGCCGACCAATCGGTCCGGACTGCTCTTCAAAAGATGGACGCTGTGTTGCC
>Ga0209988_10000409_pt1 | contig 26671 bp, 23 predicted proteins | sample N075metaG_FD_183115 | JGI IMG/M metagenome (GOLD analysis project Ga0209988, IMG submission 183115) | Deep subsurface microbial communities from Kermadec Trench to uncover new lineages of life (NeLLi) - N075 metaG (SPAdes) (version 2) | ecosystem: Environmental > Aquatic > Marine > Ocean trench... | reverse complement strand
CGACAGCGATCTGTTCATAAACAACGCCGATAGCCACTACTATTTCCTGGTGTCCGGCAGGTGGTTTAAGGCGATCACGCTTTCCGGTCCCTGGACCTATGCAAGCAACCAGTTGCCCGCTGATTTCGCCAATATTCCTCAGGACCATCCCCGGGCCCATGTTTTGGCTTCAGTGCCTGGGACGGCTGCAGCCCAACTTGCAGTGCAGCAGGCGCAGGTGCCTCAGCAGGCAACGGTCAACCGTGATGAAGCGACTCTTGACGTAACATACGAAGGCGAGCCTGATTTCCAGCCTATCGAAGGGACATCTATGTCCTATGCCGCCAACTCTTCCTATGATGTGGTCTATGTCAACAATTCTTATTACAGCTGTTATCAGGGTGTCTGGTTCATAGGCTCATATTCACACGGACCCTGGATAGTTTGTTCAACTGTACCGTCCGTGATCTACACAATTCCGGCACATTCACCCGTGCATCATGTCACCTATGTACGTGTTTACAGTCATACATCCACGACCGTGGTGTTCGGATACACGTCGGGCTACATGGGCATTTACGTTTCTAATGGCTGCGTCGTTTTCGGTACGGGCTACTATTACCCGCCCTATGTTTACTACGGCGGGTATTATCCGCATTACTACCCTTATCCCTATTCCTATGGCGTGCATGCTTACTACAATCCACATACCGGCATGTATTCGCGCGGTGGTGCTGCCTACGGTCCTTATGGCGGGGTCGGACGCGGCGCTGCCTACAATCCTCGTACGGGAACCTATGCCCGCGGCACGGCCGCTTGGGGGCCCTACGGCGGCAGCGCGGCGGCGCATGCCTACAACCCCAGAACCGGCACACATGCAGCGGGCTACCGTTCCTATAACAGCTATTCCAGTTGGGGCGAAACTGTGGTTGCGAGAGGGGACAAATGGGCACATACAGGTCGTTACAGCGACGACAGAGGTAGCGTCGGTGGCTTTAAGACCTCCGAAGGCGCGAAAGGTGTCGGTTGGATCGGCGAGGAAAGCAGCGGCCGGGTAGTTAAAGGAGCGGATGGTGACCTCTACGTGGGCAATAATGGCAATGTTTATAAACGACAAGAGGATGGATGGTATAAGGGTGGGGACGGCAACTGGGACAAGGCCAAACTTTCGGATGATCAATCGGCGCGGCTGGCAGAGAAACAGAAAACCACTGCTCAGCGCCAGGAGGAACCAAAGAGTCGTGCCGATGCGCGGGCGAATGCACAACGCAAAAAAGAAAATCTTACGCCTGAACAAAAGGCTCGAGCGGGGGCTAGTGTTGATCAGGGGCGGTCCGCGGCCTCGAAGTCACGGCAAGCCGGGACCGGCCAATTCGATCGCTCAAAACTGTCGGGCGGAAGCAACGCCGAAAAATTAAATCGCGATTATAATGCGCGACGTGAAGGCAAGCGCCGCTCAGAAAGCTACAACTCATGGAGAAAAAACCGAAGTGGCAGCGGCGCCCGAAGTGGCGGCAGCCGCCGCCGGTCAGGTGGAGGGCGTAGAAGACGGTAAGATTCTTGGCCGGATGGACAAAAGACCATCCGGAGAATTAGGCGAAGGGTATGGTTCAGGATTGTATGAAAAAAGCAGACGGAAGACGTTCAGAAACAAAAATAACCAGCATGGGTCATTTAACCATAGCGGTATCTGTTCTTTGGATGGTTCTTTTTTTCTTTGAAGCGGCCTGGGCTGAGAAAACAGACATCGTAGTCTTACGGAATGGGGATCGTATAACCGGTGAAGTCAAAGAGCTTAAGTTTGGTAAATTAGAATACAGTACGGACGATGTAGGTACGATTTTTATCGAATGGGACAAGGTGATTTTTCTTAAGTCAAAAAGCCACTACGAGCTGGAAACGGAAAAAGGAGATAAATATTTTGGCACGGTCGATACGGATACAACGGAGAATAAGCTCCTGGTTTTAAATCAGAACCGGACCGTCTCTCTGGAGCTGTCACGGGTTATCCGCATTTCACGAATAAAGGATAGTTTCTGGAAAAGGCTGGATGGCTCCGCAGACCTCGGCTTTAGTTATACAAAGGCAAGTGAAGTTGGGCAGCTGATCTTAAATGCAGATGTTCGCTACCGAACTCGCAGGATCTCGAGTAACTTGTCTGCCAGCTCTACGCACACCTTTCGCGAAGATGAGGAAACGACGAAACGCAATGCCCTGAAATGGATGAGCTTCTTGTTTTTTCCAGATCCGTGGGCGACTGCAGGTTTGGTTAAGCTTGAGCAAAACAGCGAGCTTGGCATCGATCTACGCCTCCTGCTTGGCGGCGGGCTCGCGCGCTTTCTCATAGAGACCAACTTCAGCCAGCTGGCTGTTCTCGTCGGGCTGCAATTAAACCAGGAGTGGGTGGCAGACGGCGAGCCGGTTGATTTCAATTTAGAATCGCTGGTGAGTGCTCAGTTTCAAACGTATCGCTTCGATGAGCCGGAGCTCGAATTTTCAATCACGCTCAATGTGTTGCCGGAACTGACGCCCGTCGGTCGCGTCCGGGCAGAATTCGAGGTAGGTCTGAAGTGGGAGATAGTGAGGGATTTTTTCTGGAATCTAAATTTGTATGATCAGTTTGACAGTGAGCCGCCAACGGACGCCGCTGCCAAGAACGATTGGGGAGTTGTGCTTTCGTTTGGGGTGACGTTTTAAATGGAGTTGATGAAATAAAAAACCCCATTCACAAAAAGAGAAAGAGGCATGAAAACAATATATCTAGTTGGCCAGCAACAGCAGATGTCTTATGATGCCGTTCCTGTAGGAGAAGGTTCAAAGTAGAAACACCGAGTCATTATAACGAAAAACGAGGAGTGAGTAAATGAAAACTGCGGACACGACTGTGATTTCTGTTACTGGCACGAGCACTGCCGAAGAATTGTTGGAACTGTACAAGATCTCTGACGACGATCTCAAGGTGATCAAGGTGTTTGGCAAACACATTATACCGAAAATGGCGAACTATGTGACGTCGTTTTATGATTGGCTGAGAACGCAGCCGGAATTTGAGCAATTTTTTTCTGACCCGGACAAGTTGGCTCATGTGCAGAAACAGCAGGTGGCGTACTGGCAAGAGTTTTTTAACGCCCGCATCGATGAGGAATACGTGCAAAAGCGACGCGCCATCGGGGAAGTTCATGCACGCATCGGCCTGCCGTTGACCGTCTACTTTGCCGCGATGAACTTCTCGTTGCGCATATTTTTCGAGGAGATTTACAACGGCAAACTAAGTGCAAAGGACTACAGCAGAGCGGTTCGCGCTGTAACAAAGCTTATGCACGCGGATACTGCTGTTGTGGTCGACACTTTTATGAAGCTCACGAAACAGACGATTTCCGAGCAGAGTGAAGCGCTCATGGAGATGTCAACACCGGTGACCGCCCTCTGGGAGGATATCCTTATGTTGCCGGTTGTGGGTATTATCGATTCCAAGCGTTCGCAGGACATCATGAACGCCATGCTTTCGAAAATCTCTACAACGCAGTCGAAAATTATCATCCTTGACATTAGTGGTGTTGCTATCGTTGATACAGCGGTTGCAAATCACCTCATTAAGATCACAAAGGCGACCAAGCTCATGGGCTGCGAATGCCTCATCTCCGGTATTTCACCCACCATTGCACAAACGGTAGTTGAGCTTGGTATCGACGTCGGAGATGTTCAAACTACCGCGACTTTGCGGGATGCCCTGCGAATCGCATTCAAGAATACTGGAGTCGAAATTAAATGAGGGTAAGAGCGAGCCAGGTTTTGGAAAAATCCACCACAAAATGGTAGAACGAAACCATTTGCAGCGCGTTGCCCTGCAGGTGACCCATCGCTGCCTGATAGCCACGATTCAGATCGACCTTGATGACGCGACTTTAGAGCAGTTCCAAAAGGACTTGCTCAGTGCAGTGCATCAGTCGGACGTAACCGCGGTCATTCTGGATCTCTCGACGGTTAAAATCATGGACTCCTACGAGTTTGCCGCAATTCGTCGCACCGTGGACATGGTCACCATGATGGGCCCGAAAACTATTTTAGTAGGCCTGCAACCGGGTGTGGTGTCCGCCTTGGTCGATTTGGATTTGAGTCTGGAAGGCTTGCTCACTGCCTTAAATCTCGAAGATGCCTTACGATTGCTTGATGCTGATAGCCCGCAAGAGGAAGAATTGTCAGAGGAAGCCGATGCCGCCGAGGAATCTAATGCCGATTCGGGCGACACGAACCTCGATAAAGAGTGAAGCGAGCATTACGCAGGCCATAATTGCCAGCTTTTGGACTATGCGGAACCCAGGCAAGATGAATGGTGAAACTCAAATGGGACAGACTTTAAAATCACAGCCCCACATATTGCTTGTCGACGACGAGGAGATGGTGCTCAATAGCCTGAGTAGCCTGCTAAGATTGGAAACAGACTACCGCATTAGCGCGTTTGATTCCCCAAAAGAGGCGCTGGAAATGCTCCGCGAGGGTGCTGTCGATTTGGTCGTTTCGGATTTTCTCATGCCGGAAATGGATGGATTGCAATTTCTTGCAGAAGTCAAGAAAATGTACCCTCAAGTGACGCGTATTCTTCTTACCGGCTACGCTGACAAGAGGAATGCTATCAAGGCGATCAATGAGCTTGGCTTGTTTCAGTATCTTGAAAAGCCCTGGGATAATGAACAGCTCAAACTTATTATCCGCAACGGCCTTGCCCATCAGGGCTTGGAAACCAGCCTCATGGAGAAAATCGGCGAACTCGATAAGGTTTTGTTGCAGCGGGATGAACTGGCACAAGACTATGGCGAACTGCAACAGGAGATGGAATTGGCCCGGCACTTGCAGACCAGCATCCTCCCGGACGATTTTCCTGAAACCGATAGTTTTCATTTTCTTGCAAAATACCTTCCTGCGCTGGCCGTCGGGGGGGACTTTTATGATGTCATCCCGTTAACTGATGATCGCCTCGCCATATTATTAGCGGATATGACCGGGCACGGCGTGCAAGCCGCGATGAGCACAACTCTCTTGAAGATCTCATTCTCGCGTTTTGCAAATCAGAATGTTACGGCTCGTGAGATTTTGGCGGGCGTTAACGAGGCGCTTTTTAAGACTCTGCCAGCGCAAATCTTTGCTGCCGGGATGGTGGTAATTCTGGATACCCGAACGGCTCAATGCTCCATTGTGAATGGCGGACTGCCGCACCCATATTTGCTCCATCGCAAAACAAACGCGGCCGAGCAAATCTTCGCAAACGGCTTGTTGCTTGGCGCTGTCGCTAAGGAGCAGTATGTCTCGGGCGATGAAACTATCATTCAGTTATGTGAGGGAGATTGCCTGTTTTTGTACACGGATGGACTGAGCGAAGTAGCCAACGAAAAGGATGAACAATTCGATGATAATGGTTTAAGGCATAGTCTTTTGGAGAGTATGCACAAATCGTCCGCAGAGCTGGCCGATCACCTCATCGGGGCAGCTCGCAAATTCGGTAAGGAAGATTATGAGTGGGACGACGTGACGATACTAACCCTCCAGTCAGGATCTCGAAATGCAGGATGAGATTTTTCGAATGCATGGACCGGCTGTTTTGATTGTTTGGTCCGTGGGTGTAATAAGAGGCGGTGGGTCGTTACTTTGAGTACTAATTAATTTAATTAGAATAATTCTAATTGGGCTCTTGGCTCAGCAAAGAGACTCAGAAAGAATTGTGGACGAAACCGATACCACACGGGACCCTGATGCACAATGGAGATACGCGGATCTGGATAACGGGTGAGGCCAGCGTCACGCAGGCTGTCCTTGCAGCTAAGAAATTGTCAGTGCAGGTCGGCTTTAAAGACTATCAAGCCAGCATGATTGCGAGCGCGGTGTCCGAACTGGCGCGCAATATTGAGAAGTATGCCCAACGTGGCGAGATCGTTCTGCGCACCGTGAGGCACGGCTATTCAACCGGCATCGAAATCATAGCGCAGGACGAAGGACCTGGGATCGCAAATCCGGAAGAGGCCATGCAGGATCACTATAGTTCGAGTGGTACTCTGGGGCTGGGTTTGCCGGGCGTGAAACGTCTGATGGACGAGTTTGATTTGAAAACGGAAGTAGAAAGAGGCACTGTAATCACCGTCAAAAAATGGCTTTGACCGATGCTCGATATCGATTTTTCCAAATTTGTTCAGCCTTACCCTGGACACCATGTTTCCGGGGATTGCGCTGTAGTCAAAGGAGTGGCTGACGGTTTGTTCCTCGGTATCGTCGATGTGCTTGGCCATGGCCCGGCGGCAAACGATCTGGCCGCTCCAATCGAGGAGTTTTTGGAGGAACACGGCTCAAATCAGCCGGCCCTGCTTTTGAACAAATTAAATGGCTTCCTGCGGGGGAGCCGTGGTGCAGCAGTTGGTTTGGCCTTTCTGGAGGCCGCATCTGGCAACCTGCAATATACCGGCATCGGCAACACGGTGATCCGAAAATTTGGAAACAGTGAAATCCGCCTGGTATCCCGAGATGGTATTGTTGGACTCAACATGCGCACGCCGCGACTTGAGAGGATGACCCTCTCAAGGGGCGACGTCCTGGTTATGTACTCCGATGGTGTTCGTGATCATTTTGCTCTACGTGAGTATCCACAGTTGCTGAGCGACACTGCGTGCACTATCACAGCACAAGTTGTCAGTCGTTTCGGAAAGGGGCATGATGACGCCTGTTGTATTGCGGTAAGGTATAGATGACAACTCTTGGTCAAATCTCCATTCGTAATGGCGCGTCTGTGATCGAGGCCAGAAAGAAAATCACGGCACTGGCCGAAGCGCTACAGTTCAGTGAGATTTTAAGTACGCGTTTAGGGACTATCACCTCCGAGATCGCCAGGCAGATAGTGAAGAACGGCGATTCTGGCAGGATTTCCGTTGAGTTAGGCAAAGGTGAGGGAGGAGCCGGCCTGGTGCTGGTTTTTCATGCAACGGGAAGTTTACCGGATAATGGATATGCGCGGAAATTCTTTGATAGCGTCAGCTACCTGAAGTCGCGGGGTGACAGCCTCTCGCTTCACACATTCAAGCGCATGAGCAAGGGCCAGGTTACTCTGGACCATGAGTTCGTGAAGGAACAGCGCAGGCGCATCCAGAGGCGGTCGCGTGAGGGCTTACTGGAGCAGCTTCAAAGTAAGAATCTGGAACTGGAACGACACCGGGAGAAGCTTGAGCAGACGGTCGCCGAACGAACGAGAAAGCTTGAACGGCAGGCGATGGAAGCGAAACTAATGCATCGCACGGCAGAACTGGGCACCGAGGCTGATTCTATCGATGAAGCTTTGCAGCGTGTGGTGCGGCTCGTCTGCGAGCTAACGAAGTGGCCCGTCGGTCACGTGTACGAGCCATCGCCCAAACAAGCCGATGAACTCATCCCGACCACCATCTGGCATTTCGGTGACGAGAAGAAGTATGCGATGTTTAAGGAGGTGACCGCGCGCACCAACTTTATGACTGGTGAGGGTTTGCCCGGCCGCATTCTTGAATCGGGGAAGCCGGTATGGATTGTCAACGTGCAGAAAGATACCAATTTTCCACGCAACCGAGTCGCCGCCGACCTGGGAGTCAGGGGTGCCTTTGGTTTCCCTGTTAAAATCGGTAAGGAGGTCGTTGCGGTTCTTGAGTTTTTTGCAGATGAAGAGGTAGAGCCGGATGAGCAACTTTTGCTTGTAATGGCAAACGTTGGAGCACAGTTAGGCGGCATGTTTGAGCGTCGGCGAGCTGAAGAGGATATAAAAAGAAAAAACGAGCAACTCCGGAAGACGCTGCGAGAGCTTAAAAACACCCAGAGTCAGCTCATTCAATCTGAGAAGATGGCAGCTTTGGGACAGCTGATTTCCGGGGTCGCGCATGAGGTCAACACACCCCTGGGTGCCATCCGCTCATCTGTAGGCAATATTTCGGCGGCACTCGGGCAAGTCTTACGTCAGTTACCTGATTTCTATCAAAGACTTGCCGCGGAAGAGCAATCGTTGTTTCTCAAATTACTTGACACATCTCTGGACAATAAGACCATCCTGACATCCAAAGAGGCGCGTCGAGCCAGACGCGCCCTGGTGCCCGACCTGGATGATGCGGGTGTGGGGGACCCGGATACGGTCGCCGACCTGCTGGTGGATATGGGTGTCATGGAAGACTATCTTACCTTTTTGCCGCTGATTCAACACGCAAGCGGCAGAGAGATTCTTGAGATGGCGTACAAATTGACCAGTTTGAAACGCAGCGCTGAGAATATCACCCTGGCTGCTGACAAAGCCGCCAAAGTGGTGTTTGCGCTGAAAAGCTACTCGCATTATGAGATCTCAGGTGAAAAAACAGAGGCAAACATCGTCGATGGCATTGAAACAGTGCTGACTTTGTACCAGAATCAGATTAAGCATGGGATTGAGGTTGTTCGCAATTTCCAACAAGTCGAGCCCATCCTGTGCTATCCCGACGAGCTCAACCAGGTCTGGACTAATCTGATCCACAATTCCTTACAAGCAATGGGCAATAATGGTACACTGCATATTGATATCTCAAAACGCGGTTCCACAGTTCAAGTGAGCATCACAGACAGCGGCCCGGGCATCCCGAAGGAGATTCAACAAAAGATATTTGAACCTTTTTTTACAACTAAAGCTCAGGGAGTTGGCAGCGGATTAGGATTGGATATCACTAAAAAAATTGTTTCAAAACATCAGGGTGAAGTCACCGTAATGAGTGAACCCGGCAAAACGACTTTCAGTGTTATTTTGCCAATCAAGTAAGGAAATAGCATGAAATCTTTACAGCTAAAATTGCTCTTTATTTTTTTAGTTTGCCTTTTTGGAAATCAAAATCTTTTTTCAAAAAAACTTGAGGATGTGCAGTTTGGCAAGATTCTTAAGGAGATTCGAATAAGCGGCGCTCGGGTCACTGATAGGGATATCATAACCAGGGAGTTAGCATCCCGAGTTGGCGAACCCTATACCAAAAAGAGCGCTGAAAAAGATTTTGCCAGACTCGATAATCTGGACATTTTCAGTAAACTTGAAATACATCCGGTTGAAGAGCAGGATGGAATTGTTCTTAATATTGATGTGAGAGAAATCACTCCCTATTTGCCGTTCTTTACATGGGAAGTTACCGATGAAAATGGCTTTGCCGGTGGCCCCGGTCTACAATCGGTAAATTTTCTCGGCAGAGATGTTTTTGTCACTGGCTTAGCCAGGTTTGGCGGCGCTACGAATTTTGGGCTTTTTATCCAAGATCCCTGGATTGCAGGGAATCACTTGTCCTATACTTTAGAGGTAAATCAACGGGATCGCGCCAATGATCTGGATGATTTTAATGAAATTTCCACGGAAATAGACTTGCGGATCTCCAGCTATCTGGGAGAGCATGGCAGAATCGGCGGCGGTTTTTCATTCCTGTCGATCAAGAGCGATTCAGCAGGTCTGTTGCTGGCCGACGACAATCGGGATAACCTTCCCACCTTCAGTTTTTTTATGGGCTATGACAATCGTGATCTTTGGTCCAATCCACACCGGGGTGGGTGGAATGAAATTGAACTTTCAAAAGGAGGTGGATTTCTCGGTGCGGATAATGATTACTGGGCTCTAAATGTGGACATCAGAAGATATATCCCCCTGATTGACCGGCATACGTTGGCTTTGTTTTCACTGCTGACGCTGCGAACCGGAGATGTCGGCGATGAGATTTCTCCTGTTGAGGATTTTCACATCGGCGGAACGAATAGTGTGCGAGGCTGGGAGGTCGGTTCCCGGGGAGGTGGCAAAAATCAATTTGTGAGTACAGCTGAGTATAGGGTGACAGTAGTCAAACCAAGGCTTCTCAACTTGTTTGTTCTGTCATTAGACGTTGGTTTGGAGCTGGCAGCCTTTGGCGATCTCGGCATCGTCTGGAACGATAACGACCCGTTCGATACCGATAATTTCATCGGCGGTTACGGTTTTGGGCTGAGATTTCTGGTGCCGTTCGTCAATCAGTTTCGCATAGATTTTGCGTTTGGTGAACCCGGGGAAAGTATTCGACTTCATCTTGGCGCCTTTACTAAACCGGTGGCACAACGATTTCGAATCAGATAAGTTGAGAAGGTCATCCATAGTAACTCTGCTTGATACACAGCCGGGAAGCATAATCACAGTTGAGTCGCCCGTGGACGGGTGAATTTGGTGTCTAATTTGGCTGCGAGCCTGAGACTCCGTTAAACCAAGTCCGGACGATATTTTTGAAGAAGAAAAGGAGTATTTAATTATGGCGAAGCCGGTTATTCTTTGTGTCGACGATGAAAAAATTATACGAGATAGCCTTAAGGCACAATTGAAAGAAAAGTTTGGCAGCCTTTACATGTTCGAAGTGGCGGAAAGTGCGGATGATGCCATGGAGGTTATCGACGAATTGACGGAGGAGGGGTACGACATCCGGATAGTCGTTTCTGATTGGCTTATGCCTGGAGTTAAAGGCGATGATTTTCTTATTAATTTGCATAAGAAATATCCCAAAATAGTGAAGCTCATGCTGACGGGGCAGGCGAACGAGGAAGCAGTGACACGTGCTCGAAAACATGCGAATTTACACCAATGTATTCAGAAGCCCTGGAGCGAAACAGAATTGATGGACGCAATTAATTCAGGAATCGCACAGATATGAGCAACTTATATTCGTTCAAAGGGAACAATCTATGAAAAGAATATCTAACATGATCGCAATTGCAACTACACTGACCGCCAAAAGGCAAACACAAGCAGAAGGCCAACTCTGATGGCTAAAACTCTTGAGCGTGGGTCGAAGTACGATGTCATTCTGGATGTCGATATTCCCGTCAGCATGATACAGAGCTGGCAACAGACTATCGATTTGATGGCCAAAGTAGTCAACGTCCCCGCCGGGCTGGTCATGCGGGTTCATGAGCGCCAGATAGAAGTTCTGATTGCCAGTAGCAACCAGGGCAATGTCTATAAACCCGGCGAAAGGGCCAACCTGGACACCGGCCTCTATTGTGAAACCGTGATGGACACACGTGCGCCGTTGCTGGTGCCGGATGCCCTGGCTCAGCCGCTTTGGGAGAAGAATCCCGATGTTGAACTGGGGATGATTTCTTACCTGGGCGTTCCACTCAGTTGGCCCACCGGACAGGTCTTTGGCACCGTCTGTGTTCTCGATAGCGAGGCCAATAAATACAATGAGCAGTATATCGAACTCGTGGGCCAATTCAGGGACGCGGTGCAGTTGGGATTGCAAACTCTGTATGAAAAGCGGAAACTGGAGCAGGCTCATGAAGAGACCCGGGCCAAAAATGAAGTACTGGAAAGAACCCTGGAAGACCTAAAGGCTGCTCAGAGTCAATTGGTTCAATCTGAAAAGATGGCAGCACTGGGTCATCTTATTGCCGGTGTCGCCCATGAAATCAACACCCCGCTGGGCGCCATTCATTCTTCTGGTAAGAACATGGAGCTCTTTTTGGATGAAGTCATCAACGAGCTGCCTGAGTTTTATAAGAATCTCTCAGCGCAGCTTCAGCATCAATTCATGGAACTATTGAGGGTCTCGCTCAATAGCACCAGCCTGCTGTCCACAAGAGAATTCCGCACACTACGGCGAAGCTTGACAATTGAGCTTGAGAAAATCGGTGTCGAAGATGCGGAAACTGTTGCAGACACTCTTGTGGAGATGGGAATTGTGGACGGCATTGATACTTTCCGAACGATCTTTGAGCATAAAAACTGCAAGGGAATCGTCCGAAAAGCATATTTGCTGTCCAGCCTGAAACTAAACAATCGGACTATACAAACGGCTTCAGATAGAGCGGCCAAAATGGTCTTTGCACTAAAGAGTTACTCTCACCGCGATAGTTCCGGTGAGAAGACTATGGCGAGTATCATTGAAGGTCTTGAGACCGTTCTGACACTTTACGGTAATCAGCTCAAGCAGGGGGTCAATCTGATTCGAGATTTTGAAAACTTACAGCCTATTCTGTGTTATCCGGATGAGTTGAACCAGGTCTGGACCAACATTTTACACAATGCTCTGCAGGCAATGGACAATAAAGGCACGTTGACCATTGGCGTACACAAGGCAGATAATAATATTATAATTTCATTCACTGACAGCGGTAAAGGGATCCCACCAGAAATCAAAGAAAAGATTTTCGAGCCGTTTTTTACAACCAAAAGCGCCGGCGAAGGCAGCGGGCTGGGCCTTGATATAGTCCGCAAAATCATCGACAAACATCAGGGGGAGATTAAGGTTGACAGTGAGGTTGGAAAGGGAACAACGTTTACGATTAACTTGCCGGCAGCCGGTTGAACTGAGAGCCGGTGTTTTCAAATGAATGATTATTAATAGTGAGTTTGCTTGAGAGGATTCAATTATGGCGAAGCCGGTTATTCTTTGTGTCGACGATGAGAAAATCATTCTGGATAGTCTCAAGGCACAGCTTAAGGGGAAGTTTGGCAATGTCTACATGTATGAAGGAGCAGAAAACGCAGACGATGCTATGGAAGTCATTAATGAGCTTAACGAAGACGGCTATTGACATTCTTATCGTGGTTTCAGACTGGCTCATGCCCGGTATAAAAGGAGATGACTTTCTTATTAACCTGCATAAAAAATATCCCAAAATTATCAAGCTCATGCTCACCGGCCAGGCGGATGAGGAGGCCATTGAGAGAGCGCGAAAACATGCAAACTTACATCAATGTATTCACAAGCCCTGGACCGAAGAAGAATTGGTTGAGGCGATCAAAACGGGAATGGCAAAACTATGAGGAAGCCAACTATAATCTGTGTGGATGACGAGAAGATCGTCCTCACCAGTTTGAAGTCAGAATTAAAGGAAACGTTCGGCAACGACTACTTTATCGAAACAGCTGAGGGGGGCGAAGATGCCCTGGAGATCGTCGAAGAGCTTACAGCAGACCGCTGCGATATCCCGGTCGTGATTGCTGATTATATCATGCCCGGCATTAAAGGGGATGAACTTCTCAAACGCATTCACGAGAAAATGCCGAAGACATTGAAAATTATGCTGACTGGCCAGGCAGATTCGCAGGCCGTGGGAAACGCTGTGAATTACGCCAAATTATATCGCTATATCGCCAAGCCCTGGGACCGAGAAGATCTCGCGCTGACCGTAACGGAGGCCGCCCGTGCCTTCTTTCAAGCCAAGACTATTGAAGAGCAAAATGAAGAATTGCGCGAGATGAATCGCACCCTGGAGCAAAAGGTCGATGAACGCACGAAGGAGCTCTCCGAGGCCCTCGACGGGTTGAAAGCTGCCCAAGGTCAGCTGGTACAGTCTGCAAAGATGGCTTCATTGGGTAAGCTAACGGCGGGGATTGCTCACGAGGTGAATAATCCCATCGGGGCGATCAAGAGTTCGGCTGATGTTGCGGACCGCTGTGTCAGCAAGATCATTGCAGCCGGGGAAGATAGTAAGACACTGGAAGAGTTTAAAGATGGACACCCTTTTCTGAAGTCGACGAAAATGCTCAAAGACAGCATGCAGAATATTCTCTATGCCAGCGATCGTATCGAGGCCATTGTTGACAGTCTAAAAAACTTCGCGCATCTGGATGAAGCGGAGGTTCAGATAGTGAATTTGCACGAAGGTATTGAAAGCACACTCGCGCTCATACAACACGAAATTAGAGACGGGGTTGAAATCGTCAAAGAATTCGGGACGTTGCCACAATTGAAATGCTGTCCAGGCGAAGTCAATCAAGTCTTTATGACGATTTTAACGAATGCGGTTCAAGCAATTGACAAGAGCGGCAAGGTCAGTATCAAAACTGTTCACGAGGGGGGTGAGATCTCAATCGCAATTAACGACACAGGGAAGGGCATTCCGGAAGAGCAATTGCAGGCCTTGTTTGACCTGGATTTCACCACCAAAGGTGCCCGCGTCGGGATGGGTATGGGCCTGCCATCCGCGTACAACATTATTAAAAAACACCGGGGGGAGTTAAAAGTACAGAGTAAAGTTGGGCAAGGCACCTCTTTTGTAATTACGCTACCGGTACTGTGATCAACCTTCGATGTTTCGTAGTTTCAGTTTGTCGGTTTTGCTGACCAGACCGGGTAGGGCCGGAATGGAGTGGAGAGGCACACCCGGCGATAAACATTTCTAAGCTCTGCGGGGGCTTTCCAGAAAATCACAATCCTGATTTGAATAATATCTCCCTCAGAAAACCAGGCTTACATTAGAAAAACAACTGCAATCGCATAGGCTGTGCCGCGACGCCAAAGGTTTTGTCAGTTATTTTCTGCCTTTGCCCTTATTTTCTTCCCAGGAGCGGTCCTGTTTCAAGTGCTGCAACTAAAAGCTCGAGGATCATAATTCTTGCGCTAACTTGAGGGAGTCTCAAATCCCGGGAATCTATAGAAATAAACTATTTGCTTTGATGAATTTGAAGTAGGAATGCTAAGATTTTTTGAGCAAACAGTTTGGAGTTCATTTTTGGTTGACAATTTCATGTTTTTGTTGTAAATTCGTAACCTTAATTACGAAAAAGAGGCAACTAACCCGGGTGTTATATTTCGAGGGACCTGAGCAAATCTTTACCGGAGATCGCGGCACGACTCGAGTCCCTGGGCATCCAGTCCGTAATCTTTGATCCCTGCGACTGGCAGGCTCTTCTCAGGAAGATTTTCTAGCGAGAATGAAGACTAACATAGCAGCAATAAAAACCGTGTATCGGGATAGTTGACAGGAGTGAATTCACTACAAGCTTACATTTACAGAAGGAGGAAGCCCCAATGCAAAAAGCATTAAATTTTCTTGTTGAGAAAGGTTCTGTCGGTTTTACCGTCCTTGTCGCAGTGGCGCTGGCGGTTACTGTTCCGGCAGACTCCAGTGCCCAGGAAGACCCGCCAGCTGCGGGCCACCACATCTACCGGTCGCCGCCACCGCCGGGCGCCAAAACCCACACAGTGGTCCCGGGTGAACGGTTCCGGGCCGGAGGCTTCAAAAAATGGTTCTATGGCAGCGATTACCGGTACCTCTGGACCACGCCTATCGAGGTGCAGGTCCTCGACCTCGACAGCGTCGGCGGCGGTTTAACTCCGCTTCGCACGGGCGGATTCGGACAATCCATCTCCCTGCACTTTACTGGAAATAACGGCCGCCGGTATACGGTTCGCTCTCTCGATAAAGATCCAACTAAGCGCATGTGGGATCAACTCCACAATACCGTTATATCAGGGGTCGTTAAAGACATGATCAGTTCTCAGCTCCCGACCGGGGGACTGGTTGCCGATCACCTTATGGAAGCGACCGGCATTCTGCACACCAAGCATACCCCGGTCGTTATCCCGGATGATCCCAGGCTCGGAAAATATCGCGAAGAATTTGCCGGTCTTATCGGCACGCTGCAGGAACACCCTTCCGAAGGACCCGATGGTACTCCGGGCTTTGCCGGTTCAGTAAAGGTCAGTGGCAGTGAGAAGCTCTATGAGCACCTGGAAAAAAGTCCGCGCAATCGTGTCGATGCCCGGGCCTTTCTCAAGGCGAAGCTGCTGGACTTTTTTATCGGCGATAAGGATCGCCATGCCAAACAGTGGAGATGGGCGCGTTTCCCGGATGGAGACGGCTATAAGTGGGTCCCGATTCCGGAGGATCGTGACCAGGCTTTCATCGATTACGATGGCTTTGCCATGGTATTGGCGCGTATCGCCAGTCCCAAACTGATCAAGTTCGAGGCCGAGTACCCTAATGTGGTTGGTATGACGATCAATGGCTGGGAACCGGATCGTGAGTTTCTGGCCGAACTTGACAAAGCCGTTTGGGATTCGCTGGTAACGGTGTTTCAAAGTGAGGTGCCGGATCCGGTCATCGAGGAGGCAGTTCGGAAACTGCCCAAACCTTACTACGAGCAGGTCGGTAAATTCCTGACGCAGACCCTCAAGGCACGTCGGGACAAGCTGCCAAAGTTCGCCAGCAAATACTACCGCCTGATCTCTCGCGAGGCCGAAATCAAGGCAACGGATAAAGACGAGTACGTCGAGCTAACGCACATGCCAAACGGAGATCTATCGGTTCGAATCAGTCTCATGAAAGGTCGGCGATCGAGCCTTAGCGCGGCCGCCACTGACGACAGGCAGCCCCCTTACTTCCAAAGGACGTATAAACCGGACGAAACCAGAGAAGTCAGGTTATATCTTCGTGGGGGAGATGACGAGGTGCAAATTTTGGGAGCAAAGGCAAAAATAAAGGTGCGGGTTGATGGCGGCGGCGGGGACGACACGTTCGTCAACGCATCCCGGGCCGGGTCAGGTAAGACGGAATTCTATGATAGCCGGGGTCAGAATCGCTTCGAGAAAGGGAATGGAGCGAAAGTTAATCAGCGCCCCTACAATCGGGCCCCCGGAGTTTCACACATGAATACAACGTATGGCCTCGACTGGGGCAAGCAGGCGATAACGGTGCCAATTATTACCGTAAGTCCGGATCTGGGCGCTTACTTCGGTGGCATCAGTTCCCGGGTGTATTATGGCTACCGTAAAAATCCATTTGCCTCGCGACATTCAATCAGCCTCGGATTAGCCACCAATGGCATCGAACCTTTTATCGCTTACACGGGCAGGTTTCGTCACTTGTGGCCTAAAGTTGACGGGATACTCCACCTGGAATTCTCCGGAATCAACGTCATCCGCTTCAACGGCCTCGGAAACGAAAGGGAGATTCCCGGCTCGAATTCGTTTTATAATGTTGACCAGAAAGAATTCATTTTCGCCCCCGGTATTGAGTTTGAGGCGGGAGAGAATCGCGGCGTGGAACAAGGCGCCAGCGAGGCAGCGCTGCGGCCAACATTTACCGCCGGTTTCGGACCGATCTTAAAATATGCCAATACACCCTTTAGTGATAACGAGGACCATTTCATCGGTTCTTTTGGAGCCCCCATATATGGGATGGAAAAATTCGGTCAGCTGGGAGCACAGACTGAACTCATGTACGACACGCGTGACAACCCCGGGCATGCCAAGACAGGCCTTATGCTCAGGGTTGCCGGTGTCATTTACCCTGGAATTTGGGACGTCGAATCCACTTTTGGCAATATTAATGGTGATGTTTCCACTTATCTAACTGCCAACATCCCGACGGCTCCTACGTTGGCCCTGCGAGCGGGAGGCGAGAAAGTCTGGGGAACGTTTCCATTTCATGAGGCCGCCTACCTTGGCGGGCCCAAAAACCTGCGTGGTTACCGGCAGGATCGCTTCGGCGGGGATGCCTCGCTCTACGGCAATGCAGAGTTGCGATTTGGGCTGGCGAAGATCAAGCTACTGGTGCCGGGGGAGTTCGGCTTATTTGGCGCTGCTGACGCGGGACGTGTTTTTTTTGATGGAGATCCGGACGATGCCGATGAGTGGCACACAGCAGTGGGAGGCGGCTTCTGGCTATCCTTCCTCGGGCGACTGCAGAGCTTGAGCGTGGCTATCATGCACGGCGATGACCTGACGGGAGTCTATCTGAGCGCCGGCTTCATGTTCTAAAAGAGTCGAGGTTCCGCCATTCAAAGGATGAACACTTTTTGTAAATAAATAAGAAAGGAACGAAGAATATGAAAGATGAGAATTTCTTCCAAAAATATATAAAGGGAGCGGCTTTGCTTGACAACATAGTCGTCCGTCTCGGTATTTATTATGTTGCAACAATTACATTTGTCGCTGGCCTTTGCACCTTATTTCCTCAAATCCTCTATTATGTTGCTCAGGAGCGTGCACGCGGAGCCGGAGCTAAGGTGTCATTAGATTTCGAGACCGGAGTTGTTCCTGCATTAGGGGGAGAGGTAGAGGGAATAAACCGTATGCTCGATCCCGCAACCTCCATTCCGATCTTGATGGCCTTACTGCTGTCGTTTGCGCTTACACTCCCTGTTACCTGGGTGTACCGGTGGACGCGGCCCACAAAGAAATACAATCAGGCATTCGCACACACACTTCTTGTCGTGCCCATTGCTATCGCTTCGGTCGTTTTTCTGGTTAAGAGCAGTCTCCCTCTGGCATTCAGCCTGGCTGGTATTGTCGCTGCCGTTCGGTTTCGGACCTCACTCAATGAACCGATGGATGCAATCTATATGTTCATTGTCATTGGCATAGGGCTGGCAGCTGGCGTCCAGCTTCTCAACGTGGCCTTCCTGGCATCAGTTTTTTTCAATGCCGTCGCGATTGGTGTATGGTACACAGATTTTGGAGCGAAGCCGGCGGTAATGATCGGGTGCAGCATCTGTACGACAGAGGAAACGGGTAAGACGTCTAACGGTGCTGTTAAAGCAAACTCTTCAGCAGAAGAATCTAATGGCAAGAAACCTTATAACGCCCAGCTCCGGATCCACACAACGAACGTCGATGCGGCCCAAAAAGCAACGATTCCGATTCTGGAATCAAATGCTAAACGGTGGCAGGAAGCCCAGGTGATCCAGAAAGAGGATGGCACGTCTATCGTTGTGTTTGATGTTCGGCTGAAGAAATCCTTGGATCTGTCCGCCTTTATTCGGGAGATTGAAAAAAGCGAAAAGAAACATGTAGCTAAGGTCGAAGTGCAGAAACGCAAACCCATAAAGGTATAGTCGCCATGCGAACTCGAGGAGATAAATTTCTACTTGGTTTTCTTGCCTCCGGCATCCTGTTCTACTTGTTGACGCTGCTGTCCGGTGAGGACTCATCGAGCAATTCTCAGGGGGATTCGTCAGCCCCGGGCAAAGATACTTTAATTACCCGGCCCTTGCCGGAGACAACGCTGGTGCCAGATGGGCGCATCTCTCTGGGAAACTATAATCTGAAAGCAAAGAGCGCGACGCAATGGAAGCTTCCCGGGCGCTTACAGGAGATCTCAGGCCTGGCAATGACTCCTGACAACCGGCTGTTAGCGCACACCGACGAAAAGGGCATCATTTTTGAGATCGATTACCGGAGCGGGTCAATTGTGAAGGCCTTCGGGCTGAGTGATCTGACCAAGCCTGTCGCTGATGATTTCGAGGGGATTGCTGTGACCGAGGAGCATATCTACCTGGTTACAAGCTCGGGGCGGTTGTACGAGTGCAATGAAGGTGCTGACGGAGAGACCGTTCTCTTCAACATCTATACGACCGGGGTGGGACGGGAGTTCGAAATAGAAGGCCTGGCCTATGAACCGGACCGGCGAGCGCTCTTACTGATGTCTAAAAACCCTCGAAGCCCGGAGCAGAAAGGGAAGTTAGCCATATATCGTTGGTCGATCGACACGAAACAGCTGGTCGAAGATGACCCTACTATGATACCTGTCAGGGACTTTTCGCGTCACATCAAGGGTAAGAAATTCCAGCCGTCCGGTATCGAGCGGCACCCTGTGTCAGGGAACTACTTTGTCGTGGCTGCCCGGCAGGCCGCGATTGCGGAGATTACTCCGAGTGGGCAGGTGGTTGCCGTCATGAAATTTCCTGCCGACTGGCATCGTCAGGCCGAAGGCATCACGTTTGCCGCGGACGGTACTCTCATCGTTGCCGATGAAGGAGCGGGGAAGCGCGCCAGGCTGACCCTTTACCCGATCGCTAAGGGTGCACGGTAGAGCTTTAGTAACTGACAAGTTATTTTCTGCCATTTTTTGGCAGGAAATTGCAAATAACAAGACTCAAAAAACAAATAATAATCAAATTCAAAATATCAATGACCAAAAATTGCCTATCTATAGGTCGGTTTATAATGGGTTTGTGTTTTAAAATTATTGAGATTTGGAATTTATTTGACATTTGGGATTTTGTTTATTGGAATTTCTGGTTTATCCAGGTTAGGAAAGAATCAAAATCAGACGGAAGAGGTGAACGATTGGGGGGTGCTTTCGACTGGGTAGACGTTTTAACGGAGTGTTGAAATAAGAAAACTATTCACAAAAGAGGAAAAGTCATGAAAACAATATATCTAGTTCGTCACGCAGCTGCCGCTAAAGGCAAGCCGAAGTCTCCAGACCGGAAACGCGCTCTGAACAAGAACGGTAGAAAAGAAGCCATGAAAATGGCTAAGAAGCTCAAAAAAAATGGCATGCTACCTGACTTGCTGGTTTCAAGTCCGGCGAAACGAGCCCTTCAAACGGCCCGGGTATTTGCTAAAGCAATTAAATACCCAAAGGATAAGATCCTTTTGAGCAAAATCCTCTATGAGGCTAACAACGCCTCAAGTAATGAGGCACTCCTGGAGGATGTGCGCAGCCTGGATGATCAATTCCAGTCGGTTATGGTTTTTGGGCATGACCCGCTTCTAATGGAGTTTGCCCACTACTTACGGAAGGATTTTACTGATGCATTGCCCGGCTGCGCGGTTGTGCGCTTTGATTTTAACAATATTTCCTGGACCAAAATTGCAGCAGGCAGAGGAATTCTCAAGTTCTTTGATTATCCAAACATGGAAAAGGCACAGTTGGACGAAAAGAAGAAGGCTCTGACAGCGCGATTGACTGAAGATCTAATGCGTATCTTCGTTGAAGCCGATCCGGACACAGGTCCAAAAATGAAAAAGGCTATCAAGAAAACGGTTCGACCGCTAACTCAAAACTTCCTGGCGAAGACCAAGACAAAGGCTAAGGCGAGAGAAACTCCACAGGAACCGGTGGCCGAATAAGTTGATCTGATTAAATCTTTTAAAAGGAATTAATTAATGAATATCAAAAACACAATTTGCCTGGCCCTGGCAATAACCTTCCTGTGGTCAGGGCATTCCATATCCTACAGCCAGAATCGAAAAGCGCTCCTTACCCTGAGCAAACTGAGTGAGGAATTCGAAGCTTTGTCGAAAAAAGTCAGTCCGGCCATTGTGCAGATCCTCGTTACGGGCTATATCCCGACCGGCAATGGCTCGGCAGCCGTGTTTACGAAACAAAGAGGTTCGGGCTCAGGCGTTATTCTGGATCCGACTGGCTACATTGTAACAAATGCCCATGTCGTCGACGGAGCGAGGCGTGTTCAGGTTATCCTTGCCGTTCAGGAAAAGCGCGCTGATGCCAGTTCCATTCTTAAACCCAGGGGCAAGATCGTTGGCGCCCAGGTTGTTGGCATTGACCGGGAAACCGATTTGGCGGTTTTGAAGGTTCAGGAAAGCAACCTGCCCGTTTTGATCCTGGGAGATTCAGACGAAGTACGCAGCGGTCAACTGGTTCTGGCTTTTGGAAGTCCCCTTGGGCTGCAGAATACCGTGACCATGGGTGTCGTGAGCGCAACGGCTCGCCAGTTGCGGACCGGAGATCCCATGGTCTACATTCAGACCGATGCGCCCATCAATCCGGGAAACAGCGGTGGTCCGTTGGTCAATACTCGCGGTGAAGTCATCGGCATCAATACTTTGATTCTCTCGCAATCCGGCGGCAGTGAGGGCATCGGTTTCGCTGCCCCCAGTAACATCGTCAAAAACGTCTATGAGCAGATTCGCGCCAGCGGACGCGTCCGGAGGGGGATCATCGGCGTGAATGCGCAGACTATTACGCCGCTGCTAGCTCAGGCCCTCGACCTTCCGAACTCAGGACAAGTCCTCATTGCCGATGTGATGCATTTCAGTCCGGCAGAGAAGGCCGGGCTAAGAGTTGGCGACATCATTCTGAGTCTCAATGGCAAAAGAATGGAAAACGCCCGCCAATTCGATGTTAATCTGTACAAGGTAGCGATAGGTGATGATGTCATTCTGGAAATTCAGCGTAAAACAGTCAACAAAATGGTCAAGGTGGCCATCGTGGAACAGCCGGATGATCCGGAGCGTTTCTCCGATCTCGTCAGTCCGGAGAAAAATCTTATACCACAACTCGGCATTCTGGGTTTGGATATGAGCGAGACAATTGCGAAAATGCTTCCGACTCTGAGAAAGAAAAGCGGTGTTGTGGTGGCAAGCCGTTCCAATCTTTTATATGAACAAGATCAGTTTGTTCCCGGCGATGTCATTCATGCCATAAACAATCAGCCGATAGGTTCATTGGCGGAATTACGAACATTCTTGAAAAACCTCGGCCGCTACGATCCGGTTGCAGTTCATGTTGAGAGACTAGGACAAATGCGTTATGTGGTTTTCGAGCTGGAGTAGTCACGTTGCTGACGTATCCTATCTGGCAACAACGGTCATTGCTGGACTGTTTACTAAGGCTCTTGAGCGGGCGGGACGACAAGCAGCCGGGGGTGTGATTTTGGAAATCATGGGACACCAAGAAAATTGTAATAACGAAGGTTAATAGATTCTACTGGCTGAGGTCGGATTATCCGCACCTTTCTTGTTCTGGAAGAGGCCAAATAAAATAGTGAATATGAGGTAATGGCAATGAATCATGTCGAAGTTTTCAATGCGCCTCTGGTCAATTCGGTATTCCATCTGTCGGATTTTTCGCAGGAGAGTGAAAAGGCGTTTGCACATACCCTGGCAATTGCCTTGATTCGCAAAACGCGCCTAACGATTCTTCACGTCTGGGGGGACCAGGATACATGGACGAACTTCCCCGCAGTGCGTTCCACGCTGGAACGCTGGGGGCTTCTAAAGGAGGGGAGTCCGGAAGCAGCCGTCTTTAAGGAGCTGGGGGTCCGGACACGGCAAGTGAATTCAGTAGGGCGTGATGCTCTGTCCGCGGCCTTGGAGTACCTTGAGCAGCATGCAACGGATCTGATTGTGATTGCAACTCCTGATCGGGAGGCGTTACCATCATGGCTGCGTTCCTCAGATGCAGAGCAGATTGCTTTTAAATCTAAGACCATGACACTTTTCGTTCCCCATAAAACACGTGGCTTTGTCTCACCAAAGGATGGAACCATGTCACTGCAACGGATATTGGTCCCGGTTGATTCATCTCCGAGTCCACTGCCCGCGATTGAGTACTCAGCCAGGGCAGCCAGGGCTTTCCAGCAGCCGACAGAAATAATACTTGTCCATGTCGACCAAGGGGGAAAGGCGCCAAACCTGGTTCTGCCAGAGATTCCTTTGTGCTCATGGGAGCAAGTCAGTCGCAGCGGAGATGTGGTTGATGAAATTGTTAAGTTAGCTAAGGAGCGCTCCGTGGATCTGATTATGATGTCCACAGCGGGGCGGGACGGCTTTCTGGACGCACTCCGGGGTAGCGTGACGCAGAGGGTTTTGCGGCTTTCGGAATGCCCGCTGCTTGCTGTTCCAGCCGTTTGATGAATATTAGGCAGGAGCAAGCAAATGCCAGAGCACATACTTGCCATTGGAATATATAACTAGTAGAGCGTTTTCGAAATAACGTTGCAATGTGGGTAAAAGTGTTCTCGTGTTTGTGTGTTCGAGTGTTCAGGTGCTAATATCTTGAAATTAATCAACTTGATAAAATACGTAAACACTTTAACACCTGAACACGCTAACACTGTATATTGCCCGGTTAATTAGGAATCATTATACTAGGAATCACGACAAACCTAACCGCTATAGATCGATGATGACCAGAAAAAATATATTCAAAAGGTCGCCCGGGTTTTGGCAGCGGGTGCTCTTTATCGTATTGGTTACTTTTTTAGTAGGCACTGAAGCTCGTGCTCAGGAAAGACCGAAAATTGGCCTGGCCTTGAGCGGAGGCGGCGCCAAGGGTTTTGCCCATGTCGGCGTGATCAAGGTGCTGGAGGAGATCGGGCTTCCTATCGATTTCATTACCGGAACCAGTATGGGCAGTATCGTCGGCGGTTTGTACGCTATCGGCTACAGTGTAGGCGAGTTGGAGGAGCTAGTAACGGCAACGGACTGGAAGAACCTGTTTCGTGATCGTATCCGCAGGCGGGATCTGGCCATCGAGTCAAAGATGCTGGATGGGCGCTACATGCTTTCTCTGCCACTCTATGGCCTTGCGCTTGGTCTGCCAACGGGACTCATTGCCGGACAGAAAATTTCAAAATTATTTGAGCGTTTGACGCTGCCCTATCATAATGTTTCTGATTTTCAGCAGTTTCCCATACCGTTTGCCTGTGTTGCGACGGATATCGTGACCGGAGAAGTAGTTGTCCTCGACCACGGTTATTTGCCGGAAGCCATGCGGGCAAGTATGTCGATTCCTTCCGTGTTCACCCCGGTTGAAATCGATGATCACTTGCTGGTCGACGGCATGCTGGTGCGGAATTTTCCCGTGGAGGAGGTTAGGGCACTTGGTGCAGATATTATTATTGGGGTGGACGTCGGGGCGGGTTTGCACGGGCGGGAGGATTTGACGTCATTGGGTGCCATCCTCGGCCAAGCTATGGGCTTTATGGACGCTGAGTCCACAACGAGACAACGTAAGCTGTGCGATGTTTTGATTGTGCCGGATCTTGAGGGCCTATCAGCAGTCGATTTTGCAAAAGCGCCGGAAATTATTGCTCGCGGCGAAGCGGCAGCACGGGCGGTATTGCCGCAGTTGCAGGCATTGGCAGATTCACTGCAGGGAGCCAGTCAGAGAGTCGCCGACTTTTCACAAATCGATGTTGACGCTATCTTACTTAAGGAAATCAAAGTTGACGGACTGAAGAAAGTGGAGTCGAAGCTCCTGTTCTCACAAATCAATCTGAAGGTTCCTGCACGAACAAATCTGAAAGAAATTGAGCGAGCCATCGACCGCATCTATAACACGCAGTTTTTTGAAAGAGTCACATACAAACTCGATCAAGATAACGATGCCTATGTGCTGGAGATCAGGGTAGTAGAAAAGAATCGAACTTTCTTCCGCACGGGCCTGAACTACAACAGTAGAGACAACCTGTCGGCAATCTTTAATACGGTGCTTCGTAACGTTCTCGGAAAAAGTTCCCAACTTAGTTTGGACTTTCTAGTCGGAAGCCGTGTCCAGTTGGCTGCTCGCTATTTCATACATCCCGGTTTACTCTCACGATTGGGGATACAAACGCGAGCTAGCTACATCGATGATTTCGTCGACATTCATTTCGGCGATAATGGTAAGGCACGGCTGAACATTAATGCAGGGTTTGCTGAGATTCTCTTTGGTAGTGCTTTTTCGAACAAATTTGGCCTTGGGGTTGGGATCAGAGTTGAATATGCAGATATCAATCCTGAACTCGCCCTGTTCAATTTCCAGTCGGTCACTGAGGAGTTCGTTGCATTGGTCGGTGTTTTCTCACTAGACCTGTTAGACCGCACCTACTTTCCGACGAGTGGGTTGTCCATATTTTCCCGGCATGAAATTGCGGACCGCGATTTTGGTAGTGACGCCACTTTCTCTCGTAATTTTGCCGACGTCAAGCTCGCGCTGCCCTTGAGCCGACGGCTGGCGCTGCACGCCGAAGTAGTTTTGGGTACCAGCAACGGGGATGGTTTGCCTGCACACTATCCTTTTATTCTGGGGGGACTCGACACGCCGGCACTGCTGCTTGAGCGCGAAATGACGCGAACTTCATTCGTTGGCCTGGAGTCTCAGGAACTCTTTGGCAAGCACTTGCAATCCTTTCATCTCGCCTTACAGTACGAGTTTGCGAGCAAGGCGTTCCTGGTAGCCCGAGCCAATGCCGGCAATGTTTTTGATGAGTGGGATTTCGATATTTTTGCGAACGATCGATATGAATCGGGTATCGGGTTGACTTTGGGTCTCATTACGCCATTCGGACCCTTAGAAGTCTCAGCCATGCATGGCAGCCGTCATGATTTTATTACACATTTGAATGTTGGGTTTAAGTTCTGATAACGATATGGGTGTCGAACAGGATGTTGATCACCAAATGACGGCAGAAAAGCCAATCATATTTTTAGAGTTTATCATTGAATTTTAGGAATCGCCGGAGGAAATTGTTAGATGGCACAAAAAATGAGATTCAGAGTAAAGTACCTGTTTGGGGCAGCAGCTCTGACATTACTACTTTACGTAGTCATTAGATTGATCTTTATTTCGCCCTCCAATGACCGTGAATGGAAGACGGAACATGCCGTTATGCCGTCTGCTGAGTTTAGCGGCACTTTGGTGCACGTAAAGAATATCCGTAATTTTTCTTACCGGTCTGGGGGTGAGTTTACGCCTGCCTACCAGGATAGAATATTCGATCTCGAGAAGATCGAATCGGTGTGGTTTGTGCTGTCACCGTTTGTGCCGGGTTGGCGCGGTCCGGCACACGGTTTCCTTAGCTTTGGCTTTGCGGATTCGCAGTTTGTTTCCATTTCGGTGGAGGCGCGAAAAGAGCCGGGAGAAAGCTATTCAATACTGAAAGGGCTTGTAAACACCTATGAATTGATCTATGTGATTGGAGATGAACGTGATTTGGTCGGTTTGCGTGCCGTATACTGGGATGATCCGGTTTATGTCTTCCCCATCAAGACCGGCAAAGAACGTATCCGCGCCCTCTTTGTAGATATGCTTGAAAGGGCGAACAAGCTCAGGGAGTCACCGGAATTTTATAATACGTTCACAAGCAACTGCGCGACTAACCTATATGAGCATGCAAACAAGCTAAACCCGGGAAAGTGGTCGTCCTTTAGTTGGAAACTGATCCTGCCTGGTTACGCGGATGAGTTAATTTACGAAAAGGGAGTCCTGGACACTGAACTAACCCTCCTGGAAGCCCGTGAACGATTCAAAGTGAATGAAAGGGCGAAGAAGTTTATCGACAGCCCGAATTTCTCTCTCGACATTCGACAAGTTAACACTCTAAGCCGGAGTAGTTACCGGAAGTAGACATGGCCAAGGAGATGGAGGTGAAGTCGAGGAGTAGAAATTCAGCCTAAGGATGCAGGTATTAATGGTTCTGCTGAAATCA
>Ga0209988_10000408_pt1 | contig 26672 bp, 20 predicted proteins | sample N075metaG_FD_183115 | JGI IMG/M metagenome (GOLD analysis project Ga0209988, IMG submission 183115) | Deep subsurface microbial communities from Kermadec Trench to uncover new lineages of life (NeLLi) - N075 metaG (SPAdes) (version 2) | ecosystem: Environmental > Aquatic > Marine > Ocean trench... | reverse complement strand
AACGGCAGAGACCCATCGATTTGTCGATCCAATGTGTGGTTCGGGTACCTTCGCGATCGAGGCGGCGATGATCGCGGCCAATATCGCTCCAGGACTCAAGCGTGCTTATTTCGGTTTTTTGAAATGGATTCTGCACGATATCAAAATATGGCAACATTGCCTTGCCGAGGCCGAAAGCAGGATCGATCACTCGATAAAAACCATCATAATCGCGAGTGATTATGATACCAGGGCATTAGAAATTGCACGGGCAAATGCGATGCGTGCCGGTGTCGAAAATCTGATTCATTTTTCCCACCAGGACATCGCTGATCTGAAATTCGAACCCGGCAAGACACCATCTATCATCGTCTGTAACCCGCCCTACGGGGAGCGGATGAAAAGCGAGCAGGGGCTTGCGGCCTTATATGGCGATATGGGTGCTGGTTTACGGGGAATTGGTCCTGCCGTGCTACATATAATTTCGGCTAACCCCGATTTATTTCACCGCCTCGGTTTAAAACGGATTTCGAAAAAAGCGGTGAAAAATGGTCCGCTCGATTGCCAGCTGGCCAGCTTCGAAATAGACGATCAGGCCTCGTCTCGAAAATCGATCGACGAATCGAAAACATCAGTATCAACAGCTTCAAAAATTAGAGATGGTGCGCGGGATTCGGTAACCCCGTTGATCAATCGCCTGCTAAAAAACGCTAAACATTTAAAGCGTTGGGCAAAAAGAACCGGGATCAGTTGCTATCGCCTATACGATGCTGACTTACCTGAGTTTTCCTTCGCACTCGACGTTTATCAAAGTGAAATTTCAGCCTCGACACGCTGGTATCATTTGCAGGAATACCAGGCACCAAAATTCATTGATGTGGATAAGGCGAAGGCCCGAATCGAACTGGCGAAACAGGCGGTAAAACAGACATTTGATATTGACGATACCATGCTATTTTGCAAGACGAGGCAACGTCAGCGCGGTAACAGGCAGTACCAGAAACACGATAGCCAGGGCGAACTGTTTCAGGTACGTGAAGGCCAGGCCTCCCTACTGGTAAATCTAAGCGATTACCTCGACTCCGGCCTGTTTCTGGACAATCGTATTATTCGCCAACGTATCTTTGAATGCGCGAATAACAGGTCACTGCTCAATTTATTTTGCTATACCGGATCGGTCGGCCTGCAGGCGGTACTAGGTGGTGCCAGTTTCGTTTTAAATGTCGATTTATCCGCGACCTACCTGAAATGGGCCAGGGAAAATCATGCCATTAACCAGCTTGATGATGCATCCAGTTATCAGTTCCTGGGTGCTGATGTGGTCGAACTGTTAGAAAACCCGTCGCGATTCGGCATCGACAGGCATTTTGATATGATTTTTCTTGATCCGCCCTCATTCTCGAATTCGAAAAAAATGAGAAAGACACTCGATATACTACGCGATCACGAAAACCTGATCGAAAAGTCCATGCAGTTATTGAACAAAGAAGGCCTGTTAATATTCTCCAGCAATCGAAGAGGATTGAAACTGGCTGACTCCCTGTCATCCCGATTCCTTGTCAATGATATTTCCCGGGAGACGATTCCCGAGGACTTCAAACGTAAACCCGGGAACCACCGTTGTTGGGAGATACGCCATAGCAGGAATTGATGAATATTCGACCTGATACCGATGATTACCTTGAGCTATTCGTCAATGATATTCCGTTGATGGATGTGCGGGCACCGATCGAATTTGACAGGGGTGCCTTTCCGAATACGGCAAATATTCCCCTGCTCGACGATCATCAACGCGAACAAATAGGCATACGTTATAAGACCGCCGGGGAGGAAGAAGCTGTCAAGCTGGGGTTGAAATTTGCAACACCCGAAATTCGAACACGAAGATTAGAATCCTGGCTGGCTTTTTGTCGCGATAACCCACAGGGGTACCTCTATTGTTTCCGGGGCGGCCTGCGCTCACGTACTACCCAGAACTGGATTCGTGAACAGGGCCTAGATTACCCGTTGATCAGCGGAGGCTACAAGGCGATGCGTCGATTTTTGATCGACGAGTTGGAGATCAGCATAGAGACCGTACCACTGATCATTGTCAGTGGTCTCACCGGGTCTGGAAAAACACGCGTATTGAGGCAGATAGCCCACCATATCGATTTCGAGGACATTGCTAATCACCGGGGATCGGCTTTTGGTGGCGATGCCAGCGATAAGCAGCCGAGCGTGATCGACTGGGAAAACCGCGTATCGATAGAATTTTTAAAGCACCGCTGCCGAGATCCGGGTAAACCCGTATTTGTCGAGGACGAGAGTCGTCGCATTGGACGTATTTGTATGCCCGATAACCTCTACGAAAAAATGCAGGGAGCACCCAGGGCCATTTTAAATGTCGATATTGAAGCCCGAATCAAATTGATCAGAGAAGACTATATATTGCATGTCTGGCCTTATTACCAGGCTTTGTATCCCGGGCGGGCCGAATCGGAATTTAGCCGATTCGTCCTGGAAAACCTGGCTCGTATCCAGAGGCGTTTAGGTGGCGAGCGTTATGGGCAGGTCAAGCGTGGTTTCCAGGCAGCGCTGAACGAATTTTTTACCAGCCAGCGCGTTGATGGATTCAACGAAGGTATAGAAATACTGTTGACCCATTACTACGATCCGATGTATCGCTACCAGCTTGCCAACAAGTCCGCGCCGATAATTTTTGAGGGTCCGGAAAATGAATTCCTCGGGTGGGCAAGGGGATATCTGGCGAGTCGATGAATGACACCGTTAAGGAACCTCTGATCAATTCATGAATGAACGTGTTGTGCCCAAAATGACCAATTCCCATGTTGTAAAACTTAGCGATAGCCATGCTATTACGCAGCACAGGGAAGTGCCAGTGCCGCGGCGACAGGATGTCGATGAGCGGCCTTGCGTTCCACGCCTTGAACCGAACGGTCCGACGCTTCGGCATTGTGAATCACAACCCGATTCACCAAGAATTAATCAGAGATTCCTTTAGAATAGTAAATTTCGATTAGCATGTTTCAAAGTAGATGGCATAGATTCCTAAAGTCTGATAAAACACCAGCGATAGGCAGACAGGTCGGTGTGTCACTTAAATCCGAGCCGATTTATCTGGCTGTAGTCATCATCGACTAATTTTAATTCAAAAATATACGAGCTGAGTTTGATGAAAAAAGTAAGCCTGGTCGGAATTATTATCATAATCCTGGTCATATTCTTTGCCTTTGATCTGGGGCAGTTCCTGACGCTGGAGTATATTAAAGAGCAGCAGCACCAGATCGATGCGCTGTACGCCGAAAATAAATTTTTAACCCTGGCTTCTTTTTTTCTCGTATACATTTTAGTTACCGGCGTTTCATTACCGGGTGCCACGATATTAACCCTGGCGGCGGGCGCAGTATTTGGGCTGCTAAACGCTTTAATACTGGTATCTTTCGCCAGTAGCATCGGTGCCTCGTTGGCCTTTGTAATCTCGCGCTACCTGTTTCGCGAAACGGTAGAAGCCCGTTTTGGCAGCTCGCTCAAAGCGATCAATGATGGCATCGAAAAAGACGGCGCTTTTTACCTGTTTGCGCTTCGTCTGGTACCGGCATTCCCATTTTTTGTGATTAATCTGGTCATGGGTTTAACCCCGATCAAATTAAAAACCTTCTACTGGGTCAGTCAGCTCGGCATGTTCGCCGGTACCATCGTTTATGTTAACGCCGGTACACAGTTAGGCCAGATAAACTCGGCTGCCGAAATACTAAGTGCTGAATTGATTATCTCCTTTGTACTGTTAGCCATGCTGCCATTTGTCGGTAGAGTCATTGTTAACCAGTTGAAATACCGTAAAGCCCTGGCCGGTTTTGTAAAACCATCAAAATTTGATACTAACCTCGTGGTGGTCGGTAGCGGTTCAGCAGGACTGGTCAGCGCTTATATTGCTGCCGCGGTAAAGGCAAAAGTCACGCTCATCGAAAAACACAAGATGGGCGGTGACTGCTTGTACACCGGTTGTGTTCCCTCAAAGGCGATTATTCGTTCGGCTAAATTCATCTCGCATATCGGGCGTAGTCAGGAATTCGGCATCAAGAAAGCGGAGGCCGATTTCGAATTTAGCGAGGTGATGCAACGAGTACACCGGATAATCGAAAAGATAGAACCACACGATTCGGTGGAGCGCTACACCGGACTCGGGGTTGACGTGATCAAGGGAGAGGCGAGGGTAGTTTCGCCCTGGTCGGTCGAGGTAAACGGGCAGACCATCAACGCCAAAAATATCATCATTGCCACCGGTGCCCAACCTTCCGTGCCGCCAATCGACGGCATCGACTCGGTCGATTATTACACGTCTGAAAATTTGTGGGAAATGGGAGAAAAACCACAGAATCTGGTGGTTTTAGGCGGTGGTCCGATTGGCTGCGAGTTGACCCAGGCCTTCGCTCGGCTGGGGTCGTCGGTGACCCAGGTTGAAATGCTATCTCGAATATTGCTGCGAGAAGACCCGGAGGTATCGGAGATAGTAAAAACCAGGTTTGAAAATGAAGGAATTAGTGTGCTTGTCAATCACAGGGCGAAACAGGTGAGACAGAAAGATGGCAAGGATTACCTGGTGGTTGAAACTGAAGGGCAGGACAGGGAAATCGAATTCGACGCGATTATTATCGCCGTGGGGCGGGTTGCCAGCAGTAGTGGATTTGGCCTCGAAGAGCTTGGCGTGCGGCTCAACCCCAATAAAACGATCGAGGTAAACGAGTATTTGCAAACCAACATACCCACTATTTATGCCTGTGGCGATGTCGCCGGTCCTTATCAATTCACCCATGTCGCTGCGCATCAAGCCTGGTACGCGTCGGTAAACTCGTTGTTCGGAGGATTCAAGCGCTTTAAGGCGGATTACTCAGTAATACCCTGGGCCACGTTTACCGAGCCAGAAGTGGCGCGGGTAGGCCTTAACGAAATCGATGCTGGCGAGCAAAATATTGCTCACGAGGTGACTGTTTATGGCATCGACGACCTTGATCGCGCTATCGTGGACAGTGAGGACCATGGATTCGTTAAGGTGCTCACGGAACCCGGTAAGGACAGGATTCTCGGCGTTACCATCGTCGGTGAACACGCGGGTGACCTGATAGCAGAATACGTGTTAGCGATGAAGCACGGCCTGGGATTGAATAAAATACTGGGGACGATCCATATCTACCCGACGCTGTCGGAGGCCAACAAATATGTTGCCGGCAACTGGAAGCGGGCACATGCACCGCAAAAATTACTCGCCTGGGTAGCTAAATTCCATCTCTGGCGACGGGGTTGAAACCGGCGATATAAAGAAGCCCTGGAGTTGCGTGCCGACGATAAAGCTTATTTGGTGAAAACAGTATTATACTGCTGACTGGTTTTTACAAAGGTTGTGCACTTGCTCAGCCATTTGAGTTTTTTCGCACCGGCGTAGGTGCAGGTGCTGCGAATACCACCGAGTAAATTCTGGATCGTTGGCTCAATTTTACCGCGGTAAGGCACCAGGACATCTCGTCCCTCTGACGATCGGTATTTTTTTAAACCTCCAAAATGCTTTTCGTTCGCCGCCAGCGAACTCATGCCATAAAACTGAACGAACTTTTGTTCTTCTATGACTTCTTCCCAGCCATCGATAGTTTTGTTTACTTCTCCCGTTTTAAAATATTTGGTAATCACCTCTCCACCGCCTTCATCGTGACCGGCTAACAGGCCACCGAGCATGACGAAATCGGCACCCGCCGCAAAGGCTTTGGCCAGATCGCCCGGGCAGGTGCACCCGCCGTCAGCAATAATATGACCCCCCAGACCGTGAGCAGAATCGGCGCATTCGATAACCGCTGACAATTGTGGGAAGCCAACACCGGTTTGTATGCGTGTAGTGCAGACGCTACCAGGACCAATGCCGACCTTGACGATATCGGCTCCGCTGAGAATTAACTCTTCTGTCATTTCACCGGTAACCACGTTGCCGGCAATAATGACTATCGCTGGAAAGGTGTCTCGTAATTGCTTGATAAAGGATGAAAAACGCTCTGAATAACCATTGGCAACATCGACACAGACGTATTTTAACTGCTTATCCGCGACCTTGTATACCGCATTAAACTTGTCGAAGTCATGGCCGGTAATGCCCATTGAATAGGCAACGTTTTCGACACGATTTGACTCGTTGCTGGTAAAAAAATCGATCAGCTCATCCACCTCGTAATTTTTCACCAGGCAAGTGAACAGATTAAGGCCCGCAAGTTTATCGGCCATCTCAAAGGTGCCGACACCATCCATGTTGGAGGCCATGATTGGAATACCCTGATAATGGCTACCGGCTTTGCCAGAATCATAATTTCGGAACTTGAATTTACGACTTAATTCGACATCCTTGCGACTTCCCAGGGTACTGCGCTTGGGCCTGATTAATACGTCTTTATAATCGAGCTTGCTATCGTCTTCTATTCTCATGGCTCTTTACTAAGGAACCTCTGATCAATTCATCCAGAATTGCCAGAGGACGAAAAACGAAAAATGTGATTTTCGTTTTCCTCACAAAATCTATGCCTTACAGGTATCGACTTTGGTGGCACATCCATGTACCACGGAAACTCTGATTAAATCAGAATTTCCCTAAATGGTAAATCACAAAACCAGCCGCATTCAGGTTAGCGCCCTTTCGAGTTCAGCAAATGTATTCGCTCGTGGTGACAACTCGATTTTGATTCCCAGCCGCTTTTCAATTTGAGTCGATGAGAACAGGCCTGTTATAGCATGGGCACCATCGGGCTGGTCTTCGCAGACCAGTATATGTTGCCGTCCACTCGATTTCATGGTTTCGACAATATCGCCCACGCGTGCAGTTAATATATCGGCGAGTTGTAATGCTTCCAACCGCTCGAAGGGTGTCATAATGTCTCGCGCCAGGATTTCCTCGTGTTTACCCCCGTGTTCCTGTATGTATTGAAGCGGTTTTTCGCCAAAAATATCGTTGTAGGTAACCAGGCCGAGAAGAACCTTATCCTGTTCTGCGACAAATAGCAGGCGTACTCCACAGGCGATCATTTTAGTATTGATCGCGTCGATATTTGCAAGGCTTGTAGTTGCAAATGGCCTGATATGATTGAAGTTCGTCATCATCGAAAATGCGGCATCTTCGAGCGATATTTTTATCGACTTGCTACGTTTGTTTTGCGTAATCAGGGTTCCGGAAGACAGTGAATTGTATGGTAGGTTTTGATATTCGTATTGCATGCGTACCCCTCATAATCATAGGCCGGGCGCTATCTGTTTTCTGCACTAACTCTTGCTGGTCGTATCAGTTTCCTGTCGCCTGGTAGCCAATATTATACCGCATATCATACACCGCCGGAAATCTCCCTCTGGTTAATGAAAATCAACCAGCTACCAGGTTGATAATTAACGGGTGCGGGGGCAAACTCCATTGTCGGCAAAGAAGAATGCTATTTCTGTGCTGGCGGTTTCGACTCCATCGGACCCATGGACCGCATTTTCATCGATAGTCTCGGCAAAATCAGCGCGTATTGTTCCAGGTGCTGCATCTGCCGGATTAGTCGCTCCCATGACTTCGCGATTTTTCGCGATAGCATTTTCACCCTCTAACACCTGGACTATCACTGGACCCGAGGTCATAAACGAAATCAGATCGTTATAAAATGGGCGCTCTTTATGGACCGCGTAAAAATCACCCGCCTTCTCCGCGGTCAAGTGTTCCATGCGAGCGGCGATAACCTGCAGTCCGGCTTTTTCGAATCGAGCATAAATTTCGCCGATTACATTTTTAGCGACGGCGTCGGGCTTGATGATAGAGAACGTGCGTTCTATAGCCATTACTCAGCTTCTCCAGTGGGCCAGTAAAATAGCCGGGAATAATAGCCGAATTGGGTGATACGGCAAACTTAATTCGGCAAAGACATTTTCTGCTCCGACAAAATTTGGGGTGACACTTATTTACAAAAATCGGTATTTATCGCTCATCTGATTACGGGATTCAGGTACACTTTAGCGCCACACCTTTATCCTGAAGATTATGAAATCTGACCAGAATCGCCGTAAATATCTGAGTGAGTATCAATCCCCTGAATTCACCATCAAATCGACTAACCTGGCCTTTGAGCTTGATGAAACACAAACTCGAGTTCTCAGCAAACTGCAAATATCACGACAAACCGACAGTTTAGACGCGCCATTAGTGCTGGACGGTATCGGTCTTACTTTATTAAATCTCAACATTGACGGTACATCTTTGCATTCCGGGCAGTATGGCGTAACCGAGTATCAGCTGACTATATTCGAGGTGCCTGATGAATTCGAATTTTCCTGCGAAGTCGAAATTAATCCGGCAGCCAATACACGCCTGGAAGGTCTTTACCTGTCGTCCGGAAATTTCTGTACCCAATGCGAGGCGGAAGGGTTTCGCTTCATTACCTATTACATCGACCGGCCTGATGTCATGTCTGTATTTGAAACTAGAATCAGCGCACCGAAAGCGGGATTTCCGATCATGCTTTCAAATGGAAATCGGATTCGTTCGGGTGAATCTGGTAACAGGCATTGGGTCGAATGGTCCGATCCGTATCCGAAACCCTGCTATCTTTTTGCACTGGTGGCTGGCGATCTTGCTCGAATTGATGGTGAATTTATCACCGCTTCCGGTAAGGCGGTGGCCTTACAGTTTTTCACCGAGCATCATAATCGGCAAAAATGCGCCCACGCGATGCGCTCATTGCAAAAGGCAATGAAATGGGACGAGGATACATTCGGCCTCGAATACGACCTGGATTTGTTCATGGTCGTCGCGATTGACGACTTCAACATGGGGGCGATGGAAAACAAGGGGCTCAACGTATTCAATACCAAGTACGTGCTGGCAAATCCACAAACCGCTACCGACAATGATTATCTTGCGATCGAAGCGGTGATAGGGCATGAGTATTTTCACAATTGGACCGGAAATCGTGTCACCTGCCGTGACTGGTTTCAAATAAGCCTAAAAGAGGGATTAACGGTCTTCAGGGATCAGGAGTTTAGCTCGGACATGGCTTCACGTTCGATTCAGCGTATCAACGATGTGCGCATGTTGCGCAACCATCAGTTCCCGGAAGATGCGGGTCCGATGTCGCACCCGGTGCGGCCAGCCTCTTACCAGGAAATTAATAATTTTTACACCGCCACCGTGTATAACAAGGGTGCCGAACTAGTCCGTATGATTCATACCCTGCTGGGAAAGGATAATTTTCGTAAAGGCATGGATCTTTATTTTCAGCGACATGATGGCCAGGCTGTGACGACCGATGACTTCAGGTTGGCGATGCAGGATGCCTCGGGTGTCAACCTGGACCAGTTTCAGCTCTGGTATCAACAATCGGGAACGCCAAGGATCGAAATCAGCCGGGATTTCGACCAGGCTGAAAAAACTCTGTACCTGGAAATAAAACAGGATCCAGGAACTACACTGGGTAAAGCCAACCAGCCATTTCACATGCCGATGCGGCTCGCCCTGTTCGACCAGCAGGGGAAGGCTATCGATCTAGATGGGCAGGGATTGCTCGAACAAATTGTCGATATTAAGGAACAGAATCATCGGTTCAAGTTTGAAGGCATCGATCAGGAACCGCTGGTTTCAGCCTTTCGTGGATTTTCGGCGCCAATAATTACGGGTAGCGATTTACGCGATGAGGAACTGGCGACCCTGATGTCCTGCGATACCGATCCTTTTAATCGTTGGGAAGCGGGGCAGCAATATGCCACCCGGGTCATGCTCGGCAGGATCGTATCTAAAGACGTGCAAAAGCCAGTCCACCCGCGGGAAATGCTGGAGGCGTACCGAGTAATACTCGACGATGACAAGATGGATTACGCCCTGGTCGCCGAGATGATGATTTTGCCGAGCGAAAAATATCTCGGAGAAATGCTGGATAGCGTTGATGTACACAAGATTCGGCTGGTTCGCGAGGGTACCAGGGGTTTGATAGCAGAGGCAACTGAAGACTTGTTACTCAAGCGTTACGAGGAATGTAGTGAACAGGGCGAGTATCGGGTAACACCCGAGGATACTGGCAAACGCAGTCTCAAAAATATTTGCCTGGCTTTCCTGTTGATCCTCGAAAAAACCAAATACTTTGATCTGTGTCTTCAACAGTTTAATAATGCCGGTAACATGACCGATCAAATCGGTTGTCTACTACCGATCGTGCATTTTCAAAACCCGGTGCGAGAGGAAATTGTTCGGCGATACTATGAACAATGGCAGAAAACAGCGCTGGTGGTTGATAAGTGGTTTAGCGCTCAGGCTTCTTCCTACGCTAAGGATTCGCTGGCGCATATCAAAACCCTGTTCGATCATCCGGATTATTCGATTCACAACCCGAATCGTGCGAGATCATTACTGGGTTCGTTGATCGCCAACTCAAGTGCATTCCACGAGCTTGGCGGCGCTGGTTACGAATTTGTCGCCGGTAAAATTATCGAAATTGACGCGATCAACCCCCAGGTAGCGGCAAGAATGGCCAACGCATTTCTACACTGGAGAAAGTTACTGCCCTCACAAGGCCAGTTGATGAAGCAGCAAATAGAAATTATCATTTCTACACCCAACCTGTCCAGTGGCCTGAATGAATTGATGACCGCGAGCTTGTCTACTGATTAACGATCATGGCTGTTAATGTTGATCTCATCATCCCCGGATTGTTTGATTTACCGGTGGATGAGCTGGACCCGGGCTTCCTGAATCTTGAACTGCCTGCACTCAACCGGTTTCTACGCTTTAGCCGGCCTTGTCAGAACCAGGCATTTGACCTGGAACCGATGCTGATCGAGGCCATGGGCTGGACCGGGTTACAAACGCTACCGTTCGCCCAGGCCTACGCCGAACAGGAGTTGAGGGATAGCGATAATTTGCTGCTCTTCAGGGCGATCCACCTGAAGGCTGATATGCACAATGCGATTGTGGTACCACTCGAAGAAAACCAGGCTAATGACCAGGATGTGGATATAATAATCAATGACTTAAGAGATTTATTTAAAGTAGATTGTGACATAACCAGGCTACCAAATAGGCTCTGGCTGATGCATTTGAAACAATGTACGCCGACGCAACATTATCCGCATTACCTGTCGGTCCTTGGTCGCAAGGCCGACCCTTTTATTCAACAGTCAAAACAGGCCTTGCCCTGGTACAGACTGATGAACGAGATGCAAATGTTTATGCATCAACACGAGAGCAATCGCAATCGATTTGAATCAGGCCTGTTGCCGGTCAATAGCCTGTGGTTTTGGGGAGCTGGAAAATTATCAGGATTAGCCACAAATAACATCGATTGGTATTGTGATGATCCTCTATTGAAGCAATTTGCCAGTGTGGTGAATATCGACTGTGCAGGACTCGATAATGTGCAGACAACGACCTTCGTCCGTGACAGCATAATCGTCGATCTGTCGCTACTTGAGGCTTTGAAATCTTCCGGCGAAACGAGATTGCAGGACTTGTTAAGCAACCTGGAAGAGCGTCTGTTTAATCCATTGCTGCATCTGATCCGGGCGCGCCGGTGTGTCTTGAGGCTTAGAAGCGGCGCTCAACTTGATTTGAAGATGACCGCTTTTTCGGCCTATCAATGGTGGAAACAATCTAAATCCCTGGTTGATCGCACAGGATACTAACCAGGTGACCGGCGCCAATCCTAATAAATTAATTACTCGTTCAGTGCCACAGCACAGCCTGGACCCGGATATGGATCCAGTATTCACGCGGATCTTTGCGTCGCGTGGGGTGATATTGGCCCGTGAAACCAGCTATGCGCTTGGCAATATGCTCGCGGTAGACAAGATCAAGCACCTGGACATTGCAGCTGATCTACTCGTGGTACATATTAACCAGGGCAGTAAAATTTTGATTTTCGGCGACTATGATGTTGATGGTGCCACCAGTACCGCGTTATGTGTAAGCGCACTGTCATCATTGGGTCACAGCAATGTGAGTTACTTAATGCCCGATCGATTTGTCGATGGGTATGGACTGTCACTTTCGGTTGCGCATCGAATCGCGAATCAAAACCCTGATTGTGTGATAACGGTCGATAATGGTATCGCGAGTATCGAAGGCATCGCTTTTCTGCGTGATAAGGGAATCGATGTCATAGTGACCGATCATCACCTGCCTGCGAATGAGCTTCCCAATGCCTCGGTTATCGTCAATCAAAATGCCTGGCCCGATCAAGAGCAGGGTAAATACCTGGCCGGGGTTGGTGTTGCCTTTTACCTGATGCTGGCATTACGTAAAACTCTCAGGGAATCCGGGTGGTTTAACGACGACAGGCCGGAACCAAATTTGGCTAACTACCTGGATCTTGTCGCCCTGGGTACGCTGGCTGACCTGGTGCCCCTTGATTACAATAATCGAATTCTGGTCAATGAGGGTTTGAAGCGAATCCGCGCCGGGTCATGCTGCAGCGGTATCAGGGCCCTGGTCGAGGTATCAGATAAATATCTGGATAATCTGAGTAGTACCGATATCGGCTTCGCGATAGCACCAAAAATCAATGCCGCCGGTCGCCTCGATGACATGACTATTGGTGTCAAGTGCCTGTTGTCTGAAGATCTTGGCAGCGCGTTGAAATTGGCAGGTGAGTTACACGACATCAATAATCAGCGCAAACAGATACAGCAGGCAATGTCAGACGCAGCCATGCAGGAAATAAATCAGCTGGCCCATCCCGAACTCGAGTCAGAATCGGCCATCGTGCTTTATCAACAGGATTGGCATGAAGGCGTAGTAGGAATCGTCGCGGCAAAAATCCGTGAAAAATATCATCGTCCGAGTATCGTCTTCGCCGGCTCAGAAGACGGGTATTTGAAAGGATCGGGTAGATCGATTCCCGGCATTCACCTGCGAGATATGCTCGACGGAGTGGATAAACGACTACCGGGATTGATTATCAGGTTCGGGGGTCACGCGATGGCTGCGGGACTGAGCATCGAGGCGTCCAACCTGGATCGATTTTCACAAGCTTTTAAACAGGTGATTTCGGACCTGGCAGACCCCGATTGTTTTAATTTACAAGTTGAATGTGATGGTTCGCTTGAGGAGCAGCATTTTGACATGCAGTTTGCCGAGCAACTGCAAAATCTGAGCCCATGGGGTCAGCGATTTCCGGCGCCGAGTTTTGTTGGAGAGTTCCAGGTACTCAGTCGTCGAGTACTTTCAAACAAACACTTGAAGCTGCGGTTAAAATTACCCCAGGCGCGGGATTCCAGCTTTCAGGTCCTGGATGCAATTGCATTTTTTCAACCCGACGAAATACTCAATTCAGCTCAGCAAACGATACAGATTCACTACGAACTAAACATCAATGTATATCGCCATCAGAAGTCATTACAATTACTGATTCATGATATTCTGTGACTATTGACTGCCCATAAATTCATTTCAGGACAGACTAGCTTGGTTAAAACAGCAGTACCACCGATTCCCACCTTCGCAACGGTAGAACAGGTTATCGAGGAACTAAATCCGGGGTATCCGGTATACTGTCTGCGCCCCGCGGAAATCCGGCGCCAGGCACAGTATTTCCTCGAAAATTTTCCCGGACGGGTTTTATATGCGGTTAAATGTAACCCCCATCTGGCGGTACTACGAATTTTATACGATGCCGGTATTCGCCATTTTGATACCGCTTCGCTGACCGAAATTGCCGATGTTCGTGAACATTTCCCACAGGCGGATTGCTATTTTATGCATCCAGTGAAAGCTCGCGCGTCAATTCAAACAGCGCACAGTGTCTATAGCGTAGATCACTACGTGATCGATCATGTTAAAGAACTGGAGAAAATAACTGAGGCCACCGGAGGGGGTGATGGGCAGGTGATCCTGGTGCGGATCGTCACGCCGGTACACGATGCCCAGTACCAACTTTCGGATAAATTTGGTATAGCCGCTGACCAGGCCCCGGAATTATTGCGCCAGGTCCACGATGCTGATTTCCAGACCGGCGTGGCCTTTCACGTCGGGTCTCAATGCCGCAGCCCACAGGCCTTTGCCGACGGTGTTAAGACTGCGCTCGAAGTGATTCAAAAGGCTGCTGTCCCGGTACACTATCTGGATGTCGGGGGTGGTTTCCCGGCACTCTATGAGAAGGACCATCCACCGCCACTGGGGGACTATTTCAGCGCTATCCATATGGCGTTTGACCAGGATATATTACGCCGCGATTGTGTGTTGATGTGTGAACCCGGACGGGCAATGGTTGCGAGTGGTTGTTCGTTGCTGGTACAGATTCAACTACGCAAGGGCGATATGCTGTACATCAATGATGGAATCTATCAAAGCCTGTCGGAAGCTCTGCTGGGTAAAATTAAGTTTCCGGCCAGACTGATCAATCCACAACGAAACCTGTCAACCACGAGCCAGGACTTCAAAATACTGGGCCCTACCTGTGATACGGTTGATATTTTACCCGAACCTTTCAACCTGCCGGACGATGCCGACGAGGGAGACTGGATCGAGATTGGCCAGGCGGGCGCTTATACCAATGCAGCAGCCACTCGTTTCAACGGATTTTTCCCGGAGACCTTCGTCTCAGTTGACGCGCCACCATTTTTACCTGTTACCTGAGACTGACCGCCTCTACGGGCTAGTGGGGGTTCTGAGAGGGGGTATTCAGGCCGGATTATTGATCCGAAATGGCCTTCTCGATTGTTTCGAGTAGCTCTTCATCAAGCTTCGGAATCTCGACCAGGTTTTTTTTATCGTCGCTCAGTGATTTGAGTTTTTTGCGCTGCTTTTTGGCGATCGCGTGTAATTCTTTAAGTTGGGCAATCAGCGGTGCACTCTGCGCTACCAGGGCTTTACTGTTTTCCAGTTCGCCCTCAAGTTTGGTTTTTGCCTTGCGTATTGACTGCAGCTTTGATTCGGTTTGTGTCCGCAGTTTGGCTTCATCCAATTTTTGTTTTTTCAATGTCTTAAGTTTCTTAATAACATTTTCGGGAGTATCGGCCAGCGCTTTGGATATTGCCTTCAACTTGTTTTGTTTGTCAGTAACCTCGGCACGGACTTTTTTCAGTGCTTCTGCATTTTCAGCCCGACCTGTAAGCAGTTTTGATTCGGCCGCCTTGCGGGCTGATTCGGCACCGGCAACCAATTCCAGTGCATCATTTATCGCCTGTTCGCTACTAGCAACTTGTGCTTCCATCCTGGAGATCTCTTTCTCGGTCTGTTCTCGAGTTTCAATGATAGTGATATCGGCGTTTTTGGCCTGTAGAATAGCCTTGTTCATCGCGGCTTTTAGTTCATCGGTACTACACTCTGCGTCGAGACCGAGGGCATCAGCCGCGGCTCCCATCAAAATTTGTTTGCTGATAGCAAGGTCCTTCCACACTTGCAGTTGAATATCATTATCTGTCTGGCTCACTCATGTACCTCAGTAGTTTAAAAGTTGGTGGTGTAAAAATTTGGCGGCACACCTTAGCATAATATTTCCATAAATACTCTAGCCCTGGCTAAATTTTATAGGCGAAAATTGATTTCCAATCGGGTAGAATCGCTTTTTTTTAGTCGTCGGTGATTATATTGGAAACGAATTCGATTACCCAGAAGATCAACGATCTAGAATCACGGATCGATTCGCTTCGGGGGTATCTTTGACTACGATCTAAAAAAGGAAAAATTGGAAGAAGTACTGCTCGAACTCGAAAATCCTCATATCTGGGACGAGCCTGAAAAAGCCCAGAAACTAGGTAAGGAAAAAGCGAGCCTCGAATCCGTAGTTCAAGGCCTGGATCAAAGCGGTGGCTCGATTCGTGAAGCAGCCGAATTGCTCGAACTGGCAAAGGCAGAAGAAGACATTGCGACCGCAGACGAAATCAGCCGTGATCTGGATAAAATTGAATCCACCATAGCCGATCTTGAATTCAGACGCATGTTCTCCGGTGAAATGGATGAGTGTAATGCCTTCCTGGATATACAGTCGGGCTCGGGTGGGACCGAAGCGCAGGACTGGGCCAATATGCTCTTACGCATGTATTTGCGCTGGGGAGAATCCAAGGGTTTCAAGGTTGAACTGATCGAGGTCTCGCCGGGTGATGTGGCAGGCATCAAGAGTGCCTCGGTCCGCTTCGAGGGGGCTTATGCTTACGGTTGGTTGCGCACCGAAACCGGGGTCCACCGGCTAGTGCGCAAATCGCCCTTTGATTCCGGAAGTCGCCGGCATACTTCGTTTGCGGCGGCCTTTGTATCTCCGGAGGTGGACGACGATATTGATATAGAAATCGATCCTTCGGATTTACGCATCGATGTCTACCGCGCCAGTGGTGCCGGGGGGCAACATGTTAACCGCACAGAGTCGGCTGTGCGAATCACGCATTTGCCCACTAATGTTGTGGTGCAGTGCCAGAACGACCGGTCGCAACATAAAAACAAGGCAACGGCGATGAAACAACTCAAAGCCAAATTATATGAACTCGAAGTACAGGCACGTAACGCAAAGGCACAGAGTGTCGAAGATTCCAAGTCCGATATCGGTTGGGGCAGCCAGATACGATCTTATGTACTCGATCAATCGCGCATTAAGGATTTACGCACTGGAGTTGAAACCGGTAATACCCAGGCAGTGCTGGATGGCGCACTGGATCAATTTATAGTAGCGAGCCTGAAGAGCGGGCAGTAGACAAGGGTAAAACAGATGAACCAGGATTCAGATGGCAATAACAGCCCCGAATTGACGGCGGAGGAAGAGAACCGCTATATAGCGCAACGTCGAGACAAGCTGTCAAAACTGAGGGAGCAGGGGCAGGCCTACCCCAATCATTTCAGGAGGACTGATTTTGCCCAGGATTTACATGATCAGTATGCTGATCAGTCGCGTGAGGCACTCGAACAAGATTCGATCAATATAAAACTGGCTGGACGAATGATGTTCAAGCGTGTGATGGGCAAGGCCAGTTTCGCTCAAATTCAGGACATGAGCGGAACGATACAAATTTTTGTGCAACGCGATGCAATAGGCGAAATCGGCTACGAATCCTTCAAACATAGCGATATCGGCGATATATACGGCATTAGCGGAATATTGTTTCAGACTAAAACCGGCGAACTGACAATAAAGGTCAAAACCCTGGAATTGTTAACCAAGTCGTTACGCCCATTACCCGAGAAATTTCACGGCCTCACCGACCAGGAGCAGAAATATCGCCAGCGCTATATCGATTTGATCATGAACCAGGAGTCACGGCGGGTATTTAGAATTCGAAGTCAAACCATAAACTTCATTCGACAGTATTTGACCGAAGCAGGATTTATTGAAGTGGAAACCCCGATGATGCATGTGATTCCTGGCGGTGCGGTAGCCAGACCTTTCATCACCCATCACAATACCTTCGATATGGATCTTTATCTTCGCATTGCGCCCGAGCTTTACCTTAAACGGCTTGTAGTCGGAGGCATCGAGCGGGTATTTGAAATTAATAGAAATTTTCGTAATGAAGGCCTGTCCACGCGCCATAATCCCGAGTTTACGATGCTCGAGTTTTATCAGGCTTACGCCGATTATAATCAGATTATGGATCTCACTGAGGATATGCTGCGCCAGCTTGCAAAATCTGTCGTTGGCGACACAATCTTGCAATACCAGGGAGAGAGTATCGATCTACAACAACCCTTTCAACGCCTGACCATGATCGAGTCTATAATAAAGTTCAACCCGGAAATTGATGCGGATGACCTCGACAAAATCGACTATTGTCGGGAGATCGCAAAAAAACAGGGAATCGCGATTGAATCGAGCTGGGGAACCGGAAAGCTACATATGGAAATTTTTGAAAAAACTGTTGAACATCGATTAATCCAGCCAACCTTTATTACCGCGTATCCGACCGAGGTCTCGCCGCTGTCGAGACGCAATGATGATGACCCGACAATCACTGATCGATTCGAACTTTTTATCGGAGGCCGTGAACTGGCGAATGGATTTTCCGAGCTCAATGATCCCGAAGACCAGGCCGAGCGATTTCGACAGCAGGTCGAAGAAATGGAGTCGGGCGATGATGAAGCCATGCATTACGATGCGGACTATATCCGCGCACTGGAATACGGGTTACCGCCTACGGCCGGTGAAGGCCTCGGCATCGATCGGCTTGTGATGCTACTGACAGATTCGGCCAGTATCCGTGATGTTATCCTGTTTCCACTGATGCGGCCCGAGTAATCAACGGTTTTTGGTTTATAGTCGGCCAGGACTATATCGAAATACTAATCGGTGAATCCAGTATATAGACCGATTGATTAATTTACCGGCTTGGCAGTGGTAAGGCCGAGATTTTCCCAATTTTGCATGCCACCGCGGTACCATTTCAATTTGTGTGCCGGGTAACCGAATTTGAGCAGGTTTTTGATGTTATTTGGGGATTGGCCACACCACATTCCATTACAAAACATGATCAGGGTTTTTGCCTGGCTGTAGTCCCACAGCCCTTCCATGTTCGCCGCATTCAGCTGGCTTTCTAAAATTTCACCGATTGATATTGGATCTGCGCCCTGGGCCGGGTTAAGGCTCTTCCAGGGAATATTGATAGCACCCGGAATGGTCCCCTTTGCAACCCAGTCAGGCGTGCGCGAATCGATTACCAGGATCGATTCATCGCCCTCGCTAATCAGTTTCAAATAATTGAGTACCTCCAGCTCGGCGATTGTCTCGACACCCGGAGCCAGGGAAGAAGGTTGTATGCAAAATGGCGGGCATTTTCGCGAGGTTTTGGCAAATGCCGGGTTAACCGTATTCTTCTGGTTCTGGTTACGCATGATTTTGACATTCTGGTCACCATGTATCACTGTGACACTTTCGAGTGTCGGTGTGATATTGACTACTGCAGCGGGTGACAGGGTACTGAATGTTAATGTCAATATGGCAGTTCCAGCCATTACGGTATTAGTCAGATTCATTGCTTGTCTTCCTCATGGTCGGTTTAATCCCGGATCGATTGGACGTTCCGGGTTTTTATTGTATTAATAGTGGGAAAACTGAAGGTCTGGCCAAAATCCGCTTCTTCGTTTCCCTGCTTTAATTCTAAGACGGTCTAGTTAAGATTTTCCTCTGGGCTGGTGTTGGCCACCGATTCAGAAATAGCCTGCCTGTAGAATTCCCAGACTATCAACCGCCAACCACTCCAAATAATTTAAATTATCTAGGCATGATCAAGGTATTTAAATCGATTGAATGGAGTACGGTCTGGTGTTCGAAATAAACTCTGAAACTACCGTAAACCCATTCGCTGATCGGTGGTTCGCCTACAGGCCCGTGACGCTGCTCGGGTTCGCCGAATTCAACCAGGACCGAATCCATACTGATGCCACGTCGTGGCATTATCTGGGTTTCGCCAAATTCGTGATGGCCGGGTATGGTCAAGGTATTAGCGCCTATAGAGGGCGCGATCAGGGCCAAAGCCAGTGCGATAATTATTGTTCCGCTACGCATGTTTCTATCTCCTGATGTTTACCATCAAGTCCATCGTTATCAGGGCACAAACTCACCCAGGGTTGTATGGTTAATAACTATAGCACGGCTTGGGTATCAGGCAAGGGAGACCTGTTACAGAATAAGTCACTCTAATTATGCAATTGGTGGTGGTGCCAATCTATTCATGGTTTAATCCGCGGCATGAATTTACCGCTGGAACTGTTCATCGGCCTTCGCTACACCAGGGCCAAAAGACGTAATCATTTTATCTCCTTTATCTCCCTGATTTCGATGTTGGGAATCGCGCTGGGTGTGATGGCTCTGATCGTGGTCCTGTCAGTCATGAATGGCTTCGAAAAAGAGCTCAGAAGCCGCATATTGGGCATGGTGTCTCACGTTACCGTGACCAGTTTCGATAATCAGTTGCAAGACTGGCAGCTACTCAGAGAGCGGCTTATTTCACACGATAAGGTGATTGGCGCTGCTCCTTACGTTGAGGCCGAGGCAATGCTGTCAAATAGATCTTCGGTGAGTGGTACGATTGTGCGCGGAATTGATCCGGCACTCGAAATCCAGGTATCAAAGATTCATCAGCACATGAAGTTTGGGCAACTTTCCGATCTTATACCGGGTGACTATGGAATTATTCTTGGCACGGGTCTGGCCAATACCCTGGATGTAGTGCCAGGTGATCGGGTAACCATGATTACCCCGCAATCCACCGCCTCGCCGGTTGGCTTCCTGCCACGGCTAAGACGTTTCAAGATAGTCGGATTATTTGAGATCGGGGTTTACGAATATGACCGCAGCACCGCTATTATCCATAACGATGACGCCAGCCGCCTGTTTCGTTTGGACGGCGACGTGAGTGGTTTAAGACTACGACTGAGCGATATGGACGAGGCGCCACTGATCCGCAACGAGTTACGGGACCTCGCTGGACTCGAATACTGGGTGTCAGACTGGACATTGCGACACAGCAATTACTTTAAGGCGGTACAGACCGAAAAAACAGTGATGTTTATCATCCTGTCGCTGATTATTGCGGTAGCCGCCTTTAATATAGTATCGACCCTGGTCATGGTGGTTACCGACAAACAATCTGATATCGCGATATTGCGAACTATCGGTGTCTCGCCGACTTCGATCATGTGGGTGTTTATGGTACAGGGCATCGTGATAGGAGCGGTAGGAACCATTCTGGGCCTGGGTAGCGGCGTGCTGATATCATCCTATATAGATGTCATTATCCCGGCCCTTGAGCAATTTTTTCAAACCCAGTTTTTACCTACTGGTGTTTATCCGATTACCGAGCTGCCCTCCGATATGCGCCAGTCTGACGTGATAAAAATTTCGCTATTATCATTTGGTATATCGGTGGTCGCAACGCTATACCCAGCCCTGAGGGCAGCGAAAACCCGACCCGCAGAAGCATTGAGTTATGAGTGAGTCGGGTCAAATAATGACTGGCTCGGTAATCGAAGCGACCGGTATTAAAAAAACCTTTAGTCAGGGCAAACTGCATGTGCCTGTGCTTAAGGGCATCGATTTGAGAGTCGGTGTCGGTGAGACCCACGCGATTGTAGGTGCTTCCGGGGCTGGCAAAAGTACCTTAATGCACCTACTAGGCGGTCTCGATCATGCCAGCGAGGGAGATGTAAAAGTGATGGGACAGTCAATTATCGGAATGTCGGAAAAAAATCTGGGTGATCTGCGTAACCGCCATCTTGGTTTCATTTATCAGTTTCATCACCTGTTACCAGAATTCAGTGCACAGGAAAATATAGCAATGCCACTGCTGGTACGCCGTCAAAGCAAAGAATTGGCTAATGCTAGCGCGATGGACTGGCTGAGTCGGGTAGGTCTTGAAAATCGAGCCGATCACAAGCCCGGTGAGCTCTCCGGGGGTGAGCGCCAACGCGTCGCCTTAGCCCGTGCGTTAGTGACCGAGCCTGATTGCCTGCTCGCCGATGAACCGACCGGCAATCTCGATACTAAAACCGCAAGCCGGATGCTCGAATTAATGATCGAACTAAATCAGCAGGTCAAAACCGCGCTGGTAGTCGTTACCCACGACATGGATATAGCAGCTAGAATGGGCCATCGATGGCATATGGAAGATGGTCGATTAGAACTTGAGACTTAGAGATCTGGAGTTCAGGGGACACAATACTAACCAGGCAGTCGGTCATTTTTAACCGGCCTCTCTCTTGGAACAAAGCTAAACGACCCATAACGGACTCTCTCCTACTGCTTAAAATTAAATAAATGCTTCCCCTTTTATGCGGGACTCGATGAATTGCATTTCTTAATCCAGAATTATTTGCGCGACTTATTGAGCAGTCACTGCATACTGAAAATTGATTGCAATGGCTAGATGGTGCAGAGTTGTTGTCTGAGGGAAATTTATAGAGGCATTACCGAAAGCAATGCTCGATCATATTATTTTTCAATTTGTCCTGATTTTTGCCGGCGCAGCCCTGTTTGCTACCCTGTTTCTGTATTTGAGGCAGCCCATTATCCTTGCCTACATCGTACTAGGTATCGTCGTTGGGCCGAAGGGGCTGGGGCTGATTAACGATGCCGAGCAAATTGAACAGCTTTCACATATCGGCATTATCCTGCTGTTGTTTCTGATAGGCCTTAACTTCCGGCCGGCAAGACTAGTCGGTTTACTCGGACGGATTGGAATTGTTACGCTGGCGACCTGTTTCATATTCATGCTACTGAGCCTGGCTGTAGCATCGGCTTTAGGTTATCCATTGATCGACAGTTTGATAATTGGCGCGGCGTTAATGTTCTCCAGCACCATAGTCAGTTTGAAGTTAATACCGACAACGCAACTGCATCATCATCATGTTGGAGAGGTGATGATCAGCGTGCTGTTATTACAGGATGTGATAGCAATCGTGCTCATTGTGTTGGTTACCGAAGGCGGCATGGACAACATTTCAACTGCAGTTGCATTGTTATTGCTCAAATTGGTTTTGTTAAGTGTTATGTCTTTCGTTGTCGTCAAATTTGTCATAACAAAACTGTTTTTGAAATTTGATGTGATAAAAGAGCATACCTTTGTAATGGCTTTAGGCTGGGGCCTGTTTGTTGCCGGTGCAGCGGAAATGCTGGGGTTGTCTTATGAGATGGGTGCTTTTATCGCTGGTATAAGCCTGGCTACAGTACCCATTGCGCTGGTAATTGCAGAAGAGCTTAAGCCTTTGCGTGATTTCTTCTTAATACTGTTCTTCTTTTCGATTGGTGCGAAGTTTGATTTAGTGGTTTCTCAACAACTCATCATCCCCGGGTTGATAATTACCGCACTGTTGATGGTGGCAAAACCGGTGATTTTTAACTGGGGGTTTAAAGCTATTGGCGAAAAGCCGGAAAATTCGGCTGAGCTGGGAGTCAGGTTGGGGCAGGCCAGCGAGTTTTCATTATTAATCGCCTTTAGCGCCCTGGCATCGGGTTTGATAGAAGAGCGTTCGTCCTACCTTATACAGCTTGTTGTGGTGCTTACCTTTGTAGCTTCAACCTATTGGGTAGTAAACGCCTATCCGACACCAATTTCCTACAAGAGCAGTCAAAGAAAAGATTGAATGTTTGTTTGACCGGGCATAATTCAACAGGTCAAAACCGGAGTTCCGGGGACACAATACGCATTCGAAAATTAAGTATATCCTCTATATTGGCCGCTAACAGTTGAATATGTAACGCGCGCAAATATTGGAATAGGTTGCAGGCACGAATACTGTGACATGTTGCACTTTGTTCTCAGTATATTCTCACGCATTTCTTTTTATATTACGTCCGTACCGTGTTGTCTTATTCTGAACTAAGGCCGTTTAGTTTGTGGGCTTGTTTACTGGAAATTAGGTTGCCGATAAATTACAGGAATTGAGGTCAGCGGATATTAGCACATACCAAACGCGGGGTTTTGCCCGACAAAATTAATCACAAATGACTCTTACCTGCCGTCTTCGGACTTAAAATTACCGTGTTTTGTGGTCTGCTGTCTGGATTCCAGTTTTCTCCTGCGTCTCCGTTCCCTGCGATTTTTGATACGCGTCAACAGGTGGTAGCGCCAGAGAAACTGCATCAGCCAGTAGGAAATAGTTGCCGAAACCAGGCCAACTACAAGGCAGCCCAATAAGAGAGGTTGCCAGATATCAAGCATGCCCGTCACTACCCAGTCGAAGGATAATTCGAAATTGAAGTTATCGGCATGAATATCGAGAATAGCGGCGCCAATTCGATAACAAAAATAAAACATTGGCGCCAGGGTTATCGGGTTACTGATCCAGACCGTGGAAACCGCCACGAGAATATTTAGACGGAAACTGATTGCCGCCAAAGCCGCGAGTAGCATCTGAAACGGAACCGGCATAAACGCGAAAAATACTCCGACCGCGATGGCGCCGGAAAAGGATTTTCGATTGATGTGCCAGAGACTGGGTTCCTGCAATCGTGGGCCGAGGAGCCTGATCAGGCGATTATCAGTTATTATTTTAGGGTGGGGTAGGTATTTTTTGATCAGTTTTCTTGGCATCTTGATTGTATTATCGATGCTAATCGCCTAATGTGCAAAGTGTAATAGGGACGATGCACAGGGATGGCATGATAAAGACCGCGATGGTACTGGTTTTGGGTTCAATAGCTGCTTTTTACAGCAGCGCTATACCCGATCATTTCTGGGTTTCCTACTTACCCCTGTTATTGCTACTCGCATTTCTAAATCCCAGGTATCGAGTCCCGATCCTGTTTATAGCCGCTTACCTCTGGGCTTGTTTGAATATCCAGAATTCACTCGATCTTAGGCTGGCTGGCGACTATCAGAATCAAATTCTGGAATTGGAAGGCGTGATCGCGGACATTCCCGAGCAGCGACCCGGGTCGATCAGATTTTTATTCAGGCCCGACTCGATTGCAGATTATCCCCATCCGTTACCGGATACGATTCGACTGAGCTGGTACCGCAGCGATCAAAAAATCAATGCAGGGGAACGTTGGCGCTTGCTGGTCAAGTTGAAATCTCCGGGTGGATATCAAAATCCTGGTGGCTTCGACTATGAACGCTGGTTATTTGTTAAGCGTATCGGTGCGATCGGCTACGTTAAATCATCTGATTTAAATCAATTACTCGAATCCCCGACCTTCTGGAGTATAGATCAATGGCGAAGCCAAATCGGGCAGGGGATCGATCAATACTGCGCTGACTGCTCACAGGTGGGATTGATCAAGGCGTTGACAATAGGCTACCGGGGGAATATTCATCCACACCAGCGCGAACTACTACAGGACACCGGTACTGCCCACCTGCTGGCAATCTCCGGTTTACACATTGGCATGATTTCCGCGTTGTTCTTTTACCTGGGAAGATGGATCTGGCAGCTCGGGTTTTATCGTATTGGCTACGATCGTCTGCGGTTTTCGGCCACTCTCGCGTTTAGTGCTGGATTAATTTATGCCGGGTTAGCCGGTTTCAGCCTGCCGACTGTTCGTGCGTTAATCATGCTGGCGGTGGTATTTCTGGCACTGTTTTTTCGCAGTGGTATCAACCTGATAAACAGCATCGCAATTGCGGTGGTAGTGATCCTGATTTTTGACCCACTGGCAGTTGGTTCGGCCTCGTTCTGGCTGAGTATCAGTGCCTTGTTGATCATTGCGTTTGCCCAATACCTGCTAAGCCATCAGACCAGTCGTTGGAGGCAGATGCTGGTTGTACAATTCCTGTTTTCAGTTTTGTTTATCCCGATCGGCATCGGTCTTTTTGGTCAGTTGAACCCAGCCAGTTTTTTTGCCAACATACTGGCGATCCCACTGGTGAGCCTGATCATAGTGCCGCTTGCCTTACTCGCCAGTTTTCTGGCTGGTTTCGGTCTGTCTCTGGCTAACGGACTGTTTCTGGTCAGCGATAAATTGCTGGGCGTACTACTCGACTACCTGGAATTTTTGCTAAATTCAGGCCTGTCGGCACACCCGGGTGGCAACATTCCGTACGTTCTGCTCGGTCTGTCAGCGATGGGATTACTAATAATAACGATGCCAAAGGGATTTCCCGGAAAAATGCCGGCTGTCCTGCTAGTGGTCTTGGCTTTTATCTGGCAACGGCCTGAAATAGAATTCGGTGCTTACCAGTTGACCCTGCTAGATGTAGGGATGGGTACATCAGCGGTGATCCAGACCAGGAATCACAGCATTGTCTACGATTTTGGGCCGGGAAACGCGTATGGGTTTAGTGCCGCGCAATGGGTGCTGGTGCCATTTTTGCGGCAGCAGGGTATCGAGCAACCGGATTTGATGATAATCAGTCATGTCGATGCAGACCATAGCGGTGGTTTCATAAGCTATCGGGAAGATTACGATCCGGCCAGGTTGATTTCGGGGACGCCAGACGAAATACAAAAGAAATTCAGACTGCGATCGGCTATTCGATCCTGCCATCTATACCCACCCTGGTACTGGGATGGGGTTAGTTTCGAATTCATCAGCCCGCCTGCTACTAGTAAGCTGAAAAGTAGTAACAACCGTTCCTGCGTATTAAGGATCAGTGGTGTTCATACCTCGCTGTTGACCGGCGATATCGAGGCTGAACAGGAATTTCGACTGCTGCGCACGATGCCGGAAAAATTGAGAGCATCGGTATTACTTGCGCCGCATCATGGAAGCACTACCTCTTCAACCTCGAGTTTTCTGCAAAAGGTGAGTCCGCGAGTTTCAGTATTTACCATTGGTAGAAACAAATCGCTGGGGGTTCCCGACGCCAGGGTGCTCGAAGCCTATGGTCTGGTCAACAGCCAGATATATCGAACTGATCGAGATGGGGCCATCACGATTCGAAGTAACGCAAGCGGTCTAAAGGTCAGCAGATACCGTAAAGATAGACCCAGATTATGGTATTGAGATTTTAACCCAGCTTGATATCGACAAGTGACGGCCGGTCTGGTAAAAAACTTCTCATCGCAGACTTGATTACAGTATCATGTGCGGCATTCCTGATGGAGGTGAAACGTGTTCGAATTGGTTCAGGCAGGCGGCTGGCTAATGGTCCCGATATTGCTGTGCTCGGTTATTGCGGTGGCAATTATCACCGAACGTTTGTGGACCCTGCGACAGAAAAAAGTAATTCCTGAGAAACTTTTGACCGGCATCTGGAATTTATTGAATAAAGACTCTCTCACCGAAAAACATATCGACCAGATTGAAAATGGATCACCGCTGGGGCGGGTGCTTGCCGCAGGA
>Ga0209988_10000407_pt1 | contig 26694 bp, 24 predicted proteins | sample N075metaG_FD_183115 | JGI IMG/M metagenome (GOLD analysis project Ga0209988, IMG submission 183115) | Deep subsurface microbial communities from Kermadec Trench to uncover new lineages of life (NeLLi) - N075 metaG (SPAdes) (version 2) | ecosystem: Environmental > Aquatic > Marine > Ocean trench... | reverse complement strand
GATACCGTGAATCAGGACAGCGATCACGAAAAAATAAGACAGGAGTTTCAAGCCCTGCGAGATAGCCTGAAGACAGTTCAGTTGGCAACCATTGATTCAGACGGAAATCCACAAGCGAGTTATGCTCCCTGTGTCTGGATCGAAAATGACTGTTACTTGTATCTTAGCGAACTGGCCAGGCATACACAGAACTTAATAGCCAATCCCGTTATTAGCCTGCTGCTGATCGAAAGCGAGGAAAAGAGTAAAAACCTTTTTTCCAGGCGGCGAATCGTGTTGCAGGGTGAGGTGAGTACAATCGGTCGCGATTCGAACCGGTTTGCGACCATCATGGCCGAGTTCAAAAGCCGATTTGGCGACTTCATCGATGTCATCGAACCCCTTCAGGACTTCCATCTGTTTCAGATAAATCCCCAAAGCGGTCGTTTTATCCGGGGTTTCGCCCAGGCCTATGATCTTGTTGGACCGAGGCTGAGCGAATTTAAGCACATCGATATGCAAAGTCGTTAAGAGGTTTATGATATTTCCCGCAGGCCGGAAATGGAGCCCAGCTTTTTCGCAATTTGTAAGTTCTCGGGAAATGATTCACGGTCTTGTCGAACCAGACCATGGACCACCATGATGGTAACTACCTTGCCCGCTCAGTCAGCCAATATTGAGACTTATCAGGGCTAAATAAAACAAAAATATGGTAGCAACTTTAAGGTGCCTGTGGTTTACTAGGGTCAGTTAATAGCTGTGGCCTATGGCCGATTAGCAATTGACGAGGCACTTGATAGTTAAGTCATCAAAGCCAAACAACTGGAGGAGACTGCTGCGCAAAAAAAACAATTATAGCAGCTAGGACGAGAAAGGCGCCCGTAGGCGCCTTTTTTTATGCGCGGCATGTTTTCCCTAACTATTTAATACGGCTTGTTAAAATGGGCGGGAATAGCAGCATTAAAATTCATGATCAAACCTTAAGCCCTTAATCATTCGATTTGCCCTTTATGCCTGCTATTTCATCACACGATCAGCACATTTCTCATTGGCTATTATTATGCCTGTCACTGATTTTTGTGATGGTGATACTAGGCGGAGTCACCCGACTTACCGGGTCAGGCCTGTCGATGGTTAACTGGCATCCCATCCATGGCATGGTCCCGCCACTCACTTCCGGTCAATGGCTCGAGGAGTTTGGCAATTACCAGCAATCGCCCGAATACCAGAAGATAAATCGCGATATGAACGTCGACGAGTTTAAATCGATATTCTGGTTTGAATATACACATCGGATGATGGGTCGCCTGATTGGCCTGGTATTCCTGTTGCCCTTCCTGTTTTTCTGGTGGCAAAATAAAATCAGGCCAGGGTTAACGCCAAAATTAATTATCATGTTTCTACTCGGTGGCCTACAGGGCCTGCTCGGTTGGTATATGGTCAAGAGCGGACTGGCAGCTAATCCGCACGTCAGCCAATATCGACTTACGGCACACCTGCTCAGTGCCATCTTGATTTACGGTTTCATACTCTGGACGATACTCGATTTGAAACAAAGCCTGCCCTATCAGAAAATCCATCAATCAACCGTGGCAGCCTGGCGGAAGATTTCGCTGGGGTTGATTACTCTATTACTGATTACGATAGTGTCGGGTGGGTTCGTCGCCGGCTTGAAGGCCGGGGTGATTTTCAATACCTTCCCTCTGATGGGGGGTGAATGGATTCCCGAAGGCGTGGCGGCATTGTCCCCCTGGTATCTGAACCTGTTTGAAAATAAGGTAACCGTACAGTTCGGTCACCGCTTATTGGCAATGACCACAGGGTTGATGCTCCTCGTATGGTATATTAAGGGCCGTATTGAATTCGAAAATCCAGCCCTAAAACGCAGTTTTAAACTGGTTGGCATGATGGTAATAATCCAGCTCCTACTCGGTGTATCGACCCTGCTGATGCAGGTTCCAGTGTGGCTGGGTGCGATGCACCAGGCCGGCGCGCTGCTATTGTTCAGCGCCATGCTAATCAATGTACACAGCTTGACTCGGCAGTAGTTCTAGGGAATCTCTGATCGAGTCTGGGCGAATCATATTGGGATACAAAATGATTAAGGTCGAGGCGCGGAACACAAGTAATAGCAGGGCTATTGCTAAGTTTCGCAACATCGAGTTTAATTATTTTGTGCCCAAGATGGTCGTTCATGACTTGATCAGAGGTTCCCTAGTACTCGTTCATTGAGATATCGCATTGAACGATTACCAACGCTACCGATGACAATGATGCTTGAGCCCCTGCCGCTCTAAAAATTCTTCGGCATACCTACCCTGCAGCATGGCCAGTGTAGCGATGATACCGGCATCGGTGCAGGTATCGGCACCGACCGTAACTGAACGCGGCGAGCCCTCCACCGGCCATCCTGTCTTTGGATTAAGAATGTGCCCGTAGCGTTTGCCCCGATGAAGAATATAGCGATTGGCATCGCCGCTGGTCGCGATCGCACCCCGACGCATCTTTAACATCGACGAAGCCTGTTGACTGCGATCTGGATCTTCTATACCAATGAACCATTGCTCCTCGCTTTGGCGCATTCCCGTGATCGCAATATCGCCGCCGAGGTTGATCAGGATGCCCGGTTTATACTGGTTTCGCAGTAAGCCCGTAATTTGGTCGACCGCGTACTCCTTGCCAATCCCGCCGAGGTCGATCTGCATGCCCTCGGGCAATTTCAGGCGCTTTTTATCGTAGCTAATACGATCCAGACCAATAAAAGGCAGCAGTTCATCGACCTGTCGTTGGCTGGGCACAGGGTGCTTCCCGTCAAACCGCCAGATTTTTTGTAAAATTCCGGAAGTGATATCAAACAGGCCTTCACTGAGTTCGTAACATTGAAAAGCGAACGCGATCAGGCGATCGGCCTCGGCGTCAAGGTCAACGAATTCACCGGGAGAATGATTGATCTGGTATATCAGGTTACCATCGAGGTAGCGGCTGAATTTGTGCTCAATGCGCGTGGCCTCGCCTACAGCACAGGCAGCTATTTCATGCGCCAACGCTAAATCCTGGGAGTCGATCAAGACTTCGCAGGGACTGGCCATGCACCGGAATCTGATCCTGGTAATTCGATTGTCAATACTGATACTGAAGTCAGGCATAGACTCTTTCACTTCGATTACCATAGAAATGCATAATTAAACTGTATAATAGTCGCATCTACATCCGGGTATAAATCCTGATTGACTAATTGTCCAATGGCTACATCGGGATGACTTTCGCCAGACTGCGTGTATCGTTCTAGCCGAATCGACCAGTTATTATTTTTATTGCCGCTATAACCAAACTTGACACCGATTGTTTGCGTGGTCAGTTCGCCGAGCCGATAATCTGCGGTAACAGTTTCAGGAATAGCATCGCTGTCGAGCAGGAAATAACGGTAAAAGTGCGCCGCGCTCTGCTCATAATAGCGAATACCTGGCTGTATAAAATATCCGTTATTCAGGCGCAAGCGATAACTGACATCGACCGTATGCGAGTCAATTCCCCAGTCATCGTTCATAAAGCGATAAGAAATGCTAAAGATGTCCCGGTTGGTTAATTGCTTTTTATAACGCGAATAAAGAGCAGATCTCTGTCTCGTATCGGGCCTGTTTTCATATATTTGATCTACAGGCTCACCCTCGTTAGGGCCTGCTGTTGAATCGACTACCGAGACCAGTTTGTATGGATCATTCAGGTAACCATCGGCCAGGCTGAGCGACATGTTAAACTGGACCAGGCTGCTCCGATCGATGATCTGGGTCACGCCAAACAACAGGTCATAAACTTGCTTCTGTTTGCTGTTCCCATCTCGCAGTATCGGCGGCGATGAACCTGGGTCCTGCGACGACAGGGGCAGGGGAGCACCGCCCTCTGGTTCGATCCAGTCTAATTCGATGTTAGCTCCAATGGTATAAGAAGTATTTCTTAAATTGGTGTCCCAGGTCCAGCTTGCGTTACCGGCAATCGAGGTAAAATCGTATTCCTTGGAGATATTAAATCCGAGATTGCGCCGAAGAGTCCGCTTGATCGGTTTGTCCCAACCCAGAGAGAATTGCGCACGAGTATCAAAAAATGTAGGGTCGAGCGGAGTTTCGTTAGCGGCGACGTCGTAAGTATCATTGCCTGAGGGCGTACTAAAAGTTTGTACCTGGGTGGAAGGCACCGCTCCGGATGCCGATGCCCCAGTCAGGCTATCGAGGGTAAATTTAAGCTTGAGGAATTCATCGTCGTTCAATTCCTTTTTCATGCCCAGAATGGGTTCAATCGCAGTGACGCGGTTTTTTTCGCTATAGTACATTACCGCGGTTTCGATATCCCATTGAGACTCTGCCTGCGCCGTTGGTAAACCGAGCAACGAACAGCTTGCAAACGAAAGCGCGCCGGTCAGCTTGCGCTTTAGTTGCATCCACAACCACCGCCGGCAAAACCCTGCCCGCCACTGGAAGCCTCCTTGCTAAAATAGATATGTGCGTCCACCGCAATATCCAGGCTATCGGCGTCCATTGCCATTTCTGCCTCGGCATGAATATCCCGCTGCCAGGGTTTAACCCCGAGACCCGAGCACGATGCTAACAATAATACAGACACTAGAGCCAGGTATTGGAATCTTCGATGAAAAGAGGAAACCGGGTTGATAATTGTGATCATCAGGGGAGTCTAGGTTTTGTCATTAATATCCTTAGCCTTGCTACTATCGACCATGCAATTGGACATTCATCCCATATTTAAACTATATTGATATGAAATCTCGTTCAAGCCTAGTAATCCTTATTTACAATTTATTAAGAATTCTCAAAGAGGTATCCATCGTGGATCAATTAGAGAAAAATAAAAAGACGGTAACAGATTTCTATGATCTCATGTTCAATCAAAATAAGCCCCGCGAGGCCATCATGCGCTATGTCGGGGTAGAATACATTCAACATAATCCCCACGTGCCCGAAGGCAAGGACGCATTCATCTCATATTTTGAACGCATGGCCAAGGAGTATCCCGGTAAGCGGGTTAGTTTCAAGCGAGTATTTGCCGAGGGTGACCACGTGGTATTGCATTGTCATCAGGAGTGGCCTACCGACGAGAACCGCGATTGGGCCGGCATAGACATCTTTCGGTTGGATGCCTACGGTAAAATCGTTGAACACTGGGACGTGCTCCAGCCCGTTCCAGACAAATTGGCACATTCGAATACAATGTTCTAGGTGTAAATGTGTCCGGCCTGCCCGGGCAATCAGGCTTAGCTAAAGCTGGGCTATTAATTTGAACATTTGCTTTAAAACGGAGTATTGATGAATTTAGAAATGTGGTTAGCATTTACCCTGGCATCAACAATTTTGCTGATCATTCCCGGACCAACTATTCTTACTGTCATTAGTTATTCCGTGTCACACGGGTATAAAGCGAAAGTTCCCCTAACCATTGCCGTAGCACTGGGCGATTCAACCGCGTTAGCCCTCTCTTTACTGGGGCTGGGCGCACTCCTGGCCGAATCTGCATTTTGGTTCCAGATAGTTAAATGGGCGGGCGGATTATATCTTTTATATTTAGGAGTAAAACTGTTAAGAGCAGGAATAAAACCGGCAGAATTTCAGCAAGATAACCTGTCTGCATCAAACTGGAAACTGTTTATAAACACTTACCTGGTTACAGCCCTGAATCCTAAGGGCATTATTTTCTTTGTTGCATTCCTGCCGCTGTTTATCGATACCAGCACAAATATTAGCCATCAACTTTGGATTCTTGCCATAACCTTTGTGGCATTAGCTGCATTCAATGCAACATTGTACGCAGTCTTCGCCGCCAAGGCCCGGCAGTTGTTATCCTCCCCGGAGACACAGCGAATATTCAATTTTACCGGGGGCTCCTTGTTATCCATGGCTGGTCTCTGGGCATTATCGGTCCGGCATTCATAAGTTGGCCGGACAATGATTCTTGTCGGGCAATTTGATTCTCCTTTCGTTCGAAGAGTGGCGATAACCATGAATCATTATGGTTTACCCTTCGAGCGAAAAATCCTGTCCGTGTTTACCGATTTCGAAAAAATGCTTGCTGTCAATCCGCTAGGCAAGGTACCTGCACTACAGCTCGATGATGGAGAGTATATTTTCGATAGCCGCATGATAATCGATTATCTGGACCGGTTGTTTCCTGAAGAAATAAGATTGATACCCTCAAATCCTGAATATCGAATACAAGTGCTGCGAACCGAGGCAATTGCCCTGGGACTGGCAGAAAAGTGTTATGAACGTGGTATAGAATTTTCCCGCCGCCACCCCGACAAGATCGATCTTGACTGAGCAGAACGACTTCAGCGGCAAATTGTATCGGCACTATTCTAGCTTGAATCACAGAATCCAGCTCCGTGGTTATGTGGTGAGGTCATTACCCAGGCAGACATTAGCTGCGCAGTCGCCTATACCTTTCTTCGGGAAAAACAGCAGATTAAAATTTCCCCGGGCGCTTACCCGGCATTAGAGGCACACTGTAATCGCTGCGAAGCCCTACCAGAATTCAAAATGTCGGCTTACTCAGCCAAAGAAGCAGCGCAAAGTGGATGGAAACCACCTGATCTCTGACCTTTATTTACACTAGCCCGGCCGATCGGATCGCGGGACTGCTGTATGCTTGCTTAAATATCTATCCAGCTGGCTAGCAAAGGCTTTCCGATCACCCTGGCTTAACGCCGGTGGTCCCCCGGTATCGATCCCGCTGGATCGTAGTGTATCCATGAAATCCCTCATGGTGAGCCGGTTTATTATATTGTCTGCGGTATATAGCTCGCCCCTGGGATTGAGCGCGATACCTCCTTTATCAATCACTTCCGCGGCCAGCGGTATGTCACTGGTAATGACTAGATCACCCGTGCTGACCCGCTTTACGATCTCGTTATCAGCCACATCAAATCCCGATTCGACCTGAATCATCTTGATATAACGCGACGGTGGAACGCGTACCGCCTGATTGGCTACCAGTGTCAACGATACCTGGGTGCGATCCGCGGCCCTGAATAAAATTTCTTTTATCACTACCGGGCAGGCATCGGCGTCTACCCAGATTTTCATGTTAGATTGACAGCAGTTGCGTCGTAAGCAGGGCTTCGATTTCGGCCTCGTATTCTGCAATTAACCCGGTTTGAAATCCGATATGGCGCGACACCACCTGGCCCGATTTATCGATTAAATAACTGGTAGGCATCCCCTGTAACTGGAATTCTTCGGCCAGTGTCCCCGCCGGATCATGATAGATATCGAACCGGGCCGGTACACGTGCGAGGAATTCATGCATAGCCTCGGGATCCCTGTCGAGATTGATCGTGACGATTTTAAATTCCTGCTCGGGATAGCGCCCGACCATATCGTTCATCCAGGGAAATGACTTACGACAGGGTTTGCACCAGGAAGCCCAAAAGTCAAGATACACTACCTTGCCGTAAAATTGCTTGAGGTCGAATTGATCGATATTTTTAATGCTGGATGCATCGGCGACCGGTACCAGGGCTAGTAGTAATACCAGGGAATAAATAATGCGGGTCAAACATTGATGCATCATTAATTTTCCCAGTTTGTCCAATCCAATGCAACTATTATACGGCTGCTGATTAGCGCATACAAAATCAATTTCCGTGGTTATAATTGGCAAATGATTTTCTTCGAAGTTCATTTTTATGCCAGCCATTAGGATTGGTCATGGCTTCGATGTCCATGCTCTCAGGGCTGGTGATGGCCTGGTTCTCGGTGGTGTGAGCATACCCTGTGACTATGCTTTCCTCGCTCATTCAGATGGAGATGTATTGATCCATGCCTTATGCGATGCCCTGCTGGGCGCTATGGGCCAGGGCGATATCGGTAAACACTTTCCCGACACTGATACGGCTAATATAAATCGTGATAGCCGCGAATTTCTGCGCCATATGAAATCCTTGATGGATACAGGTTCATACCAGCTCGGCAATGCAGATATCACTATCCTGGCCCAGGCGCCGAAGATGGCGCCCCATATCAGCGCCATGGTAGAACTGATCGCCAGCGATCTCGAAACCAGGATTTCGCAAGTGAATATCAAGGCTACCACCACCGAGAAACTCGGTTTCGTCGGACGCGGAGAGGGTATTGCAGTCCATGCTGTCGTACTACTGGAGCTTAGCCGATGAGTCTTGGCCCGGTAATGCTTGGTGTTTCAGATTTGGCGCTAGATAGCGAGGACCGCAAGCGACTCGGGCACCCCCAGGTAGGGGGGGTGATTTTATTTAGCCGTAATTTTGAATCGCCCGGACAGCTAAGGTCGCTGGTCGATGAGATTCACGCGATTAGAACACCCCGCCTGGTGGTCGCGGTTGACCACGAGGGCGGACGAGTACAGCGGTTTCGAGACGGCTTCCAGAGCCTGCCGGCCATGGCTAGTCTCGGTGACCTATACGAAGTAGATAGTGGGTTGGCAATCAATTACGCAGAATCTTTCGCCTGGATAATGGCATCTGAATTATTACACTACGGCGTTGATCTGAGTTTTTCCCCGGTACTCGATCTTGGTGATCCAATTAGCAGCGTGATAGGCGATCGTGCTTTTCATCAGGACCCCGAAACCGTTGTCCGCCTGGCCAATGCCTGGATACGGGGAATGAAAAAGGCTGGTATGGAAGCAATTGGCAAGCATTTTCCCGGCCACGGTTCAGTTGAGGGTGACTCGCATCATATAATGCCATTTGACCCGCGCAGTTTCGAGGACATCGAAGCGCAGGATTTGATTCCTTTCCGGCGGGTGATTGCTACCCATTTGACCGGCATCCTGATGGCGCACGTGGTGTATGACCAGGTCGACGAAATACCGGCGGGATTTTCCCGGTACTGGATAGAAGATGTACTCAGAAAGCAGCTCGGCTTCGATGGTATCGTGTTCAGTGACGACCTCGGTATGGGCAGTGCCGAATCCGCGGGTGGCTACGTTGAGCGTGCCAACGCCTCCTTACAGGCGGGTTGTGACATATTGCTGGTGTGCAATAATGCGGCCGGAGCCGATGAGGTGCTCGATGCCCTTGAAGACTACAGTAACCCTACATCCCAGTTACGTATGATCAGGATGCATGGGCAGCCATCGCTACAATCCGCTGATTTGTTCTCGTCTCAGACATGGTTGCAGGCAGTAGCCCGGCTGGATCAGTTCAATCAACAGGATTTTCCGGCTGAAAGTGGAGACCTATTCGAATAATGCTAGAACTTAAACAGTGGTTCATGTCTATCAACCAGGAATGGTTATGGGTCATCGAAGTATTCATGATCGTGCTGGCAACCGTGTTTGCCAATTTTTTTGCCAAACGGCTGATTAAGAAAGCGCTCCACGGGCTACATCGGACCAGTACTAATTGGGATAATATTTTGCTCGAGGCGATGTCGCGCCCACTGACCTGGGTAGTGTGGTTAGTCGGCCTGACCTTCGCTTCCCGCCTGATCTATGAAGGAACCGAAAGTCAAATATTCGTGGCGACAAGCCTGGTCAGAGACATAGGTATATTTGTCTGCATTACCTGGTTTGTGCTGGCTTTTATTCGCGGCGCCGAACGTGAATTATCCGGAAAATCGGACCTGGTAGACAAGCATACGGTCGAGGCTCTCAGTAAGCTCGTGAGGCTCACCGTTCTCATCACCGCGGGGCTGGTAATTATACAGGAACTCGGATTTAGCATTTCAGGCGTTTTGGCAATGGGCGGCATCGGTGGTATCGCGGTAGGCTTTGCATCCAAGGATTTACTGGCTAATTTTTTTGGTGGTCTGATCATTTATCTCGACAGGCCGTTTTCCATCGGCGACTGGATTCGGTCGCCTGATCGAGAAATTGAAGGGACTGTAGAGGAAATTGGTTGGCGCATTACGAAAATTCGAAATTTTGAGTCTCGACCTATCTATGTACCCAATTCGGTTTTCACCAATATTATCGTAGAAAATCCTTCACGCATGGAAAATCGACGAATCAGTGAAATCATTGGGCTGAGGTATTCGGACCTGGAGAGCATGGACAAGATTGTCACCGGGGTAAAATCGATGCTGGTCGCACACGACGCAATTGACTCCGATAGGACACTGATTATCAACTTTAACGAGTTTTCAAATAGTTCGGTCGACTTCATCGTTTATACCTTTACGAAGACTACCGAATGGGTCAAATACCACCAGATAAAACAGGAGGTGATGTTAAAAATAGCCGATATTATCGAGGCTCACGGAGCCGAGATCGCATTTCCGACATCGACACTGCACATCGCCAATCCATTGCAACTGGAAAAATGTTGAGCTCGATTTGATGCAACTTAAAGAAGCCCAGAAAATACATAAGTCAGCTGATCTGCTGTTCGATCAACTTGCCGTCGAGGAAGGAATCTCGGATCTCGCATCGAGGGTGGCAAAAGATTGCGAAAAGGATTTTCCGCTGGTGTTATGCGTGATGAACGGAGGTCTATATTTAACCGGGCAACTATTACGCCACTGGGAATTCCCGCTTACCCTGGACTATGTGCATGCTACCCGCTACCGTCTCGCAACCCTGGGCAAGGATGTGTTGTGGAAGGCTTATCCACAGAATGATTTAAAGGACCGACATGTCATAATAATCGATGATATTTTCGACCAGGGCTATACGCTCGAAGAAGTTAAATCTTATTGCATCAAACATGGCGCAAAAAAATGTAGCAGTGTTTTCCTGATTCGAAAAACACACGACCGCAAAAAAGCCGACATCCGGCCTGACTACACGGGTCTGGAATGCGATGACTGCTACGTCTACGGCGCAGGAATGGATCTAGACGGCCATTTTCGAAATCTCTCCAGTATTTATTTTGTCAAGAGCAGACCCTGGTGAGCGAGATATATGCCGTCATAGGCGGTAGTGGACTCTATGGCCTGGATCAGGATTTTCGGGTTGAGTCGAGCCAAAAGCCAAATACACCCTATGGCGATGTTTCTTCGGATTTGATCGTCGGCGAGATGAGGGGATGTCGCACGGTGTTTTTAACCAGACACGGTGAATCTCACCATATTCCACCACATAAAATTAATTATCGAGCCAACCTGTGGGCCCTGCATGAGTTGGAGGTAAGCCATATTATCGCCGTCAATGCAGTGGGTGGGATAGATTACGGACCCCATAGCCTGGTATTGCCGGATCAAATAATCGACTACACTTCCGACCGATGCCACACATTTTTTGATGGCGAGGCATCCGAAGTTGGTCACATCGATTTCAGCCTTCCTTACAGCCAGTCCCTGCGCGAGAAAATAATAAGTGCTGGCCAGGCACAGGGTATTGAGCTAATTACACAAGGCACTTACGGTTGTACCAATGGACCCCGCCTGGAAACCAGTGCCGAAATTCAGAAAATGCAAAGCGATGGCTGCCATATTATTGGTATGACCGGTATGCCCGAAGCGGCGTTGGCAAGGGAACTGGATATAGAGTACGCAGCGATTACGATGGTTGTGAACTGGTGTTCCGGAATAACAGGCTCGGTTCTGGACCTGGATGAAATTCGACAGATACTGGATTCGGATATGGATACAGTGGTCCAGTTAGTTAGCGCTACACTGGCGCAAGCAAATCGATGAACTTTTGCAGCCATTGTGGTAATTCTGTGATTGAAATAGTGCCGGAAGGTGATAACCGCCAACGTTTCGTCTGTAATTCCTGTAATACCGTGCATTACCAGAATCCTAAAAATGTCGCGGGCGCTATTCTGACCTGGCAGGACAAGGTGTTACTGTGCAAGCGGGCGATCGAACCACGTTACGGCCTGTGGACCCTGCCGGCTGGTTTTATGGAAAATAATGAAACCGTGGCAGAGGCGGCAGCTCGAGAGTCAATGGAAGAAGCAAACGCAAAAACCGATCGTTTAAAATTGTTCGGCGTGTTTAGCCTGCCCTATATTTCACAGGTTTATATGATGTTTAGCGGTCAATTGGCATCGGATGAAGTTTCACCCGGTATCGAGAGCCTGGAAGTGAAACTTTTCACCCGGGATGAAATTCCCTGGGCCGAAATTGCTTTTCCAGTTGTGACTCATAGCCTCGAATTGCTTTTTAAATTTGGTGTCGAATCTGGCAGGGTACACCAGGCCTGGTTTAGTCGGTCTGCCGGGCGAGTGGTTCAGATTCACGATGAACTCGAAGGGTAGGCTGTAAAATGCGCGCCTATAGCCAACTGGCCAAACGCCTTGATTCCAGCTCTGGGGAAGCCTGGCTGGTGCATGAAAGGGCGATGCAAATGAAGTTGCGGGGGGAAGACGTCGTCATACTGTCTATCGGCGATCCGGACTTCAGGACACCCGACCCGATCATAGATAACGCTGTTAGTCATATGCGCGTTGGTCGAACCCATTACTCCCCGGCATTGGGGGAACTCAATTTTCGCCGGGCGGTCGCCGATTACGAAACCCGAACTTCGCCCCATTCCTGCACTGCAGACGAAGTATCAATTTTTCCCGGCGTGACCGCTGCGATCTATTCAGTATTGAGTTGCCTGCTCGATGCTGGCGACGAGATCATAATTATTGACCCCTGGTATGTGGGCTATCGACCGATATTGCGGGCACTCGATGTGAAAGCTACAACTATTCTGGCTTTGCCTGAAAATAAATTTGAACCACAGCTCGACGATTTCATCGCGGCTATCAGCGATGAAACCAAAGTGGTACTGATCAATACCCCGGGTAATCCAACCGGCGCCATTATCAAGGAAGATACCCTAAAGGCGCTGGCCAGTTACTGTCACGAAAAGGGTATCTGGTTGGTCTGTGACGAGGTTTATTCGATGTTTACCTATGAAAACCCGCATATCTCGTTGCGATCGGCAGCACAGCGTCTCGACAATATTGTCGTTATCGATGGCCTGTCGAAGTCCCATGCAATGAGTGGCTGGCGTATGGGGTGGGCTGTCGCCCCGGTGGAACTCACGGCTCATTTGGGAAATTTTGCCGCCATGTCCATGTTTGGCTGCCCACAGTTTATCCAGGACGCTGCCGCTTTCGCACTGAATAACGATGAATACTATGTCCGTGATATGTGCGCCAGGTACCAGAACCGGAGAGACCTGGTATGCGACCGCCTTGACGAAATTTCTCGGGTTAAATATCTTCGGCCCGAATCGGGCATGTTTATCATGGTGGACATCCGGGAAATAAACCGGGACGATAAAGTTTTTGCCCAACAATTACTCGATGCCGAAAGCGTTTCGGTCTTGCCTGGTAGTGCATTTGGCAGCAGTACCCGGGGGCATGTCAGAATTTCTTTAGTGCAACCCAGGGATGTATTGACCGAGGGATGCAAACGACTGGAAAGATTCGTCAGTCAATAGGACTAAGACTGTCCTGATAACAGGACTTGTTTAGCTCGTCCGAATTTAAATCTGGAGATTGAAAATGGCCACATGCGGGGAAGTGCTGGTAGAGATACTGGAAAATTATGGTGTCGATACCATCTTTGGCATACCCGGTGTACATACAGTCGAGCTTTACCGCGGACTGGAGAAAACTAGTATTCGCCATGTCACCCCCCGGCATGAGCAGGGTGCCGGTTTCATGGCCGATGGCTACCTTAGAGCCAGCGGAAATATTGCTGTCTGCTTCATAATCACCGGTCCCGGCATAACCAATATCGCCACCGCGATGGCACAGGCCCTGGCTGATTCCATTCCGATGTTGGTCATTTCCTCGGTAAACCGGAGCTACGAATTGGGGTTGGGCGAAGGGCGTCTACATGAGCTGCCCGATCAACGCAGCCTGGTAAGCGGCGTGGCGCGCTTTAGCCACACGCTGCTACGTGCGGATGAACTACCCAGGATACTCGCAAGGGCCTTCGCAATTTTTAGTAGCGAGCGCCCCGGTCCGGTACATATCGAGATTCCAATTGACGTGATTACCGCTACTGCCGATCATCTGGACAAGGAAGTATTTGCCTTACCCAGCCCACCTGGTCCGTCTCTAGAGGCAATCAATCATTGCGCGAAATTGTTAACGTCCGCAGAGCGCCCTTTAATTGCTATTGGCGGTGGCGCGATCAATGCCGGATCTGAACTCATTACACTGGCGGAAAAACTGGACGCACCGGTTATCAATACGGTAAATGCAAAAGGGGTCATGCCTTACAGTCATCGGCTCGCCGTGGGTGGCTCCAGTTCCTGCCCAGTGGTTCGGGACGAACTGAATTGCGCCGATCTGGTGCTGGCCATAGGCACTGAATTTGGTCAGACCGACTATGATTTCTTTTTTCAGGGCAGTGTCGAAATTTCTGGGAAATTGATTCGTATCGATATTGATGCTGCCCAGTTAAGCCGCAACGTAAAACCTGATTTAGCTATTTGCAGCGACGCTAATAATGCATTACAGGCGTTGAATAATATCATTGGAGACTCGAAAGGCCGAAACCGCAACGGTGTGGTGCGAGCACAAAAGTTGCGTCAGAAATTAAAGGCAACGCGTGATACTGGGTACGAAAAATTTTTCACGACCATCCAAAAGGCCCTGCCCGAAGCTATCGTCGTCGGCGACTCGACGCAACCGGTGTACTACGCCTGGTTGCATTACGAAACAGAAAAACCGCGTAGTTATTTTCATTCGTCCGGTGGTTTCGGCACTCTCGGATATGCAATTCCGGCCGCCATAGGTGCAAAACTTGCTGCCCCGGAGCGCCCGGTAATCGGCCTTATAGGCGACGGTGGCGCACAGTTTACGATCGGCGAGTTGGCCAGTGCGGTCGAGGCAAAGCTACCTGTTATTTTTCTGATATGGAATAATTTTGGTTATGGTGAAATCAAGCGTTTCATGATTGAGGCCAATATTCCCCAGATAGGCGTTGATTTATACACGCCTGATTTTGTCGGTCTGGGTAAGGCCTTTGGCTGCCATGCGGTCAGGGTAACCAATCTTCACGATCTGGAATCAGAGTTGATTACGGCGGCAGGACAAAAGCTGCCTACACTAATCGAAGTCATGCAACAGGACCTGGTTGACGGTCATCCCGTTCTATAACTGGTCATCAGGCGCGGAGGGCGTCACGCGGGTCGGCAAAGTCGTAACCGAGCGCATCAGCGACGGCTTTGTGAGTCACCTTACCCGCATGTACATTGAGGCCGTTGAGTAAATGTTTATCATCCCATAAGGCATTTGCCGCACCCTTGTTCGCCAGCGATACAACAAATGGCAGCGTGGCATTGGTCAATGCTATGGTTGAAGTTCTAGCCACGCCACCTGGCATATTGGCGACGCAGTAGTGAATAATTCCTTCCTCTATATAGGTCGGATCCTGGTGGGTCGTTGGCCTCGATGTTTCAAAACAGCCGCCCTGGTCTATAGCCACATCGACCACCACTGAGCCGGCTCTCATTTTCTTGAGGATTTCGCGGGTTAGTAACTTGGGGGCAGCCGCACCCGGGACAAGTACAGCGCCGATTACCAGGTCTGACTCGACCGCACAATTTTCAATCGCATCCGAGGTCGAATACAGGCATTTTAAACGACCTTTGAACTCACTATCCAATTGACGTAAACGTTGCAACGAACGATCGACAATAGTAACATCTGCGCCCATACCTATGGCCATGGTGGCTGCCTGGGTACCCACGACACCACCACCAATAATCAGTACCCTTGCGGGTAATACGCCGGGAACACCACCCAACAATGAACCCAGACCACCCTGTGCCTTTTCCAGATGATGTGCCCCGGCCTGGACCGACATCCGGCCAGCAACTTCAGACATCGGTGCCAACAGCGGTAATCCACCACGTTCGTCGGTAACAGTTTCATAGGCCACACAGGTAGCACCAGAGGCAATTAATAGTTCAGTCTGCATAGGGTCCGGTGCGAGATGCAAATAGGTAAATAATATCTGGCCTGGATGCAGCATTTTACATTCGTCTGGCTGCGGCTCTTTAACCTTGACGATCATTTCCGCCTGGGCAAAAATTTCGCTGGCACTTTTTTCAATTCGCGCACCAACCGCGGAATATTGATCGTTGTCAAAACCCACTCCGTCACCGCCGTTGTTTTCAACCAGAACCTCGTGGCCATTAACCACCAACTCACGCACACCGGTGGGAGACAAGCCTATACGGTATTCATGATTTTTTATTTCTTTGGGTACACCTATCAACATAATACAAACCGCCAGAATCTAGATTAATATCGGATAAGGACTATATCAGTGAGAATAGATCACTTATCTGAGGCATGATTTATTCCTCTACCTTACTTATACCACTATTGAATAGTGGCGCAAATTTTCTGCTGAATATCATCCAGGTTTTCGTAGACTACCCCGTGCCTGTCAGCCTCGATAGTTACCACTGACTTGTCTCTGGCGGTAATGATCTGGTTTAGTTTTTCAACACTGACGGGGTCAACTACCGGATCCTGATTACTCTGGTATAAATAAACCTCGGCATCGATATGGACTGGATGCGTTTTAATATGCTCGACCAGGAGCTGCAATTGATACAGGGCACGTATCGGAATATGTTGATAATTAACTTCCGGGTGTTCCGGTGTATTTGGCCGGAATGGAACCAGGCCTTCGGACTTTACCCAGCGGACGATTCTGTTGGCATGATGCAACAAAGGAACAAATATCATATTTTTGTTTTTAAATTCGATTGGCGCCGATATACAGCTAACAGACTTTATTTTGTGTCCGGGATAGTTTGACGCCTGCAATAGCGCAAGTAATCCTCCGGTCGAAAATCCGACGATGTGCACCGACTGACTAAAGGCCTTGATAATATTAAATCCACGGGTTACCGATCCGAGCCAGTCTTGCCAGTTGCGGCTACGTAAATCCCAGGGGGAGGTACCATGGCCCTTGAGTCGGACACCCAGCACATGATGACCCTGCTCATGTAAACGTTCACCCAGGCTGCGCATTTCAGCAGGACCGGCGAGAAAGCCATGTATCAGCAATACCGCGCACGCCGATTTTTTGGTCGATTTCAGAAAAAACCAGTTAGCATCGGCGCTGGCAGTTTGCTGGGCATTAATCTCGCTGTGTTTCTCCTCGTTGAACTGCTTGAGATCCCATTGTAAAGCCAGTGATTGGTCGTCAAGTCTATTCAGGGCAAATTGCTGGGCACCCAGGTCCTTAACCTCGATCATCGCCGAGTCTATGACCGAGGTAACATTTTTCAGAGGTGCAATTTCATTGGCGTAAACACTGATCAGGTTTTCAGTGCGGATTTCATCAATTTCGAATTCCTCGATCAATTTTTCCTGCAGGACATAATAGCCGTGCTCGATTTTCACCAGCTCTAAAGACTGCACCGTGCTCAGGAACTGGTCGAGACGACCGCTACCCTCATTTACTATGACGCCGTATTCTTCAGGATTCAACAAACTACGATGCAGGTGATAGTCCATCTTTTGCAGTTTCTTTATCGCCAGATAAAGCATTTTATGGAAGCCAACACAGCGTAGTCGCCTTAAGCCGTCCTGGTACAGGGACAGGATCAGGTAGGAGGCTATATGGCTTAAATTGATCGTGATCGCATTGTACATAGAGTGCATATAGTCGTCGCGCACCCGGGAACTTTTTGCCTGCATACCGAGGGAGTGCAGACGCCCCCCTAGATGACCCTTACTGGCTTTAAGGTTGAACAGGTCGTCCAGCGAATCGAAGCTATGGACGACATTAGGCAATAGCAATTTTTCCCACCAACGCCAGTATTCGCCGGCAACAATGGGTTTGGAGAAACGGATATCCATATCGGTATTCTTGAACAGCAGATTGCCTTCTATAATTAATTCTTCTGCAAGACGTTTGTTAATGCCCCCGGAGAACAGGCCTACCGCCTGGCTGAGAATATTGTCATCGACGCGAATCGGGTAAAACGTAATGTGGCCGGGTACGATAACCGTCGGCTTCAGGGCCTTGATCATTAAGTCCTCTGACGAGTCAAATTCAAGTTGTTCGGCCCAGCGATCGACCCTGGTGTAATCACCCTTGGAAAAATCTCTCAGTAATGCTGTTTTAAAAGCATCGAGCGCGAGTGCGATGACCGCAGCGCCTCGATGGTGTTTGCGCCTTTCATTTGCAGTCCTCGAATAAATACTGAACCGGCCCTTTTGATCGACGACCCGCTTATCCTTGACCATGCCCCCTTCAGGAAATATCACCAGTTTCTTACCGTGCAAAATCTCCCGCGCGAGGAATGGGAATAGATTGGGTAAATCGTTGGGAACAACACCGACAGAATAAAGAAACTGGCTGAATCGATCGTCCTCCTCGAAAAATTCACTGGAAGCAATAGAGCGACAATAATCACCGGTGGCTTCATGGATCAGGTACTGTGGAATGAAGGTTTCAAACCGGGCGAAATGATTGAATAAAAAGATATCGCCCAGTTCCACCGAATCATTATTTTCATCTTCCTGCTGGTGTAACTTGATATTTAGCTTCAGAAGTTTCCTGGTCGTTCTAAAAGCCTTCACACACCAGTTATAGGTTGTCGTATTGATCGAAATGTCGTCGGGGATATAAGAATGATCAGGCATAATAATATTTTTTCGGTTTTACTCCTATACTCAGTAATAGCGCCGTTTGCATACCCGAATACTGACAGGTTGATAGGCAAATATTGCGCGATCCAGACACGCTATGAATTATCTAATGACCCTTATAATGGCCGCTAGTTGGTGAATAATAGTGGAATTACTCTAGTCCGTATATTGCATAAAGGCGGCAGCATATTTTTAATTGGGTAGATAAATTTAAAAGCTTACCCGGATTCACATCGAATTGGAGAAAATACATATTGCGCCTGAACGAACACAGAAAAAATCTGACTGTCAATCCTGGGCGATCCCCCTTGATGCGTAGCCATGGCTATGCATCGGCGGCCGATAGCCCGGGCTTGCTTGCCAGATTTTCCCTGTGCATCGTTCCCTTCATACAATATGCGGACTAGCTATGCAGAAATACAGTCGTATCCTGATTACTGTTTTATTCGTTGGACTTGTCTCCAAGGTTATTGCTGCACCGAAAACGGACGATATCAGAATTCTGATCGACGTGTCAGCTAGTATGAAAATAAACGACCCCTTAGATCATCGCATATCGGCCCTGAAGCTGTTAAATGGGCTGATCCCGGATGGCTCCAAAGCAGGTGTCTGGACCCTGGACCCTTATGCCGGTATGACCGTAGTATGGGGAACGGTAAATGACCAGTGGCGTGAAGCGGCCGATACCGGTGCATCGACAATACATTCGAATGGAATATTTACCGATATTGAAAGCGGCCTGTCCCGGGTGAGCCGTGGCTGGGAAATACCAGATCCAGATACACGGCGCAGCATTATACTGCTCACCGACGGGCAGGTAGATATTTCCAGCGATGCTGCTACCAACGAAATATCGCGGCAGAATATCCTGGCAAAAAGTATCCCGGCCCTGAAGCAGTCGGGTGTTGTCATACATACCATTGCATTGTCTGGGAATTCGGACGAAGTGCTATTGAAGCAACTGGCACTGGAAACCGGTGGTTCGTATCAAAAAATCGAATCCGCACAGGATTTACAAAGAATATTTTTCAGGGCGTTTGAGCGTGCAACTCAGCCGGACATGATAAAACTGACTAAAAATCGGTTTACCATAGACAAAAATGTCAGGGAAATGACCTTATTAATATTTCGCCAGAAGCATAGTGCGCCAACTCTTCTATACCCACCGGGAAGCAGCCCGATGAGTTCGAAAAAACCTGGAAATTCAATATGGCGAAACGATTCCGGATATGACCTTATCACGATAAAAAATCCGCCGACCGGAGTGTGGACTATCGATGCCGAGATAGATGCGGGTAACCGGTTGATGGTGGAGACTGATTTCAAACTAAGTGTTGGTGGGTTCTTGCCCTATGTGATGCCGGGTCAGCCAATCAGGATAAACGTCGAACTGTACAATTTGGGAAACAAAATCACAGAAGATAACCTCCTGCAATTTGTTGACTTCAGTATCGCACATACTGGAATTGACAAGATCGAGAACTTTTCAAAACTTGAACATGCCAGTATCGGAGCAGACAAGGGTCGTTATTCATACGATATAGCGAACGGACTTGAGGAAGGTACCCACAGTTTCGTAATTTCTGCCGATAGTCAGATTTTCAATCGCAGCAAGCGTTTCGATATCGAAGTGCAGTGGCCGGTTATAGTTAATATCGACGAGGGAAATAAACCTGGTAGTTACCAATTGTCGATTAAGCCTCGTAAAGAGTATCTAGATTTGGCCAGCTTGCGACCGGGCGTTATTCTTCAGGCACCCGATGGTAACAAACAGGATCTAGTGTTAATACGACTCGATAACGAATGGAGCGTAGCAATAGAGACCAACCAAGATGGTGTGTACCAGGCGTCTATCACCATTGACACCAGCTTGGCTACAAATGGGACACAATCTTTCGATTTAGGCTTGTTTCCGATGATCGGAATCTCCAGCCCGGCAATGCCACAGGATCAGAAAATTGAAACCTCCTCGCGGTTTGTTCCAGTCTCGAGATCGGTTATCAAACTGGATTCAATCCCAGAATCAATTTCAAAGGCAGCGACAGAAGTGGTACAGGATAAGCCGAAGCACAACAGGCAACCCGACTGGACCAGGATTTCAATCACGCTGGCCCTGGTGAATCTATTGATGATCATCGTAGCGGCGGTCGTCTGGTTACTATTACGCAGGAAAAAAGATGAACCCGGATTAACCCTGGTTCGGGCAGGCGAATATGCTTGAAGTCAGCGCGATACTGCTTATTCTGCTGATCGAAGGGTTTGTTATCCTGCTGTCGATTATGCTGCTGGTAATTGTATTGCGAGTACGCAAAGATCAGTACGATCGTAATTCGGTTAGGCAACTTGTATCGCAGATTAATCATTTCTCCGAAGTCAGGATGAAAGAAACCGCTACTTATTTACACGATATCTATGAGTTAGAGGGCTCCGAGTTAAGCCAGACGGTCAATGAGATCGATACCAGGGAGAAGAAATTTATCCAAAAAGTCATTAATTTGTTCCTGCATGGTGAGACTAGCCGATTGGCTGAAATAAACACGGCGATGACTGAATTAATCGAACCTTATAAAAATTTAAGGCCAAAAATTCCAGCGCCAGTAGTTTCTGATGGTGAACAAAGCGCTTTGATGAAACTCGAGACGATGGGTGCACAAAACGAAAAACTAACCCAGGAGCTGAAGAGCACCAAGGACAGGATGATGAGTATTATTGCCAGGTTTTACAATAGGCCTGGTGGAGGTGATGATCACTGGCCCGTCGAGCAAGAAGTGGGGGACAATCCAATGGTCGATGTAAAAAAGAATCAGGAGACGGGGTAAACAACCCGGTTAAAAGAAGTACCTTTATAAGTAATGTGGTTCGTTACCAGCACGCCATTTAATATTGCAGCCCATACTGGGTAACTGCTGGGCAGAAATGGTTTTGTCTTCCAGCAAAGCCTGGCAGGCAGACTTTAAATCAACACCGTTTATTTCCTCGTCCTTGCCCGGCCTGGAGGCATCGTACTGTCCCCGGTAAACCAGTCTATGTTGACTATCAAACAGGAAAAAATCAGGTGTACAGGCTGCACGATAGGCCATTGCTACCTGTTGCGACTCGTCATAAAGGTATGGAAAATCTAATTCGTACTGCTTGGCCAGGTCGATCATTTTTTGAGGACTGTCAGCAGGATAATTATCGATATCGTTAGCGTTTATCATAACCACCGATAATCCCGATTTTTGGGCTTCTCTGGCATATTCGGCAAATGACTTCAGCAGGTGTAATACATAGGGACAATGGTTGCAGGAAAATACTATCAACAGGGGCATATCCCGGTAGCCGGAAAGCGACACCGAGCCACCGCTTAGTGGGTCAGGCAGGTCGAAATCGGGGGCCCTGGTACCCAGTTCGAGCATAGTAGAGGGGGTTCTGGACATGAGTTCTAGTACTCTATTAGTAAGAACCCCAGGATTCCTGTTTTCGCCAACGAATCCGGGTAACCAGTATACCCAGCACAAATGCGGCCAACGACACCCCGGCGCCACGAATAAACCAGTCCATATTGCTATTATCTTTCAGGGTCGCGTTTTTCTTGTTTAGGGTCGCGTTATTTTTCACCAGGTTGTCTACAATGGTTTTTAATTCATCATTTTCGTCAACGATACTGAGCGTATTCCGGGCTGCCTTTCTCACCCTCGCCAATTCGTTCTCGGTAGCGAGCAATGCAGCCTTCGAACTGCTACTAGCGGACTGTTCCTTTTCGAGGTCAGTCTGCAGATTTTTTATCTCGAACTGTAATACCGTGTTTACTTCCTGTTGCCCAGTCGCCTTTACCTGCAATTGTGCGAGCCGGTGTTTTGCCGAGCGGGAGTCGACCAGGTAGCGGTTGAGTATATAACCCTTTTTACCGTCTTCGAGTTCTACCAGTGAATACTTTGTATCCAGATCTTCTTCGAGAACCATCACCCCCTCACCACTTTTCAGTAAGCGTAATATGTCGTTGGCGGTACTGGTACCGCTCCGCATGGTTACCTCGAATTCGTCGGTGATATACCTTTGCGTGGCCGCGAGCACACTATTAGAAGTAACAATCGCAATTACGAGCAAAAGGCTTAAATTGATTATATTAAGTTTCATAGGCAAAAAACTGGTGGAATTTTATCCGAGAAAAGATATTTCAGAAATAGACTGGCCCGAGTAGAAATCATCTTCACGCCAATGATTCGAAAAATCAAATGTATTTTACATATCTTGGGCAAAAACCACACCAACAGTGTAATTTTTCACAAAATACGATCGTCTAGACCAGAAAAATAACATTTAGTCTGTTTCGGATCCGAATTAACTGGAGTTACAGGAGGAGGTACGGGCAGCAGCAGGCATCGAGCAGGGTTTAACTCGGGAGCCAGGAACAACCCTAATCCTGCAAAACCCTATTGATGAATATCACTGATCTCGTTCCTCACCAATAGCATGTCGAGGGGCGATATACTGGTGGTCTGGTCGACTTCAGGTGCCTCGTAAGGCGTGATCAAGATCAGCATTGAAAACTCCGGATTGTCCAGGTAGTGCAGTTTATTGCTTCGCATCCGGCGACGTTCCTTGAGACTGTGATTATTCAGAATTCGAGTATCGGGCAGATTTTCGATCACCGATTGCTCCAGACCAGATACCTCTATCGAGGGATCGATTGTCAAACGAGGTTTACGTAGTACGAGATCTGCGTAGGTGTGCAGATAGCGGGATAAACCGATGGTAATTTTACCTTCGAGTTCATACAGGCTGGTATCTGATTCATATTCGGAATCCTGGCTATCCGGCGACTCGATGGTAGAAAAAGCTGAATCATGTTCCGAGCCCAGGTATTCGGTCTTTGCCAGTAATTCTATGTCAATCTGGTTATCGATTGATATGAATTCTTCGCCGAATATCCGGCCACCCTTGATCCAGATCGGTAGTGCCAGATCCTTTTCGAGGCCGGGCTGGCGCCAGGCCACATGCGCCAGCAGGCTGTAACGCGTTGAATTAACGATTCTTAACACGGTCTCGGTCAATCGCATTTCCTCGATCGGGATAATTTCATAAGATTTTTCCCGGGCAGCTTCAATGCTGGCTGAAGACGATAGATCAAGAATCTCGCCGTCTTTACGCGGAGAGCTATTGGGCAGGATATATTCCTGGCCCTTGGGACCCAGATTATTCTTAAAGATGACCACTTCGACATCGTAATATCGAATTTCATCTTCAGTGGCGGCATGGGCCTGGATACTGACGAGCAGAATGAGACCTAGCAGGTAGCTTGTATTTTTCATAATCAGGGCGTTGAAAATTCCTCTAGCAACAATTCTGTTTGCTTGAATCGTTGTTCAAGTTCATCACTTTGACAGACAATACGCAAGGTTTGTTTGCCGTCAAAGCGATAATTTTCGGGGTCTGACTGGATCAGCCGAATTATTTTCATCGGCTCAATATTCGGGCTGGGGTTAAACACAATTTTACCGTTTTGTTCACCCATATCAATTTTCTCGATTCCCAGTTCCAGTGTCAGCAGCTTGATATGAGTAATACGCAGTAAATGCTTTAACGGCTCGGGTAAGACGCCAAATCGATCTACCAACTCAACTTGCAATTCTCTCAATGCCTCGTCGCTTTTGGCGGCCGAGATTCGTTTATACTCGATCAGACGGTTATGGATATCGGCAATATAGGTTTCAGGAATCAGCGCAGGAATGTGGAAATCGACCTCCGAAGCCCGCATCAACGGTGCATCGAATTCAATCGGTAGATTTGATTTTAACGATTGAACCGTCCGGTCGAGCAGTTCCGAGTATAAGGTGAAACCAATCTCGGTAATCTGACCGCTTTGTTCGTCGCCCAGAATTTCCCCAGCACCGCGAATCTCCAGGTCGTGGGTAGCCAGGGTAAACCCGACACCCAGTTCTTCCAGGGATTCAATCGCCTGCAAGCGCTTACTCGCCTCCACCGTCATCGAGCGCTGGGGGGGGACAATCAAATAGGCGTAGGCACGATGGTGCGAGCGACCGACCCGCCCCCTGATCTGATGCAACTGGGCAAGTCCAAGCTTGTCGGCACGATTGATGAAAATAGTATTAGCAGTGGGGACGTCGATACCGCTTTCGATGATCGTGGTACACACCAGCAGGTTGCAACGATGGTGATAAAAATCCAGCATCACCTGTTCGAGATCTTTTTCCTTCATTTGTCCGTGGACGATACCTATCCGCGCATCGGGCACCAGGGCCTGTAAATCATTCGCGATTCGCTCTATGGTCCTGATTTCATTGTGCAAAAAATAAATTTGTCCTCCACGTTTAAGCTCACGCGCACAACCTTCAATGATTGTTTCGTTGTTCCATTGTGCTACGAACGTCTTGATCGCAAGCCGCTGCAAAGGTGGTGTCGCGATAATGGACAAATCGCGCATGCCGGATAGCGACATATTCAGGGTTCGCGGAATCGGTGTTGCGGTCATGGTTAACAGGTCGACCTGGGCTCGCAGGGCTTTTAATTTTTCTTTATGGCGAACGCCAAATCGGTGCTCCTCATCGATAATCACAAGGCCCAGGTCCCTGTATTTAATCGCGTCGGACAATAATTTGTGTGTCCCGATCAAAATATCGATTCTACCGTCTGCCAGTTGCGCAAGGGTTTCGTTAAGCGATTTTTTTTTGGTAAAACGGGTCAAGATAGCAATACGAATCGGCCAGTCGGCGAATCGATCGAGGAAATTCTGGTAGTGTTGTTGTGCCAGTAATGTGGTTGGCACGAGGACCGCTACCTGTTTGCCGGAATGGGCTGCAATGAAGGCGGCACGCATGCTAACCTCGGTTTTACCGAATCCGACATCACCGCAGACAATTCGGTCCATCGGTCGTGGGGACTGCATATCATCGATGACCGCCTGGATGGTATTTTCCTGATCCGGTGTCTCTTCGAACGGAAATCCGCTGACAAAACTCTGATATTCATCGAGTACCAGTTGGTGTCTGAATCCCCTCGAAGCTTCGCGACGAGCCTGAATCTCGAGCAGTTCCACCGCAATGTCATGTATTTTCTGCTGGGCTTTTTTGCGAGTTCGTTGCCAGCGATCGCTTCCGAGCCGATGCAATGGCGCATTTTCATCGCTTGCTCCCGCATATCGGCTTATCAAGTGCAGCGAAGAAACCGGAACATAGAGCTTGTCCTGGTTGGCATATTCGATACACAGAAATTCAGTTTCAATACCCGATACTGTCAGTGTTTTTAACCCCTGGTAACGCCCGATACCATGGTCTTCGTGAACCACCGCGGCGCCCGCATGAAGATCAGCGAGGCTTTGAATGGTGCTTTCGGCATCCCTGGTCTTTTTGTACTTCCGACGTCTCTGTTGCCTGGCACGATCACCAAACAACTGGTTTTCGGCAATAATCGCAAGTCCGGCGCTCTCCAGCGTCAGACCGCTCAGTAGTGGTGATGCGGTTATGAATAATCGATTGGTCTGGTTTGAGCGAAAATCTTCCCAGTCCTCGATCAGCGTCGGGCGAATGCCATAGTGTTGCAAGACCTCGTAGAGAAACTCACGTCGTCCGGGTGACTCGGCACTGAACAGTATTTTATCGAAGCATGTTTTCTTGATGAAAGCCTGTAACGCCGCATCAGGTTTATCTGCCTGGTTCTTAAAGGTTAATTGTGGGATCGCCTGGGTATCACTATTGATTACTAGATCAGTTTCATCGCTGTATTTGAACAGGCTGTAAAAAGTACAGGCGTAACCGTCGAGGATCGACTCGAGCTCTTCGACTGGCAAATATAACTCCTCCGGGGCTAACAGCGGTCTCTCCAGGTTATGTCGTCTACTCTCGTATCGTTCCGCTACCTGCTGGTGAAATAACTCGCTGGATTCGAAGGCAGCCTGATCGAATAAAAATTGTGAGCTTTCGGGCAGATAGTCAAACAGGCTTACCAGGTGGTCAAAAAATAAAGGCAGGTAGTATTCAACGCCCGGAGACGACAACCCCTGCGATATGTCGCTATAAACCAGGCAGCTATTAGGGTCGATGTCGAATCGCTCCCTGAAGTTCTGGCGGAATTTTTTGATGCCAGGTTCGTCGAGCGGAAATTCCTGCGCGGGCAACAGGCTAATCCTGTCGATCTTTTCCAGGGAGCACTGATTTTCGACA
>Ga0209988_10000404_pt1 | contig 26779 bp, 24 predicted proteins | sample N075metaG_FD_183115 | JGI IMG/M metagenome (GOLD analysis project Ga0209988, IMG submission 183115) | Deep subsurface microbial communities from Kermadec Trench to uncover new lineages of life (NeLLi) - N075 metaG (SPAdes) (version 2) | ecosystem: Environmental > Aquatic > Marine > Ocean trench... | reverse complement strand
AACGCGATCGATGCGACAGTTTTTCGGGAAAGCATTCCAATAATCTGCCGTGGGGTTGCGTTCTTCGCAACCAAAAAATCCCGGGAGCGGGCGTCGACAGTTCCGATTCAGGGCTCTCCAGGGAACGCTAGCCGGGGTGCGTGCGCGAGCTGACGGCGTAAACCCTGAGAAGTCGCACGATTTCGAACAAGCCGGTGGGAGGATGCCCGTTGTCGCGGTTGGCCCGGCCGATCTCGAAGGCCAGACGCCACTGCCGGCACAGCGTTCTCCAGGCCTCGATCAACGAGTGCCGGGGATCGTAGATGTGGGTCGCCTCGGAGGTCACGCCGTTGAGTTCGATGATCTTGAAGCCCCCGCCGGCGGCGAACGCTTCGAGGTCGGGAACGCAAAGGTCGTAACGTCCAAAGAAGAACCCTTCGAATCCGGCGCTGATGTGGTCGATCCGGCGCTCCAGGGCGTCGGTCGCAAACCGCGCACCGTCAAGGAAGATCGCCCCGCGGCAATGGGTCCCGAGTTCGGCGAGCCGGACCGGTTCCCCGGCCCCGGGGACCTCGTCGCGTCGAGCCCCCAGAAGGCTGAGGTATCGATCGGCGATGATGACGGCGCGAGGATCAGCGAGGATCAGGTGTTCGAGGGTCGAAACTCCGTCACCGGTCACGAACGGTAGCTTTTTTTCCGTGATCGAGAAAATCATGCCGTGCGCCTCGTCCGGTCGTCGGATATAGAAAACACCGAACTCATCCCCCGGCGCGTATTCCTGCAGCAGCGTGTCGAACGCCGCGGTCTCGAGGTAGGACCGTGCCTGTTCGTCCGAGCGCACGATCGCAACGCCGGAGCCGCGCTGTCCGGCATCGGGCTTGAGCACCAGCGGATAATCGAGCCCGTGGTTGCGCCGGAACTCATCGATGCGGGCGAATCGTCGCTCGAGGGACTCGTGCGCCGGGATCAGGGCGTGGTGCACGACGTAGTCCGAAGACCCTGCAAGACCGAGCAAGATCGCGTGCTTCGATTCCGAAATAAAACCGGACGCCTCGATCGCCGGGTTGGCCGCGGTAAACAGCAGCGGGCTCCTGAACCGGAGGCCGAGCCACAGGACGTAGAGGACAACCGGAGGGTAGAACAACCACGTCGGCCAGAACTCCCAGCGAGTCCAGCGGCGCCACGTGCCGACCCACCGGCGGCGGCCGCGCCACGTGAACATGGGCACAACCCACTTCACCATGATCAGGATCCACACACCCAGGACCAAGAACGCGCCGAGCATGTATTTCTGAAGGAACTCGAAGTACCCGAGGAGACGTTCGCCGACCAGCGCCGAGAAACCCACCAGCAGCGGCGTCCAGACCGCAACGGCCAGCGCGAAGTACCCACCGAACTTCCAGGCACGGGTCCGCAGGACCCCGGCGGCGAAGTAGGTCGGCAAGCGCATCCCCGGTACGAAGCGACTGATCGCGATCACGATCGGGCCACGGCGATTGAACCAGCGTGACGACTGATCGACCTGGTCGGGCCGGATCAACCATTTCAACGGGGCACGTTCGAGCGCCGGGCGCCCGAGCCAACGGCCCGCGGCGAACAACAGCATGTCGCCGACAAAGATTCCGATGAAGCAGGCGACCACGACGGGAACGAAGGGCAACCGGCCCTGCCCAGCCAACAACCCAACGACGATGCAGGTCAGGTCCTCGCTGATCAACGTCGCCACGGCGATAGAAACCAGCAGCAGCGCGAGCGCAATCCCTTCCGGCGGAGGAACGTCCGACGGATCGAACGGAATCGCGGCCCGACGGATGCGATCCGGGTCGGCGTCGCCGCGGGACGGGATCGCTCCCTCCTCGACCGCAGCGAGGAATTCACTCAACCGACGCGCGACGCCCGCGCCGTCCTGGAACACCATGAAATGGTCGTTGGTCAGCATCTGCAGTTCGGCTTGCGGGACGATTCGCTCGTGTTCCAGCGCCGCCGCCGGTGCAACAAGCGGATCGGCGTTGCCATGGAGGATCAGCATCGGCGGTTCGAAACGCTCGAGGATGCCGCGCAGCGAACGTTGATCAGTGTCGTAGAAGTTGCGTGCGTAGGAACGCCCGAGGAACAAATCGTCGAATAGTCCGAAATGCGGTACGCCCTCCTCGAAGAAACGGATGGCCGCGAGTTGAGCGCCGTGAACCAGATGATTGACGCGGTAGTCCCCGAAGAGTTCGAGTTCCTGAACGCCGATCGCGGATACCAACGCCAGTGACGCGACCCGTCCGGGCGCCGCGCGGTACAGTTCGAGACCGACTCCGCCGCCCATACTGAAACCGACGAGATGGATGCGGTCGATGGCGAGGCGGTCCATCAGGTCGAGGCAATATGCGGCGTGGGAACGGATGGAGTAGTCCGGCACTCGCTTGGACGAAGCCCCGAAGCCGGGTAGATCCGGCGCGATCAAACGGTACCGCTCGTTCAGGTGCGGCGCGATCGCACCGAAGTCGAGCCGCCCACCCGGACTCCCGTGCAGCAGGAGAACCACCGGGGCGTCCCGGGGCCCTTCGTCGCGATAAACGAGGCGAACCGATTTGCCGCGCGTTCCATCGGCGCGGACAGCGGGCACTTCTATCGAGTGATCGGGCGGGCCGACGGAGGGCGTTTGGGCAGGACGCGTGTAGCGAACCCAGTGGGATGCCGCAAGCAGGACCAGCCACGCGGCGAGAACGAAGGTGAGTCGGCGCTTCATCCCGCCAGTTGATCGGCCTCGTTCCAATGCTCGAGCGTGGACGGCGCGCTGCCGAAGTCGGCCAGTTCGGGTTCAAGGTCGTACCCGAGCCGACTCAGCAGGGCGACGATCAGCGCGTAGTGATGCACGGTGTGGCTGACGAGGAATTGCAATTCGCGATGCAATGTCGAACCGGACCATTCGGGAAGCTCAGGAACGGGCTGCTCGGAACGTACCTTCAACGGACGACTCAGGGAATCCACATCGATCACGGCGAGCCGCTTGGCGAGTTGCTCCAGCCGCTGGGCGGCGGCCGTTCGCCGGATCTCGAGTTCGCGCTCGCGGCTACGCGCGGTGTAATCCACCAGGTCTCCGTTTTCGAGACCGTGAAAGAGGCACTCGTAAAAGTCGATGCAATGACGGAACTGACTTCCAACGCCACCGCGAAACCGCCCGCCCACGGAACGCGTGAACAGATCATCGTCCAGTTTGCGCACCAATTCAGCGCCTTGGCGCAGGTAGCCGATGTTATCGTCGGCCGGGTGCCGCTTGGGACTCATCGCAGAACTCCTCAACCGACCGCTTCGAACTGCTGCTCGATCGCCCGGTGCAAACGGGTCGCGAGTACCTTACGGTCGTCCTCTTGTATCGGTTCCGTTCCGAAATTCAGGCTGGCGTCAAAACCGGGCATCGCCAAGAGTTGCAGGATGTGGGACGCGAATTTCATCTCACCCCACCAGCAAATCGCCTTGTCCGCGGGGGGACACTTTTTGCGGGTCCGGTAGGAAAGGCTGGCGTAGTGCACCGGCCGCTTGGTTCGCGCCGCCGGTTCCAGCAGCGACGGCCGAAACGGTGCGACCTGATCGCCGCGGCCGGTCGTGCCTTCCGGGAACAAGACCACTCCGCGACCGCTCTCCAACACGTCTTCCATGCGTCTCACCACTTGCGGCAAGCCTCGCTTGGTGTCACGGTCGACGAACAACGTTCCCACCGAGCGAACGATCGTGCCGATCAGGGGCCAGTCCTGAACCTCCGCTTTGGAGATGAAAACACATCGGACCTGCGAGGCTATCAGAATCACGTCGACATAGCTCAAGTGATTGGAAACCAAGACGAAGGGAGCGTCCGGGGGTTCGCCGGTCACTGTCACGTGCATACCCATGATCCAGGACAGGGTGCGCGTGGACAACTGGAACACCCTGGCCCGCCAGTGACCCGCCGCACGGGGCCGGCGTACGATCCGCCCCCACAGACCCGCGACCACGGCGCCCCCCGCCGCCGCGACGTAGGTGATCGAACACGCGACGATCAACGCGATGACTCTCAGGATGACTCGTAGCCGACTCATCGGGCGAAGAATAACGCACGGGTTATTCCATCCAGTTCGTCCGCGTCGAGGAGCACCAGATAGTCGATCGTCTTGAAAATTCGGTCGATCGCGGGCGGACCGCAAACTTTCGCGCCGTAACGCATGTAAGTGCGGAACAACTTGGGCAACTTGATCTTTTCGCGCGGCGGTCCCGGATCGAATCCGGCTTCGTAACAGGCCCAGTCCGGTTGTGGTTGGACAACGCACTGCGGATGGCAATGGTCGTGTTCCTCCAGGTAGTCCATGACCCATTTACCGTCGGCGGGATCCTGGCTGGTCAGGGAACAACACCCGAACAGAAATCTCTTGGCATTCTTCTGCATGTACGCGGCCAGCCCGCGCCAGAGTAGGAACAGCACTTTCTGATTGCGGCATTCCAGGGCTACGCTGGCGCGACCGATCTCGATCGCGTTGGCAAGAACGTCCGCGGGCAATCCTTGCAGATCAAACTCGTCGGCGGAGTAGAAACCTCCGTGGGCCTCGGCCATCTCGAGGGTCTGGATGCGGTAGGTGCCGACGACCTTGCCCGTTTCGGCGTCGGCGATCATCAGGTGGTGAGAGACGGGGTCGAAGCGGTCCTGGTCGAGCCCGGTCGCGTAGGACTCTTCCAGCCCCTCACCGAGCTCGAGGTTGAACACCTCGAATCGCAGGCGCTGGACGGCCTCGAGTTCTGCCAGGGTAGACGCGAACCGGAGCTTGTACTTGCCGGGTCCGTCGAACGGATCCGGGAGGCCTTGCGCGAACACTGGGTAGGTTGTGGGTTGGGTCACGGCGGCACCGTCTCACATCTTAGAAGCTTTTCGCGGCGGGGACTCAACGATCCCCGCGTCCGACCGGTCCAAACGATTGACTTGAGGGGAAAGAGAAGGGGTTTTTCCTTGAAAAAGATACGATCGGCAATCCCGGCGCTGCTGAGCGGGGTACGTTGTAGGATGCGTGTTCGCAAACGGGCGGGGAACCGATGTCCGATCGTTACGACACGCTCAGGCAGCACCTGCGCGAGCTGGCCACGCTGAACTCCGTGTTGAGCTTGCTGGGCTGGGATCAGGAGACGATGATGCCGCCCAGGGCGGCGGCGGTTCGCGCCGATGAACTGTCGCTGCTCAGCCGTCTGGCGCACGAACGCGCGATGGCGGACGAACTGGGCGACCTGTTGGGCAAATGCGAGGAAGATCCGGCGCTGACCGGCGATCCGGCCATCGCGGCGAACCTGCGCGAAATCCGGCTGGACTACGAACGGGCGCGCAAGCTGCCGCCATCGCTGGTTGCGGAGTTCAGCGAGACGACGTCCCGTGCGTTGGAGGCCTGGAAAGCGGCGCGGTCGGACAGCAACTTCGCGGCGTTTTTGCCCTGGCTCGAAAAAATCCTCGACCTGTGTCGGCGCAAGGCCGACTGTTTCGGATTTCCCGAGGGCGGCGAGCCCTACGATGCCTTACTCGACGAATTCGAGCCGGGGATGACGGCGGTGGCGGCGGAATCGATCTTCGGTCCGCTGCGCGAAGTGTTGGTGCCGTTGATCGACGAGATCAGCGGCGCCCCGGCTCCGGACGACGGTCCCAACCGGGTCGAGGTCCCGATCAAGGTTCAGCAGGCGTTCAACCGCGATGTTCTGGAACATCTCGGCTTCGATCTCCAGGCCGGGCGGCTGGATGTTTCGACCCACCCGTTTTCGTCCGGTGTCGCACCGGGCGACACACGGATCACTTCGCGGTACACACCGGCCGGATTCGCCGAGGCACTCAGTTCCACGATGCACGAAATGGGTCACGGGCTGTACGAACAGGGGCTGCCCAAATTCGAACACTGGGGCGAACCGTTGGGCGAACCACTCGGCCTGGGAATCCATGAGAGCCAGTCCCGACTGTGGGAAAACCAGGTCGGCCGGTCGCGCGAGTTCTGGCTGTGGTTGCAACCACGGCTGGCCGCGGCGACCGGCGATGCGTTCGCCTCCTACGATGCGGAGACGCTCTACCGCGCCGCCAACATCGTGCGGTCGAACTTGATTCGGGTCGAGTCCGACGAGGTGACCTACAACCTCCACATCATGCTGCGTTTCGATCTCGAACGCGCGATGCTGACGGATGATCTGGCGGCGGCGGATCTGCCCGGCGCATGGAACGAGCGCATCAAGAAGGATCTGGGACTCGAGGTCCCCGACGCGGCGCGCGGCTGCCTGCAAGATATCCACTGGTCGATGGGTTCGATCGGCTATTTCCCGACGTATACGCTGGGGACGCTATATTCCGCGCAGTTCTGGGATGCGATCCTCGTCGACCTCCCGGAGCTGCCCCGTTCGATCGCGCGGGGAGAGTTCGGTGGTCTGTTGCACTGGCTCCGCGAAAAGATCCACCGCCGCGGACGCCGGTTGCCTGCCGCAGCGTTGTGCCTCGAGCTGACGCGAAAGCCGCTGGATCACCAGCCGTTCATGAACCACCTGCGCGCCAAGATTGGAGACATCTACGGCCTCACGGGGCCCTGAAAGCGCCTGATGCACGCGACCGCCGCGCCTCGCCTCCAGATCCTCGCCGCGGCGCTGTTGTTTTCGACGGGTGGGGCCGCGATCAAGGCCGTCTCGTTGACGGCCTGGCAGACGGCTGCGGTGCGTTCGTCCCTCGCCACGCTCGCGCTGATCCTACTCATGCCCTCATGGCGGCGTGGCTGGACCCGCAGGACGCTGCTCGTCGGCATCGCCTACGCCACAACGATGATCTTGTTCGTGCTGGGTAACAAGCTGACCACGGGTGCGAACATCATCTTTCTTCAGGCGACCGCACCGCTGTATCTCTTGTTGGTCGGCCCGTTATTGTTGCGCGAGCGGGTCGGCCGGCGAGAAGTGGCCGTCGCCGGCGCGCTGGCGCTCGGGATGGCGCTCTTCTTTATCGGTTTCGAGAGTCCACAAGAGACGGCGCCGAATCCTCGTCTGGGCAACCTGCTCGGCGCGTTCGCCGGCTTGAGCTGGGCGTTGACGCTGGCCGGATTACGTTGGCTCGGACGGAGGACTCCGGAGCCCGGCACCGATCCCGCCGGGGCGGCCGTGCTGGCGGGGAACGTGATTACCGGATTCGTGTGTCTACCGCTGGCGTTCCCGTTCGGTCCCACGGCCGCAACCGACTGGGCGCTCCTCGCGTACCTTGGATTGTTCCAGATCGGTCTCGCCTACGTCTTCATGACGCGCGGTGTGCGCGCGGTCGGCGCGTTCGAGGCCTCGCTGTTGCTGATCCTCGAACCCGTGGCCAGCGTGTTCTGGATCTGGTGGGCTCACGGAGAACGGCCGGCCGGTTGGGCCATTGCCGGCTGCGCGGTGATTCTGATCGCGACGGTGACCAACACGTTCGCGGCGCGACCGCAAAACGCCGAAGACGGGGACGGAGGGATCAGACTATGAATTATCACATTCTGATCGAGACAGATGGCCGTGTTGTGCAACTCGCCAAGCCGCGAATCGACAGACTGGATGTGATAATTCATAGTCTGACCCCTCTGTCTTTCCCTCGGAGCAGACCTTGACCGAAATGACCTTTACCGATCTCCGCGCGTTCCTCGATCAACTGCGTCGCGACGACGACCTGGTGGTGGTCGATGTCCCGGTTGATCCGAAACTGGAGGCGGCGGAAATCCACCGCCGCGTGATCGCCGCCGGTGGACCGGCGCTACTGTTCACCAACATCCTGGGCTCACCCTTTCGGCTGGTCACCAACCTGTTCGGAACCGCGCGCCGCGCGGGGATGGCGTTCGGCACCCGCCCTGACCGGCTGATCCGACGCATCGTCGAACTGGCGCATACGCTGGTTCCGCCGACCCCTGCCAAGTTGTGGCAGGCGCGCGACGTCGCCTGGGAACTGTTGCGGATCGGCGCTCGCGAGCGGGCCTCGGGTCCCGTCACCGAAGTCATCGACGAGAACGTCCGGCTCGATCGGTTGCCGGCGTTGACGACATGGGCCGACGACGGGGGCCCATTCATCACGCTACCGTTGGTGTACACCGAACACCCGGACACGGGAGTTTCGAACCTCGGGATATACCGCCAACAGGTGCACGCCACGAACCGGTTGGGGATGCACTGGCAGATCGGAAAGGGCGGTGGATTCCACTATGCCGTCGCCGAGCACCACGACCGACCGTTGCCGGTGACGACGTTCCTCGGCGGTCCGCCGGCGTTGATCCTCGCGGCCATCGCACCGCTTCCGGAAAACGTCCCTGAGTTGTTGCTGGCCTCGCTGATCGCGGGTGAGCGGCTTCCCGTCTGCCGTGGCCACGGACCGCACCCGTTGATAGCCACCGCCGAGTTCGCGCTGAGTGGCTTCGTACCCCCTAAACTACGGCATCCGGAAGGACCGTTCGGTGACCACTATGGCTACTACTCGTTGACCCACGACTACCCGGTCTTCGAGGTTGAACGGATCGCACACCGCCGCGACGCGATCTTTCCCGCGACCGTGGTGGGCAAACCTCGCCAGGAAGATTTCTTCATCGGCGATCTGTTGCAGGAGTTGCTCTCGCCATTGTTCCCGTTGGTCATGCCCGCAGTCGACGACCTGTGGTCCTACGGCGAGACCGGGTACCACTCGTTGACTGCGGCGGTGGTGAAGCAACGGTACAAACGCGAGGCGATGGCCTCTGCATTCCGAATCCTCGGCGAAGGTCAACTTTCGTTGACCAAGTTCCTGATCGTCCTCGACCGGGAGGTGAACCTCAGGGACTTCCCGCGCGTCCTCGAGGCGTTGCTCGAGAGGACGCACGTGGAAACCGACCTGTACGTGTTTTCCAATCTATCCATGGACACGCTGGACTACACCGGGCCCGAAGTGAACGAGGGATCGAAGGGAGTCTGGCTCGGGCTTGGCGATCCGGTGCGCACGTTGCCACGCGAATACGCGGGCGCCACACCACCGAACGGCGCGACCGATGTCCGCGTGTTCTGTCCCGGATGCCTGGTGGTCGGCGGACCGGCCAAACACGACGACCCGAGTTTCGCGCAACGGATGGCGCGGCACGAGGGCTTTTCCGATTGGCCGTTGATCGTGGTCACCGACGAACCCGCGCGCGCCGCGGCTAGCTCAATCAACTTCCTTTGGACGACGTTCACGCGATTCGAACCCGCGGCGGATCTTTACGCGGCATCGATGCGCGTGGAAAGAAACCACCTGTGTTACAGCGGGCCGGTGGCCATCGATGCGCGACTCGGCCCCGATTTTCCCCAAGAACTATTTTGTGACGAACGAACCGCGCAAACGGTCGAACGGCGCTGGCGCGAGTATTTCCCGGGCGGCGTCGAAATGGGAGACTCGTCACAAGGCCATCTGGATTGAGGACGAAGCATGACTAGAGCGATCCGTATCCACGAGACCGGCGGCCCCGAAGTGTTGCGTTGGGAAGATGTCCCGCTCGAGTCCCCGCGCGCGGACGAGGTATTGTTGAGGCAAACCGCGGTCGGGCTCAACTACATCGATACCTACCATCGCACAGGCTTGTATCCGCTGGAGCTGCCCGCGATCCTCGGTCGCGAAGCGGCCGGCGTGATCGAAGCAGTCGGAAACGCCGTCGAATCACTTGCCGTCGGGGACCGTGTTGCCTACGCATTGGAGCCCGGCTCGTATTGCGAAGCTCGGGTGATTGCCGCCGGCCGGTTGGTGCGTCTCCCCGAGTCGATCGACGATCGCACCGCGGCGGCGATGATGCTCAAGGGACTGACCGCGCAATACCTGCTGCGCCGTTGCTACCGTGTGCAAGCGGGAGACACGATCCTCATCCACGCCGCAGCGGGTGGCGTCGGCTTGATCGCCTGCCAGTGGGCCAAGGCTCTCGGTGCAACGGTGATCGGCACCGTCGGATCCGCGGAAAAGGCGGCGCTCGCACGCAGCTACGGGTGCGACCACCCGATCCTGTACAGGGAACAAAACTTCGTCGAGCGGGTGCGCGAGCTCACGGACGGCGCCGGCGTCAAAGCGGTCTACGATTCGGTCGGCCGCGATACGTTCAACGGCTCGCTCGATTGCCTCGAAACACGCGGCATGCTGGTCAGTTTCGGCCAGTCGTCGGGACCGGTCGAGCCGTTCGACATAGGCGTCCTTGCGGTCAAGGGCTCGCTGAATCTGACACGACCGTCGCTGGCGCATTTCATCGCGACGAAGACCGAACTCGATTCCGCCGCCGCCGAACTCTTCGACCTGCACGCCTCCGGCGCGTTGCGCATCGAGATCGGGCGCACCTACCCGTTGGGTGAGGCGATCCAGGCGCACCGCGATCTTGAAGCACGCGCTACATCGGGTTCGACGGTGTTGCTTCCGTAGGCGGCCACGGGGCGAACGAACGGCACTTGTTGCGGAACCGTCCTCACCGATCACGCGAGAAGTCGCCGCAGTGTCGTTTTTTTCGACGCTTCTTGGATTATCTAGCAGGACGCACCGTTCTCATTTATGATTATTGCAACGGGTCCAGCGGGGAATGACGTACGCGTTGTTCGGACGAGACATCGGAGTCCTTTTACAGAGCGCAGGGGGGACGCTTGGATGGGGAGCGTGCCATGGCGAAGATACAATCGAAGGCCCGGCGATTTTTCACCACCTCCGAGGTCGCACGTTACTGCGAGGTATCGAACGACGGCGTACTCAAGTGGATCAAGTCCGGTAAACTCCAAGCGTTTGCAACACCCGGGGGCCACTACCGTATCAGTGCGGAAGACTTTCGCGGATTCCTGACGCTGTACGCATTCCCGATCCAGGAATCCTTCTTCGGTACAGCCACGGACTCACCGCGCGTCACCCGAGTGCTGATCGTCGATGACGAACCGGATCAACGGGAGATCCTGATGCGGCGCTTGCGTGAAATCGATCCGACCTGGGTTCTGGACGAGGCCGGGGACGGCTACGAGGCCGGGATCAAGATCGGCACGATCCGGCCCGACCTCGTCGTGCTGGATCTGATGATGCCTGGCGTCGACGGGCTTTCATTGTGCCGCTCGATCCGCGCCAATCCGGATACGCGCTCGATGCGCGTCCTGGCCGTCACCGGGGATCCCGGCGAACAGGCCCGCGCGCGGGCGCTCCAGGCCGGCGCCGATCTGTGCCTCGCCAAACCAATCGATTTCGCTCGGTTGCGTCACGAAGTCTTGCGATTGCTTGGCCGTCCGGCGCCACGACGCGCCCAACCTCAGCAACGGGTTTGATCCCGGAGAGTTCGAACGTCTTGTCCCGAGTCGGGAGTCTGCTAGGGTAGCGACGGACTTCTACTCAAACGAAACGTTGGAGAATCAAACATGCGCAAGGAATCGTTGTTATTATTTGGGCTGATCGCGATCGCCTCTCTCGCCGCTTGTGTCGCCGACCCGGCTGCGGACAAACCCGATGCCGAGGTCTCCGAAGCCCAGCCGCTGGTGGAACCGGCGGCGGGTGGCACGATACTCGCGTTTTCGGAAGACAGCGCGATTACCTGGGTGGGCTCGAAGGTCACCCATCGCCATGACGGTGGTTTTCGTGTTTTCGAAGGAGAAATCAACCTGGTGAACGACGATCCGACCGCCTCGTCGGTGAGTATCACGATCGACATGACTTCCATCTGGTCGGACACCGAAAAATTGACGGGCCACCTCAAGAGCGCCGACTTCTTCGAGGTCGAGACGTACCCGACGGCAACCTTCACGTCGACGTCGATCGAGGTGGCCGAGAGCGGTTACACCATGACCGGAAACTTCAACCTGCACGGTGTGGAGAAGAGCATCAGCTTTCCCGCCGAGATCGACATCACCGGCGGCAACGTCACGGTCGGCGCGTCGTTCGCAATCAAACGCTTTGACTTCGGGATCGTGTACCCCGGCCTCGCCGACGACCTGATCCGCGACGAGATCGCCATCACGCTCGACCTGCGCACCGCGGTCCACGAATACGAATAGTCCGCTACGTCGGCATCGGTCGTCGCGGGACTCTCATCGTGGGGCAAGCGGGCGGTATCGCAAGAAAGCTGGCGGACACCCTGCGCCTCGTGGCCGGCAAATGTTGTCGCGGTGCGGCTATGGGCGTATACAAGACTCCGGGTTTAGACTTTTCCGGGGATAATTAATGAAAACAAGGGTTGGGTTCATCTCGATCGTGGGCGTGTTGCTCGCCGCGCCGTTTCAGGCCGCCGTCTGCGACGGGGTCTCCCCGGTGGAGGCTTCGACGTTGGTGTCGGTCGTCGTGGAGAACGGCCTGACCGGCAGGCCGCTGCTGGTGACAGCCCCTCCCGGCGACAAGAACCGCATCTTCATCGTGGAGCAGGACGGGTTCATCTGGGTCAAGCAGCGCGGTTCGGCGCTGGGTGTACGTTCGCTCTACCTCGACGTCAGCGGGTTGATCACCACCGCCGGGAATGAACAGGGGTTGCTCGGCATGGACTTTGCTTCGGACTTCGATACGTCCGGCGAGTTCTATGTCAGCTACACGCGTCCGGGTGGCAGCGGAATCACGAATCTGGTCACCTACAAGCAAGACCCGGACAATCCGAACCAGGCAAACCCCGTTCCGGTTGCCTCTTTCTTCAGCCTGGTCCAACCGCAGTCCAACCACAACGGCGGCAACATCCAGACCGGGAGTGACGGTTTCCTCTATTTCGGGCTCGGAGACGGTGGCGGCGGCAACGACTCGGGGGCGGGGCACGCCACGTGCGGCAACGGGCAGGACAACACGACGCTGCTCGGCAAGTTGATCCGGATCGACCCGACGGGGGGCTCGCCCAACGCGCCCGACTGCGGGTTAGGAAGCTACACGATCCCCGACGGCAACCCGCTCGCGGACGGCCCCGGCGGTAACTGCGACGAGATCTGGGCGACAGGTCTGCGCAACCCGTGGCGCTGGACGTTCGATCCGGCGAACAATGATCTGTACATCGGAGACGTGGGCCAGGAGTGTTGGGAGGAGATCAACTACGTCCCGGGAACCAGCACCGGCGGAGAGAACTACGGTTGGCGCGTAATGGAAGGCCCCAACTGCTTCAACCCCACCAACGCGTTCAACTGCAACCCGACGGGCGTGCTTTGCTCGGGATCGCCCAACTGTAATGATCCCGGCCTGACGTTACCCGTGCTGGCGGTGCAGCAAGCGGGCGCCAACTGCGCGATGACGGGCGGGTACGTGTATCGCGGATGCCGCATCACGAATCTTCAGGGGCATTACTTCTGGGGCGACTTCTGCGCGGGAAACGTCAGCAGCTTCCTGATCAGTGGAGGCGTCCCGACGGCCCAGACCGACTGGAGCGCGAGCGTCGACCCGACCGGGACGCTGCTGTTCGGGCTGACCAGTTTCGGTCGCGACGGCGAGGGTGAAATCTACATCGTCGACCGCACCCCCGGGAGCATCCTCAAACTGGTGCCCCCGTTGAGCGACTTCGAGGTGTCGGGCCAGGGAGTCTTCAACAGCGACGCGTTTCGACTCAGCGCGGACGCGAACTGGACCTGGGAAGATCTCGAGTTCAACTCAATGCATCCGATCGCGTACTACAGCGTCTATCAGGGCAGCCCCAACGGCGTCTTCGATTGCATTCACTCGACGACCTCGACGGATTGGGTCGGGGACGCCGCGATCCCGGGTCCGGGCGGGCTGTTCGCTTACCTGGTGACGGCGATCAACGCCTCCGCCGTCGAAACGAGCGGGGGCGCCGGACGAACGCTGAATCCCGTCTGCGCAGCGCCCTAAGAGTCCAGTAGGCTCTTGATCCAGCGGAAGTCCGTGTTGCCGCCGCTGAGGATTGCGCCAACGCGTTTCCCGCGCCACGCATCCGATTGGCGCCGGAGCGCCGCCAGCACCGTCGCACCCGACGGTTCGACGATCAGCTTGAGCCGGCGCGCCAGGGTCCACGCGGCCTGAAGCATCGCTTGCTCGTCAACGGTCACGACGCGCACGCCGCGTGATTTCAGGATCGCGAAGGGTTTCTTGCCGAGCCCGGTCAACAGCCCATCGCCCCACGAACTCGGGTTTTTCGGTGCGGGTTGGAGCGTGCCCGATTCCAGCGAGCGGTGCGCGTCGTCCACGGCCTCCGGTTCGGCGCCCCACACCGGTGTCCCCGGGGCCAGGGAGGAGACGGTCAACGCGGTGCCCGACAACAGACCTCCGCCGCCGACCGGCGCGATAACGAGATCGAGCCGCTCGACCTGATCGAGCAACTCGAGTGCGACCGTGCCCTGCCCCGCGATCACCCGTGAGTCCTCGAAAGGATGGATCAGCGTCATCCCGCGTTCGTCGGTTTCCTTGCGACATGCGGCTTCACGTTGGGTACGCGTGCACAGGACGATCTCCGCTCCGTAGCCGCGCACCGCAGCAACCTTGATCGCAAGCGCGTCGTCGGGCATCACCACGACGCAAGGGATCCCGCGCGCCTTGGCCGCGTAGGCCAACGCGGCGCCGTGGTTCCCCGACGAATGCGTGACGACGCCGCGCGCGGCCGCGTCGTCGTCCAGATTCATCACCGCATTGGTGGCGCCGCGCGCCTTGAACGCGCCGGCCTTCTGCAAGTTTTCGCACTTGAAGAACGCCTCGATGCCAAGCTCTTCGTTGAGCCGGGTCGAGGTCATGACGGGTGTTCGATGGGTATGCGATTCGATCCGCCGCGCCGCGGCCCGAACGTCTTCAAGGGTCGGTAGCGTCACGATGTGGCGGACGATACCACGACCGTTGGAAGCCTTCGAGCGATCAGCGCGTTCCATACCGTATGCATGACGGCCGCGAGCAGGACGAGAGAAGCGACGAACGCGGGGGCTAGCGGAGAAGAGATCAGAGGTCGCACCCTTGACGCGTTTCCTCGATGACCCGATCGACGACGGCTTTGAGGCTGCCGGTCTCGTGGTACGTGGCGAGCTGGCGATCCGCGCTGGTGCCGTGCTCGAGGATCGTGTGCACGTACTCGATGTCCTTACGCACGCCGAGTTCGTCGACCACATCGTCGACGAGTTCGAGGATCTCGAGGACCAACGACTTGAGCGTGACTTCCTCGCGCCGGCCGAAATCGATCAGCAACCCATCCGTGCCGTGGCGCACCGCGCGCCATTTATTTTCGGTGATCAGGTTGCGCCGGTACTGTCGCCACACGATGTTGCTGCGACGCAGCTTGATCAACTTGGCGACAAGCGCCTGGAACAGTGCGGTGAGGCACACGGCCTCGTCGATCTTGGTACAGATGTCGGTGAAGCGGAACTCGATCGTCGGGAACTTGGGGTGCGGCCGGATGTCCCACCAGATCTTGGTCGGCTCGTCGATGCAGTTCGTCTTGATCAACGTGTCGACGAAACGTTGGAACCCCGAGTACGAAGCGAAGTGCGGCGGTAACCCGGCGCGCGGTAGGTCATTCATGACGATCGTGCGATAGGACTTCAGGCCGGTTTCCCGACCGTGCCAGAACGGCGACGACGTCGATAGCGCCAGGAAGTGCGGGACGAAATAACGCGCCTGGTTCATCACGTCGATGCGCAGGTCGGGATCGTCTATGCCGATGTGGACGTGCATCCCGAACACGAGCATGCGTCGTGCGATGTCGGCCATGTTCTGTTCGTGCTTAGTGTAGCGTTCGCCCGCGGTGATCTTCTGATCGCTCCACTTGGAAAACGGGTGCGTCCCGGCCGCTGCGACGCGCATGCCTTCTTCGTCGGCCAGTTTACAGATTGTGCTGCGCAGTCGTACGAACTCCGCGCGTGCTTCGTGGATGTCCCGGCAGATGTTGCTACCGACCTCGATCTGGGACTGCAGGAACTCCGGCTTGATCTGGTCGCGCAGGATCACACGACCCTTCTCGAGGAACTCCTGAACGTAAGAGTGCAGCTCGCGCGTCTCGGGATGCACGATCTGGTACTCTTCCTCGATTCCGATGGTCAGCTCTAGCATGCTCATCGGCTGCCGCCTCCGCCGCTGGGAAAGCGGGAGTCTAGCATGGGGGCCTGCACCGCGAACCCGCGGCACCCTCACGCCCCTGGCGCAAAAACAGGGACTTTCCTTGCTTGTGAAACGAAAATCCGGAGCCGGACGTATCGGGTTTGACGGGAACCGGCGGCGATGAGCGACACCGATCTCAAGTTGGCTCGCAGGGCGCGACGCGGCAACCGCCAGGCGTTGGAGGCGTTGTATGACCGGCACAAGGGCAAGCTGTTGGGCTACCTATTCAAGATGCTCGGCAACCGGCAGACCGCCGAGGATGTGTTCCAGGAAGTGTGGATCAAGGTGCTGCAGGCTCTACCGAACTATCGCCCGACGCAGGGTTCGTTTCGACCGTGGTTGTTCCGCGTGGCGGCCAACGCCGCGGTCGATCGCTTGCGTAAGGAGAAACGCCGTGCAGGGCCGGAGCTCGATGCTCCGGCGGGCGGCGGCGCGAGCGAACGCGTCGTTGATCAGATCGCCGGCGAGGCTCCGTCGCCCGAGTCTGAGTCGATCGGGACCGAGATCGCCCGCGACCTCGACTTTGCGCTGGCGCGATTACCGGAACGGCAACGCAACGCCGTGTTGCTGCGACACCAACAAGGGATGAGTTACAACGAGATCAGTGCGACGCTGCGGGTGCCCGAGGGCACGGCGAAGACGTTGGTCCATCGCGGGGTCCGGGCCTTGCGCGAGAAACTTACAAACTGGAGCGACGATGAGCTTTGAGAGAATGAATCCCGCGTTGGCGGCTCGGCTCCGCGCGAGCGCCGATCTGACCGTCCCGGCAGCGTTGGACCACCGAGTGCGCACGGCGTTACGCACGATGCCTTTGGCAAAGCGTGCTTTTTCGCTCCCGGTCATGGCGCTCGGTCTGGCGATCGCGGCCACGCTGGCGATGACGGTCAGCCTTGCGCTGTCCCTCGCCTCGGCCGGCGCGGGCGAAAACAGCGTGCTGATTGCGACGACCGTGGTCGTCGGGTACCTGGGGTTTTCGAGCGTCGTCGTTCTACCTCTGCTCTTGAAGCTCAGGACAGTGCGACCGGGTCCGGAGACGACGGCATGAGGAACCCGAGCGGACGCATCAACCCTGGCCTGGCGATCGTGCTGGCGATTGTCGCGATCGGTTTTTTCCTGATCACCTCGCGCGGTTGTTTCTGGTCGCCGCGGCTGTACCTCCACGACACCGGTTGGCTCGGTGCGCCGTGGCACTTCCTCACGTTCACCGGTTTGCTCCAGCTGATCCTGGGTGTCTGGGTCGGAGTCGATGCGCAGAAGCGCGGGAGCAACGGCTACTTCTGGGGTCTGCTGGTATTTTTTACCTCGATCGTCGGTCTTCTGGTGTACCTGCTGTGGGTCACCGACGTGATGGAAAAGATCAGTCGCGAGGTGAACCAGGCCAGAGCGCAGACTCCCGCGGCCGCGGCCGCCGCGCCCGTGACGGTGGTCGATGCCGTCCTACCGAGTTGTCCGGCCTGCGGCGGCGAAGTCGAGGACGACTTCAAGGCCTGCCCGGCGTGTGGCGTGTCGCTCCGCTGCCCCGGCTGCGACAAGACGATCCGCAGGGGTTGGAAGGTGTGCCCCTGGTGCACGACCAAGCTCGAGACGGGACAGGGCTAACAGCCTGCCGGTCAGTCCGAAGCCAGAACGTCGAACGCATGGAACTGCATGCTGAAGGTCGCTCGGGCCTGCGTCAGCGAACGTAGATCGGTGGCGTAGCCGAACATGCGGCGTAGCGGAGCGTGGGCCCGGATCACGCTGGTGTCGCCGTGGGTGGCGATGTGCTGGATCAGCGAGCGGCGCTGCTTGAGATCGCCGATGATTCCACCGAGGTACTCCTCCGGCGTGGTCACCTCGAGCTCCATGATCGGCTCCAGCCGCTGGGGTTTGGCCGCGTTGACCGCCCTGCGCAGCGCCTCGCCCGCGGCGACCTTGACGCCGACCTCGGGTTGCGCATCGTCGCGGTACTCCGCCGACAGCAACGTGACCCGAATATCGACGAGCGGGAAACCATCGGGACCCGATTCCGCTCCCTCGCCGAGCCCGGCGAGAGCCGCCTCGAGCACCGCCCTGGGTAACTGATCGACAGCGGCCACGTCGGTCTCGACGCGTACCCCGCTGCCGCGTCTGAGCGGTGCGACCTTGCAGGCGACCTTGCCGTAGAGTTCGGCTTCCTTGAGTTCGCGTTCGAAGACCGCTTCGGCTTGCGCCTTTTTCAGGATCGTCTCGCGGTAAACGACGTGCGGCTTGCCCACCGACGCTTCGGCGCCGTACTCTCTCCGCAACCGGTCGACGATGATCTCGAGGTGCAACTCGCCCATCCCCGAGATCAGCGTTTGCCCGGTATCCTCGTCGACCTTCACGCGGAAGGTCGGATCCTCCTGGACCATCTTATCCAGCGAGAAATCGAGTTTTTCCTTGACCGCCTGGCTCTTGGGTTCGATTGCGACGGAGATGACCGGCTCGTGCGTATCGATCCGCTCGAGCAGGATCGGCTCGGCGGCGTCACAGATCGTGTCCCCCGTGGTCGCCAGTTTGAGGCCGACGGCGGCGACGATACTGCCGGGACCGGCCTCGTCCAGGCGCTGGCGTTTGTGCGAGTGCATGGAGAAAAGCCGCGCGACCTTCTCGTTCTTACCCGTGCGCGGGTTCCACACCTCGTCACCCGACCTGAGCCGGCCGCTGAACACGCGCAAGTAGGCCAGGGCGCGACCGTCGAACATCGCGATCTTGAACACGAGCGCGGCAAAGGGAGCCTTGATCTCCGGCGGGCGTGTCAACGTCGTAGCAGGGTCGCGCGGGTCGACGCCTTCCACCGGAGGCACGTCGTCCGGCGAGGGGAGGTAGTCGACCACGGCGTCGAGCAGCAGGTTGACGCCCTTGTTGCGCAAAGCTGCCCCGCAGAACACCGGCACGATTTTCAGCTCCAGGCAGCCCTTCCTCAACACGGCCAACAGTTCGCGCTCGTCGGGTTCCTGCTCCTCGAGGAACTTCTCGGCGATGGCATCGTCCAGGTCCGCAGCCGCCTCGATCAACCGCTCGCGCGCGGCACGGGCCGCCCCGGCGAACTCGGCCGGGATCTCGGCACGCCGGCCCTCGTCGTCAAGCTCGCCGCTCATCAGGATCGATTCACGGCGGACGAGATCGATCACGCCGCGAAAACCGTCCTCGGCGCCGAGAGGAAGTTGGAGCGGCACCGCAGGCGCGCCGAGCCGTTCGCGTATTTGCTGCACGACGCCGTCAAAATCGGCGCCGACCCGGTCCATCTTGTTGACAAAGGCGATGCGCGGAACGCTGAACTTGTCCGCCTGACGCCACACCGTTTCCGATTGGGGCTCGACCCCGCCGACCCCGCAGAAGACGACCACCGCGCCGTCCAGGACGCGCAGACTGCGCTCGACCTCGATGGTGAAGTCGACATGGCCGGGGGTGTCGATCAGGTGGATTTCGTGATCACGCCACGGCAAGGTCGTCGCCGCCGCGGTGATCGTGATGCCGCGTTCCTTCTCCTGCGGCATCCAGTCCATTTGCGATTGACCGTCGTGGACTTCGCCGACCCGGTGGATCTTGCCCGAGTGGTGCAGGAAACGCTCAGTGACGGTCGTCTTCCCGGCGTCGATGTGCGCGACTACTCCGATGTTGCGCACTTTTTCCAACTTGACCATGGCGGCCACCAGGATAGCGGAGGCGACCGCGAGCGGGCTAGTTGGTCAGCTGGAGCTCGATCGTATGGCGAACGGTCAACTCACCCAACCACGACGGATCGGTCCAGGCCTTGGCCATCGGCATCTTCCACACGCCGTTGTGGTACGCGGAGTACGCGATCACGTTGTCGGCTTCTTTCCAATCGATCCACATCACGCCGGCACGAACGTGGACGATCGGGTCCAGTCGCGCGGTCCGGGTCGTCACGGCAACGACTTCGGGAACGAACGGGCCGCCCATCGAACTACGGGCGAATACGATCTCCTGGCCGAGAGCGTTGTCACGTTCGTAGGCAACCACCAGATCGCCCTGCCACATCGCCACGGACGGGCGCCGCCCGGTCCCGATGTTGATCGACATGTCCCAGCGACGCCCGGACCGCTTGGCCAGCATGATGCGGCTGCCGGAATCGTCTTCCCACCACGTGACGTACAGGTGGTTGTGGCTGTCGACATAGAGCCGCGGATCGACTTCGTCCGCGGTCGATGAAGTGACGAACTCGATTTTCTTGTTCCAGTCGTTCTTTTTCCATGTGTTGAACGCGATGTCGTGGTCGGTGCCCACGTCGTAGGCCCAGGTCAGGAACGGGTCTTCGGTGACGCGATCGAACTCGAACGCGGGACGGCCGTCGAAACGCTCGCCGGCTTCACGCGCATCCGGGGAATTCGGATCCACGTCCAAGGGTACCCAGTGGACCTGAGGAATCGGATCGGGATTCTCGATGATCCCGAGGATCAGGTCGAAGATGTCCAGCTCCCCGTAGGATTCTTCGTGGTCGGCCCACAGCAGTTGGGCCGCCGAGAAGGCAAGAACGATGAGAATCGTGACTAGTGTCCGCTTCATGACTTCTTCCTATCTTGGCTTTGGGTTGCCAGCATCACCATCTGCTTGAACTCCAGAACTTCCTCGATGCCCTCGTGCCGGTCCAGCAGCTGGAATAATCTGCGGATGTAGGCCAAACGATGCCGGTCGTTCCGTTCGGGATTCCTGAGTTTCACCAGACGGTGCCGCAACCATTCGGCACGGAACACGGTCATCTGGTGTTCCAGCGGCTTCGCGAGGCGCAGGGCCGCCTGGGCGTAGCCGTCAGCTTCGTCATATCGTTTTTCTTGCGCGGCGATCTTGCCCAGTTCGACGAGCCAACTGGCTTCGAGGACCGGCTGGGCTTCCCGGCGGGCGAGTTCGATCGCCCGGCACACCCACGTTCGCGCTTCAGCGACCTGTCCCAGTCCCAGCCAGCACATGCCGATGTTGCCTTCGAGGTGGGTTTGGTGTTTCCGGTCGTTGCTCTCGACCGCGCACTTGCGCGCCTCCAGGTAGTCCCTGCGGGCCTGGTCGTATTTGCCGGACAGGTACAACGAACTGGCCTTGACGGTCCAGGCCCAGCCCTGCGTCTTGAGGTCCGCTTCCGACGCCAACTCGATCGCCCGTTGAGCGGCATGGGTTGCCAGCGGAAGGAGACCGCGGTCGCACTGCAACCCGGCGAGCACGACGTAACCCTCGGCCTGGATCGACGGCTCGTCGACGGCCAGAGCGATTGCGCGCTCGGCCGTCGCGGTCGCAGCCGAAAGCGCCCCGGTTCGCCGAAGCGCGGCAGAGCGCTGGACTTCCAGCCGGGCCAGATGGGCCCGCGTCCCCGAATCTTGCTTTTCTTCCAGTGCGATCATTTCAACTAATGCGTCGTAAACCGAAAGGGCCTTGCGGAACTCCCCGCTCCAAAAATGCCCCGCGGCTTTTTTCTCCAACTCCTCGTACGACAATCCGGTCACATCGACCGGTACGGTTGTCGCCAACCGGACCCGCTCGATCAGCTCTCTCGGATCCACGTACAAAACGTTGGACAGCGCCAACATGGCTTCCATCCCGGGGAAGTTTTGCCCGCGTTCGATTGCGCTGATCGCCGCCCGGGACAGTTGCCACGGCGAGTCCTTCGTCATTGCGGCGACCTGCTCCTGCGTCAACTTTTGAGCCGTGCGCGTTGCGCGAAGAAAACTGCCGATTGCTTGCTGAGCGGCGAAGACCGGTTTCGTTTCACCTGTATTGTGCGAAGGTATGCCGGATTTGCCCGCGGGAATGGAAGGATTTACGCCAGTTTTCTGGCGATGGGACTCAACGGCCCTCGCGGACACACCCTTGCGATCGGTGGGCCGGTCTTGACTCAACTTGGAATCCCCCAAGTGCCAGCTTCATCCCCCCGAATAAGACCAGCCGCATGCGAGGTAACCGCCGTCCGCAATCGTTGATTCCAGGCGGCGGAACGTACGAATGATACTGTGAAGATCCTTATCAGGGCGGCATTTTCTTAATTTGGACCGAGTGTTTTGATGGGTTGTCGGACTTGGCTGCGTGATCGACCGGCGATGGGAATCGGTTTGGCGATCGGCTTCGGATTGACGGTGTTCGGATGCGCCGGCGCAAACGATCCAGAAAAACCAGAAAATGACGGGAAACCGGCAACCCGCGCTTCCGCTCCGGGCTCCGGCGCCCAGCCGACGCCGGCCCCTCCGGCCGCTTTCGTGCAGACGGTCGCGGAGTTGGAGCGTCGCACGGAGGAGGTTGAAAAAAAGATCGATCCGCTTCGTCGAGAGGTTGAATCCGACCCGTCGGACGCTCGAAAGCAACACGCCCTGGGCCGTGCCCTGTACGAGGCCAACTTCATGGAACAGGGAATCGTACACCTCGAACGGGCCGTCGAATTGAACCCCAGTGTGCGCACGCTCCTCGATCTGGCCGCCGCCTATGGCGGCGCTGCACGCCTCGACGATGCCGAGCGCACGTGCAAACGCCTGCTGAGGTCGTCTCCCGATTTCTCTCCGGCGCTTTACAACCTGGGAACGTTGGCGCGTCGTCGCGGCAAATTCGACGAGGCCGTGGGCTACCTCAACCTTGCGCTCGAAAAAGACCCGAAATTCCTGCTGGCTCGACTCCGTCTCGGCGATTCCCTCGACGACTTAGGCCGACGGCAAGAGGCCTACCGCACGTACGAACTTGCCCTCGGGCTGGAGCCGAACACTCCCCAGGAAGCGAGTGGCTACGTCGAGGCGCTCTACAGGTTGGCTTCGCTCGACCTGAAAATGGGAGCGTACGAACGCGCCGGACAGTTCCTGACCGAATTGATCCAGATGGCGCCCGATCACAACAAGGCGTACTACGCGTACGGCCAAGTGTTGCTGCACATGGGTTACCCCGAAGAGGCACAGAAAGCGTTCGACAAACATGTCCGGATCTTGGCGACGAAGGAACCGAAGGGCCCCGTCGCGATGGGTGACTGAGCCGCCATGCGCTTGAAACTCGTCGCCCTCTCGACCTGTCTACTCGTGGTGCTTGTCCGCCCGGACGGAAGTGCCGCGGGCATGCGATTCGTTGACGCGACAGAAGGCTCGGGGATCCGATTCGAGCCCGTTTGCGGAGCGCCGCCCGGCGAAAAGGGCTGGCTCACCGAGGGCATGGGGAGCGGCGGCGCGTGGCTCGATTACGACGGTGACGGCAACCTGGACCTGTACCTCATCAACGGGTCGACCCACGACCGGCCGGCCGGCCGCGGTGAACCGAACCGGTTGTACCGAGGCGACGGGAAGGGCCACTTCACCGACGTTACCGAGACGGCCGGGGTCGGCGACCGGGGTTGGGGCTACGGCGTGGCAGTCGGCGACTACGACAACGACGACGACCCGGACCTCTTCGTGACCAACCAAGGTGCCAACGTACTTTACCGTAATAACGGCGACGGAACCTTCACCGACGTCACGGCGGAGGCCGGGGTGGGGCCCTCGCCATGGTCGACGTCGGCCGCGTTCGTCGACATCGACGGCGACGGCGACCTCGATCTTTATGTCGCCAACTACATGGAATCGGATATCTCCAAGATCCCCCGGCGCGGCGACAAGATCGCCGTCCAGGGTGCGTGCGGTTATCACGGGATCCAGGTCTTTTGCGGCCCGCGCGGCCGCCGCCCTGAACAGGATCAACTGTTTCGCAACAATGGCGATGGAACTTTCACGGACGTTACACAATCCTCGGGGGTCGCGCTGGCAACGCCGCGCTACGCCTTGGGCGTGGTCAGTGGAGATTACGACAACGATGGAGACCCCGACCTCTACGTAGCCAACGACAGCGTGACCAACTCGCTGTGGCGCAACAACGGCGACGGAACCTTCACCGACGTCGGCATCGCATCGCTCACGGGCCTCAACGCCGATGGTCGGGCACAGGCGGGGATGGGGACCGACTTTGGCGACTACAACGGCGACGGCTGGCTCGACCTCGTCGTGACCAACTTCGCCCATGATTTGAACACGGTGTACCGCAACTACTCCGGGCGCTTCTTCGTCGACGAATCGAGCCTCGCCGGTCTGGGCGTCACGAATCTGGCGCTGTCGTGGGGCGCCGGCTTCCATGACTTCGATCACGACGGCGACGTCGATCTGCTGATCGCCAACGGGCACGTCTACCCGCAGGTCGACGACTATGATTTGGGCACGAGCTACCGCCAGACCAATCACCTGTTCGAGAACGAAGCCGGCCGTTTCAAGGACGTGAGCGCGAAGAGTGGGCCGGGGCTTCGCATCGCGCGATCGTTTCGCGGCGCCGCGTTCGCCGACTACGACAACGACGGCGACATCGACGTGTTGCTGACGACGCTGGACCAACCGCCGGTCTTGCTGCGGAACGACTCGCCGAACGCCGGGAACCGGCTGCAGCTGGCGCTGACCGGCACGCGTTCCAACCGCGACGGCGTGGGTACCCGGGTCATGGTGACGACGGGCTCGGTCACCCGCATCCGGGAGCGCAAGGGCGGCGGCTCCTACCTGAGCGCTTCCGACCCGCGAATCCACGTCGGGCTGGGCGCCGCTGTGCGCGCGGATCGCATCGAGATCCGCTGGCCCAGCGGCCTGGTCGATGTCCTCACGGACGTCCCGGTAAACCAGCTGATCCACATCCGTGAAGGATCCTCGCCGGCACCCGGCTTCGAAAAAGAATAAAAGCCTGCGCTTTTTTCAGGTTTGAGGTCCTTATCTTGCCGCGCCGGTCGCACGACCCCATCTTGGGGCCAGATATCCATCCACCCGGAGCACGGGATTCGAGGAGTGTGATGAAGAAGCTATGGATTCTTGCAGCAAGCTTTGTGCTCGTGGGAGCCGGAACCGCGATCGAGGCCGCCGGCCCGATCGACGGCGAAGTCGGCGCGATCTACTGGAACAGCGATTTCGAATCGAGCGGCGCGTCGGCGCTGACCTCGGATACCGGCTCCCCCGGTTTCCGCGCGTCGTTGTGGCTGTTCAACAAGTACGGAGTCAAGGCCGGTGTGTATCGCACGGACCTGGACAATTTCTCCGCGATCGAAACGTCCAACTACACGAGCCTGGATTTCATGTGGCGTCCGCTGTCACCGACCCAGAATAACTACTTCGCGGTGGGTCTGGGCTGGCAGCAAATGGACCTGAACACGATCGGGCTCGAAGGCGATACGAGCGGCGTTCGCGTCAACGCCGAAGGCCGTCTGGGCCTGGGCAAGATCTTCTTCGGCTACGGCGAGGTGTCCTACCTACCGAGCCTCGGTGACGCCACGGCGACGACCGTGGGCTTCGGGCAGTTCGAAGACATGAGCGGGTACGAGTACGAGCTGGGCGTTTCCTGGAAGATGTTCCCGTTCGTGAACCTGCGCGCCGGGTATCGCATGCACAGCGTCGATTTCCGCCAGACCGGCTTGGATCCGCTGCTGGGCTTCGGCACCGAGATGGACGGCACGGCCGAATCGTCCGGCTACCTGGCGGGACTGACCCTCAACTTCTAGTTGAAGGGAACGACCCGGTACGAAAAGGCGCCCCTGGACGGTTCACGGCGATCACGTTTTGGTAATCGACGGGCGTCGGGCGAGGTATTAGATTGTTTGAAGACGGCCCCAAGGGCCGCTCGAGGAGGTAACCGAGATGAAACGCGTGTTCTTGGCATTGTTCGTCGTGGCCGGGTTGGCGGCGCCCACCGCCTGGGCCGGGCTTGACATCGACTTTGGCGCTACGATCCGGATCGGCGACAGCGACGATCTGTTCCTTTCGGTCTCGGCGCGTTACTTCGACGCGGACCGTCGATCGATCGACCGGGTCGCGCTGTACTACCGCAACCCCGACGACCTCACGGTCGCGCTGTTCGTGGCGCGACGTTCGGGTCGGTCCGCGGATCACATCCACGGCCTGCGCACCAGCGGCCTGTCCTGGTTTGACATCTCCTTGCGGCTCGGCATGCCGATGGATGTCTGGTTCGTCCCCGTCAAACGGCATCCAGGGCCACCGTACGGCAAGGCCTACGGACACTGGAAGAACCACAAGCGGGACAAACGTCACGCGGTCGCGTTGACCGACGGGGACGTTCGCAACCTCGTCGCCGTGCGGATGCTTCACGAGTACTACGGCGTATCGGTGGACGTCGCGATGGAGTGGCGCTCATCGGGACACGACCTGCGCGTGCTGGTATCCAACGAGTACGGCAAGCGTCACGGTCACCAACGTGCCGACAAGGTCAAGAGCAAGGGCAAGCCTGCCAAACGCGGGCACAAGAACTGAGTCGGTCTCGCAGGCTTTCTAGGATCCGATGAACATCGCGAGGAACACCAAGACGGCTACCTGGACGACCCAACCGATGACGCAAACCCCAACGGCTCGGAGCGTGCTTCGGTAATCCAGCGCCTGTCGAACGGCGATGATAAAGGCGATCAGCATCCATACACCTGAGACGAAAAAGACGATGCCTGTGAGACCAGGGATCAGACCGAGGACTCGGATGAGGCCGGGAGCACTGGAGAACCCAGTCGTGCGCAGCAGCTCACCGACATCGGCTCGGGTGGTCGGCTCCGGAAGGAGTTTCGTTCCAATGAAATAGGTAAGAGCAGCCCAGATGAACCACGCGATTAGCGCACCGACTGTTCCAATCAGGATTCCGGACAATCCACCGAGACGCCCGCTCCCTACTCCGCCAGCTACGCTCGCCAGGACCACGACAGCCATGGCTTGGCCTAGCGCTCCTTTGTCTGCCTCAACCTCCTCGTACAGTTGCGGGTCCAGCTTTGCCGCACGAATCATCCGATCCACCATACTGGCCATGATCAACTCCTATGTAGTTCCGCAAAACCGAGCGCGATTATAG
>Ga0209988_10000402_pt1 | contig 26821 bp, 24 predicted proteins | sample N075metaG_FD_183115 | JGI IMG/M metagenome (GOLD analysis project Ga0209988, IMG submission 183115) | Deep subsurface microbial communities from Kermadec Trench to uncover new lineages of life (NeLLi) - N075 metaG (SPAdes) (version 2) | ecosystem: Environmental > Aquatic > Marine > Ocean trench... | reverse complement strand
CTCCGGCACTCGTGCCCAGCGGTTGAATTTGTCCGCGTAATCACGCGACATCAACAGCAATGGCAACCAGACTATGTACACGACGTTGTCGGCAATGATCGCGAGACCGAACTGTTCATCCGAAGTACCGAGCATTTCGGCCGTAGCCGCCATGTTCGCCGTGCCGCCAATCCAGCTGCCAGCCAACGCGCCATAACCCTTCCACGCGTCATCTGACAGTGAGCCGTGCACGATGAAGTAGGCAACAACGGCGCCGACGATGACTCCCGCTGTGCCCATGAGCATCACAAGGACACCTTTGCCCATGACACGAATAACGGCCGGCACGTTGACCTTGATCAGCATGAGTACGATGAAGGCGGGCAACGCGAAAGCGCTCAAGCCTGAGTAGACCGGAGACTTGCTGGGTATGACGCCAAAGTTGTTGAGAAAAACCGGCGTCGCGTAAATAAACAGTAGCGGTGGAATGTACTGAAAAAATTTCGCTTTAGTCGTTTGCTCAAGCATGAAAAAGAAGGCTGCGACAAAAATAAGTGTAGCGAGTACGCCAAGTGGTGACGAAATCAGTTCTTCCGCTGGCTGTTCGGCCAGCCACTGGTACCAGTCAAAGCTTCCCATCGCCAGTCGATCCTTCAGAGTGAAAGACCTGGCCGAGTATAAAGCAATGACTAATTCAGGGCAGGCATCGCCCGGTTACGCGATTTGCGCTTGCAGGTCCTTGCGGCTTGCCCCATCAGTCAGTGCTGCAGAATTGACGGTGAGCCAGACGGCGTGCCAATCCTTGATCTTGCTGGGGCCGAAAATGAATTTCGCAATATAGCTGTCCACCTGCGAAACGCGGATGACGTTTTTCGGCGGTGGCGTCGTGAATTCGACGTTGCCTGTAAATACGATCAAGTTGGCAACCGGGACATTGGGCACAACTATTTGTAACGCGCGCGTACGGCCCTCGTTTTGTATCAAAGGGTTCAGAAAGCGTCGTCGAATCGTACCGTCGACATTCGTCCACTGAGCCTCGTCTTCACCGCCGAATACAATGCCGTTGTAATGCTTGGTTTGAATACAGAGAATGCCGCCTGCAGTCAGGATCGCGTGGTCAATCTTGGTCAGGCCACCATACGCACCAGGAAGAATGAAGTCGTGCAGTACGTCCGGGCTGCGTCGGCGGAGAGCACGCCGAATTCGCAACGTGCCGATCCAGCTTGTGACCAGGCCCACGATGTGACTGGCCGTCGAGCGGAAAATCAGCGTAAGCAGCAGGGCGCCAGCGATCGTGAAAAAAATTGCGGCCGGGCCAATGTTGGTGATTCCAGTCGTCATTCATCGAGAATAGTGATATGTGAATGCGAATGATCGTAGCAGATCACGTTTTGGAGGATCAGGGTGGGATCAGATGTCAGTCGCGATTCGCATGGGCTTCCACGACTTGTACGCTTCAAACGCCGGCTTCTCGTTCGGATCCCTATTCTCGTCGAGCCGCTCCGCCAGCCACTGGAACCATTCGAACACATCCGGGCTGCCCAGTTCCTCGCGCAGGTCGAAAACCCATTTCTCGAGCTTGCTCCATAGCAGCCCCGTGCTTGAGCCGATCAGGTTGTTGACCACAAGATAGGGCACGATGCGTTGAAAGGTCATTACGCCGATATTCTCCATCGTCGTGCAAATCAACATCGCATAGTGTTCGAGGTCCGGATGCCTGGCCTCGATCTCGGCGGTACTCAGGCCATCCGGCATTTTCATGATCTTTTCGTAAGCCCGGTTGAATTCTGCGTTGCCGAAGAAACGAAACAGCTCGATAGCCGCCAGCTCGCGCCGCTGCTGGCGTATGTTCCGCATCTGCAGTACGGCGAAAATCAGGCCGCCGATGACGACCAATGCGCCGAGAATTTCGGCCATGTCGGCCAGTCGTGACAGGTCAGTCATCAATGCCCCTCCAATTGGATGATTGGGGGCATAGTACTCAAGCTCACGCCTTGTTGTCAGGCTTGCTGATGCCTCCAGTTGCCACGGCGGAAGACGATAACGCTGAGCACTGTCAGCAGGGATTCGGAAATAACCATGGCGAGAAACACACCATTCGGTCCAAGCTCTACCGTTGTGGCCAGCCAATAGCTGAGTGGAATCTGCAGCATCCAGAAACAGATCAGGTTGATTACTGTCGGTGTCACCGTATCACCAGCGCCATTAAGTGCCTGCGTAATGATCATGCCGATCGCATACATCGGGAAACCGAGTCCGAGAATGCGCAGACAAGTCGTGCCGTAGGACAGCACTTCGGGTTCATTCGTAAACAATTCGGTGATCCAGGGCGCCAGCGCAATTAAAAATACGCCGGCGATGCTCATGAATATTGTGTTGTACCTGGCGGCAAGCCAGGCGGAACGCTCGGCCCGCAGCGCTTGCTTGGCACCGAGATTTTGCCCGACCAGGGTTGCAGCCGCATTACCGAGTCCCCAGGCAGGCAGCCAGACAAACTCGAGCATGCGCAAAGCGATCGTATAGGCGGCGATCGCGGAACTGCCGTACAGCGCAACAATGCGCATGATGACGATCCAGCTCGACGTCGCTACGAGGAATTGGCCAACGCCACCAACCGAGATGCGTAGCACTCGTGAAATCAGCGAGGGAATGACGCGCAAATGGCGAAAATGAAATTTGAGCCGACCACGCCCGTCGAAAAGGTACCAGAGCTGATACAAAACGCCTGTTCCACGCCCGATTGTTGTCGCGACTGCCGCACCGGTGACGCCCATTTCGGGAAATGGACCGAGGCCGAAGATCAGGCAGGGGTCGAGGATGATATTCAGGCCATTGGCGAGCCACAGCGATCGAAGGGCGACGGCCGCGTCGCCCGCACCGCGAAACGCCGCGTTCAGCAAGAACAGGTACAGGATGCTGGCCGACCCGCCGAGCAATACGGAAGTGAACCCGGTGCCGGTGGCCACGACGCTGTCTGACGCGCCCATCATCGTCAGCATCTCTTTCGCATACATGACGCCGGCAACACCGATTACAATTGAGAGTACCGCGGCGATCCAGATTGCCTGGCCCGTGACACTGGCCGCGGCATCGGTTTGTTTCGCGCCGATGCGACGCGACACCATGGCAGTGACGCCCATTCCGAGGCCGACAGCAACCGCGTAGAGTACTGTGACGAGTGCCTCGGTAATACCGACTGCTGCGATCGCGTCAGTGCCGAGCCGGGACACAAACGCGATGTCGACGACCGCAAATACCGACTCCATCGACATTTCCAGCATCATCGGAATCGCCAGCAGGCCCAGTGCACGACCGATCGGTCCGGTCGTATAGTCGACGTCGTCATCGCGCAGCGACAATCGAACAAAATCGATGCTTCGTCGCCATACAGGCTTATCGGGTGACAGACTGGTCATTTGCGCGCCGGGTGAATATCGGCTCTAGCCGATAATATCGGCTAGAGCCGATGTTAAGCTCTGATTACTCGATAACCGACAGGAATCGCCCAATGCCGGAAGGACTGCTTCCCATATTGTTGATCGTTGCGGCGGTTATCGTGTATGTCATTGCGAATGTTGTGCAAAACGTACGCAAGAGTGAACAGCAATGGAAGCAGGTTGACAAGAGCAAGCTCAGAATATGGGATGACGACGATTGACTGTCCAACTAGTTACGCGCATCGTCGCGAAGTAATGAGTCAAGTTCCTCAGCGGTATCCCTTGCAGACTGAATAAGCTGTTCTTCCGAATGGTGAATAGCATGTTGCTCGAGCAACAGACGTTCGTCCCGTTCTCGAAATGACGAGGTAAGCCTTTTTGTGTCAGCGTCGCTAAGCCCGAGCGATCCCAGAACTATTTCGGACATCGCGAGGCTCGACTGCAGCGTCTCGCGGAAGATGTGCTCGATGCCGAGGTCCATCAGATTGTAGGCATGGCGGCGATTCCGTGCCCGCGCGATAATTTTGAGGTGTGGAAATTCACGCACGACGGCTTCAGCCGTTCGCATCGATGCTTCGATATCGTCAATCGCGAGCACGAAAATCTTTGCGTGCTCGGCGCCGGCAGCACGCAGTATGTCGAGTCTCGATGCGTCCCCATAGTGGACGGTATTGCCGTATCGGCGCACGACATCAACCTGCGACGAATCGATTTCGAGCGCCGTGAAGGGCCTGCCGACGATGCGTAACAGCCGGGCAACAATCTGACCAACGCGGCCAAAACCCGCGATGATCACTTCGCTGTGCGAGCCTTCCATCTCGTCGTACTCGGGCTCATCGTCTGCAGACATCTTGTTGCCAAAATGTTCGGCGGCGAGATAGGCGAACGGTGTGAGCAACATTGATAGTGCAACGGCGAGTATCAATTCATCGATCAGGCCGGCCGGCAGCAATCGATCACGTGCTGCAATTCCGAACAGTACAAACGCGAATTCACCGCCTTGCGACATCGCCGCGGCCAAACTCCAGGCCGAACGCGAATCGCAGATTCTGAATTTGCGTGCGATCGGAACGAGGATTGCCGCTTTTGTGAGCATCAGAAGCGCGACAATAATCACGATTCGAGCTGGCGACTCCAGCAAGAGTCCGATGTTGACCGACATTCCTACCGCGATGAAAAACAGGCCAAGCAACAGACCCTTGAATGCCGCGAGATCGGCTTCGAGTTGATGACGGTATTCAGAATCGGCAAGCATCATTCCTGCGATAAAGGCACCCAGCACCATGGACATTCCCGCGAACTCCATGATCAGCGCTGCACCGATAACAACGAGCAGCGCCGTTGCAGTGAATATCTCCGGGATCTTCGAGCCAGCAGCAACCTGAAGTACCGGCCGCAACAGGAATCGACCGGCAATGATTAGCCCGCCAATCGTTAACAACATTATGCCTGCTTGTGAGGCGTTGATGCCGCCACCGGCGCTGGCGCCGAGCATCGGCAGAATCGCGATAAGCGGAATCGCGGCCAGGTCCTGGAATAACAATATCGAAAACGCAGCCCGGCCGTGCGATGTGGTCAGTTGTTTTTTCTCAGCCAGCATTTGCAGCACGAATGCTGTTGAGGACAGTGCGAGAATCAGGCCAATGATCAGCGCCGAGTCTCCGGGCTGTCCCAGCAACCAGGCAATGGCCGTAATCGCGGCTGCGCTGAGGATCACCTGAGCTGAGCCAAGACCGAAGACCATTTTCCGCAACACCCAGAGCCGCGATGGCTGTAGCTCGAGACCGACGATGAACAGCAGAAATACGACACCAAGCTCCGCAAAGTGCAGGATGTGTTCAGGGTCTTGAATCAGCTTTGCGCCGAACGGACCGATAACGATGCCGGCCGCGAGATAACCGAGTACCGAACCTAGGCCGAGGCGCCGGCTGATCGGTACCATTATGATTGCGGCGAGCAAGTAGACAATCGATTCTTGCAACAGGCTCATGGGGGCTCCGGGTCGATGTCGATGTGGGTGTTTGGAACAGTCTAGTCTGCTGTGCTGACGCGATCGACCCTTGAACCCATTTTCGATTAAACTAGCCTGTCATTGCATCGGGCCTGGTCCGCCAGCCCAGCCGTTACGGGATACGTCCATGTTCAAGCGCTTTGACTTCACTCGCTATCTACTCGCAGGTGTCCTGGCCCTGTTGACGGTCGGCTGTGATTCAGGACAGCAGGAGTCACCGTCGGTCGATGGCGATGCAGCCCGTGACAATGTTGAGGCGACAGCTCGCGAGCATGCCAAGGATACGGCGGATGCCAGCAAAGGTGCGAAGTTCGCTCCGCAACGCACGGTCGTGTCGGACCGATTGGCTTATGCGGAAGTTGACGATGAGCTGGTTTACGGATACTTCGTATTTCCATCGGACATGATTGAGCCGCTGGCGGCGATTATCGTTATCCACGAGTGGTGGGGTCTGAATGACACTATTCGAGCCATGGCTGATCGGCTGGCGGCCGAGGGATATATTGTGCTCGCAATCGATCTGTTCGGCGGAAAAATTACGACGTCATCGGAGGAAGCGAGGCAATCGGTGTTGTCCACCATTGAGGACTCCGAGCTTGCATCAGAAAACATTCGCCAGGCTTACAACTTCCTCAGCACAGCCGCAGGTGCGCCGCGTATTGGCTCGCTCGGATGGGGTTTTGGCGGCGGCTGGTCATTGAGCGCCGCAATGTTGTTCCCTGACGGGTTGGACGCCGCAGTGATTTACTACGGTCAGGTCACGGGTGATGAGGAACTATTGAGGCCTATCAATGCGCCTATACTCGGCCTGTTCGGCGGCAACGATGCGGGCATTAGTGTCGAGACATTGCAGCAGTTCGAGGCTGCGCTGGAGCGTCTGCGCAAGTCGCACGAGATTCATGTATTTCCCGGAGTCGATCATGCATTCGCGAATCCGACCGGCAACACCTACAACGCCGACGTTGCTGAGGATGCGTGGGAAAAGACGCTCAGGTTTCTAAATTACAACCTTGTCGCTATCGGAGATGAGAGCAGCTGATCGGCAGCCGGCGTCACGCATATCAGCGTTATTGCCAGCGATTCCGTTCGGTAGATGATCGACTGTCGACTCTCGTCGGTGCACTTGAGTGACAGCTGGGCGGTCAGTGCATCGCGAATCTGCAATTCAGTACCATTGGCCGCGTCGTCGCCAGCCACGCAGAAATCCTCGATCACCAGCGGTCCGATCTGCTTTCGTGGCACGCGGATCGTCGTCTCGATGACCGGTTGTTCTGCTAATGCATCGCGGCCGATGCGGAGGCGAGTGTCTGCGACACTGACCGAAATCGAATCCGCATCCGTACCCGCGGCGCATCGGGGTTCGAGGCGAATCACGAACTCGAGGCTTGGCAGACGCATCGTGTGTCGGCCGGACGGGAGCTCGCTGACTTCGACAAATGCTGCATCAGCGTCGACCAGCAGCCGATCGTCAGACTGCTCCTCGCCCGGGCTGTCTACGGCGAGAGCCATGATTGCAATGGGGATAAAGGCGCCACGCATGCAACAAAGACTACGGCATGGTCGGGCAAAAAACAAACGGAATTGATGGTGTAATCTGATGAAATGATCAATCAGACTGTGAATCGAAGCTACAAGGTTGCACGCTGCACTGCGGTGACAGTGGTCGGTAGCACGGCGCTTGCGGTCGGCGTGGTGTTAATCGTGCTGAACATCACCGGGACCGGGTTTCTCGATAAGAAAAAGGCGCCGGAGAACTGAGATCGTTGAGTGATTCAGCGGGCCGATCCGACACGGAACGGTCTCCGGCGCCCAAGCATTGGCAGCACGGGGGCGTGCCGCCAAACCTTGTCCGGAATCGCAAATCAGGTCATCGGGGGAAATACCTGATTTCAAAGCGTCCCGGGCGGGTTCAAACCGATGTGTGGCTCTGCACCGGAAATTCAAGGTCTAGCGGGGTGTTAAGCGCGGACGTGGCAGCAAAAGCCACAGCCACAAGGATGAGCAGTGCGCCAACCAGCGCAAGCCCGTTTTCTACATTCCTGGTCTTCATGGTCGATTCCTCAGAGGGGTTGCGGCCTCATGCCGCAAGAATTCAAAATCACTGCTCATCCCTATTGCACGGAGCGTGCCAACTCCATAAAGGGCGTAAAAACAATGAGTTACTCTGAAATCGACCTTACGGTATTTCGTAAATTACGAAATACCGTAAGGTTTTTTTACGGTATTTCGTATACACTCTCGCGATGAGCCAGATTGACGACTATGAATGGCTGTTTCGCCGGGCGCCGGCGATGGCGACCTCGATAGGTGCCGACGGTGCGTACCTCGACGTCAACGACGCCCTGCTGGAGCGATTGGGATTTACGCGCGAGCAAATGATCGGTCGCCGGCCGACCGACTTCGTCACGCCGGAATCCGCGGAACGGATCGAAAAGGAATTCCTGCCGGTACTCAGGCGTACGGGCAAGCTGGAAAACAAGCCGCTGGCGTTCGTCACGCAATCCGGTGAAATTGTCGAGTGCCTGGCGAATTCGGTTGTCGAATACGATCCGGACGGCGAATTCCTGCGCACCGTGGCGATGTACACGGAGATTTCCGACGAGGGAAGGGCCAACTTCAAATACCGCAGCCTGTACCGATCGACGCCGGCGATGCTGCACACCGTGGACGGCGACGGGAATATTGTCACCGTGACCGATCACTGGCTGAACAAGCTCGGCTATGAGCGGGAAGAAGTGGTCGGTCGACCTATCAGCAATTTTTTTACTGAGTCTGACGGGCAGCGATTCAGCGAGGACCGGCTCAAGTCATTTATCAACCAGGGAGACTTCAATAACGAGGAACAGCAGGTTGTCACCAAGGATGGACAGGTACTCGACCTGATTGTCTCGGCAATTTCGCGCCGCAACACTGCGGGCGATGTCGATCGAATGCTGATTGCCTCCAAAGACGTTACCCAACGCAATCGTTCTGAACGAAAATTGCGAGTGACGCTGGCTGAGAACGCGCGATTGCGTGAAGAGCTCGAGGACGAACGGGACTACTTGCGCGAAGAAGTCAACGTCGCCATGAATTTTGGCCGTATCGTCGGCACAAGCTCTGCCCTGATGCACATGCTCAAAAGGGTCAGTGCCGTCGCGGAAACGCCAGCCAGTGTTCTGCTTCAGGGCGAGTCCGGGGTCGGCAAAGAACTGGTTGCACACGCAATCCATGCACAAAGTCCGCGCGCCGATGGGCCACTCGTGAAGGTGAATTGTGCGTCGATACCGAAAGAGTTATTTGAAAGCGAATTCTTTGGCCACGTTAGAGGCGCGTTCACTGGTGCTCATCGTGATCGCGTGGGTCGATTTCAATTTGCGGACGGCGGCACGATTTTTCTCGACGAAGTGAGTGAAATCCCGCTTGAGTTACAGAGCAAGTTGCTGCGCGTCTTGCAGGAAAGCGAATTTGAACGCGTCGGCGATGACGTGACGAGGTCGGTTGATGTCCGAGTCATTGCCGCGACCAATCGCAACCTTGAAAAGCAAATCGTCGACGGAGCATTCCGCGAGGATCTGTTTTATCGGCTTAGTGTTTTTCCGATCGACGTGCCGCCACTGCGCGATCGTGACGATGACGTTATTCGCCTGGCCCGACATTTTCTGGAGAAAACCTGCAGCGATTTTGCGCGCCCCCCAATGCAGCTGACACGCAGCCAGGCAGAAATGTTGCGGCGTTACAACTGGCCCGGCAATGTTCGCGAGCTCAAGAATGTCATTGAGCGGGCCGTGATACTTTCGCCTCGCAACGTATTGCGCCTCGACCTGTCCATGTCGAACCCAGGTGCTGATTCACGAAATACAGACGCCGCGGTCAGGCAGCCCGAGCAATTATTGACGGAGATAGAGATGCGTGAATTTCAGAAGAAGAACCTGGTCGCGGCGCTGGAGCAAGCCAACTGGAAAGTGTCCGGGCCGGGCGGAGCGGCCGACCTGCTCGGCGTAAAGTCGACTACGCTGACGGACCGGATCCGCATGTTCGGGATTCGGAAGCCATGATCGCCAGGTCTGTGGTTTTGTTGGCGATACTGCTGACGATTGCCTGCGGGTCTGGTATTGCAGTGGCTGCGGATGCGGAACTTCCGATGCGCGCGCGGGCAGCGTTGGACATTCGCCAGGTTCCGGACGACACGTTGAGCGTGCACGTGCGGGATCTCGGCAGTGGCGAGGTCGTATTGCAATGGAATGACGGTATTGCGCGCAATCCGGGATCGACGATCAAGCTTTTGACAACGCTTGTCGCGCTCGACGTTCTAGGGCCAGCCTACACCTGGAAAACCGATGTCTTTGCGTTGGGCGAAGTGGAGAACGGCCGCCTCAATGGCAACTTGCTGCTCAAGGGACATGGCGATCCGTTTTTGGTCACGGAGCGTGTGTGGCAGTTGTTGCGCAGGATCCGGCAAGAGGGAATTCGCGATCTTGACGGCGATCTGCATATCGACGACAGCTATTTCCTGGTGTCCGAACACGACCCCGCTGCTTTTGATCGGCAACCGTTACGCGCATATAACGTCGCGCCGAATGCGTTGCTCATGAATTTCAAAGTCGTACGCTACTGGTTCGAGCCCGAGCATGAAACGAGCAGCGTGCGTGTCTTGCTCGATCCAACGCTGGCAAACCTGAGTATTGACAATCGATTGTCACTTGAGCCAGGTCGTTGCCGTGGTTTTCAACGTGGCATCACAATTTCAGCCAACAAGGCGGGCGACACAATGACCTTCAGCGGAAAATTTCCGAGTGGCTGCAATCGCTATGCAATGGATCGGACGGCGTTGAGTCACAACGAATTCGTCTATGGGCTGTTCAGCTCACTGTGGCGTGAATCGGGTGGTGAATTCCAGGGTGGCTGGATCAATGCGGTGGCGCCGGAGGATGTTGAACCCCTGCTGAGTTTTGATTCGCTACCGCTTGCGGACGTTATCGCTCGCGTCAACAAACACAGCAACAACGTCATGGCGCGGCAGCTGCTGTATACGCTGTCGGCCGAAATACTCGGTGAGCCCGGCACCGAGCGGGGCGGGCGTGAGGTCGTCACGAACTGGCTCAACGACAACGGGTTGAAGTTCGATACTTTGATTTTCGATAATGGTGCCGGCTTGTCACGTGAGTCGCGCATGACGGCCAGGGATATGGGCGCCATGCTCGAGTTTGCCTGGCGTCAACCGTACATGCCCGAGTACGTGTCGTCATTGTCGCTGGCAGGGCTCGATGGGACGCTCAGGCAACGCTTCGATGACTCCGCGCTGAACGGGAATGCACATCTCAAGACGGGGTCACTCGACCACATTACGGCGATTGCCGGCTATCTGCAGGCCCGATCCGGCCGCCGGTTTGCCGTTGTAATAATGCAAAACTACGAGGACATACATCGCGGTCCTGGCCAAGAAATACAGGAAGCCTTGCTGCGCTGGGTCTATGATCAATAAGGCATTCGACGTAAGATTGATATTGGGAGAACGTCTGGTGAGAAAAATCATGCGGTTGGTGTGTGCGATGTTTGGGCTCTTGCCCTTGTTGGTAGCGGCCGAAACGGTCTACGTGACGGATAATCTTCGGCTCGGATTGCACGAGGCGGCCGACACGAGCGGTCCTCCGATTCAAACACTCGACAGTGGCCAGGAACTCGAAATATTATCGCGTAATCGCAACTACGCGAATGTGCGGTTGCCCGACGGCACCGAGGGCTACGTCAAAGCGGCATATCTCGTCGCTGACAAGCCCGCGAAACTGATCGTTGCCGAATCCCAGGCGGAGAGCGATCGCTTGCGCGTAGAGCTCGAGGGCCTGCGCCGGCAATTTGCGAGCCCCGCTGCGATCATCGCCGCGCTGGAGGATGAATCAGCCGGTTTGCGGGTGCAGGTCGACGAGAACGAAACACGCATCGCAGAACTCAGCACCACAAGCGCGAATCTGCGGCGACAACAGGTACAATTTCAAGGCAGCTTGCCGCTTTCATGGGTTGGCCTCGCACTTGGCGTATGCCTGATCGGCGGTTTCCTGTTCGGTCTATGGTGGGTTGATCGCCGCAGTCGCCAACGGCACGGCGGCATTCGTATCTACTAAGGAGCCACCGTCTCGCACTGGCAAGTTGGCGTCATTGAACAACCTGTCGATGTCAGCCTGAGTTCGAGCGTGGCGAGTTTTCTCGAGTTGGTCGGGCGTGATGTGCGGCGCAAACAGCTGCAGGAATTCAAGCATGTATCGGCGCAGGACGATGTCCTTGCGAAATCCAATCCATGTTGTACTGCGTGGGAATAAGCCCGTTGCTGCGATCGTCATCATGTCTTCCTGATCGTCACGGACATCCACCATGTCTGCAACGATGCCAATACCAATACCAAGACCCATACGCACATAGGTCTTGATGACGTCCGCGTCTCTGGCGGTGAAGACGACGTCCGGGTCGAGGCCTTGATCGGTGAACGCGGATTTGAGTGACGATTGGCCGTCAAAACTGAACACGTAAGTGACAAGCGGATATTCGGCCAGGTCATGCAAGGTCAACTGGCGATCGAGCTTGGCCAAAGCGTGGTCTTTCGGCACGAGAATCTTGCGTTCCCAGCGATAGCCCGGAACCAGCAACAGATCCTTGAATAATTCATGGGTACCCGTTGCAATCGCGAAGTCGACCTGGTTCGCAGTTACCCTGTCTGCGATCTGTTCCGAAGTTCCCTCGTGGAGACGCAGATCGACCTTTGGGTGACGGTCGCGAAATTCTCGAATGATTTCTGGAAGGACATAGCGAGCCTGCGTATGCGTAGTCGCGATCGACAGTGTCCCGTTTTCTTCGTGGTAATAATCGGACGCGAGACTGCGAATATTTTCGGCTTCCTGCATGATCAGTCGGGCGCGACCGATGACCTGCTCGCCGGCCGCAGTAATGCTGTTCAGGCTCTTCCCTTTGCGCATAAACAATTGCAGCCCGAGTTCTTCCTCGAGCAGTTTCAGTTGCTTGCTGACACCGGGTTGCGACGTGAACAGCTTCTCAGCAGCTGCCGTTATATTCAAACCGTTGTCGACGATCGCAAGCAAGTATTTCAATTGCTGTAGTTTCATTCTGGCGCCCCCGCAGCCTTTACTTGTGACCACGGATTTTCAGCCACGGGCAACAGTCTGGCCCATATAACCACCGGTTATGCTCAACACAGATCGTCCAGAATCTGTTATACCTTTGTCATAAGCGAATAAGAAAAGGATCCGGGTATGATCTACGACAATATTCTTCAAACGATCGGCAACACGCCAATAGTGCGTCTCAATCGCATGGGCCCCGACAGCGTAGAGTTGTTCGTCAAAGTCGAATCGTTCAATCCGCTGGCATCGGTCAAGGATCGTCTTGCCTATGCCATCGTTAATGACGCACTGCAGAAGGGAGAGTTGCAAGCCGGTCAAACGGTTGTTGAAGCAACCTCGGGAAACACGGGTATAGCCTTGGCCATGGTCTGTGCAGCGCTCGGGCATCCGTTCGTCGCCACGATGGCGGATTCGTTCTCGGTTGAGCGTCGCAAAATCATGCGGGGACTCGGCGCCAAAGTCATACTGACGCCGGCGTCGGAGCGTGGTACTGGCATGGTCAAAAGGGCTGAGGAACTGGCCGAGAAATACGGCTGGTTTCTGGCGCGTCAATTCGAAAATCCGGCAAATCCCGACTGCCACGCCAGTACGACAGGGCCCGAGATTCTGAGCGACTTCGCCGGTCGCCGATTCGACTACTGGGTCACCGGTTACGGTACGGGCGGAACGATGACCGGAGCAGGCCGGGTTATCAAGGCGGCAAGACCGGACGTGTGCATCGTCGCTACGGAGCCCGCGGCCGCAGCATTGCTGGCAGGCAGCGAGTGGGCGCCACATAAAATCCAGGGTTGGACGCCAGACTTTATTCCCGATGTGCTTGATCGGGAAATATATGACGAATTGCGATCCGTCACCGACGATCGTGCCATCGAAGTCGCACGCGAACTGGCGGCGAAAGAGGGGATATTTACCGGAATATCGTCGGGCGCGACGTTGGCAACGGCGCTCGACATTGCCGCCGAGGCAGACGACGGCGCGGCCATTCTCGCCATGCTGCCCGACACGGGCGAACGCTATTTGTCAACGCCGCTATTCGAAGGCGTCAACGAAGGTTCGGATGACGAGTGGCTGGAAAATATCTAATTCGCTGAATATTCAGACAAAAATACTATTACTTGAGACCTGAGTCACAGCCAAATCGGGCTGCTGCTGGCATCGTGAGGCATTCCTGGCAAGATGCCAATGGCAGGAGCCAACGTTGTCGGCCGATCTGCATAATCTGCAAACCAGAAAAAATATCGGCATGGCCAAGGGCTTGCTGCACTCGCTGGTACCGCGGGCGCAATGCTTCTGTTTCTACGATATCAATCGCGAGTGTGTCTGGAGCAGTGATGGTGCCGATGACTACGAAATCGACAATTTCGTTGCCGAATTACCCGGCGAAATCATCACTGGACTGGATGCGGACAACGAATCGGTCAGGCGGACACTAACGTCAGGTCGTACATTGCTCCTGTTGCCCGTACACGGTGGCGAAGAAACGAACCTCGGAATTCTCATCGTTGTATTTTCACGTAACGCCGGGCAATCATCGTCATTTAATCCAAACCTGATCACGAATATCCTTACGCCAGCCGTGGACATGATTGGCGAAGGATTGTTGATCAGCCAACGTCTGGAGCACGCCGAAACCCGGGCCGAGGATATCGAGAAAGAGCTAACGCTGGTCTACGAGGTCGACGAGAAAATTCATGGCATGTCGCGTAGCCATGCAGGGCTTGCCCAGCTCGTTGGCCAAAGCGGCCGGTTCCTCGGTATTGCCTACAGCGTGTTGCTGATACCGGGTAAACGTATTCGCGTAAGCGCAACGCATTCCAGCTGGAAAAATGTCAATCGCAGGGTCCTGGATCGTTACCTGATCGATCATATGCTGCCGAAGCTGGAGGGCCACCGTTGGCCTGTGGTATTCGAGATTCCCGGCATCGAGGGCGTCACTCGTGGGCCTGACAAGGGCTACCAAACGCTGCTGTGCCCGCTATTGGACAAGCAAGGCAACCTCGAAGGGGTTCTTGCCCAACTCGGACGCGTCAATGCCGGTGATTTCACGAAGCCCGAACGACGTTTCATGGCGCATATTGTTCGCAAGGTCGAGTACGTGATCGAACGATCATTCGATGTCATGACCGGGTTGATGAACCGATCGGGATTCGAAGCGCAATTGCAGGAGTCAACAAAATCCCTGACCGGTAACAATGATGCTCATCAACTTATCTATCTGGATCTCGACAATCTGCAACTCGTCAATGACACATTCGGCCGTGAAGCCGGTGATGCCGTCATCATGCGATTCGCGCGCTTGCTTGAGGAAGATCTATCGAGAAACGCGGTCGTTGCACGCCTGACAGGAGACGATTTTTGCATCTTGCTCGCGCACTCGGACGGCGAAAAAGCGCTTGAACTTGCTGCGCAAATTCGCGAGAAGGGAAAGGCGCTACGCTATCTCGAAGGCGACAAGTCGCTGCAGGTAACGATGAGCATTGGAGTCGCGGAATTCAGTCTGCGGACAGGCGATGAAGGGCGTGCCCTGACGGCAGCGCGCATGGCATGCGAAGCTGCGCAAGATCACGGTCGCGATCGCATTGAAGTCTATGACGATCAGAATTTGAGCGTCATACGTCGCCACGACGACATGCAGCTCGTTACGCAGATTCAACAGGCAATCGATTCCGATGGGTTCGAGTTACTTGCGCAACCCATTGCGAGCCTTAAAAGTGGCGAGAGTCGACCGCGGTATGAAGTCTTGCTGCGAATGAAAGACAGCGACGGCGAGAGTGTTCCAACCAAGGCGCTATTTTCGGCCGCGGAGCGGTACCGGCTGATGCCACAAATCGACCGTTGGGTGACGTCCACAACGATTGCGAAGCTCGGTGCCCACTCAGAAGCAATTGATGCGCTGAAGGCAAATTTCTCGATTAACCTGTCGGGTCAGTCGCTCAGCGACGACGACATTCTCGAGTTCATTGACGAGGAAATTAAAGACAGCGGCATCGCTACGCAAAGATTGTGTTTCGAAGTTACGGAGTCTGCAGCGGTGTCAAATCTCAACAAAGCTCAGGCATTTATCGATGCTTTACGTGAGCGTGGTTACCGGATTTCACTGGATGATTTCGGCGCCGGCCTGAGTTCCTTCGCTTACCTCAAGAACTTTAATGTTGATACATTGAAGATCGATGGCAGTTTCATCCGCGACATAACGAACAACCGGATTTCGGAGTCGATGGTGGCTGCAATTACACAGGTTGCGAAGGTCATGGAACTTGAGACTGTGGCCGAGTATGTCGAAACCGAAGCAACACGCAAGCTGGTCACGAAATTGGGTGTCGACTTTGCTCAGGGCCATGCAGTCGGCAAACCACTGCCGCTGGACGAGGCGCTGAATCAGCTCACCGCGGATGCCAGGTCGTCAACGGGCTAATAGATACCCGCTGCAAGTCCCGCCGCGAGCGTTAAGCCGAGTTCCTCACATTCCGCCAGTCGAGATTCGTCAAAGTCGCCGGCGATAAGAACGGGATTTTGTACCTCCCGAACCGCAAGCCCGGTCAGAATCCGCCGGATGCTGCTGATCGCCCCTGACCCGTCGTTTCCAGCTCGAATGAAAAGCGCATACGACTTGCCATTCAGTTTATTTTCGCAATCGTAATAGACGCGATCAAAAAAATACTTTAATGCCCCACTCATGTAGCCGAAATTTTCGGGTGTGCCCAATATGAACGCGTCCGACCATAGCAAGTCTCCAGAGTCGGCCTCCAGCGCTGACTTCACTCGTACGTCGACGTCGTCAACGTCATCACTCCTTGCCCCCGCGATGACGGCATCCGCCATACGCGAGGTCGTACCCGATTGCGTGTGATAAACAATCAACAAGTGTTTCGACATGGCAGATCAGCTCTACGGCCGGATACCCAGTGTAACGCGTAGCGATCCGCATCGATAATTCGGGCTGCTAGACTGCGCAACATGGAGGCAAATCAAAATGCGGCTGTGCAACGTGCAATCGAGGCGCTGCCGGCAGAATTGCAGACGATCGCGTCGCGCCAGCTTGAACGATACGACACGCTGGATCGTTGGCAGTCATTTCCTGAAGACATGATGGGCACGCTGGTGCGCCTGATTGCCTGCAGTGAATTTGCGGCCAACACCCTGCATAAGGAGGCGGACTGGTTTGCCGGGCAGCGACAGGTATTGGCAGAGCGGCCTGACGTCGAGGCGTTGGCGAGGTTTGCTCTGGAGCTGGGATCCAGTGGGCAGCCACTCGATGTGGTCAAGCGCGAGCTGCGCCGTTATCGCAACCGGTATTTTCTGCATGTGCTGTGGCGCGAATTCGCGGGTCATGCAGGGCTCAAAGATACTTTACGCTCGCTTTCGGACCTGGCGGACCGGTTGCTGGAAGCGGCTGCGCGTTATGCCGAAAAAGAAATACAGCATCGCTTCGGATATGTGCGTGACGAAAAAGGCGAATCGGTTTCGATCGTCATTCTGGGGATGGGCAAGCTCGGTGGCTACGAACTCAATTTTTCGTCGGACATTGACCTGATATTCCTGTACCCGGGCGGCGCCGACAGCGATGGTCCGCGATCTCTCAGTGCACAGGAGTATTTCACGCGTGTAAGCCGACTCGTCGTCGCGCTGCTTGAAGAGAATACGGCCGATGGTTTCGTGTTCCGCGTCGATACCCGGTTGCGACCCTTCGGCGACAGCGGGCCGCCTGTCATCAGTTTTGCCGCGTTGGAGTCGTACCTGGTACAGCATGGCCGTGGCTGGGAGCGCTATGCCTATGTTAAGGCGCGCATCGTGGGAATCGCACCTCGGCCCGCCGACGCCAAGGAGTTGTACACAAACTTGATAATGCCTTTCGTATACCGTCGCTATCTCGACTACGGAGTTTTCGAATCGCTTCGCGAGATGCACGCACTGATCGCTGCTGAAGTACAACGCCGGGATCTTGCCGACAACATCAAGCTAGGGCCGGGTGGCATTCGCGAAATCGAGTTCATCGTGCAATCTTTGCAGCTGGTTCGAGGCGGCAATCAATCCGAGTTACAAGGGCAGCAATTACAGAAAATCCTGCCGAAGCTCGCAGGGCGGCATGGCATCAGCGCAAACGGCATTGCGGTTCTGCAGGCAGCGTATGAATTCTTGCGCCGTCTCGAAAATTTCATACAGGCAATTCGTGACCAGCAGACGCACAGATTGCCCGTAGACCCTGTCGATCGGGCACGGTTGGCCGAGGCGATGCAATACGCGGACTGGAACGCGTTGCAGGAAAGCCTGGATCGACATCGTCAAAACGTCGCGCAGCAATTTGAGAAAATTGCATTTCGCGATCAGTCGGACGAGATCGACGTCGGATCGAAAATCCGCTACCGGGAGCTATGGGAGAACTCTACAGCGGAAGCCGAATGGGTGGAGGCATTGGAGGCGGAAAAATTGAGCGACACCCGCGAACTCGCAAAGACGATCATTGCATTCAAGACAGCGACAGCAACAATTCATGTTGACGCCAGTGCGAGGCAGCGACTGCGGCAATTCATGACTAACCTGCTGGCACTGCTCAAAGGCACCACTAGTCCGCAGCTTGTCGTGCATCGAATGCTGCTGATTGCAGAGCAAGTGCTGCGACGCAGTGCTTACCTGGCGTTGCTGAATGAGAACGCGCAGGCAATGACGAGACTGGTCAGTCTTTGCGGGCGAAGTGCGTACGTACCGGAGCAGATTGCACGTTATCCGGTGTTGCTCGATGAGTTGCTGGACCCACGTATTTACACTGAGAGAATCACGCGCGAAGGCTTCGAATCCGAACTCGAGCGACGACTGGCAGCGGCCGCCATCGATGACAGTGAGGCGCAAATTGAACTCCTGGCGGGATTTCAGCGCGCCAGTCAGTTCCGCATCGCTGTCGCGGACTTCAACGGTAGCCTGCCAATCATGCGTGTCAGCGACAGTCTGACCGACGTTGCGGAAACGGTGTTGCGCAGTGCGCTGCAGATCGCCTGGCGAGACATGGTAGAGCTGCACGGTGAGCCGGTGGTCACGTCAGGTGGCAATACTCGCAAAGCCGGAATTGGCATCGTCGGTTACGGCAAGCTCGGCGGACTCGAATTGTCCTATGGATCGGACCTCGACCTCGTGTTTCTGCACGACTCGACCGGAGCGGGTCAAAAGACGAATGGCGCGCGGCCACTGGACAATACGATGTTTTTCACTCGCCTGGTGCGTCGCCTGGTGCATTTTCTGACGGCACAAACCGGATCGGGAATGCTCTACGAAATCGATACCCGGCTGCGTCCGGACGGCCAATCGGGACTGTTAGTCACCAATGTCGAGGCGTTCGAACGATACCAGGAAGAAAACGCGTGGACTTGGGAGCACCAGGCGCTGCTACGGGCTCGACCAGTCGCAGGTAGCGAGACCATCGCCAGAGATTTCGAACGCATACGGACACAGACCCTGACGTCCGGCATTCACGAAGACACACTTCGCAGTGATGTCATCTCCATGCGCAGTCGAATGCGAAAAAAACTCGACAAAAGTGACGACGAGCGATTCGACCTGAAACAGGGAACGGGTGGTATCGGTGATATCGAGTTTCTTGTGCAATACCTGGTACTCGCAAACGCTGCAAAGCACCGGTCTGTCATTCATTACTCCGACAACATTCGGCAACTCGACGCGCTGGCAAAGGCCGCGTGTCTTGAGGGCCAGGTTGCACTCCGTCTGCAGGATATTTATCGAGAGTTTCGTCTGCGCGTGCACCATCTGTTGCTCGATGAACAGCCGCCACTGGTATCGCAACAGGAGTTCCTTGATCAACGCCGATTCGTTGCCAACGCTTGGGCGACCCACCTGGACTTTGAGCGCGCATAGCGATTACCACCTGCGTGCGCTTATAATCCGAGGCTGTATATGCAGAATCAGCAGGAACTACAGTGGCGCCCAGAGCAGGAACGGTTGACGAGAAGCTTATTCCGGCTAACGCTCAGCACAGTTACCAGGTGCGAGCAACGGACCTGCCCCTGTCCTGTCCGATGCCCGGGATGTACCTGTGGAACTCTCATCCCAAGGTCTACCTTCCGGTTGAAGACACGGGCGAGGCGAAATGCCCATATTGCGGCGCGCACTATTGCCTCGATTCGGGCGACTAGCCGGATTCGCGTTCCGGTCCAATTAGCTGCGAACAAGCGACTATTTGCTACTAAATGCAATGAAAGTCGCGAAAATGGCAAAGGTCTGTGGATTCGCTGGCAATGGGCGCAGAGCGAGGAATTAGTGTGAAAATGCATCTATCAAGAAGGTTATTGTCCGTAAATGCTTGGAACATCGCCGAAACAGCAGATCTGGTGGAAGACATGAAGTCAATATCAGGTAGCCTGCCAGCGTGCTGCAGCGTATTTTGGTCATTCTGCTTGGATATGTGTCGTTATAATCGTCGATAATTACCTTAAGTATGTCGATTATCGTCGAAATAGCAAAAAATAGTAAGATATGTTTCTTAGACTTCAAGCACCGGCTCAGGCTACTTTTTGCCTGCCTCCAATCAGTATCAGGACGATAAAATCACAAAAAATTGCCGAAATGCTTGATATATGTTTCTAAAATCTAGAAAAAGGCGAGAATTGACGATTCTTCGATCAACCCTTGACTGAGACCGTCGTCAGCACCGCGGGCGGAGCGATTCTCTACGACCGATCCATCATCAGTGAGATCAGCGAGGATCGATTCGATGCCGCGAACTGGCTGCATTCGGAGCCTGTCCAGGGCCGGCTCGGGTCCCAGGGACGCGGCAATACGATGTTTGTAGGAAACGTGCCGCGGCAGTTCGTACTGCGCCACTATATTCGTGGCGGCCTTGTCGGGAAGCTGATCAGGGACTCCTATCTATGGACGGGTGTGGACAATTCGCGGCCGTTTCGGGAATGGCGCATATTGGCCAAAATGGCTGAAAATGGACTGCGCGTGCCGCGCCCGGCGGCCGCCCGTTATTGCCGCGTCGGGCCGATCTATACGGCGGACCTGATCACCGTTCGTGTGCCGGAAGTGCGGGCGCTGTCAAGCTGGATTCACGACCTTCCTGGTGGGGAGCAATTCTGGCACGACCTTGGCGAGGCAATTCACCAGTTTCACTCGCACGGCGTATTCCATGCGGATATGAACGCCCACAACCTGCAGATCGATCGCTCCGGCAAGTTGTGGATGCTCGATTTCGATCGTGGTCGACTATTGCCGCCGGGCCCATGGCAACAAAAAACCTTGAGCCGGCTACACCGGTCACTACAGAAGATCAAATCCCTGGACCCGATGATTCATTACGGACAACAGAATTGGGAACAGCTTCTCGAGGCTTACTTTGCCGCGTCCAGATCCGCGTAGTAATCCTCATGGCCTTCGGGCAAATCCTTGAACTTGCGATGTATCCAGAAGTACTGCTCGGGACAGGCTCGAACAGCCTCCTCGAGCACTCGCATGTATTTCATCACGTCCTCGACTGGATCGCTGCCTGGAAAATCTTTCAGTGGTGGATGTAGTTTCACCACGTACTTGCCGTCGGGCAGCCGTTGTTGAAATAGTGGCACGACCGTCGCCCGGCCGAGGCGAGCGAGCACAGACGTTGCGGTCGTGTGCATGGATGGCACGCCAAAGAACGGCACAACTTCGGCGCCTTTGCGCTTATAACTTTGGTCGGGTGCGTACCATACAATGCCGCCGCTGCGAAGTTTGCGCACCATCGATTTGATGTCCCGTTTTTCAATGATCACTTCGGCTGAGCGCTCACGACCCGTACGCAGGAATTCGGTGACGAACTCGCTGCGGTTGCGTCGATAAACCGCGGCAAACGGTATGCCTAATATGCGGATCGCACGACCAGTGACTTCGAGCGTCGTGAAATGAGCGCCCAGGAGGATGATGCCTTTGCCGTCTTGAAGCGGGCCCTCGAGATGCTCGAGGCCTTCTACTGACGTTAGCGCCATGATCTTGTCATCGGACGCCCATCGACCCAGGCCCAATTCGACGATCGACATTCCGAGCGCTTCGAAATGTTGCTGTGCCAGCTGGTTACGTTCCTCAATCGTAAACTCCGGGAAGCACAACTCGATATTGCGGCGAACAATGGCCCGTCGCGTCGCGGCAAAGCAGTGAGCGAGCCGACCGATTGCCTTGCCGATGCTGAGTCCAACTCGATGCGGCAACAGGCAAATCAACCGCAGGCAGCCAAGGCCGATCCAGGCTAGCCAGTATTTCGGGGCACGATACTCGTGCAGCGCTTTACGGTCTTTGGACATCGCACCCGGAGCTTATGAACAGCAACGTCGGGAGTCCAGCAGTTTGAGGGTTTTCAGGTATCTGCGGGTGGCTACTCAGACATGCCGTCGATGTTTGAGTTGCTGTTGTCGTGATTCAGACCGGGAATGACATCGTGGATCGTATCCGTTGGGATCGCTTGGGTTTGAATTCCAATATGAAACGCGGCGAAGCCCGGCATAACGACTTGGTTTCGGGCCATGCCAATGATTCTGCCGGAGTACGGCGAGCGTAGCTCCGTTCTCGCATTGCTGATCGGATCCGTTATCGTTCCAAGCAAATCGCCTTGCTGAACAGTGCTGCCAAGACTGACATCGGTGAGCAAGATACCGCCGTCATTCACGCGCACCCAGGACGAGCGATAATAAATCGGCCCCGGGTCTCCCCACAGGCTGATCTTACTGATCATGCCAAGCGTATTGATCAGTGTTTTGATCCCTTTGACTCCGTGCTTTACTTCATCAAGTTCGAGTTGCAATGGCCCACCCGCTTCGAGCGTTACCGTGGGGATGCCTGCACGGGTTGCGGCGTAGCGCAGCGTGCCGTTCGTGGGCACGCTGTGCACGACGACCATCGAACCGAAACCCTGCGTCAGCGTGACAATGTCGGGATCACGCAGGTCGGCACGAATCTGTGGCAAATTGCTGCGCTCGAAAGATCCGGTGTGCAAATCGATCAAGGCGTCGCATTTTTCAATGACTTGAGTAAAAAATGAATGAGCAATGCGTGCTGCTGCGCTGCCGTTGGCCCTCCCGGGAAAATAACGGTTCAAGTCGCGCCGGTCCGGCAAATACCGTGAGCCGCGCCTGAAACCCTGCACGTTGACAATCGGAACACCGATAATCGTGCCAGATAAATTCTCGGGATCGATTTCGTGCAAAACTCGTCGCACCATTTCGATACCATTAAGCTCATCGCCGTGCACGGCCGCAGTCAGGCACAGCGTTGGCCCTGACAATGCCCCATTGACAACCAGCACCGGTGTGGAGACTGGTACGCCTTCGAACAACTCAGTGGCAGACCAGGACAAACGCTGCGCAGTTCCCGGCATTACCGTGGCGCCAAGCAGTTCCAGCGGCGCAGGATCGTCGTTGGGAATTACGGTGTGTCGTGGGTCTGCCGTAGCGTTATCACCGGGATTCGTCGCGACCTTGCCGGCTAGCGCGGGGTCTGCAACGCACAGTAGCCAAGCCGCAATTAGGCCATACTTGGCGAGGTCGTTGAATTGTCGGCGAAAATCGATCATTGACCCACTGTCCCTGTGTACCCTTGGCAATAAGCATTGCTGTACTCTGCAAGGCTATTCAGCATAATCAAAAATACGCGCATTGGGTGTATTTTTCCGTGAACTAATCAAGTATTTACGTATACAACCTTGAATTAAGGTAAATGACAAGTCTACGATTATTTTTGTTTCTCTTCCTGGTTTTCACCGCCGCCCCATTACAGGCGCAAGAAACTTTCCCGCAACCCGTCGAACTGCAACCGGATATCGATTTTTGGGTGAGTATTTTCACGCGCTATACGACGGACCAAGGCGTGCTGCATGACTCTCGGAACCTGGCGGTCGTTTATGAAGTCATCGATTTTGAGAGCGACCTCGGTCGACGGGCAAGGCAACGTCGAGTCTCGAGCCGGCGCGAGAAAGTGCAAGCTGTTCTCAGAAGCCTCGCATCAGGGAAGCGCGAAGACTTAAGCGATGACGAGGCGCGAGTGCTTGCGTTGTGGCCGACCAACGTCAGCAACCAGTCGCTGGCAATTGCGGCGAAACAGATACGCTATCAACAGGGATTGCAAGATCGGTTTCGCGAGGGGCTCATGCGAGCGGGCCGCTGGCGGGACTACATTAATAATGAGTTTGTCGCACTCGGTGTGCCTGTCGATCTCGCAGCATTGCCGCATGTCGAGTCATCCTATAACCCCAATGCGCGCTCCAATGTTGGTGCGTCGGGTATCTGGCAGTTTACGCGCAGCACAGGCCGTCGCTTCATGCGTATCGATCATGTGATTGATGAGCGCAATGATCCGTTTTCGGCGACTCGCGCGGCAGGAAAGCTGCTTGCCTACAATTATTCCATTACCGGCAATTGGCCGATGGCCATTACGGCCTATAACCATGGTCTGGCGGGCGTGCGCCGGGCAATGCGACAGTACGGCGATACGGCCTACGTGGACATTCTCAGAAAATACAATGGCAGAACATTCGGATTTGCGTCACGAAATTTCTACGTCGCGTTTCTTGCGGCACGGCAAGTCGATCAGAACGCCGAGCAGTATTTCCCGGATCTGGTCATCGAACGGCCGACGCGTTTTTCGGAAACGGATCTCAAGGCATTTGTTCCGATTGAGGATCTGTCCGAAGCGCTGGGTGTTAGCTTGGGTCAGATTTCCACGCATAACCCATCTTTACAGGCCACGGTCACGACCGGCAGCAAGCTCCTGCCCGGAGGATTTCAGCTGCGATTGCCGTCCAGTATGCTCGAGGGTTCGATCGATGATCTGATTGCAGGAATTCCAGCATCGGCGTGGCAGAATGAGCAGCTACCCGACAAATTTCATACCGTACGCCGCGGTGATACGTTGTCGGAGATTGCCGATTACTACAAGACACGTGTGTCAACGCTCGTTGCACTTAATAATCTTAGCAGTTCGAATCGGATTCGTGCCGGTCAACGACTTCGACTGCCAGCCGCCGGGCCTGCGCCGGTAGTCGCTGTGACCGCCGCGCCGATCGCGCCGCCGGATGTCGTGGTCGCGAGCCTTGAGACCACGACAGAAGAAAGCGACTACCTTGGTGAGCTCGCATCGTCGGTATTGGCGGGCGATTTCGCGGCTGCTCTGCTGGGTACTTTGCAGACAGCCTTGCTATCCGATCCCAGTGATTACAGCGTTGCTGCCGACAATACGATTGAGGTACATCCGCTTGAAACGCTGGGTCACTATGCCGACTGGCTGGGCATCCGCACCCAGCGCTTGCGCGACATCAATGGCTTGGCGTTCAGAACGCCGGTGGCGGTCGGCGATCGAATTCGGCTCGACCTCGGTACAGCCGATGCGAAGACGTTTGAAGATCTGCGCGTGGATTTTCACCGCAGGCAGCAGGACGCATTCTTTCGTGAACATGTCATTACGGGCGTGACTGAGCATGTGATTTCGTCAGGCGAATCAATCTGGATATTGTCGCTCAGAAAATACGATGTGCCGGTCTGGCTGTTTCGTCAATACAATCCGGAACTCGATTCGCACAACGTTCAGCCTGGAACAAAGGTGCAATTTCCTGTCATGACATCACGGGAGTGACGTCGGGTCCCTTATGTTCAGATTGATGACGGTTCGGCTTCTTCCGCTCGTTTTGCTCACCGGTGCCGCAGGGGCGTGGTTCAACGACGTGCAGGGTGGCGGTCCGTATGTGTTGCGCAACTTCGTGCCGCTTGTCATCATGCTGCTGTTCGCGCTACTCACTTTAGTGCGAGGCCAGGGTAGCTGGACGGGTTCGGGATGGCGTCTCCCGCTCGGCACAATCGGTTTTTCGATACCGGCCCTGGGCCTGGCCGTGTATCTTCATTACGCGTACTCCGTGAATCTCAATGGCATGTTCGATGCTGCCGAAAGTCCGCTCGCCTTGTTCCGATTCCTACCGTATTACACGACAGTCGCCGGTGGCATCGGATTTGCGATCGGCTGGATAGCGGGCCGGAACCTGTGATGCGGGACGTTTTCCAACAGCAACAGGTTTGTTAGTCTTTGCCCCGGTACCGTCAGGAGCGATATTAAAAAATGCCGCGCAAATTGTTAGCCGATCGAGGATTCGGTTTTATTCTGGCTTTAGCTGTTGTGTTGCTTTGGCAGCCTGGATTGCAGGCAGGCGAATTCCCCGTTGCCGACAAAGTCGTCATAGAAAAGGCCAAACGAAAGTTGCATTTGATCAAGGGCAGCGAGACTTTCCGAACTTTCGATATCTCGCTTGGCATGCGCCCGATAGGCGGCAAGCAGCAAGAAGGTGACTTCAAGACGCCGGAGGGTCAGTACCTGCTCGATGTTCGCAATCCGAATAGCGAGTATTTTCTATCGATTCATATTTCATATCCGAATCCCGTAGACGTCCGGTCGGCCAGATCAAAGGGTGTAGCGCCGGGCGGCGCCATCATGATTCATGGTCAGCCGAACACACCGTCGCGCTCCGAGGGCTACTATCGGACGCAGGACTGGACCGATGGATGCATCGCCGTATCAAACTCGGACATGATCGATATCTGGCTCATGACTGAAGATGACACGCCAGTCGAGATCTTGCCCTGAATTCAGGAAATCCAAACATCGTAGATGCTGAGGTTTGGCCGGAAGGCAGTCTCGAAGTCCTGTCGCAGTTTGAGGTCGATCAGCTGCGATCGAGTGGCGAGGGAGGGCTGTACACAGTTCTTCGACGCTGCATGCTTGCGGTACTGAATTCCGGTAGTGACAGTGATAATACGCGCGAAATGCTGGAGCAATTCAAGGATTTCGAAATCGGTTTCGTTCAGCAGGACCGAGGATTGAAGATTTCGCTGACCGGGGCGCCGGCGCTGGCCTTCGTTGATGGCACCATGATTCGCGGTACGCGGGAGCTGCTATTCGCCGTACTGCGTGACATCGTATTCACGCGCAATGAAATCGTGGACAGCGGACGCTTTGATCTTCAGTCGGGCACCGGAATTACCGATGCCGTATTCCACATTGCCCGAAATGCCGGGCTGCTAGTGCGGCAAGGCAACGCCCGGCTCGTCGTTTGCTGGGGTGGTCACGCGATCAGCCGGGAAGAGTACCAATACAGCAAACAGGTGGGCTACGAATTCGGCTTGCGTGGACTCAATGTCTGTACGGGTTGTGGTCCTGGTGCCATGAAAGGACCCATGAAAGGCGCCACGATCGGACACGCCAAGCAGCGCATTCGTAATGGCCGATACATCGGCATTACCGAACCGGGAATTATTGCCGCCGAATCGCCG
>Ga0209988_10000401_pt1 | contig 26845 bp, 32 predicted proteins | sample N075metaG_FD_183115 | JGI IMG/M metagenome (GOLD analysis project Ga0209988, IMG submission 183115) | Deep subsurface microbial communities from Kermadec Trench to uncover new lineages of life (NeLLi) - N075 metaG (SPAdes) (version 2) | ecosystem: Environmental > Aquatic > Marine > Ocean trench... | reverse complement strand
TAAGAGACATCAATGGTAATAATTGCATCATTTGTTGGAGTCGAAAATGAGGACAGTACTCGGTATTACCGGCATTTACACATTGCTCGCCCTTGGTGCTGTTCTGGCGAACCCCAACGAGCGTGTCCTTGATGATGTGGCCTGGCGTGCGGACATATCAACGGTCGCAGAGACCATCCGAGGCGTTAATCCCCCCAGGTCGTTAATTGGATCCGACCCCCTTTTTCCTGGCTGCAGGGAACCTTTTCCTGCGTTTTCGCGTGTAAGCAAGTAGGGCGCAATTATGCTGGCCCGGGAGACAGAGCAATGAGCACGGATGCGGAAAATGGCAGCGAAGAGGACGATCTGATACCCGTTCTTTATGCCGACGAGCACTACGAAAAAGAGATCGTATTCAGGATTGTCGGTCGCTCATCGTTCGAAATCGATGTATCGAGCGGTTTCGATCCGTACGACACGGCTTCGATGTACAAAAAGAAATAAATTGCACATCACCGACTGGACATAATCTCGCGGGACAGGCACAGGCCCTGTAGCTCTCTTTCGTTTGTTGGTGTGAGCTTGCTCACGGTACTCATTTGGCGGGTACGTTAGCGTTGGGTGACTGTCACCGCTGGAGCGGAACAATGTTAACCGTCATCCGATCAGGACTTATTCTGTTTTTTCTCGTCTTTGCCTTGGTAAAGGCAGACGCAGCTACGCTGGTTGTGGACGTCGTATTTTCGAGCAACGAGGCGACAACTATCCGCGCCTACTACAGTTCACAAAATATGCGGTCAACAAAGCATGGCAAAGGCCGAAAATCACTACCTCCCGGTATCGCGAAGAATCTGGCTCGGGGCAAGGCCCTGCCGCCGGGCATCGCCAAACAGGTATTGCCCGCGGGTCTGTTGACTCTCTTGCCACCGGCCCCGAAAGGCTACGAACGCATCCTGGTCTCCGGGAAGGTATTGCTGGTCGAGATCGCAACGCAGGTCATACACGATATTCTCGAGGATGTTGTTTTTGGCTAGCCTCTAATCCAGCTCGACACCCGTCGCGATAAAGTCTCGATACTGCTTGCAGGCAGCCGTCTTGTTGAGCAGCGTCGCGTCGCTGGGATGATTGCTGTGAAATTCTGTCCACTCAAGGCACTTACTCATCAGTGCCTGGCCCCGCGGCGAATCGAGGCGTTCTTGCTCTGCGTTGAGTGGTCTACCTGCTAAGCGTTCCGAAATATTGCCCTGCATGAGCCGTGTGTTGCGCTCTGATTGCTCGGCCAATTCGTTGGCCTCCGTGTCATTGACGGGCTGTTGCCGCGAGGCCGATCGCCCGAAAAAGGCGAGCGCCATGAGCAACGCGATTGCGAATGCGGCAGCGACAAAATATCTGCGACTTGTCGGGCTTTTGTTGTTCATGAGCACCGACATTCTAACCGTTATCGCGGCCGGCGGCCCTGTCCGAGCAAAAAATGACTGAAAATTCCTCTTTGGTGATTGAAAAGGACCCGCATCTTTGGCGATAATCGCGCCCGGTCCGTGTCGGCTTCCCCGCGACGGGTAATCGTGAACTCCGCCAGGCCCGGAAGGGAGCAACGGTAGCGGTGATTCCGGGTGCCGGGGATCAGCTGGCGCGGACCACTTTCTGGGTCGCGCTTTCAGGCTTGCCACTGCAGGCCGGTGGGTTACACTGACCGACCTAGTATCAAGACGCCACAAGCCCCACACCGTATGAGCTATCTCGTTCTGGCCCGCAAATGGCGGCCAAAAACATTCGCGGACATGGTTGGTCAGAAACACGTTCTGCAGGCACTGGTTAATGCCCTGGAGTCGGGCCGCCTGCACCATGCCTATTTATTCGCGGGCACTCGCGGTGTCGGCAAGACAACGATCGCGCGCATATTGGCGAAAGCCTTGAATTGCGAGTCGGGTGTTACGGCGGAACCCTGCGGCAAATGCAGCGCCTGTACTGAAATCGACGAGGGTCGTTTTATCGATCTGATCGAAGTGGACGCAGCGTCGAAAACCAAGGTCGCCGACACACGCGAGTTACTCGACAATGTTCAGTACTCGCCGTCCACGGGGCGCTTCAAGGTGTATCTCATTGACGAGGTGCACATGCTATCGCCGCATTCGTTTAACGCGCTTCTGAAAACGCTCGAGGAGCCGCCACCGCACGTCAAGTTCCTGCTTGCCACCACGGATCCGCAAAAACTCCCGGCGACGGTTCTGTCGCGCTGCCTGCAATTCAATTTGAGTCGCCTGACGCCACGTCTGATCACGGATCGCCTCGACTATATTTGCAAGGAAGAGGACATTGACGCCACCACCGCTTCGTTGAACATGCTGTCGCGTGCCGCGGACGGTAGCCTGCGCGATGCGCTCAGCTTACTGGATCAGGCGATTGCGTATTGCGGCGGCAAGCTGAAGGAGGAGCCCGTGGCCGCAATGCTCGGGACGATCGATCGCGACCACGTTATGAAGCTGCTGCGGTTCCTGGCCGAAAATGACGGACAGGGATTGATGCGAATGGTCGCCGAGATTGATAAACAGTTTCCGGATTACAAACGACTGCTGGATGACCTGGCCCGCTTGTTACAGCGCGCGACGATTTACCAGGTGCTGGGTAGTTCCGATCACGATGACGAGTTCGATGTAGAGGAGCTAAAGCAAATAGCCGATCAAATATCGCCGGCCGATTTGCAGTTGTTTTATCAAACAGCGTTGATTGGGCGTCGAGATCTTGATCTCTCGCCGGACCCGCGCAGTGGGGCGGAAATGACGCTGCTGCGGATGCTGGCGTTTCGGCCCGCGGCTGCGGCGCAGAATGTAGCCAAGGGCGGCGGCGAATCGAAATCACGCAAGAGTACGTCGGCGCCGAAAGCTGCTGCAGCGACCAGCTCGGCCTCGGTGCAAACGACAAAGGCTGCGAGCGCAAGCTGGCAGGACGATGCGGACTGGACGCAGTTGCTTTCGAAAATGGACCTCAAAGGCGCGACGCGACTGCTCGCGACCAACTGTGCATTGCTGCGCCGTGAAGGCGATACCTTGTATCTCAGTCTCGATGCCAAGTCCGAGGCCATGTTGACGCGTGCGCGGCAGAATGCGCTGGCTGAATCATTGTCACAACAGTTTGGCGAGACGCTGCGTGTGTCCATTGAGGTGGGCGAGGCCGCGCCCGAAACACCCGTGCAGGAAGAATCCCGCATGGAGGGGGAGCGCTACGCGGCTGCAAGGGCGTCACTCGAGGCAGATCCGAACATTAAGACCTTGCAGACGATGTTTGGCGCCGAGTTGAAAGTGGATTCGATCGAACCCATAACTCCGTCTCAGTCCGAATGACGAGGATCAGGCAATGAAAGGTGGAATTGGCGCCCTGATGCAGCAGGCCCAGAAAATGCAGGCCGACATGAAGAAGGCGCAGGAAGAAATGAGTTCGATGCTCGTGACGGGCGAGTCCGGTGGCGGCATGGTACGCGTCACGATGAGTTGCAAGCATCAGGTTCAAAAACTCGATATTGACGGCACACTCATCGGCGACGACAAGGAAATGCTCGAAGATCTCGTCGTCGCAGCGTTTAATGACGCACACCGCAAAATCGAATCGACAATTGCAGAGAAGTTCTCGGGATTAGCGCCGGGCATGAGCCTGCCGCCGGGTATGAAGCTGCCTTTTTGAGCGTATTGTGTCCTATTCACCCTTACTGATTCGCCTGATCGATTCCCTTCGCTGCATGCCCGGCGTGGGCCGCAAGTCTGCACAGAGAATTGCTTTTCATCTGCTGGAGCGAGACCGGGAAGGCGCGTCGATGTTGTCGTCGGCGCTTGCGGACGCCGTCGAAGGAATGGGCAAATGCAGTCGCTGTCGCATGCTGACCGAACACGATCTGTGTGCGATTTGTTCGGCGAATGGTCGTGATGCGACTCAGCTGTGCGTTGTCGAATCCCCGGCCGACGTAATGGCCGTTGAAGATGCGACGAGTTTTCGCGGCCTCTATTTCGTGCTCCTGGGGCATCTGTCGCCCCTGGATGGCATAGGCCCCGAGGAGTTGGGCCTGTCGCGTCTCGAGGAGCGACTCCGCGATGACGGTGTTAAAGAATTGATAATCGCGACGAACCCAACCGTTGAAGGCGATGCCACGGCGCACTTCCTGTCGGAGCTGGCAATGCGTCACCAGGTCCCGGCAAGCCGCATTGCTCACGGAGTACCACTGGGCGGAGAGATTGAGTACGTTGACAGCGGGACGCTTTCCCATGCTTTTTACGGCCGACGAATAATCGAATAGGAGCAGTGAAATGACAGGAACCGACTGTTTGTTTTGCAAGATCGTCGCCGGAGACATAGCGGCTGATATCGTTTACGAGTCCGAGACTGCGATCGCGTTTCGCGACATTAATTCACAAGCGCCGACGCACGTTCTGATCGTGCCTCGCCAGCATATTGCCACGATTAACGACATTGAGGATGAGCATCAGGCGCTCATCGGAAGTCTTTTCGCAGCCGCGAAATCCATCGCAGCGAAGGAGGGCTTTGCGGACGACGGTTACCGTGTCGTAATGAACTGCAACGAGGCCGCCGGACAGACGGTATTCCACATTCACTTGCACCTTTTGGGCGGTCGAACGCTCACTTGGCCACCGGGGTAGTACGAGTAATGACGCAACATTGGGCACTCATCACAGGCGCCTCGGCAGGACTGGGGCAGGAGTTTGCGCGGCAACTGTCAGCCACGGGTATGAATCTGATTTTGGTCGCCAGACGAGCTGAACCCATGGAAGCTCTGGCGAGTGAAATCAAAGCAGCGCATGGGGTTGATGTGCGTATTCTTACGGCAGACTTGTCACGCGCGTCGGCACCGTCGGAAATTTTTATTTACGTGCAGCAGCAAGGCATTGAGGTCGATTACCTGATCAACAACGCGGGTGCGAGTGGCCCGAACCTGTTGGATGTGCAGGATTGGGGCGAATATCAGGCATACCTGGATCTGATGATGACGTCGGTCGCCGGACTGTGCCACTACTTCATCCCGCCCATGCGTGAGCGCGGATTTGGGCGCGTATTGAACGTGGCATCTGTGGCCGGTCAGATTTCCGCGGCGGATGATTACAGTTATGGGCCGACCAAGTCCTATCTCATCGCATTGTCGAAAACACTGTCTGCAAGCTTTCGTGGTGAGGACGTGAACGTTCTCGCGCTTTGTCCGGGTTTTACGCACACGGACTTTCACGCGTCGAAGCGATTGACGGAAGTAAAAGAGGCAACGTCGAAGATGCTTTGGTACGACGCGGATGTCGTGGTGCGAGAAGGCCTCTGGGCATTGGAGAAGGGCAAGTCCGAATATTCCTCAGGCAGGCTCTACCGATTCATTGTGCCCGTACTGCGGTCCTGGCTTGGCCCGTGGCTGCTAAGGGCGTTCGGCGTGGATCGTCGTCGCTAGAAAACACTAGTAGTCCATCAAACCTACCTTGTTGGACAACTAGTAACGTTCGCGATTGATGTCCTCTGTTAGCGCCAGTGTACGGCGGTAACTTTCGTATCGACGGCTATCGATCTCACCGTTGTCAACGGCTTGCTTGACGGCGCAGTCCGGTTCGCGAAGATGTCGACAATTCGCGAAGCGGCAATCTCCACCGAATTCGCGAACATCCCGATACCCGGCGATCACCTGATCGGCTGTCTGCAACGCGGGTGCATAGTCACGCACGCCCGGCGAGTCGATTACCGCGCCGCCGTTCGGCAGAAACATCATCGTGGAATTCACCGTCGTGTGCCGGCCTTCGCCACTTTTCGTGGATACAGCCGCAGTCTTCAGGTTGAAATCTGCTGAGAGACGATTGATCAGGCTGGACTTGCCGACACCCGACTGGCCAACAATGATCGCAGTGTGTTTTTCCAGCAGTTCGGCCAGGGGGTCGAGATTGTCATCCATTGTTGCGCTGCATGCGATGCTTGGGTAGCTGAGTTGTCGGTAGGTTTCGAGAACGTCGTTCATCTGCTCGGCGGAACCAAGATCGGTCTTGTTGTAAACAACGGCTGCAGCGGCTTGCATGTTTTCGGCGGCGCAGAGATAGCGATCAACAATGAACCAGTCCGGGTTGGGCGATGCGGCAGCGACCACAACGACCAGGTCCAGGTTCGCTGCGAGAACTTCGGTTTTGCCGCGCATGTTCGGTCGCGTGAGTTCATTGACGCGATCCTTGATCGATGTGATCAGCCAGTCTTTTTCGCCAGGGATTGCTTCGGCATTGACCCGGTCGCCGCAAACGGGTCGCAACTTCTTACCTTTGATCTTCGCAAATGCTTGTTCGCCATCGGCAAATTGCAGCCGCATGCGGCGGCTGTACGTAGCGATGACTGTGGCTTCTCTGGAGGGCATGCACGCGCCAAGAAAAAGGGACAGGGCATTATGCCGCAACGGCGGCGGCCTTGCGTTCGTTGTCAACGTATACTGTCGTCATGGACAAAAGCAGCAACCTGATCTGGATTGATCTGGAAATGACGGGACTCGATACGAGCAAGGATACGATTATCGAGATCGCGACCATCGTGACAGACAAACATCTGAACGAACTTGCAGAAGGGCCGGTGTTTGCGATCGGGCAGGTTGAAGCCACAATGGACGCCATGGATGAATGGAATTCACGCCAGCACGGGGAGACCGGACTGACAGCCCGTGTTATCGAGAGCAAAACGGAGCTGCAGGATGCTGCAGCGAGCACGATTGCATTTTTATCCAAATGGGTAGACGAAGGCGCTTCGCCAATGTGTGGCAACAGCATTTGCCAGGACCGGCGTTTCATGGCCCGCGAGATGCCGTCTCTGGAGCGTTTTTTCCACTACCGCAATCTGGACGTGAGCACGCTCAAGATTCTGGCGCAGCTCTGGCTGCCGGAGATTGCGGCTGGATTTGACAAGGAGTCGACGCACCGGGCGCTCGCAGACATACGAGACTCGATCGCGGAATTGCGTTGGTATCGAGAACACTTGCTGGTACCGGCGGTCATTGCGGACGAATAGTGATCGACGCGCCGATCGCCCCCGCCGGGCTCCGCAATAGCGAACCCATTCTAGCTGTGCTGCGCCACGAATTAGCCGACTGCACGAACTTGTTAGAGATTGGATCCGGCACCGGGCAGCATGCCGTCGAGTTCGCCGAAAATCTTCCCGATCTAAGCTGGCAAACGAGCGATCTGGACGAAAATCACGAGGGCATTCTGGCGCACATCGAAAACGCGGGCCTCACGAACGTCATGGCGCCCATTTTACTGGACGTCCGATCCGCGAATGTATCAGATGCGGCCTACGATGCCGTTTTTACGTGCAACACCGCGCATATCATGAGCTTCGCGGCCGTCAAGAAAATGCTTCGACTCGTCGCGACAAGCCTGCAACGCGACGGCGTGTTTGCCTGTTACGGCCCCTTCAAACAAGGCGGTAATTTCAGTACCGCAAGCAATGCGAATTTCGATCAGTGGCTGCGACAACGGGATCCGGAGTCCGGTATTCGCAATCTGGAGGACCTTGATATACTTGCGACGGATGGCGGTATGCAAAGACGCCGGGTTTACGCGATGCCGGCGAATAATTTGCTCGTTATCTGGCAAAAACTGCATTAACTCTGTCGCCATTAAACGACTGATTTTGCAGTAGTTTAGCTGGTACGCGCCGAATACTTGCCTTATAGTTGCCGCAATTCCAACGCGAGAACGCCACGAATATGAAAATTCAACTCTTCGCCATTGCTGTCTGTATTTTGGGTCTCTGCGCACCACAGGATGCGCGGTCCCAGTCTGTGTGGGTCAGCGACCAGTTCGAGATCACATTGCGCTCCGGTCCGAGTACCAGCAATGCTATTCAGCTCATGGTTGGCAGCGGTACTGAGCTTGAAGTACTGCAGCGCGATGCAGATGCGGGCTATACACGCGTACGTACAGCGGGTGGAACAGAAGGCTGGGTGCTGTCCCGTTACCTCATGTCCGAGCCGAGCGCACGTGAGCAATTGCAAACCCTGAGTAGTCAGCTCTCCAGCGCCAATACTTCAGGTTCTTCGCTGACAAACCAGCTGTCTGCCATCCGTGGTGAATACAGAACGGCGGAGAATCGAATCGAAACGCTTGAACGCGAGAAGTCTGCATTGAACAAGGAGCTTGCTGAGATCAAGCGAACGGCCGCGAATGTTTTGTCTATTAATGACGAAAACACTGGTCTGCACCAACAAGTGATGGACGCCGGTATTCGAGTGGACGTTCTCGAGCAGGAAAACCGTGAATTATCCAGTCAAACAAAGCGCTATTGGTTCATGACAGGCGGACTGGTCCTGGTCGTCGGCATCATTCTTGGCCTGTGGTTGCCGCGTATCCGGTGGCAGCGGCGGTCAGGTTACGACCGCTTCTAGTACTCCAACAATACAAGCTTGTTGGACCACTAGACCGACTCGCCCGCAAGAAACAGCCAGGTTTCAATTACGCTGTCCGGGTTGAGCGACATGCTTTCGATGCCCTGCTCCACGAGCCACAGCGCAAGATCCGGATGGTCGGATGGTCCCTGGCCGCAGATCCCGATGTACTTGCCGCTTTTCTTGCAGGCTGTAATCGTCATTTTGAGCATGGCCTTGACGGCGTCATCGCGTTCATCGAATGTGTCCGCGATCAAAGCCGAGTCCCGATCGAGACCGAGCGTTAGCTGTGTCATATCGTTCGAGCCAATGGACATACCATCGAAGTACTCCAGGTACTGATCGGCGAGCAGGGCATTGGTCGGTAGTTCCGACATCATGATGATCTTGAGATCATCCTTGCCGCGTTGCAGGCCGTTATCGGCCATCAGGTCGATAACCTGTTTTGCCTGCCTGACCGTGCGCACGAACGGGATCATGATCTGGACGTTTCGCAGCCCCATCTCATTTCTGACTTTTCGCAGGGCGGCGCACTCCAGTTCGAAGCAGGGACGAAAGCTGTCGGAGACGTAGCGTGCCGCGCCGCGAAATCCCAACATCGGATTTTCCTCGTGGGGTTCGTATTGCTTGCCGCCGATCAGGTTGGCGTATTCGTTAGACTTGAAATCAGACAGTCTTACGATGACGGGCTCTGGCGCGAACGCCGCTGCGATCATGCTGATGCCTTCTGCAAGCTTGTCCACAAAGAAGCTGACCGGATCCGGATATCCGGCCATTTGCTCATCGACGGCTGCCTTGGTTTCGGCGTCGAGCTGGTCGTACTCGAGCAGCGCCTTCGGATGCACACCGATCATTCGATTGATGATGAATTCGAGTCTGGCAAGTCCAACACCATGATTCGGTATGCGTGAAAAATCGAAAGCACGGTCCGGATTGCCGACGTTGAGCATGATCTTGACAGGGATATCCGGCAATGCGTCGAGCTCGATCTGGGTTTTTTCAAACTCCAGCGCACCTTCGTAAACAAAGCCTTCGTCGCCCTCGGCGCAGCTGACGGTCACCACGGTGCCGTCCTTGATCGTCTTTGTCGCGTCACCGCAGCCAACGACGGCGGGAATACCGAGTTCGCGTGCGATAATGGCTGCGTGGCATGTCCGACCTCCGCGATTGGTTACGATTGCGGATGCACGTTTCATGACGGGTTCCCAATCGGGGTCCGTCATGTCGGACACGAGTACGTCGCCTTTTTGCACGCGGTTCATGTCTGCGACACTGCTAACGACCTTGGCTGTGCCCACACCAATCTTCTGGCCGATGCTTCTTCCCGTACAAATGATCGCGGAATGATTCTTCAGCGTGAAGCGCTGAATGATACGACCGCTTCTGCTTTGAACGGTTTCGGGGCGCGCCTGCAGTATGTACAGTTTGCCGTCGTCACCATCCAGTCCCCATTCGATATCCATCGGCCGTTGGTAGTGTTTCTCGATCGTGGCGGCCATCTTCGATAATTCGATAATGTCGTCATCCGCCAGGGAGAAACGCATGCTGTCAGCGTCTGCGACGTCCACGGTTTCCACTGTGCTGTCTGACTTCGGATCGGTGCTGTACACCATCTTGATGGCTTTGCCGCCGAGATTCTTTCGCAGTATCGGAAAATCGCCGGCCTCAAGCGCGGGCTTGTAGACGTAAAACTCATCAGGATTCACAGCACCCTGAACAACGGTTTCACCGAGACCCCAGGAAGCCGTGATGAATATGGCATCGCGAAAGCCAGACTCTGTATCGAGCGTGAACATGACGCCCGAAGATCCGATATCGCTACGCACCATCATTTGCACACCGACAGACAACGCGACGAGGCTGTGCTCGAAATCCTGATGAACGCGGTAGGCAATCGCACGATCCGTAAAAAGAGACGCGTAGACCTTGTGTAATGCCTCGACAACGTTGTCGAGCCCGCGGACGTTGAGGAAGGTTTCCTGCTGGCCGGCGAAGGAGGCATCGGGCAGATCTTCGGCCGTAGCGGATGAGCGGACCGCAACAGCAATGTCGCGCCCGGCTGACATTTCATCCCACGCGACACGCACGTCGTTCATGAGGCGATCGGGCAGGGACGCAGTCAGAATCCACTCGCGAATCGATTTGCCGGCCTTGCTCAGGGCTTCAATGTCATCGACATCGAGCCCGTCGAGCGTTGCATTAATTCGTTTGTCGAGCCCGTCTACGCTGAGGAAGTCGCGGTAGGCGGCGGCCGTTGTCGCAAAACCGCCCGGAACCGTGATCCCAAGGCCGCTAAGATTGCTGATCATTTCGCCGAGCGAGGCATTCTTGCCACCAACGATTTCGACGTCATGCATACCAAGCTCGTCGAGCTTGATGACGTATCGTTCCAATGTTAGCTCCCTTGTGGTTACCGGGTTGACCGTGGACAATTGCCCGATGGACCAACGAATCGTTTATTTCTTATCGGACCAGACGGGCGTGACGGCCGAAACGCTTGGCCACAGCCTTCTCACGCAGTTCAACAGCCAGAATTTTCGACAAGTGACTTTGCCATTTATAGATACTCGAGACAAGGCACGGGAAGCTGTGAAGCGAATAAACGCGTCCGGCATCTCCAAATCATTGCGGCCCATAATTTTCTCAACGCTGGTACAGGACGATTTTCGCGAGATAGTGCGCGAAGCCAATGGTTTGCATCTCGATATATTCGATGTGTTCCTGGACCCGCTTGCTGAGGAGTTGCAGGAAGAACCCACGCACGAGCCCGGTCGTGCACATGGCATGAGCGACATTGATGCCTACATGAAACGGATCGAAGCGACCAATTTCGCGTTGGCAAATGACGACGGTGGCATCAGTCCCAATTACGATATGGCGGATATCATTCTTGTTGGCGTGTCACGATCCGGAAAGACGCCGACCTGTTTGTATCTTGCGTTGCAATACGGAGTCTATGCGGCCAATTATCCGTTGACCGATGAGGAGTTCGAAAACGGTGAATTACCGGAAGTGCTTGTGGATCAAAAGCACAAACTCTTTGGACTGTCGATCGCTCCGGATCGGCTGCGGCAGATTCGTAAGGAACGTCGCCCGCTTGGCCGGTATTCGTCAGCACAGCAGGTGAGTTATGAAATTCGAGAGACCGACAAACTGTTTCGGCGTTATGGCATACCTCACGTGGACACGACGGAATTTTCGATCGAGGAAATCGCTAGCCGGATTCTCGATAGTACCGGTGTAGAGCGCCGAGTGCGACCCTGATTTTTTTGATTGGAATCGTCGTTCTGGAACGAGAATTGCACAGCTTCCAGTACGCATTTGCTGTGCTATATTCGAGCCATGTTACTTGATTCAAGACTGGTTCCAGAAACGATCATCAAACCGCGAAGCTTCGCCGGTTTGATGTCTATGTATGAAAGTAACTATCTGCGATTGTTAAACCTGATACCGGAACTGGAGCGCATTGACGGTTGCTACCGATCTCGTGTTGCGGGTGAATGTGATTTGCATCTGGAGATTTTGCATCGTGAGCGCTACACGCTGACGATGTCGATGACCTATTACTTCAGCAACGAGACAGAAATCGTTGCTGACCCGGACATGTTGGTGCGGGTCTACTTTGATGGCCAGCTTGCTGAGGCCATGAGCCTTGGAAAAGACCATCGCCATGTCCAGTTTCGGCGTCTGTTTCGCGCCCACGGTAATGAGCTTGGGCGACGCTGGACGCGCAATCTTATTCTCAACAAGTGGCTGGAGTATTTGCTCGATCAGGGACATCTGATTCTTGAGCAACTAGCCTGATCAAGAAGCACGCCGATATGGCCTGTCGGCCAATGTTTGAAACTGTCGACTCAGTCTGAGCCTGGCAGATCCTCAATTGTCATCATTCGACCATGGACAAAAGAAATTCGCTCACGATGTGCGCGAGATTATGTTAAGAGGCTAGGATTTGACGAGTCTGACGGCCATTTTCGGCAACACCGAGGAAGATTCGGGTGACAGCGAGAAGCTGCTCGAGTTGTACTGGAGTCGTGCCGAGCTCAAAAAGGAATTCGCTGCCCTGCGCGACGAAAAGTTCCGACTGCAAGAGCAAATCACCGCGAAAGAAGGCTCGGCAGTTCGCTTGCAGCAAAAGCTGGAGCACCTTGAGAGCCTGTTGCTCGATCCGGACTGGGTGTACAACGTCGTCGTCTATTACCAGCTGCGCGCGTTCAACCAACGCTGCACCAACAAATTAGCTCGATTCGCGGAGCAACTGAAGCAGCAACGTGAGCAACGGCAACACAGTAGAGTTGTTGGCAAGTGGACTGACCAGCGTGACGAAGAAGCTCAGGGACTCCAGTCGCAAATTGGCGAACAGCGCATGCATTTGCAATTGCTGGAAGATCAGCTGCTGGCAGAGAGGCATCGTTTTTCGATGATGGGTGGCTTTGCACGATTTCTTCGCAGACGCACGATCACCAGGAACCTCGACGAGATCGTGCGGCGTGTTGCGGAGTCGCAACAACGAGAATCAGAGCTCCTGGCAAGCCTGGAGGAGATCAAGGCTCGCGATTTACCGGATACCGAGGGCCTCGACATTGCGAGCAAACGCAGTATCAATTTCATGATTCTTTCGTTCGCACAGCAAATGTATTTGCATTTTTCGGACAACAATCTCGCTGGCCTGGCCAAAGAGGCCAGCGAAAAAAGCGTGGGGGTATCCAACTACGGTAGCAAGGCAGTGTGTGATTCGATACTGGAAACCGTGCAAATGCGTGCTGATTCGATGGAGAAGGTATCGGGATTCGCCGATATTTTGCAGCGTTGCGCGAAGATGATTTCGGAAAAGGCCGTTTTCGAACTTGATGACGACGCAGTGCCCATCGCAGGAACCGTCTCGACAGTTTTTGATATTGATTCGAACGGTCTGGTCAGGGAGCGCGAGGCAAACCTGATCGGGGATAATTACTGGAAACTTACGACGGTGTTCAGTCGCTGAGTCGCGCTAGATATCCGTTCGATACATCTGCTGGCGAAAGCGGGACAATTGGTCTTCTGAAATACCGGATAATTTGGTATTTACGCGTGTCAGGTCACTTTCCGATTTACGAGTGTCAGCCTCGTCCAGCTTGCGACTTTGCTCACGCAGGTCAGGCGCGAGTAACTCAGCCAGCGGAGTAGCATTCAATGTGCCACCGGCTGTGGCGTCATCCACAGCCTGATCGTCCGCTACACGCTCATCAAAGATCTCACGCAGAATGGAAGCGACGCGCGGGGTCAGTTGGATAATTTTTGCGGGGCTGTGCGCGGCGGACTCGTCAATGTCGATTGAGAGGTCTTCAACGCCCGTGGAGGCCAGGCCAGGTGCGCAGCACAACGTCAGCAGCATCGCTGCAGCGCCGCTGAACGCGGCTCTCTGATGTAGTGATGGCCCTAAACGCACAGCGTCTCCTGTGGAGATCCAGCCAAGTATTGTAGCCGAGTATAACAGCTGCTTATTGACTGGCAAGGGAAGGCAGTTCAGTGCCTGATCTGCGCGGTCTGCGCCGGGGCGACGGGCATTTCCCGGAGTTCTGCAAGGTCTGTAACAATGCCGGCCGCCTGCTCCAGGAGGACGTCCGGAATGTCGTCATCGTCGATATCGTCAAGACTCTCAACGGGTTCCAGGTTCAGTGCCTGTCTGCGCACGTTCTCGCGATTGAGGCGACCTGCGAGTTCGTCCTCGCGCTCCCTGCGGCGTGTGTCGATGTTGAGAGAGACCGCATCCCGTGATCGAGCCTCCTCGACCTCACGAATACGTTCTTTAAGCCAGAGAAAATTGGGATCATGGCTGGAACGTTCGTCATGACTCGCCGTGAGTGACTGAATTGTCGTATCGAGTGGCTCGCCTTTGGAAAAGCGCGTTGTCGTGACGGTGTCCCAGGGCAGGGCGCTGTCACGGACGCTTTCGCCGACCAGATCAGCGTCAATTGCGGAGGGCAACTCAATGTCCGGTGTCACGCCTCGATGCTGCGTGCTTTCGCCCGTTACACGGTAGTACTTGCCGATCGTCAGTGTGAGCTGGCCGAAACCTGTGTCACCTTCGGGTTGCATGAACTGATCCAGCGAGTACAGATTCTGCACAGTACCCTTGCCGAAGGTTTGTTGGCCAATAATGAGGCCGCGTGCGTAGTCCTGAATGGCCGCCGCGAAAATTTCCGAAGCCGACGCGCTGAATCGATCCACCAGCACGGCCAACGGGCCGTCATAGGCGACTCGCGGCACCGGGTCAGGGTCATCCAGGCGGCTCACCCGGCCACTGGAATTTCGCAGCTGCACGACAGGGCCGTTGTCGATGAACAGGCCCGACAAGGCCGTTGCCTCCGTTAAATGGCCGCCGCCATTGCTGCGCAAGTCCATGATCAGGCCATCGATGCCCTGTTCTTCAAGTTCGCCAATAAGACGCTTCACGTCTTTCGTTGTACTCGTGTAGTTCTTGTCGCCATTCGAAAGCGCTTGATAGTCGCGATAGAAAGAGGGTACCTCGATGACGCCAATACGCCATTCACGACCGTCTCTTGGAATGGAAATGATGTCGCTCTTGGCGGCCTGTTCTTCGAGTTTCACCTTGCCGCGTGTTAACGCGATTATTATCTCGCCACTGCCGGGAATCGCGTCGCCCTGAATAATTTGCAGGCGAACGACTGTATCGCCGGGCCCACGGATCAGGTCCACAACGTCATCCAGACGCCAGCCAATGACATCAACCATGTTGCCGTCGTCACCTTCGGCAACACCGATAATCAGGTCATTGGCCTTCAGTTTGCCATCGATGGCCGCCGGTCCACCAGGAATGATGCCGATTACCTTGACGTAATCATCGTCTGGCTGCAACGACGCGCCGATGCCAAAGTACGACAGGCTCATCGCGATCCGGTACTCCTCGGAGTTGCGCGGCGACAGGTAGCTGGAGTGGGGGTCCAGTGTGTGTGCAAACGCGTTCATGAAGCCCTCAAAAACGTCGTCGCTGTTAATCTGGTCCATGCGGCGTGCGAGCCGTTTGTAGCGCTTGCTTAGCAGCTCTTTGGTTTCGTCCCAGGTCTTGTCATTGAGTACATGACGCAACGCGTCATTTTTGACGCGGCGACGCCAGATCTCATCAAGTTCCTTCGACGACGCGGCCCATGGCATGTCGGAGCGGTCGAATTGAAATTCTTCATTGATCGAGAAATCAGGTTCGCTTTCCAGCAATACCAAGGCATATGCGAGACGCTCATGGACGCGGGTCTGATAAATCCGGAACATCTCGAAGACAGGATCCAGCGGCTGACTCTTGACGATATCGTCAAGCTGATAGCGGTATTGCTCAAAATAGTCGACGTCCTCCATAAGCAGGTACATCTTGTTGCCGTCGAGTGAGTCGACGTAACGGTCCATGACCTGCGACGACAACTCATCGTCGATCGCAATCTGATTGTAGTGGGATTTCCGGATGAATTGAGCGACCAGCGCGCCGATATCCTCGTGGCGGGGTTCAGGCTGCAGGGTCTCATCGGATGTGATGCCCTCGCTGAACGCAGCATTGGACAGCGCCAGAGCTCCCAGGAGTATTCCAGCCAACCAGCGGTAACGACGACTCTCGATTTTTATCAAGTTTTTCTCCAGTTTCGGTCAGCACTGTTTTTCCCCAGTGCAGTGGGCTAGGCTAGATGCCAAACGCGCTCCAATCAAGGGCGTATTTGGCATAAAATCCCGTTACTTGCGGTCAATAATAGACCAATTAGGAAAATTCTGAATGCGACCACTGGCTGTGATCAACGGTATCCTGTTGGGATCCTGCGCTTCAATAGCAATATCACTCGCGATGGTGGTCATCGTTTTCCTGGTTCTCGGTGACGAATATCCGCGTCTTCAACATGAATTCCGGCCTCTGCTCAAAAGTATGTTCATCTTTCTGGGTATGACCGTATTAACGGCCGGTAGTTTCTACTCTCTGGTCCGGATGCGTCGCTGGCGGATATGGTCGCAAGCATTCATGTGGATCGGGCTCAGCGCGACGACCTGGTACTACCTGCCCTGAGGCTCAAGCGACGGCCTATTGAAATAAGCGTAATCGCTTCCTGTCTTCCTGGTCCGAGCGATTGCGGCGGCGGCGAATGCGCGAATGCAGTTCATTGCGCCGGCTTGCAAGCCATTGCTCACGGGTAACGCCTGCTCGACGACCGCTTTCTTCTCGCGCCCGCGTACGAAAGGCACTGAAATCCTCATACGCCTCGATCTCGTGCTTGAGCTCTCTAACCACGAGTTCGATCATGATGGCGTCGTCGAGAAATCCCAGGCCGGGAATACTGTCGGGTATCAGATCTTCGGGTTCGGCGAAGTAGGCCAGCGCATTCAGGACGCGCTTTGCCTCGTTGTGAGGCAGTCGCCAATCAATGTCCGTTAGCATGTCGATCATCAGCCGCAGCTTGTCCAGCCGCTCGCGCACGAATACGGGCACACCGGTATCACCGATAACACGCAACAGATCTTCGGCCGACGCGACTATGTCCTCTGGCGCGATCCCAACGGCGGCCTTGCGAGCCTCGCGCATGATCAGGCGGAAGTGTTGCAGGTCTTTTTCTTCGAGTTCAAACGAGACACGCAGGTTCATTATTTTCTGAAACGCTTATCCCAGTTCCTGGAGCGGTCAAAGTTTCCGGTATTGTAGGGGTCAATGCCAGTTTCTTCGCCCGAGTCGATCATTGAATCGTCGATAATTTTGAGATTGTCGTGCGTGCCCGTGTCTTCGCGCTGGTATTTGTTGCGGATTAGCACATTGTGGCCAGACTCGCTGTTCTTGAGACTGTCCGCTGTTTCCGGATCGAGCCCAACGTATTCCGATTTTTTCCGGCGATTGCCGGCCTTGCGTCGATTTTCGCTCTTATGGCGATCGTACAAGGCTTTTTGTGGGCGAGCGCGAACTCCGGCGTTTTTTGGCGATTTCGCGCCGCGAATCCAATTTATGATTTTCTCAAACATTCCTTTACTGCTAAACGCACAAATACCGTTCCGAGTTGACCACTATAGGCAATGAATGTGGCGAATGCTGTTGTGAAAGTGTGACGTACGTCACGAAGTGCGACGCCAGCCCCAGGCGACCAATCGAAGGACAAGGATCGTGAGGTAAGGCGAAATAACCAGGAACCAGCTGACGCGATCACCGCTGCGGACTTTAGCGCTCAAATCGCTGAAAAACTCTCTGTATCCGTTGCCTGCGTATTCGCCAAAAACTTTGCCGCCGACCAGGTAAATTGCGACAGGTACAAGAACCAGCCCAACAAAAAGCAAGCCGAAGAACAGGCCGAGCTCGATCGTGATTCGTTGTCTGATGGTTTTGGGGGTGCTGCCCAAGGCAATGATTTCCGGCGATTTACAGCCGTGTATCCTTGCGCAGGGCGGGGGTCAGGTCAACCCCATTGAGAAGAAGTTATGCTACACGCTGGGTGTTCTGCGCGTGCCGACGTCGGCGTCTGTAAACGGCAATTCCCAGGTGAATACAGGCTGCCGAGAAGAGCAGGTAGTGCGGAAGCACCCAAAACCATTCGCTGATATACAAAGTCGCAAAAAATGCTGCAAATCCCGAGGTCAGGTAGAAGTAGGGGAGCGCGTCGTACATTATTTTCGGTAGCCAGATTTTTCGTGATACGGCCATTCCGGTCGTGCGAACAACTTGCTGGGTCTCAGTGAGTTGGATGGGCTTCCCTGCCGTCGTACTTAGCATTGTTGTTTCCTGACAGTTGATGGGTGTCAGGACAAATTACAGCAACGGGTCAGGTTTGTCCGTGACTGCGCTCACAGATCGGCGCAATCACAGCATCCCGGAGAGCGAAGGAATCAGGTATCGCGTTTTTTGAATTCTTCGTAGCGAAATTCTGCAATGCCGATTGTCACGATATCGCCGTTCTTGAGGAAATGCTCGGTCACTCGCTTCGAGTTGACATAAACTCCGTTCTTGCTGCCCCAGTCGATAATTCTGGCAACGTCTCCCTCGGTCGTTATGACGGCATGGCGGCGACTCACGTATTGGGCATTGAGCTGGATGTCGTTTTGCTTGGTGCGGCCAATAGTCAGCTTGTCCTTAAATATCGGAAATCGTAGTTCCTGATCGTCGATTCGCCCGATTAACAATCGGGTCACTCGCTCTCGATCGGGCGGCCTGTCGTCAATCCGGTCGGACATACGATCGTCAATTTCCTGGATGACGTTTTCCATCTCACCGATCGAGTCCAGGTCATAGCTGCGTTTTGCGAGTTCGCTGAGCAAGCAGTTGATGGCGATGCTTTTGGTGTCCAGTTTTTCCTCGAGCCTCTCGTTTTTCTTTTCAAGTTTCGAAATTTTCTTCCTAAGATCCTTGATCGTCTCGCTGCCTTTTTCTTCGACCTGCAGCAACATGCGTTCGAGTTCGTCACGAAGCCCTCGAGTCTCAATCAAATCAGAGGCTAGTTGCTCGCTGATATGTCCGTTTTGCGTGAGTGTGTCTTCGGCTTCGCCGAGCTCAAATCGCAGTATACGAATTTCCTCGGCGTGCGCGGCGTCGGAGCTTTGGGCAGCGGCAGTAAGCTCGGCGACGTTCTTGTTGGCACGGTCGAGAGCAGTAATGAGCTTCTCGACCTGTATTTCAGTTTCGGCAAGTGAGCCAGCGAGCGAGTCGCGCTCCGACATCGTATGGCCGGAACTGCTGGATAATTCGCTCAATTGGCGACGCAGCTGGTCCGCATATAGCTCGGTTCGTTCCTGCTGTGCGATGAGGTCACGCGTCTCGCCGTCTCTGCTTGCCAGTCGTCCCGCCAGCGCGGCAATTCGTTCCTGCGCATTGTGTATTTCGATCCCGGATTCCGCATCCTGTTTAGCCAACTCGATTTGTTCCACGGACTCTTGCAATTTGCGAAATTTCTCGTCGCGTTCGCGAATTTCGGTTTTCAGGGATTTGATGCTGCGATCTTTTTTGTGCAGCAGCTTTTCCCTGCGCTCAAGTTTTTGTGCGTTGTTCTTTAGGTCGATATTGAGTTGGTTGCTTATCTCTTTACGCGCCTTGATTTCCGTATCAAGTCCGAGCCATCTTGAATGCAATTGGGAAATGTCGTACTGCAGACGCTCAATTGTCTCAGAGCGTACGCGCAGATCTGAAGTGAGTTCGTCAATCGACGTGTCGCGATCGCGGCCATCTGTGTCACTGTCGAAATCGAATGTATGCGCGTCCGCTTCGAGAGATATTGTCAGCTGTGTTTTTCCAAAGTTTCGTCGAAACGTTGCGACATCGAGCTCGGCAGTCGGGTCATCGTCGCCCGCAACTAATTTATCTTTTTTCTTGTTCTCATTAGCCATGCGCTCATGTTAGCACGCGGCTATCGGTGGGCTGGCCGGGTTGCATAAACAGGCGCAGGGATTACGTCAAATACAAGCTTGTTGGACCACTAGTTACAAGGCACGGTGCGGCCTTCGGCCCACTGCCGCAACGCCGAGATGCGTTCGCTCATGACGACGGCCAGTGGTTTTGTCTGCTGAATCTCCTGCACGAGATGCGCAGTGGACAAGGCTTGATTCTTGGCATGGGCAGCGTACAGCGCCGAGACCACAGCCTGTTCAATTTCGGCTCCTGAAAAATCCCTGGAGATCTGCGACAGCTTCTCAATATCGAAGTCTCCAAGCGATTGGCCGCGACTGCTGAGGTGGATCGCAAGAATGGAGGCACGTATTTGACGATCGGGCAGGTCGACGAAAAATATTTCATCGAAGCGGCCCTTGCGCACCAACTCCGGCGGCAACGCACTGATGTCGTTAGCGGTGGCGACGACGAACACCTTGCTTTTCTTCTCCGCCAGCCAGGTGAGGAAGGTGCCAAGAACCCGCTGCGTCGTACCGGTTTCGCCACCGCGACCGGCGAGGCCTTTTTCGATCTCATCGATCCACAGGACGCAGGGTGACATGACGTCGGCGGTATTAAGCGAGTCTCGAAGCTTGCGCTCTGTTTCGCCGTGGTACTTGTCGTAAAGCGAGCCGAAGTCGAGTCGCAACAAGGGCACGCCAAAGATTCCTGCCGTCGCCTTGGCGGCGAGGCTCTTACCGCAGCCCTGGACGCCGATCAGTAAAATACCCTTTGGCGGATCCAGATGAGCGGCGTTTCCAGCGCGCCGAAACGCGGATTTACGATGTGAAAGCCAGGTCTTCAGCCTGTCCATGCCGGCAACGTCTCTGAGGCGTGCGGTGTCGTATTCGAACTGCAGCGCGCCGCCCCGATTCAGTAATTCATATTTGGCTCGCATGACATCGGGCAGGTCACTTTTGGAGATGGCGCCGTCGCGAAAAACGGCATTGCGTGCCAGGCGCCGGGTGTCGGCGTAAGTCAGGCCGGCAAGATTCTGGATTAAAAGCTTGTACGCCTTTGGATCGGTCTGGACACGGGAGCCTTGATTCTCTCGCGACCATTCATCCGCGACCTGCTCGACAATTTTGCGCCGCTCAATCTCTGATGGCAACGCGAGGTCGACGCGTGCGGCGTAGGACTCCAGTTCGCTCGGCAATTTGACCTTGTGGCTGAGCAGGATAATTTGCCGGGCGATACCCGGGTAGCGAATACAGATATCTTTTAGCAGCCGCACATGTACGGGATCTTCGAGAAAGGGATGAAAATCGAGCAATACATAAACACCGGGTTTCTCGACCGCACGAATGTGTTTCAGCACGTCGGTCGGCTCGGAATTTAAGGATTGCGGTTCCAGCTGGATGTCGAGACGCTGCAACCCGTCGGTGATCGTCCATCGGAACAGCGGCATGTATTCATTGCTCGGTGATGCCAGCGTTATCGATTGCAGCATGTCGAGTATGCGCGCCTCATCTCGTGTCTCGATGACCACGATCGGTGATCTCGAACGCAGTATTAGTTCCAGGTCGTTTTTCTGATCCATAGGTCTACAGGGATTCCGTTTCGCTCTCGGTCAGTCTACGGCAGCCCGGTAGTTTGTCGATGTGCAGTGCGTCCGGTTTCCTGCCCAACAGGTCGGAAGAGAATTCGATCAGAGACTCGAGTCCCATTGGCTCCGTCGACATCAACATGCGCTGCAGAACGTCGTCGAGCGACTGCTCTTCGTCGCTGCCCGAACGAATTTCGCCGTCCAGTGTCGCGAGGACAGTAACGGCCAGTGCGGTTGTTGCCCCCGTTGATGACGGGCCGCATAAATCGCCGGCTGATTTTGCCCATGTTTTCTGGCTCTCCAGTGCGCGTTGGTAGCGCTTTTCGGTGAGCGAACCGCTGCGACGAAGAAGTTGCAGCGAATAAAACTCCGCCATGCCTTCGGTAATCCAGTCGTCCTTGGACCCGGGGCCGTTGCCCAGTGCGACGTGCATGACTTCATGTAGCAAAGTGCTGGTGCCGTTTTCGCTGATGAGCGGTCGGCTCGCGTGAATGTAAATTGACTGGGGCGCCGACAGGGCCCCGTGCCACATCGGCGATCCCGCACTGACGATTGTTAGCCGGCGAGGCATTGCCGGCAGAATGCGAGAGAGCTCCGGCAAGGTCCAGTTCAGCAGGGCGAGCATGTCCAGTCGGCGCACGCCCTGATCCGCCGGTGCCGCGATCACCACGCGCGTGCCGGCAATTCGCTCCCTGCGCACGCCAAGTTCGCCAAGAACAATCCAGCCGGAGGGCTGCGAGAATCGTCGCTCCGAGTTCTGAACCCGCAGCACTCCCGCATGGCGCGCATGTTCGGTCACCGCAGACCAGTTTGCGGCTAACTGAAAATCGATACTCGTCTCGCTGCGGACACCGACAAGTGTTCTGGTGGCTGCGCGTGGAATGATGTCCTCTGCGCGAAACAGGCCCCAACTCTCGTCCAGCCACGCGTCATAGCCATTGTCATTTCGCTGCCTGGGAACGTGTACGGTCCAGCTCAGCACACCGCCGTTTTCGGGGGGCGACCACGTAACCCGATCCGCGTTGACCGACAGTTCTCCATCGGCTTCAAAATCGCTGTAACGCGCCGGGTCAGCATCAAAGCGCATTTCGCGCAGCAAGTCGTCGCCTTGTGAGACTGTCACCTGGACCGTAAGCGTTTGCTCAGCGGGCGAGGGTGTTACAAGGTAGGAAAGGCCGTAACGTCTGTCGCCGGGCTCGAATTCCGATGCCGGCGCTCCACAAGCGCTCAGGCAGGCGCAGCACAGTGCAATTAGTCGTGGACTTGGGATGCAGTTCATACGCTATTCATGACTTTGTCCATAATGTAAGGCTTCGACCCAGCAGAGTGACCGCCATGATAGCCCAGTAAATGCGAAGCGTGTGCCGTACGGGACTGGTGCTGGTGCTGCTCGTCTCGGCTTGTTCCGGCACGATGCCCGTATCAAGTTCCGACATGCAGGCAGGCGACGTGCTGTTCTTCTCAATTGAAGGAAAAATGTCGCACGTTGGCCTGTATTTGGGCGACGGCCGTTTTGTGCATGCGCCGTCCACGGGCAAGACAGTCAGCGTGGAATCGCTGTCATCCGCATTTTACCGTGACGCGCTAATTAGGGGGGCCGGTCGGCCCAGATAGAGCTCCTGGTGAGTGTCAGGCCGCATCGTCGGTGATGATAAATGCCTGCAATTGTTCTGCAAGTCCCTTACATGCTTTGGCCTGCACCCGTGCAATCAACGGGATGGGGATAATCAGTGCCGGCAAGTAGGAGGTGCCACTGACATTTGCCGAAACGGACCCCGCAGATTCGAGGCCATTGAGGTCCCAGATCGATGCGTCGTAGTCGGATGTGTTTTGCCACCACGCGAAGCCAAAACATCCACCCCCGCCAGGGCCGGCCGCGCAGGACAGACTGCCACCACTGGCAACCTTTTCAGTGTCGCCATCGAGCCAGATGATGTAGCGCACACCCATGTCCTTGATCTTGTCGGCGACTCCGGGTCGCTCCATCATCTTCGCAAGGCCTTTGGTTTCGGCCGGCGCCGTGCGAGGCTCGAACCACGGGAACAGTGCGTCGACGAATTCCCGATTCGAAATAACGTTCATTCCCTTGGGACCTCGTCCCAGTGCATCCTCAATGCAACGGATGTATTTGGCCTCAGTTTCGTTGCCGAGGTGATAACTCTTGGCCATGATGACAACAGATTCACCTTCAGCGAGTCCGGTCGTGCCCTCACGTGTATTCTCCAGGCGTGAGGTGACGCAGCCGCTCATCAATGCAGCGACACTCGTGAAACAGATAATTCGAATCACCGTGGGCTTATTCATTGCTGCTTCCTCCCAATACGACGGCCTGCGCTTCTGCTTCATCTTCGACCTTTTCTTCGGCGACGGCCGGCAACTGTGTCGACGGATTGCCCAGCGAGGCGAACAGCGACTGATCATCGAATTTGATAATCATGAGGGCTGCCGCGTCTCGCATGGCCAGGACGGCTGCACGTTTTAGTGCACTGCTGCCGCCCATGGTTGTCGTGAGGCTTTTGCCGTAAGCGCTGATCGGAACATTCGCGACCATGACGCCGTTGCGGTCGTAAACTTTGATGCGGTAGCGAATCCAGACCGCGAATGCGTCGGTCTTCGTCTGATTGGGCACTGAAAATTCGAATGCATCGATACTGGGTTCGATCAAGGCATCAAAATCGTATTTTTCCGGGTCTTCGTCAGCCTGCAACATGATGACGTTGTCAAACATGTACCCGAGCAGCTGCGTGAAAAACACCGCATTCGACCGGCCGAGATGAATCGTCCACTCTTCGCTTCCAAGCACATCTTCTACGTGAGTGAAGTCTTCAAAATTTTCGGGTAAGCGGACCGCAACAGTAATCGGAATCCGGTTGATATTGGGAGCCGGAATAGTGGGTGGTTCAAGTGTCACGTGCGAACCACATCCGGTCAGGATGAAGAATATCGGTATGGCACTGACGACTGTTCTTGGCTTGGCGATCAAGTTGCTGTGTCCCGCATGCGTTTGGCTCCCAGTATCACAGTATCAGAGCCATCCCGGGGCCAGGAGTTCAGTAATTTGTGGCCTGCAGGAGTGACTTCCACTTTAGTCGGCTCGGGGCTGCAGTGCAATAAAACTTCCGCTTGTTTTGCTGCGGCTAATCACCGCGCCACTCAAGCGGTGGTTCCTGCATGAGCGCGGCCTGTTCGCGCAATGTGAGGACGTGCTCATCCCAGTAGCGACGAGTGTTGAACCAGGGAAATGCCTGCTTAAACGCGGGGTCCTCCCAGCGGCGGGCGAGCCAGGCCGCATAATGCATTATCCGCAGGCTGCGCAAGGCTTCGATCAAGTGCAGTTCGCGGGCGTCGAATTTTCGAAACTCTTCATAACCCTTCAATAAGGCATTGAGTTGCGGCGTCTGTTCATCGCGATGGCCGGACAGAAACATCCACAGATCCTGTACGGCCGGCCCGGTGCGCGCGTCGTCGAGGTCGACGATGTGAAAGTGCTCGGCGGCAACCAGCACATTGCCCGGGTGAAAGTCGGCATGCAGTCGTAATTCATTGAATGCACCGCTGCGGTCAACACAGTGTTGAACGCCGTCGATGACCAGATCGGCAATGCTTTCATAAGCGTCCCACATCTCATCGGGAATAAAGCCTGCATCCAGCAAATAGTCCCGCGAATTGATGCCGTAAGACTCAACATCGATTTGCGGTCGGTACTCGAAATCAGCAGTTTGGCCCACGAGGTGAATGCGTGCGACCAGTCGACCCAGTTGCTGCAGTTGATCGTAGTCGTCCAGTTCCGGCGCGCGACCACCGCGGCAGTCGTACACAGCGAGCCGGAACGGGCCGGAATGAAACAGCGTTTCATTCTTAATCTCAAGTGGCGGCACAAGCGGAATTTCCTGCTGCACCAATTCCATCGCGAACGCATGTTCTTCGAGGATTGCATCATCGCTCCAGCGGCCCGGGCGATAAAATTTCACAACGACATTGTCATTGTCCGCGACGCCTATCTTGTACACACGGTTTTCATAGCTGTTGAGGGCAAGAAATCGACCGTTGCACTCGAATCCAAGTTGTTCGAGCGTCTCGAGGATGTCGTCTGGTTGAAGCGCAGTGAAAGCGAGGGTACTGTCGTCGACTTCGATCATATGGGCGCTACGGTAACAGGATGAACAAATCGATATTGGTTTTTGCATTGGCGGCGGTGTTTGCTGTCGCATGCGTTGCAGGCGATGCCGAGCCCGGTGTGGCGGACGTTGCATACATCGCTGAAATTGAGGAGTGGCGCGCGGGTCGTCTTGAACGACTGAAAGCGAAAAACGGCTACCTGAACCTGGCCGGTTTGTTCTGGTTAGAGGATATTGTGAGTAGCTTCGGTTCGGATGAACAAAACGACCTTCGATTTCCACCCAAAGCGGCAGCAAATATCGGTGTGTTCGAGCTGACGAATGATGGCGTGCTGATGATCGTGCTTGCCGAGGCCGACGTACGGCTCGACGGTGAGCGCGTGGAATCACTATTAATGCACGACGGCACGACTGCGGCGCCGCAGACGGTGACGTCCGGGTCGTTGGCCTGGGTGGCCATCAACAGGGATGGCAAGATTGGAATACGCCTGCGCGACTTCAATCATCCGGCGCTGGAAGCATTTCCGCCGATTCCATATTTCGACATCAATGCAGACCTGCGGGTCGAGGCCACACTTGAATTATTCGATGAGCCCAGGATCATGAACGTGGGTACGGTTATCGAAGGCGTTGGCTACAACCCGATGTCACCCGGCGTTTTGGCGTTTGAGATTGACGGCGAGAGCTTTGAGCTTGAGGCTTACGCGTCGGGCGAGAACCTGTTTTTTGTTTTTGGCGACCAAACGAGCGGTCGCGAGACTTACGGGGCAGGCCGATTTGTTTACACAACGTGGCCCGAGGAGGGCAGCACGACTGTGCTGGACTTCAATAAATCGTATAACCCGCCCTGTGCGTTCGGCGATTTTTCAACCTGCCCGGTTGCGTCACCGCAAAATCGCTTGTCGATTCGTATCGAGGCGGGCGAGAAGTTCGTACCGGAATTGCACGTCACCTCAATGACGAGCCATTAGTCCAGCAATTCGAACCTCAGGCCGGCGTTTTTCTCAAGTCGGCGCAGCAGCGTTTCGCCGAATGCGAATGCAGGGGTGAGGACTCCTCCGCCTGATACGAGGTCGTCTTGTGCGAGGCAAACCGCGCATTCGCTGAGCATTTTGCTGGTGGATCCGTAACCGGGGTCGCGGTCGCCCGTCACACGGGATTTCAGGAGCGTGCCATCAGGCGTGTGCCCGAATTGGCGCAAGTCGAAGTAACCCGATGCACGCGCGTTTTCATCGGGTCCTTCGCCGGGCTTGGGTAACACAAAGCGTTCCAACAGAGAGCGCGTTACATCGAAAGACGCGAAAAAGATCAGGGCGCCAAGCCCGAGCATGACCATGTTGGCTTTAAGCCAGCCGCCGAAGCCCTTACCCGTGAGCATGGCCTCGTGGTAACGAAAATCACGGCCGTATTGGTAGCCACCCAGCGCATGGCTTCTG
>Ga0209988_10000400_pt1 | contig 26856 bp, 22 predicted proteins | sample N075metaG_FD_183115 | JGI IMG/M metagenome (GOLD analysis project Ga0209988, IMG submission 183115) | Deep subsurface microbial communities from Kermadec Trench to uncover new lineages of life (NeLLi) - N075 metaG (SPAdes) (version 2) | ecosystem: Environmental > Aquatic > Marine > Ocean trench... | reverse complement strand
GCTGGTGATTTCGACAATCACCAAGTAGTCGGCCTCGAGCACCCGTTCGCCGAGGTTGGCGAACGCGCGACAGATCATCGAGGCTCGTTCGTTGCTGACCATGACATCTTCGACCTCGGTTCGCACGCCGGCGATTCCGAAGTCGCCAATCTTCGCGAGAAATTCGAGGACGTTGTCCGCGCCCTTGATCTCGCCCTGCCAAGGACTCTTGCCCTTGACGTGCCACACGATGTCCGGCGCCCACAGCGCACGCAGCGTCTGTCGGTCGCCATCATTCGCGGCCTGAATACAATGGTAGACGAGAAGCGAGTTTGGATGCTCGATCATCACGTTCTCCACACGGGCGAGGCGTTGTTCAATCATAACAAGAAAACGACTTTTTGTGTCGCGGAATTCGCGAATTCAATAGACTCGTGAAATGAAAGCCAGTCCAATGACAGTAGGCGGCCTCGAGACGATCCTCGAAGAGCTCGACGAGCGCTACGAATTCGATGCGAACGGTCGCCTAACCCATTTAAGGGGCGAAGGGATCTTGCCCCGCTTTGTGCTAGGCCGAGCGGCTGAAGGCTGTGTCTGGCGGTTTCGCGCGGATCTCGCGGCCGAAGAGGTGAATGCCTTGTCGCGTCTCGCCGCAAGAGAGCCGGGATTTCCCATCGGTGGGAAATCGCCAGTCCCTCCGCCCGAGCGACTCGTCATGATCGAGCGCTTGCTGACAAGCGAGGGTGTCGTAGCGGAAGCCCTCCGCGAAGTGCTGACCCGGGGTGGCGTCGAGGTCGCGGAGCTTTGGACGATCGACTAGCCAGGCTTCTAGTCGACCGGGACCCCTGCGCGTGTCCAACCGAAGGCTTCGACCATGGCATGGTAGAGATAGTTTTGCTCCTGGACGCCGTGAAAGAGACCGGAGCGCGGGCCGCCCGCATAGATCGGCACGTCTTCTCCCGCGTGGGTCTCCGAGCGCATCGGGACCGTGGCTTCCTGGATGAATAGTGGACTTTCGGTGTCGACATCGGTCAGGTCAGGACGCTGTCCGCCGGTCGCGTAGCCCGGGCCATTCGCGTAGGAGAGTGTCGCATAGGGTTTTCCGTTCGCGTCGCGGGCCATTTCCTCCTCGCCCTCGTGGGTCCTGCTCAGACTCACGGTCTTGCCGAGGATCGGGTTGCCACGTTTCGGGTACCCCGAGATCACCAGAGTATGACTGTGGTCGGCGGTGACGACGATCAAGGTTTCCTCTCGGTCGGTCTTTTCGAGTGCGACGCGAACCGCATCCGACATCGCGATCGTATCGGTCAATGCGCGATAGGCGTTGCCCGCGTGATGGGCGTGATCGATGCGCCCCGCTTCGACCATCAGGAAAAATCCGTCAGGATCCTTCGAGAGAATGTCGATTGCGATTTCCGTCATTTCCGCCAGGGACGGCTCGCCCGCCGCGTCGCTTGCGCGATCGGTCTCGAAATTCATGTGCCCGGGCTCGAAGAGGCCGAGGAGATGTCGACTCTCGCTGCGGTCGAGCGAGAGCAGCTGTTCTCGATTCCAGACGTAGCGGGATCCCTCGCGCGCCTCCGTCCAGAGCTTCGTGAGATCCCGGCCATCCAGCCGCTTGCCCTCGACTTCCGGATTTTCGACGTCCGGCGTGCCTGCGGGCGTGAAATGCTTGCGGCCGCCACCCAATGCGACTTCCAATCCGTCGCCGAAGGAGAATTCGATGAGCTGGCGCGCGATATCGGGGAAGTCCGCCTCGCGGGCTTTCGTCGTCAGATTGGAATCATCCTGCCAGGACCGGATGGGCACATGCGCATAGCATCCCGCTGGCGTCGCGTGGGTGATGGACGCCGTCGAGACGATTCCGGTGGCGAGGCCGCGTTTCTCCGCTTCCTCGAGGATCGTGACCACTCTCGAAGCGTCGACGCTGGTCTCATCGCCACGTCGGATGCGTTCGTCGACACCGAGCACGCCGGTCTTCGTCTTCACACCGGAGACGATCGCCGTGATCGTCGCCGCCGAATCGGAAACCTGGGCATCCGTGCTGTAGGTCTTGGAGAGCGCAACGTGCGGCAGGCTCTCGAAGGCGAGTCGATTTTCCTCGCCCGGCTCTCCGCGTCGCTGGCCTTCGAGGATGCGGGCGGCCGTCACAGTCGAAATGCCCATTCCGTCGCCGATGAAGAGGATCACGTTCTTCGCGGGGCGCTCTCCCGATACGAATCGGCTGGCGGCGGCCACGCTCGCCCGGCCGCTGGCGAACCAGTCGTTCTTTTCGCGAGGATCGATCTGCGAACTCGGCGCCACCTCGATTTCTGCGCCCGACTGGACCGCCGGAAATCCGACACAGGCCGAACAGAAAACGAAGATTGTCGAGAGCCAGGACAGGGCGCGGCGGGTCACACAGTCTCCTAGACGTCGAGGCCGACGGAGCGCATCAAGGCCAAGGCGTTGCTCTTTTCGACGATGCCCTGTCGTAGGGTGTAGTCGAAATACATTGCGCCGGCCTCGAGATGGTCTTCGAAATGAACATTGTCGAGTCGGCCGTCGCTGTCGGCGACGATCTCGGTCAGTGCGAGGTCGTGGGTCGTGACGATCCCGAGCGCGCCATGCTCGATCAGGCCTTCGATCACGGCCTGGGCACCGATCCTGCGATCATGCGAATTCGTTCCGTGCAGAATCTCGTCCAACAAGAAGAGCGCCGGGGGCGATCCCCTCGAAATTTCAACGACCTGCCGCAGCCGCGTGATCTCCGCCATGAAATGCGATTGGCCCTCCTGGAGCGAGTCGACGATGCGAATCGATGCGGCGAGGCGCAAGGGAGAGATCCGCAAGTGTTTGGCGCGAACGGGTGCCCCCGCCAAGGCGAGGATCGTATTGCAGCCGACCGTGCGAAGCATGGTGCTCTTGCCGGACATATTCGATCCACTCATGATGAGTGCCTGGGGTCGGACGCCGAGCCGTAGATCGTTGCGCACGCAGCGATCGATCGAGAGCAGGGGGTGGCCCAAGGCCTCGCCATCGAAGAGGACCTCGGATTCGACGATCTCCGGAAAGGGGTCCTCCGGGTTTTCGTAGGCGAAGTTCGAGAGCGCACAGAGCGCCTCGATCTCCCCGGCCACCTCCACCCAGACGGTCAATCGAGGTCCGCATCGAGCCCGCCAATTTTCGAGCGCGAGCGCGACATGGGTGCCCCACATCAGCAGGGCCGCAATCGGCGCAAAGAATTGGTTGGCGCGCATATCGCGCCGGTCGACCAGGCGATGCAGGGCTTCGAGTTCACCCGATGGGGGTCGACCCGTCTTTTCGAGCTCGCCGCTCAATTCGACGAGTCGCGGCGCCGAGAAACGCTCGGACTCGATGCATTCGAGCAGCGAAGCGGTTCTCGCAAGGGATTGAACCGGCGTTTCTGCTGCCGCCAGGATGGGGCGGATGCGGGAACGCAGGGCGAGGGCGAACGCGGATTGGAGCGCCAGTGCGCCCAAGACGGGCGCGGGCCCGGAACTCGTAAAGATCCAGAGCGCGATGCAGAAGATGGACAGGGTCGAAGCGCCGATGGCCAGGAAGAAGATCGCACGGGGCAGGAGGGCGGCGGGTGCCGAGGCCCAGGCCTCGAGCGCTTCCTGTTGGACGGTCGAGCTCGACTCGTCCCCGGCCAACGCCATCCTCAGCCGGAGATCGACGCGTGGGCGAAGCTCGTCGACGGCGGCCTGGCGACATCGGATGGTGGACGCGTCGGCGGGTTCTCGAAGCCACGTCGCGAGGCGATCGTTTCCGGGCGCCGTGCGGGTCGTCGCGAGCAGTTCAAAGAGCGAACCTTTTCCGAAGACGTCGAGATCCTCGGCGTAGGGGTGGCCCGGATCGCGGTAGCGATCGCCCGCATCCCCCTGGCCGGCCCAGCGATTCTCCAGCCGGGCGATGCCTTCCGCAAAAAAACGCCGTACGCGGGAGGCCCTTTCCTCTCGGCGGAGGATTCGGTCGTGCGCGATGACCAGCGCTACGAAAATGAGTGTCGGGAGGAGGATCCAACCCGTTTCGAGGCTGTGGGTTCCGAAGACCAGCCAAGCGACGATGACGATCGACGCGAAGCAGACGAGCCGTGCGTTGGAGGCCAGTCGAGATCGTTGGGACCAGATCGTTTCGTCTTCCGAAGCCGACTCGAGGCCTTTGGCGTAGGTCTCTGCCGGGGTGTCGATGGCGTCGATCGCGTCGAGGGAGTCGTTGGTTTCGCCGACAGGCTTCGCGTCTTCGGAGGGCTGGACCCTTTGGACTCCGCTCACCCGAACGCCAGAATCCGTGCGCCGTTGTGGAGCGTGTGCGCATTCTCGATTGCCCGCCGCAGATAGCTTCGCGCCAGATCGATCGATTCACGCAGCGACTGACCCTTGGCCAGGCCGGCCGCAATCGCGGCGGAAAGCGCACAACCCGTGCCGTGCACCGGCGGGCCGGGCAGCCGTTTGCCGGGCAGCCATTCGCTGATGATTTCTCCGCTCTTCGGATCGCCCAAGCGCAGTACCAGAAGATCGTCGGGATCCCCGTCCAGATGGCCCCCCTTGAGCAGCACGCCCTCGAGTTCCAGATCGCTCAAGAGCTGGCGTGCCGCGGCCTCGCCGTCGCTTCGACGGGGGAGTGTCGCGTCGACCAGGATCTCGGCTTCGGGCCAGTTCGGCGTGATCAGACATCGGCCATGCATCAGGTTTCGCAAGGCCGGATAGGCGCGCTTTTCGAGCAGCAGGGTTCCGTCGCTGGCCGCCAACACCGGATCGATGACGACGCGCGTCTGCTCGATCGGGGCCAGCGCGAGCAGGACGTTGCGGACGCTGTCATCGCTGGCGAGCATGCCGATCTTGATGGCCCGAGGCCGGATCGCGTCGAGCGTGGTGCGGAGTTGATCGAGCAGGATCGAGGGAAATACGGGTAGGACGCGCGCCACGGAGAGACCGTTCTGGATTGTCAGGGCGGTTGGGACGGCCGCGCCGTGAACGCCGAATGAGCGAAAGACCTGGAGGTCGGCTTGGAGTCCTGCGCCCCCTGTTGGATCGGAGCCGGCGATCGAAAGTACGCTTTGCATGCCAACCGATGGTAAGTTCCCGCCCCGGAGAGCGCATCCCGTGAAACGATTCGAACGTCTGATTGGCTGGGTTCTTTTGCTCCTGGCGACGGGTGCTGGCGAACTTCGGCCGGCCCCGAGTCGCGAGTCCGGGGCGGAGCTTCCGACGGTCGTCCTGATCTCGTTGGATGGGACCCGTCCCGCCGATCTCCGCGAGGCCTGGCTTCCGAGCCTGGTCGAATTGGGCCACCAAGGCGCACGAGCGGAGGCGCTGGTTCCGGTCGATCCGACCAATACGTTTCCGAGCCATGTGAGCCTGGTGACCGGGGTTTGGCCCGAGGAACATCGTCTCGTGAACAATCTTTTCATCGATCCGATTCGCGGACGTTTTTCGCGGGACGAGCCCCATACCTGGATCGAATCCGAGACGATTTGGTCGATCGCGGAACGGAGGGGCATCCCGACCGCCTCATTTCATTGGGTCGGCTCGGAAGGGCCCTGGACGGGTGGGCCCGGTCCGCGGGAGTCGCGAAAATTTTCCTCGCGCACGCTTGAAAAGACCAAGGTCGATCAGATCCTGGAATGGCTCGCGATCGATGACCCCGATGTGCGTCCGAGACTGATCACGTCCTGGTTTCATGGGGCCGATCACGCGGCGCATGTTTCGGGGCCCGGGTCCGACGCGGTCGGCGAGTCGCTCGCGCCCCAGAACGTACAGATCGCACGACTCATCGCCGAGATCGAGAAGCGCGGCCTCTTCGACTCGACAACGCTCATCTTCGTCTCCGATCACGGGATGGCGTGGGCGCCGAAGCGTGTGAACCTTGCGAGTCGGCTGCGGCACGCGGGGCTCGAACTCTCCCTGCTCGGTATCGGTGGCTTCGCCACCGGTGTCTTTGACGAAGGAGCCAAGTCGCAGGCCAAGGTCGCCGAGGCGGTCGAGATCGCGCGCAAGGCCGGATTGCAGGCCTGGTCGCGCCGGGATGCGCCCGCCGATTGGCATGTTCGCGATTCACGCTTTGGGGATTTCGTCGTCCGCGCTCCGATAGGCACGGCGATCGTTGGGCCGGGCACACGGATCGATGGGTTTCACGGCTACGATTCGAAAGAGCCGGCGATGGCGGGGATTTTCGTGGCGCGGGGGCGCGGCGTTCGGCCGGGAACGCGGCTCGGTCGGGTGTCGAGTCTTTCGATCGCGCCGACGGTTCTTGGTCTACTCGGACTTCCGGTGCCCCGCCAGATGAAGGCGCCACCGCTCGCGGAGCTGCTCGTTGGGATTGGAGATTAGATTGTTCGAGAGCGTGTTTCGCGCGGCGGCGAGAGTGGCTGCAGGTGTCTTGGCATCGGGCCTCGTCCTGATGTCGTTTTCGCTCGTCGCAATAGCGGAAGATCCGCCGCCGCCCGCCCCACTGAAATCGGAATTGGCGACCTGGTACGTCTCCGCGGTCGTGTCGGGTCGATCCGGATTCCGCGTGACACATTATTGGTCGAAGGGCTCGAGCCTGCGGGCCCAGACGATGGTGGGGATTCATCCGATTACAACGATCGTTCACGGAGATCGCTATTGGGTTTACGACACGCTCTTGAATGAGGGCATCGAGATCAAACGCGCGGCCCGGGCCGTCGTTGAAGCTGCGAAACAAACTCGTCCGTTCGGGAACGATCTGGAGGATCTGATTCGATCGGATGGCGAGAAGGTCGACAGCGAGATTCTGTCGGGCGTCGCGGTCGAGACCTGGCGCGTCACGAACGACCAGGGTCGTCGTACGGTCTGGGTGACGCTGTCGGAACCGAAGATTGTCCTCCGCGTCGAGAATTTCGATCGTGAGAGCGGCGAATCGGCCAGCCTCAACTACTCCAATTGGACTTCGAATTTCGATCTCCCGGAGCGTGCCTTCGAGCCGCCCGCAGGTCTTCGACTCCAGAAATTCGAGTACGACGAATACATCGAGAAGTCTCTCGAAGGGCTCGTCGGTCCCGCTCCTGTACTCTATCCGAAGCTGCTTCATGGGCCGCAATTTCGATGACGCCGGGGCGCGACCTCTAATCGGGTAAGATGGACTCCCTAAGGGCTGGATCGAGGGCCTGTAGAACACGACGGATCGGCCTTTCCGACTCCTGGAGAGGCCGAGTCGGGCCTTTTCCGGCGCAACGGGTCGACGCCCAGCAAGGATTGATCCAGCCTCTTCGGGGGACGGTGGGAGTGAAAATCCGAGAAGAGATGAAGTGGAATCCTTGCTGTGAACAGCTCGGGCCGCGCCGGTTTGCGCGACGCCGCGCCACCGTCTCGTGTCGACGGCGAATCGGCGTCCTGGTCTGTCTGCTCGGGCCGTGGATTCTCGGCGTCCAGGCGCGGGCGGTCGAGCCCAACGCGCTCGGCGCCTCGGCCACGCTCGCGGAGATCGAGGCGTGTGCGAGTCGAAACCTTCCCAACGACTCGGGCGTCATCGAGTTCAGTGTCGAGGCGATCGATCGCACGGGGGCCGTGGTTCGCTCGCGGGCCGAGATCCGTTGGACCAAGGACGACGACGAACTCGCTCGGATCCTGCTTCGCGTTTCGGAGCCGGCGAAGACGGCGGGAACGGCGCTGCTGATCCTGGATCGAGCGTCGGATCAACCCGAGTTCTTCATTCGGCTTCCCGAAATCGATCGGGTCCGACGCGTTCGAAGCAAGCGCCTTCGAGGTCCGGTACTCGGAACCGATTTCAGCTTCGAAGATCTCCAGCGTATGCGCGAGCCGCTCGATCGAGCGAAGCTCGAGCTGATCGGCATCGCCGAGGTCGATGGCCAGTCGGCATGGTTGCTGGAAACGATTCCGGATGAGGCGGATGGCTCTGAGTACACGCGGGTGCTGACCTATATCGATCAGCGACATTGTGTGCCAGTTCAAGTCGATCTCTTCGAACATGGCGATCGCCTCCGCAAACGCCTTCGCGCCGCACAGGACGAGATTCGAACGGTCGGGTCGGCGAATCTGCCCTATGTCTTCACGATGGAAGACTTCAAGCGTGAGACGCAGACGATCATTCGCATCGAGCGTTTCGATCCGTCACCGCAGCTGGCCGTGGAGCAGTTCACGAAGAGGGCGCTCCAGAAGATGGCCCCCGCAGCCGTACAACACTGAGCGTCCGTTTGACGCCTTCCGATTCCTTCTCTCGTTGGATCCTGGGCCATCGTTCATGGGTCGCTCTTGGGCTCGTGATTCTGACGTTGATCGCGGCGGCCGGGATCTATGATCCCATCGAAGGACGTCCGCGCATCCGCATCGATCCCTCGCTGAACGAGATGTTGCCGGCCGACGACCCGGCGCGACGATTCTATGAAGAATTGCTCGAACGCTTCGGCAGCGACGATGTCGTCGTCGTGTCGTTGCGCTCCGAATCGCTCTTTTCGCCCGACGGTTTGGCGACGCTCGTCCGCGTGACGCGCGCCATCGAGCGGGCGGAGGGGGTGCATCACGTCGAAGGGCTGGCCAACGCCATCCGCCTCCGACCGGTCGAGGGGGACTTGGAGATATCGGAGTTTCTCGATCCGCTGCCTCAAAGCCAGGCGGAAGCGGATCGGCTGCGCGCCGACGCCGTCCAGGATCCGTTGCGTGCGGGGACTTTCGTATCGATCGATGGCACGGCGACCGGCATTCTCGTCACCTTCGATCGGATGCCCGAGGACGTCTTCCTGGCGAAATCGTACGATCTCCGGGTCCTCGAACTCGCGCGAGCCGGTGCGCCCGGAATGACGGTCGTGTTGGCGGGAACGCCGCATATCAAGGCCGAAGTCGGCCGGCTCTTGACGAAAGAGCTGACGCTGATGGTCCCGATCGTCTTCGTTTTGATGAGTATTCTCTCGAGCCTTTTCTTTCGTAGCGTTCGGATCGGGATGGTTCCGATCGCGGCCGTCGCACTGGGTCTCGTCTGGACGATCGGTGTGATGGGTTGGGTCGGACATGATCTGAACATCGTCACGACCTTGATTCCGCCGCTCATTCTGGCGCTGGGATTTGCCTATGCCACGCATGTCGTCGCCGGCTTTCAGGCCTTGACGGGGGACGATCGCGCCGAGCGCGCACTCTCGCGGGTGGCCTTTCCCGTGTTGTTTACGGCGTTGACGACGATTGCCGGCTTTCTCTCGCTGTTGACCAACCGACTCGAAGTGATTCAGGGTTTCGGGATCTTTTCGGCCGTGAGCACCGTCGCGACCCTGCTCGCCGCGCTCACGCTCGTGCCTCTCTTGCTTTCGGGCAAGCAGACCGGGGAGAGGGGGGGCGCCGTCCGTGAATCGAGTTGGCTCGATCGTCGGTTCATCGCGCTGGCTCGATTCGACGTGCGCCACGCTAACGCGATTCTGATGGGCGCCTTCGTCGCATTCGCCCTTTCGCTCTGGGCTTCGACGCGGATCGAAGTGGATCTGCCGGTGATCGAAAATTTCGGACCCGATACCGAGATTCGAAAGGCCTATGAAGAGGTCGACCGACTCTTCGGCGGTGCGAATCATTTCTACGTCATGCTCCGGGCGGAGGAGGTCGGGGCTTTCGAACGACCCGACACGCTTCGTGAAGTCGCCCGTCTACAGGATTGGCTCCTCGAACAACCCGAGATCGGCGGGACGACCTCCGTCGTCCAATACATCGAAGTTCTCAACGAAGTCCTCGGGCCCGAAGCCGAGCCCACTCGACGCATTCCCGACAGCGAGAATCTGATCGCACAGCTCTTGCTCTTCGGCGGCAATGAGGAGCTCGATGTGTTGCTCGATCGGGCACATCAAGTGATCACGATCATGGTGCGCTCGACCGCGACCGCGACCCAGGAGTTCGAATCCCTGGCTCGGCGTATCGATGAACGTCTCTCCGAGCTGCCGCCGGGAATCACGGGCCATACGACCGGGAATGCGATCCTTCTCACGCGCGCCGCGAATCAGATCGCACGGGGACAGGTCCTGAGCCTGTTGCTGGCGAGCGGCATGATCGGTCTGATGTTGATTCTCTACTTCAGGTCCATTCGGCTGGGCCTCTACGCGTTGATTCCCAACCTGCTGCCGGTGGCGCTGTATTTTGGATTGCTGGGCGCGACCGGAGTCACACTCAATAACTCGACGGCGCTCATGGGCTCGATCGTTCTCGGAATCGCGACCGACGACACGCTGCATCTGCTCGTCGAATACCGACGGGCTCTGCGCAAGAGCGGAAATGTCGAGGAGGCGATCCGCGACGCGCTGACCCATGTCGGTCGCGCGATTACGTGTACGACGATGGCGATTTGCGTGGGGCTACTCGTCGTGGGGGGAAGTGAGTTGCGGAATCAGGCCGAGTTCGGTCTGCTCGGGGCCGCCACCCTCGCGATCGCCTGGCTGGTCGACATCACCGTCACGCCCGCCCTCTGTCTGCGATTGATTCGACGGGCCTGAACGGCGGGAGCGCCGCGGCGCTCAGTTCACCCAGGTGATATTCGCGTCCGCCAGCGGCGGATTTCGGATTGCGAGCACCGCGATCTTGCGAACGACGTCGCCGGCGATTCGTCTGAAGGCCACGGCCGACGGAGAATCGGGCCGACTGACGACGATCGGCTTGCCGAGATCGCCGTCCTCCGAGATCCGGGGATCGATCGGGACCTCACCCAGGAAATCGACTCCGAGTTCCTTCGCGACGCGCTCGCCGCCGCCGCGACCGAAGATGTGGTATTTGCGGTCGGGCTGATCCGAGGGCGTGAAATACGACATGTTCTCGACGATCCCCAGAATCGGGACATCGACCTTCTGGAACATCTGGAGTCCCTTTCGCGCATCGAGCAGCGAGAGGTCATTCGGTGTCGTGACGATGACCGCACCCGAAAGCGGTGCCATCTGGGTCAAGGTGAGCGCCGCATCGCCTGTGCCCGGCGGCATGTCGACAATCAAATAATCGAGTTCGCCCCAGTTCACGTCGGTCAAGAATTGTTTGATCAGGCCGTGCACCATGGGTCCGCGCCAGATGACGGGCGAGTCGTCGTTCAAGAAGAACGCCATCGACATCAATTTCATGCCCTGTCCAATTAGCGGCATGATCTTTCGATCGGGGGTGGTGTCGGGGCGGCCGTGAACACCCATGAGGAGGGCGAGAGAGGGGCCGTACACGTCGGCGTCGAGGATTCCGACCTCCGCGCCCTCGTCGCGCAGGGTGAGGGCGAGATTGATGGCGGTCGTGCTCTTGCCGACACCGCCCTTGCCCGATGCGATTGCGATGACGTTTTTGACGCCGGGAAGGATGGCCTGCGCACCGTCGGGTCCGCTCTTGCGCGCTGCCTGGCGGGTGTTGGCGGTCATCGTGACCGACACATCGCCGACCCCGTCGAGTGCCAGCACGCGCTCTTGTGCGGAACGTTTGAATTCGTCCTTGACGGGACACGCCGGCGTCGTCAATTCGATCGCGAAGGAGACGGCCTCGCCCTCGATCCGCAGATCCTTGATGAAGCCGAGCTCGACGATGCTCTTCTGAAAGTCGGGATCGATGATGGGACGCAGGGCGTCGAGTACTTGGCTCGCGCTGACGGAGTCGGCCATGGGTAAAAATCCTCTTGGGTTTCTGGGACTACGGATGCGTTGGCTGTCGCGGGAGCGTGCGATCGATCTTGGATTCTTTTCTGAAGGGGCTGCCAGGACGGTCGAGGGAACGCAGGCATATCTTAGCAGCCCGTTGGCGAATCCCCGCCTTTCGGTCCCGAGCGCCTCTGCACCGACCCTCGCTACTCTTCCGGCGGGTCGCGAACGGGCGTCGAATGAGAAAAGAGAGAGCGACGGTGAGCAATTTCGACGAGGCCCTCGAGCGTTTCCAGCGGGGCGATCTCGAATACGCGGGCGGCCTTGCGAATCATGGGCCGATGGCGGTCGAGGCGCTCGAACGTCTGGGGCATCAAGCCCTGATCCCCGCCTTTCTGGGTCTCTACGCCCCCCGGATTCCTCTGCTCGCCGTCGGCAGCGTCCTCTCCGACCGAGAATTGAAGAGTGCGCGCGGGGATCGGTCGCGCTTCGCGGATTGGGTCGCCACGTTTGAGGTGCGTCTTCTCGAAGGCGACTGGCGAAGCGTCGTTCGGGAGTGGGTTCCCGGCCTGATGCCGGGCCTGTTTGCCGGTGCCGGTCATGGACTGCTGCGCACCGCGCATGCCGTTCGCAGCCTCGGCGAAGAGGACAGTCCACTTCGCCGTCGAGAGCTGGCACGGGGACTGGCCTATTGGTCCGGGGGCTACCAACGTCTGCCGGGGCGACCCGGACGCGGGGTCGTGCCGGTTCGTGATCTGGTCGAGGAATTTGCTTCCTGGCCACTCGTTGGCGAAGTGCGGTCGAGATCGGGCTTTTTCTTCGAGAGTATCCGGCGACTCGATCGTTTTCCGGCCTTCGCGGTCGCCGTCGATCGATTCGAGCGACCCCAGGCGGAGGAAATCGACGCCTTCCTGAGTGATCTGTGCCGTCTTGCGGCTTCGGCCTATCTGGCCCATCCCGATTCACGCATCCCCTACGTGCACGCGCTCACGATCCCCAGTGCGTGGCGTCTGGTCTCGCCGCTACTTCGACAGCAGGACGCGTGTCTGGGCACGTCGTATGTCTTTCAGGCGATGGCGGCGATGCATTCGATGTTTGGCGAAAGCACTTCGATCAAGGAACCCGAGGAAGAGGTTCGGCGAATTTCGAACGATTGGGATGCGATTCGATACCACGCGGCCTCCTCGCTCCAGGAACATGCCATCAAGATGGTCGAGGCCTGTTGGCGCGAGGATCAGCTCGCCGAGGCGTCGATCCTTCGTCTCGCGGCCGCGGATGCGGCGTTGAAGATCGATGCTCGAGGGCGCGCCGCCGAGTGTTGAACTCGCGAGAAGGCCCGACCGCTCCTCAGCCGCTGGCCGCTCGCCGCAAGACGTCCCGGTAGCCGCCCTCGTTGACCAAAGCGTTTTCGAGCAAGCCGCGTTCGCGGAGCATCGCGTGCATCTTCGGCAGATGATAGTGGGGCACGGTCATCAGCAGATGGTGTTCGAGGTGGTAGTTCACGAAATTGGGCGCAAAGAAGAACCGCTCCCACCACGAGACGAGGGTCGTTCGCGTATTTCGAAGCGGGTCGTCGGCCGGACCGGCCATCGCGTGCTCTGCAATCGAGCGAATCCGAATCGCCAGACGAAAGGTCGTCAGAAGGGCAACCGGCCAGAGCAGGTAGAGCTCGGGGCGACCGAAGATCGCCAGAACGCCCAGGATCACGCCATTCGAGATCACGACGGGTGCGAGCTTGTGCCATCCGACATCCGGTTTCTCGCCCGGCGCGAGACCCTGGTTGCGTTGATTTCGGCCGCTGCCGATTCCGACATCCCGCTTGAACGTGCCGACCAATTGCTTCCAACCGGTCTGCCCGCTGAGATCGCGCCAGACCTTGCGTCGAAAACTCGCTTTCGAGATCGGGAAGGGAAGCGTGAGGGAGAGATCGGGATCGGCGTCGGTGCCGGTCCTCGCATGATGCGTGAGATGATAGTTGCGATACGGGAGAACGTCGGACCAGACCGGGTAGGCACCGAACCAATTGCCGATCCGGTCGTTCCATTTTCGGTTCGACAAGAAGGAGCGGTGCGAAGCTTCGTGCATGACGATGGAACAGCCGAGCTGGCGCCCCGCCAGCGCAAAGAGTGCGAAGAGGATCGTTACGGGGTTGGCGCTCCAGCCGACCAAAGCGAAGCAGCCGAAGATGATGCCCCAATTGACGAAGAGCGTTCGAACGCTGCGCCAATCTTCCAGGGTCAGAATTTCGCGCAATTCGTCCCGCGTGAACTGTTTCTTCCAATGCGTTTCGCCACGAATCTGCTCGGGCGTCATTTCGATCATCGGTTCTGCAGTGGCCATTGAGAATCCAGTCCTAGTTCGTCAGTTGAAAAGGGGTCGCTCGAAGGAGATCGAGCGTCGATTGTCGGGAGTCGAGGGGAAGCGCGCGGTGCGCGATGTCGTTGCGGGTCCGAAACCGGGTCCAGGCTTTGCGGCCGAGCGCGTCGTATCGCTTCATGCTCGCCAATAGATTCGTCAGCGGCTCGGGCGTGAGAATTTCGGCGGGCAAGAGCGGATGGCGAATCAGTTGGCGAAGGACTCGTCCTCCGACGAGAAAGGTTTCGGCCATCGCCTCGTCGATCGAGAGGCTCGCCAAACGCGATTCGCTGGCACGCAACGATTCGATCGCATCGAGCGATTCCTTCGCAATCGCCTCCGCGTCCCAAAGGCTGCGTACGGCGAGGTCCGTCGACGAATCGAGTCCGCGAACGAGGAATACGCGGCCGAGTGAACATTTCGCTATGTCGGGTCCCGATGCGAGCGAGAGGAGCCGATCGCGAACATCGGCCAGTCCGCCTCGCAGGTTGTCGGGCCGGAACGAAAAGCCGGTTTCGAGTTCGCGGAAACCGATCAGGCCCAGTGCGCGCTCGCGACGTTGACGCGCCGGACCTCTCCCGAGTCGCGCCTGATGCACCGCGATCCAATCCCCGTTCCAGGCACGCACGCGTTTGTCGAGATCGCGCCAGCTGCGTAGCTGGCCACTGATCGCGGCGACGGCCGGGCCGAGCCGATAGCGACCGCGCTCGTCGCGCTCGATCCGGTGCGTCGCGTAGAGTCGCGCCAGGCTGACGCGAATGTTGTTCTCCTCGATGCCGAGCAGGGCGCCGGCTTCGACGAGTGCGCGCACCGGCATCGTGCCCCGACGCAGGGTCGAGAGAAGGTCGAGGATCAGGCTGCGCGCGGTCGGATGCATCGGCATAAATTAACGTATCGGTATAAAAAGTACAATAAGTGTAATATTAAGCGTCGGGAGAAGGCTTCTTCCCCTCGGGAATATGCTGTCTCCGCGGGGCCGAGCGGGGCTCGCGGCGTCGACGTGATACCCTGGGTGCCCAATGCTGACTCTTTCGCGAAAAACCTCAGTCCTGTTGCCCGTTTTTGGGATCAGCCTGTTGATCGACCAGTTGACCAAGTTCTGGATCATCAGTCGCTTCAGTTATGGCGAGCAGTGGGTGGTGATTCCAGGCGTCTTCAACCTGACCCACGTACGGAATCCGGGCGGTGCGTTCAGCATCCTCGCAACGATGTCGGAGGACGTTCGCCAGGCGTTCTTCTTGGGCACCGGCGCGCTCGCGATCGTGCTTCTGTTGGCGTTTTTCAGACGACTCGAGGCGGACGAATGGCTTTCGGCCACGGCCATCGGGGCCGTCTTGGGCGGTGCGATCGGAAACCTGACGGACCGCATCGTGCATGGCGAAGTGATCGATTTTCTCGACGTGCGACTCTTCGGTGGCTACGTCTGGCCGACCTTCAACATGGCGGACAGTTGGATCCTGATGGGCGTCGGAATCCTGATGCTCGAGACATTTTTCACATCCGAGCCGGATCCGGAAGAAGTGGTTCCGGCGGAGAGTCCCGAACCCGATCTGTCTGCAGATTCAGCCGGACCCTCCGTCCCCTGACCGGAGGCCGAACTTGCGCGGGTGATTCGACGGTCGCCCCTTCGCGCAGCGTTGTCGCGAGTGCTAGTCGGATTCGATTCCCGTGAGCGGCAAGGTCTCCGAGAATACCCGCAAGACGTTCTCTCCGATGACCTTTCGGATTTCGAGATCGCTCAGGCCTTCCTCGATCAGCGCCTGGGTAAGGGTGGGCAGGGCGCTGGTGTCGAATCCGACCGTCGTGGCGCCATCGTAGTCCGAGCCGAACGCTGCGTAGTCGGCGCCGACCAGGTTCACGACATAGACCAGCGCCTTGGCGATGTCGGCGGGCGTACGACCACAGACCGCGGTCTCCCAATATCCGATGCCGATGATTCCGCCCCCCAGAGCGATTCGACGAATGTGTTCGTCACTCAGGTTGCGCCGATTGTCGCAGGTTCCGCGTACGCCCGTATGGGAGACGACGACCGGGCGAGTCACGAGATCCAGGACCTCGTCGATGGCGGTCGGAGCGAGATGGGCGAGATCGACGAGGATACCCAGCCCCTCCATTTCCTGGATCGTTCGGCGGCCGAGATCGGTGAGGCCGCCTTTCTCGATTCCGTGGGCGGAGCCCGCGTATGCGTTGTCGAAGAAATGGCTGAGTCCGATCATGCGATAGCCCGCATCGAAGAGCAGCTGAAGGTTCGCCGGATCCGCCTCCATGGCATGAGCGCCTTCGATCGACAGCAAGGCACCCGTGATGTCGCTCCCCTCCGCGCGAGCCGCGAGTAGGCGGTCGAGGTCGGCTCGATTTTCGATCAGACGGAGCGCCCCGTCGGAAGACTTCGCGTAGCCACGCATTTGTTTCGCACGGTAGAGCGCACGGTCCATCGGTCCTTGCCATGCCGTCGGCGAGAGCTGGGCGAATCCTGCGAGGGTGAGGGCGTCGAAACCGGGTTCGGCGTTGCTCTCGATGTTGAGCCCGAAGGGCACGACGGTCGGGAGGGAGAAGACTTGAAGACCGACCCCGCCCTCTTGGAGCCGCGGCAGGTCGACGTGGCCAAGCTCGCTGCGTTCGAGCAGATTGCGACCGAACAAGAGCGAATCCGCGTGAAGATCGGCAACGAAGCTGGTGTCGTGGATCGCCCGGGCTCGTGGTGAAATCGGCAACAGGGGCGTCGGTTCGATCTTGTTGAAAAAACTCTCGAGTTGGAGCGCGAGCACCAGCCAGAGCAGCGCGACCAGAACGGCTGCGACCGCTCCGTAGCGTGCGGCGGCCTGGCGCCAGGTCAATGCGCCGCCCGATCTTTGGCGAGGGCGAGGGCGATTGCGAACCCCGCCAATCGCAGCGCCGTCGCATGTCCGTCGTCGCGGACGGCGCAAGAGGCGATGGCCAGCCCGCCTTCGAAGTTCTTCACGTGCGGCGAACCTCCGTTAGATGATCATGCCCGCGAGGCAACCCGTCAGACAGGTGGCGAGTGTGCCGGCAAAAATCGAGCGTAGCCCAAGCTCGGCGGCATCGGGACGTCGTTCGGGCGCGATCCCTTGAATTCCGCCGAGCAAGATCGCAAGGGATCCGAAATTGGCGAAGCCGCAAAGTGCATAGGACGCGATGATCGCGCTTCGCTCGGATAGGCTTCCCGCGGCGATCGCGTCCGCCAGGGACTGATAGGCGACGAATTCGTTGACGATGGTTTTGAGTCCGATCAGGGAACCGACTTCGCGGGCTTCGGACCAGGGAATACCCATCAGCCAGGCGAGGGGAGAGAGCAAAACGCCAAGAATGGCTTGGAGTGTCAAATCGGGTGCACCGAAGAGGCCACCGAGGGCCCCCACGATCACATTGACGAGCGCGACCAGCGCGACGAAGGCGATCAACAGCGCCCCGATGTTGAGCGCCAGCCGCATTCCGATCAATCCGCCCTCCGCCGCCGCATCGATCACGTTTGTCGAGCTGGCGATTTCGAATTTGGGGGCGGTGCCCAGCGTCTCGGGGATTTCGGTTTCGGGGATCATCAACTTGGCGACGACCAGGCCCGCCGGTGCCGAGATCAGGCTGGCGACGACGAGATGGCCGGCAAAAGCGCCACCCCCGAGAATCGTGACGTACGCGATGAGCACCGATCCCGCGATCGTCGACATGCCGAGCGTCATGAAGGTGAAGAGTTCGGATCTTGTCATATTCGCCAGATAGGGGCGAATGACGACGCCCGACTCGATCAATCCCACGAAGATGTTGGCGATCGCCGCGAGGGCCTCGGCGCCCGAGAGGCGCATCGTTCGGGAGAGCAGGCGTGCCAGACCGTGCACCAGAGGCTGTATCCAGCCGAGGTAGTAGAAGATGCTGAAGAGACTCCCCATGACTACGATCACGGGCAGGACGCTCAGGGCGAAGCTATTGCCGACGCTCACCAAGGGGCCGAAGACGAATCGAACGCCGGCCTGGGTGGTTTCGATCAGGATCGCGACCGGAATTTCGACGAAGCGAAACAGGAATTTTCCCACCGGCGAAGCGAGCAGCAGGACCCCGAGTCCGATCTGGATTGCGACGCCGACGCCGACGAGACGTTTATCGATCGCGGCACGATTGTCGGAAGCGAGCCACGCGATGGCGAGCAATACGATGAAACCCAAGCCCGACATCATTCGAAGACCGATCTCACTCATCGCTTGCCCCCTTGAATCCGTCGATCAACAGGCGCGTCGCGGCGACGGGATCGTCGGCGCCCGCGACGCCCGAGATCACGGCAAAACCGCCGACGCCGACGCGACGAAGCGCTTCGAGATGACCGACCTGGATCCCACCGATCGCGATCAGGGGTCGTGGGGCCGCGAGTCGAACGGCGCTCGCGAGCGCCTCGAGGCCGCGTGCCCCGAACTCCGATTCTTTCGACGTCGTTCCGAATACGGGCCCGAACGCGACGTAGTCCACCGCCTCCTTTTGCGCGGCTTCGAGTTGTTCGAGCGTATGTGTCGAGCGGCCAATGCAAAGTCTCGCGCGTGCCGCCTCCGGGATCGCCGAAGGCGGCAAATCGGTCTGGCCGAGATGAACGCCATCGGCATCGGCGAGCAGAGCGAGGTCATAGCGGTCATTGACCACGAATCGCGCGCCCGAGTCGCGCGTCAGGCTTCGAATTTCCTTGGCCCATTCCAAAATCTGGCGGTCGGTGGCATGTTTGGCCCGCAACTGAACCACGGGCGCCCCCGCGGCACAGGCCTTTCGGGCTTGCTCGACCGGACTGCGATCCCAGCGTGGATCGTCGTCGGCCAGGACGTGAAGCCCAAGATAGTCGAGCCCGCGATCGCGAATGGCGAACTCCTCTAGCCTCGGTTGGGGAGCTCGATGCCGAGCTCGGTGATCTTCTTGCGCAGCGTGTTTCGATTGATGCCGAGCAGCGCGGCGGCCCGAATCTGATTTCCCTGGGTGCGATCGAGCACGACCTCGAGCAGCGGTCGCTCGACGCGAAGCTGAATTCGTGGGTAGATGTCGGTCGTCTCTCCCGGCGCATCGAAGAGCCGTTCGACCTCGCGCATGACGAGTTCTTCGAGGCTCGTTTCGTTTCTCGAGGGGGTGCTCTGTGGCGTGAGGAAATCGAATTCCTCGGGCGCGAGCACGTCGTTCGTCGACAATACGAGGGCGCGCTTGATCGCGTTCTCGAGCTCGCGAACGTTGCCGGGCCAGTCGTGATCTTCGAGCCTTTCGAGGGTCCGGTCCGGCAGACTGACCGGTCCCTCCGCGAGTTCGCTCGCATAGCGGTCGACGAAATGGATCGCGAGCGTTCGGACGTCTTCGATCCGGTCGCGCAAGGCTGGCAGCGCAATCGGCACGACACGCAGCCGATACAGGAGATCTTCTCGGAAGCTTCCGTCCCGCACGCCCGCGTCGAGGTCTCGGTGGGTTGCGGCGATGATCCGGACATCGACGGTCTCCCCGCCTCGGCCCCCGACGGTCGTGATTTCGCCCGATTGCAGCACACGCAGCAGCTTGGCTTGCAGATCGACCGCCATGTCGCCGATTTCATCGAGGAAGAGGGTGCCTCCGGAGGCCTCCCGGAAGCGTCCGGCCCGGGACGAGGTCGCTCCTGTGAACGCGCCCCGTTCGTGTCCGAAGAGTTCGCTTTCGAGGAGTTCGCGAGGGATCGCCGCGGCGTTCACGACCACGAAAGGACGTTCGGCCCGTTGACTCGCGGCGTGGATCGCATGGGCAACGAGCTCCTTTCCGGTTCCACTCTCCCCCGTCAAGAGAACCGCGACGTTGCGCGGCGCGACCTTGCCGACCGTCTTGTAGATTTCGAGCATGGCGCTGCTCGACCCGACCAGGCGATCCCCGCCGGGCGTGACGGATCGATTGACCGCGCGTCGCAGCGTGCGGACTTCTTTTTGCAGCGCTCGGGTCGAGAGCGCCTTCGTCGCCAGGGCCTCGACCTCTGCCAGGGCGAAGGGCTTGACGAGATAGTCGAGCGCACCGGCCTTCATCGACTCGACGGCGTTCTCGAGCAGATTTTGAGCCGTGATGATGACGACTGCGACGTCACAACCACTGGCGCGGCATTGCTGAAGGACTTCGATGCCGGTTCGACCGGGCATGCGGATGTCGAGAAAGGCCAGATCAAAGCGTCCCGCGGTGAGTTCACCTAACGCCGTATCGCCATCTTCGACGGCGACGACCCGGTGGCCGAGGGCCTCGAGTACCTCGGTCAAGACGAAGCGAATCGAGGGCTCGTCATCGGCAATCAGGATCTGCATGCCCGGGTTGGCGTCAGTCATTCGAGGTGCTCCCAGAGGTATTGATGTCTTTTTCGTGTCGTCGCCGTTGTGACTCGTCGTGCTGAGACGCGGTCTGAATCGGGAGATAGACATCGACCCGAGTACCTTCTCCGGGTGCCGAGCTGAATCGGAGTCGCCCGTCATGGCGCCGGATCCAATGCCGAGCGACGGAGAGTCCCAGCCCGGTTCCTTTCGGTTTCGTCGTGAAGAAGGGCGTCGACAGCCGGTGGTGCAGATCGGCGGGAATACCGGGACCGTTGTCTTCGAAGCTGACTTCGAGGGTCGGCAAGGGTTGTCCTTCCGAACTGACGATTCGATGTTCCAGAGTCATGCGGGTCGAGAGCACGAGGGTTCCGCCGGTCTCCTCCATCGCCTGCATCGCATTGCGGGCGAGATTGAGAAAGATCTGCTGCAGGCGAGCGGAATCCCCCTGGATCTCGGGCAGCGAGGGGTCGTAGAGGCGTTGGACCTCGATCTTTTCGTAGCCGCGTTCGAGTTCGAGCAGATCCAGCATCGAATCCAGTGGGCGATGAATATTGACGCTTTCGACTTCGAGCCGATCCCCCCGCGCGAAGACCATCAGCTCGTCGACCAGGCTCGAGATGCGGTCGACTTCGCCGACGATCAACTTCGAGATCTTGCGACCGCGTTCGTCCGTCGCGTTCATCCCGATCAATTCGGCGGCACCGCGAATCCCACCGAGCGGGTTCTTGACTTCGTGGGCGATCCCGGCGGCGATGTGACCGTAGGATTCCTGACGTTCGCGCTCGCTGACTTCCTCGCGAAGGGAGCGCGCCGTGCTCCGATCTCGCAGGGCGATCGCGATTCCCGAAGCCGCCGAGCCGTCCTCGCCGAGAATCGAGACGGCGACGTCGACCGGGATGGGGGCTGCGAGTCGGCGCGGGAAGTCGACTTCGTCGTGGATCGAGGCTCGCCCCGTGCGCAGCACCCGATCCACGATCTCACAGATCGGGTGGTCCGCGCCGACGCTCGAGGCCAGCATCCGGCCCGGGCGGACCTCGCTCGGCGCGTCGAGCAGGCGAGCGGCCTCGGCATTCAGGAGGTCGATCCGGCCCGATTCGTCGAGCACGACCACGCCTTCCAGAAGGGAGTCGAAGATGCCCTGTAGATCATGTTTCATTGGCTTTGGGTTGTGCTCGGGGCGGTCGGCGATGGGGTCTCGGGGGATCCGGCCGTAGGGGGTGCCTGATTTTTGTGCACTCTAGCGAGGTGTTCATCTCATGGAAAGGTTCCGGGCCCTTCCTGGGATTCCCGCGGGCAGACTCGTCTGGCCAGTCTGGGGTCCCCTTGGAAGCGCCAAGCGGGTACCGTAGGGCGCGATGCGTGAGGGGCTGACAGTCGACGAAGCGGTGAGCGAAATTCTCGCGGCCACGGTGACGCTCGGAGCGGAGACGATTGCGGTTTCCGACGCCGCCGGGCGTGTTCTGGCCGAGCCCATCCTTTCGACGCGCCGCCATCCGCCGGCGGATTGTTCGGCGATGGACGGCTACGCGGTTCGTCGAGCGGACCTGAAAGCGGCGTCCGCCGAGAATCCCATTTCGCTGCCCGTCGTCTACGAGATCCCGGCTGGAGGTCACGCGGAACGTTCGCTGGAAGCGGGTGAGGCGGCGCGGATTTTTACCGGTGCCCCGCTTCCACCCGGTGCGGATGCCGTCGTGCGACAGGAGGATACCCGCGCGGGCACGGGCCGGGTCGAGATTCTGGTCGAACCCGATCCACGCGAACACGTCCGCAGTGGGGGCGAAGATTTCGAGATCGGCGATCAATTGATCGATCGGGGTGCCGTGTTGGGTTCGGCGCATATCGGTGTATTGGCCTCGATCGGGCGTACGGTCGTCGCCGTCCATCAGCGTCCGACCGTCGCGATCCTTTCGAGTGGAGACGAACTCGTCGAGCCGGATCGGCCGGCGGATTCGGGCCAGATCGTTTCTTCGAATTCCTACACCCTGGCCGCCGCTTGTCGCGAGATCGGGGCGCGGCCGAACTATCTCGGGATCGCCGGAGATCGACCGGACGAGATCGAAGAGCGGTTGCGTGCCGGATTGCGCGCCGAGGTGATCGTGAGTTCCGCGGGCGTTTCGGTGGGCGACCACGATCACATGCGGAGCGTGCTCGAGAAAATTGGCTGCCGGTTGCGCTTCTGGGGTGTCCTCATAAAGCCCGGGTATCCGCTTGCATTCGGTGTGATCGAGCCGACGGGTACGCTCGTTTTCGGATTGCCGGGCAATCCGGTCTCTGCGGCGGTGACCTTCGAAGAGTTCGTCAGACCCGCGCTGCGGAAAATGATGGGCCATCGCGCGCTCTATCGACCCACGATCGTCGCACGACTCACCCAGAAATTGACGAAGAGGGCCGGCCGGCTCCATTTCGTGCGGGTTTCCCTCGAATTGCGAAACGGCGAATACAGCGCAACCCCCATCTCCAATCAGAGTTCGGGCGTGCTGACGTCGATGATCCGGGGGGACGGATTGGCGGTTTTTCCGGCCGAGTCCGAATCCTTGGCAGCCGGAAGTGAGGTCGACGTGCAGATTCTCAATTCGAGCTTCTTCGATCAGACCGAGCGAGGTTACTGATCGGATGACGTCGAGTCTGCTTGGCAACGTCACGGGTGCACTCCTGCTAGGCGGCGAGTCGCGTCGCATGGGCCGTGACAAGGCCCATCTCGAATGGCGGGGCGAGAAGTTTTCGACGCGGGCGGCACGTCTGCTGGCCGGCCTCTTCTGCGAGACGCTTCTCGTTGGGGGGGAGCCAGAACCGGCAGCGCCCGGGCGTCGCGTCTCGGACCCAAAGGGTCCCGGCTGTGCGCTGCGGGGCCTGGTCGGCGCACTCGAAGCCGCCACGGCTCCGCGAGTCTTGATCATCGCAACGGACCTTCCCCTGCTGCATGAGGATCTGTTGCTGGCGTTGACGGCGTGGCCCGAGAGCGACATCGTCGTTCCCTCGGATGAGGCGGGCGTCCACCCCCTTTGTGCGATCTATCGCCGTGACGTCTGTCTGCCGATCGCGCTCGCTCGTCTCGAGTCCGACGAACTCTCGATTCGAGGCTTGCTCGACGTTGTCGAATGCGATCGGGTGTCGCTCGAGGATCTGGGTCTAGTCGATCTCGGGTCTTCTCTGCTCACGAATATCAATACGCCAGAGGAGTTGGCACAGTTGGAGGTGAGTTGATCCCATGCTCGATCTCGCGCGCCTCGACCGTCTAAAGCTGGTTCGCCGACCCTTCTCGCAGCGATTTTTTGGTCGCGTGCTCGGCGCCAACTACCGCTGGTTTCCGGGAATCGAGCTCGAGTTCGAGGATTCCGATCGGGTTCCGGATCAGCCGGTCATCTACGCGATGAACCATACGGACCGATACAACTATTGGCCGTTTCAATATGCGCTGTGGAAGAAGCTCGATCGCTTCACGGCGACCTGGGTCAAGGGGAAATACTACGAAGGCGTGTTCATGGCGCGCTTCATGGAGAGCATGCTTCAGCTTCCCACGGTCTCCCGAGGCTATTTGATCACCCGCGACTTTCTCGGCGTGATGAAACGAAACCCGACCGACCGAGAATACGGACTGCTTCGCGCCGCCGTCGACGGACGCGCCGTCGGGGAGGCGGGGGTGATTCCGGAACCGCCCGATATTCCAGATATGTTGCTGCGCAAGGCGCGCAACCCCTTCGGCGTCGCCTACGATCCCGGCGAGTCGGACTACGCCGACTATATCTGTGCGCTCTTCCATGCGATGATGGCGCGCTTCGTTCGACTGAATCGGAAGGCCATGGAAATCGGACTCGATCTACTGGTGTTTCCCCAGGGCACGCGTTCGAAACGGCTTCTTCCGGGCCATATCGGCATCGCCCAGATCGCGCTTCATCTTCGCGTGCCGATCGTGCCGGTCGGATGTAACGGCTCCGACGGCGTCTATCCCGGCGCTTCGCCCTTTGGGCGACGGGGTCGGATCGTCTACCGCTTCGGCGAAGCGATTCCCTACGAAGAGTTGTCCGCTTTCCATGTCGCGGAAGAGTATGCGCCCTTTTCGGCGACCGCCGAACGGGATTTCGTGGAAGAGTTCAACGGCGTCGCGAGTCTCGTCACGGATCGAATCGAGCTCTTGCTCGATCCCGAGTACCGCCGTATCGAGAACGACGATGGCGCCGCCGAAAAGGGCACGGACCGATTCATCTGAGCTCCGCCTAACGTTTTCGCCGTGCCGAAGTCCGTCGAATCGTATCGATCAGGTCGGAGCTTCGTAGTCCGGGAACGATTCGCAGTCGAACGACTCGCCCGCCCCGACTCTCGACTTCTCGCCGCCCGACGATCGAATCGAGAGCCCAGTCTCCACCCTTGGCGAGGATGTCGGGTTGCAGCTCGCGAATCAGTCGAATCGGCGTATCCGCACGAAATCCAACCACCCAATCGACACATTCGAGAGCGGCGACGAGTTCCATTCGCATAGCCGCAGGCAGAACAGGCCGGCCGGGCCCTTTTGCCCGACGAACGCTCGCATCGAGATTGATCGCCACGATCAAGAGATCGCCGAGGCCACGGGCCTGCTCGAGGCTTCGGACGTGTCCCACATGGAGCAAGTCGAAGCAGCCGTTCGTAAAAACGATGCACTCGCCGACCCGCTTCGCGCGCTCGACTCGCTTGGCCAGGACCGGGAGAGTCGTGATTTTGCGTCGCGCCGAGAGGCTCGTCATTTGTCCCTCTCGGTTAGGCCGAATAGGAATTGCATCACCTTGAAGGGCGCCTTGATCGCGCTGGGCACGCTCGACATCAAGGTCTGTAGGGGCAGCGCCTCCACCTCTGGCGCGTTCACGGGACCCTCGACTTCGAAGTAGGCGCCGATGAGCCCCCGTTCCGACCCGGGGAGGAAGCTTCGGACCAGGGGCAGATTGTCGAGAAGCTCGCCACTCGTGCGAAACAGGAAGATCCCGACCACCGCGCGGATCTCAGCAGGGCGAGAATTGGTATCCAGCCGCGCGTTCGCGAAGACGCGCAGGGGCCCCTCGATCTCGAAGTCCTCGATCGTGAGCAGACCGTGCGTGAGGTCGATCGTGCCCGTCATCGATTCATATCGGAGTCGGTCCGCCTTCGAAAAGGGATTGTATCCCTCGCTCGCCTTTCCGAGTCGAAGCAATAGGGGTAAATCCGTTTTGATGGCCCCGTCCTTGGCCTCGATTCGGACCCGCCCGTCGAGTTCGGCGATGAATGAGGTATCGGGACGAACCCGGCCGGCCAGCGAACCCGTGGCACGGACGTCACCTCGGACGAGCCCAGGCGGGAGAACGACGAATTCGCTCATCCCGTCGAAGGAGGCCCCGGTGATGGCGAAGGAGATGTCCAGCCCGACCGAATCCGGATCGGCGAGATCGAGGGTCGTTCGCAGCGCCGCTTGGCCCTTGGGCTCGAGTTCGATTTCGATTTCGTTTCCCAGCAGGTTTGTGTCTTCCAGGCGGAAATAGCCCACCGCGGTCCGAAAGGGCAGATACGGTCGAGGGCGGAACTCCAACTCGAATCGGCCCGATCCCCAACGATCGCCGTCCAGCTCGTCGCCCCGAGAATCGGCCACCGGGTTTTCGCTTCGGCTGCCCGCGTCGTCGTCGGAGTCTGCTTCGGGCGGTGGGCCGAGTACGAGCCGTGCCTGAATTCTCGGTCTTTCCGGGTCGTTGAACCAGCTGACTTCGCCTCGGACGGCCGCGCCTCCCCATGTGCCGTCCCGGACGGTGAGCTGCATGCCTCGTCGGAACGGTTCGATCAGCAGGCGTACGTTGCGAAGTGGCCAACGTAGCAGTGGGTGATCCAGGCGATCGATCGCGAGCGCGATGGCTTTGACCGGCGGCAGTTCGTCGGGGTGTCGTGGTCTGAAGATCCGGAGCAAGGGCGATACGCCTGGGATCGCGGGAGGGTCGCGCGTGATGGCTCGGGCCGAACTCGAGGTCCGGATCAAATGAGATATGCCAACGATCACAGTGTTCATTTCCGGCAGTCGATTGCCTCGGTAGATCGCATTCATGTTGCGAAGTGTGATCTGGTCTTCGACCCATTCGAACTCGCCCTCGAGATTTTCGATTGCGTCCGTAGAACCCGTTCCGATCGTGATGGCTTCGACGGCCGCGCCGATCAGGAACCCGTCGGGAAGAATCCGGGTTCTTCCGTTCGCGAGGTCCTGCCAATGTCCAAACCTCGCCGTTCCCGAGGCTTCGATGTAGCGGATGCGGCCGGATTCGATCGGTCTGGTGAATCGTGAAATCGCCAGGGCCATTTCCGATTGTTCCGAGAATTTCGTAGCGAGATCGCGGATTCCATGGATGCGTGCGCCGACCATGCGCAATTCGATCTGCACACGCGAATCGAAGTCGAGCGGACGTTCGATGGCGGAATTGAAATCCACCCCGAGACGCAGGCCGTTCATATGTCCGTGGGTGATCTTCAGCTGCCGCTCGCCGAGGGTGAATTCGGCGCGCAATTCGACGCGTTCTTGCGCGATGATCGTTTTGGACCGACGCAGTGAAAGGGTGGCCCCTTCGATGATGCCCTCGAACGTCAGTCGCGACTCCCCTGCGTCGGTGGTCGTAAATCGAAGTTTGGCATTCAAGGTGCCCGCCAGCGCTTCGATCGGTTCGATCAACGAGAGTGGGGTCCTGGCCG
>Ga0209988_10000398_pt1 | contig 26949 bp, 26 predicted proteins | sample N075metaG_FD_183115 | JGI IMG/M metagenome (GOLD analysis project Ga0209988, IMG submission 183115) | Deep subsurface microbial communities from Kermadec Trench to uncover new lineages of life (NeLLi) - N075 metaG (SPAdes) (version 2) | ecosystem: Environmental > Aquatic > Marine > Ocean trench... | reverse complement strand
TGCGTTTGCTGAAAAGCACGGATACCGGGCAAGATACTCCGAAGCGATCGAGTTTAATTTTGAGTTGCCACCCGGTGTGACACTCGACTAGCCTGGTGCGAGTTTAGTCAGTCAAATCGACAACGACTTCGTCAGCCTGGAAGCAACCACCAATTCCAGAGTTACCGAACACTTCCACGGATTGCCCCACCGCGAGATCGCTGAACTCACCAACTTCATTCATAGTTCCGTCAGCACTCGTTGACACAAGTGTGATGACTGCGTCTTCGACCAGCTCGACGCACCGATCGCCACTTTCGGTCGTCAGCCCGAAGCTCATGGTAGCCGCGGCCAATGGGTCAATAATTGTCCCGCTTAGCATTTCGTCTGCATCTGCGTCATCAATGAAGATCAGAGCAGCGTTGATTTCGTCGAGCTGCGCAGGGTCGGCTGATTCGACGACGACACCCTCAACCTCGATCGTCGCACCCACTACAATCGCATCAACTCCGAGTTCACCGTCTTCCCCAAAGATTTTCGTGCCGTCCTGTAATTTGACCGTCACGGTCTCATCCTCACTGACACCAAGATCAAAGTTGCCGTCCTCATCGGGTACGCTGAGGACAACGCCTTTGGTCTGCGACGCAGTTCCACCAATCTCGATCACGATCGCGTCGAGTTCCAGATCTATATCGATCCGGCCGCTATCACTGTCGCTGTCGCTGTCGGAATCGCTATCGCTGTCACCGTCGTCGTCATCTTCGTGACGTAATCTGCCGATCGCCACGACCACATCATCGACCATCAAGTCGCCGATACTCACAGGTAACCCCTGCGCATCGAATACGCTGCCATCCTCGGCCAGGTTCACAACGACACAACTCTCTGAATTTTCAGCATCGCACAACAGGAACCTGCCAGCGATGTCGTCAAAGATTTCCGCCACCACCCCTTCCAGGCGTACGAGTTTGGCCGGCAGCCCACCATCCATGATATTGACTTTGACAACAGGCCGGAATCTGTAACTATCGTTACCGATGCCAACAATGTGAATTGACTTGTTGGCATCAAGATCGATCTCGATAAGCAATGTCCTGCCGGGAAAAACAGCAAATCCGTTTTGATCCAACAAATCGATTTTGCCGTTGGCCGGCAAATCGACGAATGTGCTCAACCCGGTATTCTTGTCAACCAACTCCACATTTTCCACGCGCAATCGAATCTTCGTATAACTGCCCGCCTGGACCTCAGCAATGGCAATCGGCTGATCGAAATTTTCCAGGTCCAGCAAATTGATGGTCTTGTTGCCATCGAATACCAATTGCTGACCCATGCCACCGATAAGCGTCACTTCCGTGACATCGAGATTGATCGCACTCAGCTCATCGACCGGCGCATCGGTCAGCAAAATGACAACCGTACCCGTGCTGGAGGTCGGCACCGGTGGAACAATTGCGGGGCCATTATCGGCGCTACCGCCGCCACCGCCACATGCGGAAACAAGGAGTGCCAGGCTCAGGGTAAAGGCGGGCGCCCTGACGCTACGCGAATTGAATAGGCTGTTCATGTGACTCGCTCCGACTAGGCCGATTCTGCTCGGCGCTTTTTAGAATATTTTATATCTATGTTACTGAGCGAGTAACACTACTACTCCTGACAAGACGATCAACTGTCTGTAAACAGCGACATTTACATAACAAGGATCGCAGATTTTGAATTCTTCTTAGCGATCCAAGTAGGCACCAATATCGTCGCCGCCTGCATCCTCATCACCGATCTCCCAGTCACTGGAATCGCGCTTTCGATCCGGGCCAAATGAATAAACAAATTTGACCTCGCGGCCATGTCGACACTTGTGCCTGATCCAATATGCGGAGTTCCATGGATCAAGCAGGTACTCCGCCCTCACGCCGTTGCCGCTACTTTTGAGCAAGCGTGAAAACTCACCTTTGAGTAAGTAGGCTTGCTGATATTCGATCACAAATGTGTAAAGTCGTTTGTGAATACCGCAACGCGTATGCACTTGCCCGCTAGTGAAGTCTCTCTGCAGTGCTTCGATCTCCTGTTTGGCCACGGCAAGTCTTTCGGGATCGGCTGCGTGCGCGAAGCGCACGACGCCCACGGTGAAGGCCGCCAATGCCCACGTCACCGCGAACACGAGCAATACGTTTCGAATTACTGACGAATCAAACGCGCGTTGAAACAGCGCTGCGTAGGCAAAGCCAAAGGCCATCGCAAGTTCGACCCACTCGCCGGTGTGGCTCCACGGATACCATGTGTAAGTAAGGTACATGGCAAGAAAGCTTACGATAAGAACCGGCGACGGCGCGACGATACCGAGTCGTGCCAGAATATTTCCGACCGGCTTCCACAGACACGCAGCACTCAAGACCACGCCATAACCCAGCAAGATTATTTTCATTACGAGCTTGCGAAAGCTCTTATCGATGATGTTATGAAGATTGAGTTCCTGCTGAAAGTTTTGCTCGAGGAAATAATCCGGCGCCCGGTAGCCGAGCAGACGCTGTCCCCAGGAAATTTCCTCCATCGCGACAAGCAAACAAAACAGGCCCAGGCCGAATACAAACCAGGGCATTTGCAGGCTAAACTTGAATTGCTCGGCTTTGAATTGTCGACACGCGCTGGAAAAATAGATCGCGGATGCGACCATAAAGCCCCAAAACGTAGCCCATTCCAGCAGTTCGTCTTCTTGCACGCTCAGGTAATAAAGCGACTCGCTGTATTCGTTGAGCCACGCTGCAACGACAAACAACAGCAGGATGGACCCATTGGCGATGATTGCTGCCGCTTTCATGCAGGCAAACTAGCACAAAGACTGCGACCGAATGGCGCGAGTCCGGATCTTCGCCCAATTAGAGTAGACTCCGGCAGCAGCCATGAATCAACGCAGGTACTTCTCAATGCTTCGTCTGAAAATCGCTTTTGTATTGCTTCTATCCGCTCTCACACTCGGCGCCTGTAGCACCGAGACTCCGGTGTCGGCAATGCCCGCCGGGCTCGATTCTTTGGTCTCAAATACGATTTTTGAGCCGCAGGTGACATTCCTCACGGACGGTACATTGCTGATGACCTGGCGCGAGCGCACTGAATCAGGCTCCGATATTTTTGCCGCCGCGAGAGCGAGCGACGGCAAATTTGGACTGCCTGTTCGCGTCAATGACGAAGCTGGCACCGTAGAGTCCTACGCGCACGATGGCATGCGCGCATCGATCGCCGTTGGCTCTGGCGCAAACATTGCGATTGCATGGGCCGACGCACGAGCGCAAATTCGGGCGGCCATCAGTAGCGACGGCGGATTGAGCTTCGCACCGGCCGTAAGACTGGACCAGGCCGGGAAACCTGCGTATCGCGCGTACCCTGCAATCAGTTTTGACGCCTCCGGCGACTTGCACGCGATATGGATCGATTCCCGCTTTGCCGAACCCGGCGCCGAAGAACCGGCCGATCTTTATTACGCCAAGGTGTCGGATGGCAGCGTGTCAGAGAAGAACCTGACCGAAAATCAGACACCGTCCATTTGCGGTTGCTGCCGCACATTCATAAGCGCTGAGAACGATTTTCTGACGATGACGTTTCGAAATACCACGGCCGATGGATTCCGCGACCCGGCCACGATTACGGGCACATCCAACGGGGCGTTTTCGGAGCCGCAAACCGCAAGCAACCCGCTCTGGGAATTACGCGGCTGCCCGATGGCCGGACCGATCGTCGCGGGCCAGGAAGTGCTGTGGAATGACGGATCGACGGGCAAAATGTTGGCCATGGTGTCATCGATCACTGCGCCGATGGCACGGCGAGTATTTAGCGATGCAGAGCAAGGCGAATGGATCACCCGCCGGCCGCCACGCGCGATAACGACCGTCGACGGCACAAACTCCTTACTGCTCGTGCCCGGCTCGCCCACGTCCAGACTCATCGCAAAAAGCGGCGACAACTGGAAAACCGTTGCCAACGACCTGCCGCCCTGGGCCATGAGCGGCGCTCATGAAGACGGCAACCTGTACCTGGTCGGCGTCCTCGAGGGCGAGTTTCAGTTTGAGACCTACCTGTTTCCGTAGTTTTTTATCCGGATGAACTAGTCCTCGTCAGGCGCCCAGTCGCAGACATCGCACTGCGGATCAATATGGAAGTCCTCGAGCACTTCGAAGATGAACGCTTGCCAGGTGCTGTTCGGCTGCCAAACCGAGTCGAGATCCTCTTTCGCGTCCGCAACGTCGACACCCTCATAGATGGTTCGATACAAAAAGCTAAACGTGGACGCCCGGAAATTGACCTGACAGTGCAATAGCGTTTTCTGCGGCGGACCCGTGCGCATGACGCCCACGAATGCATAGAAGTCGCTGATCGTGGGATCGTCAAAGTCGACCGGGATGTGGGCGTAGTCCATACCGAGTTTTTTAACGGTTCCATCTTCATCGTCGATGGCGGTGTGGTCATTAGTAAACGCGAGATAAATGACACGTCCGTATCCCGCATCGCGCACCAGCTTCAGTTGCCTGGCAGTTGGTTGCCCGGCACTCGCGAATTGCGGCGAGTACACCCGGAAATTGGAGATTTCGTCCAAATCCGCCGCAGTTGCGAGCAGAGCCGGTGCGCACACCAGCAAGAGAAACGCTGAAATTGCTTTTAGCATGGCTGGCTAAGCAAGCATTTTCATCACAGCGCCGACGATGCTGCCAAGCGTCAACACCATCAGTGTTGCGAAACCAAGCCCGAATCCTTTCCCGCGAGCGCTCGGGTCTTTCAGATAACCCTGGAAATAGACAAAACGGCTGGCGATATAGATGAGGCCGATCGCGGTACCCCACTTCGGGTCGAAATAATGCGAGAAAATCCACAGTGCCGGAATGAAAACAATCAACTGCTCCAGCGTATTCTGGTGAATACGAAACATGCGCATGAACTCAGGATCGCCGATAATATCCGGTGCTTTTACGCCGTGCTTGCCGCGCATTTTTCCAACTTGAATTCCGAAGAAAACAAACTGCAACAAGGCCAGTATTGTAATTATCGCAACTAATTCCATTGGCTATCTCCTGAGTTAGCGGTGACTTTTGCCGCCGCGTCGTTATTATTGCGATCATTATGCCAGCTAGCCGCTTAAACCGCCTTCTTACGAAATTTTCCGACAAGGTTTTGGGCGAGATCCTGAGCCTCGAAAAACAGGAGTACATGGCGGTCGCCTGGTCGTTCGCCTATTTCTTCTGCGTACTCTCCTCCTATTACATTCTGCGCCCCGTACGCGAGACCATGGCCGTCGGCAGCGGCCCCGATACGATCCTGTGGCTGTTCACGGGTACCTTGGTCGTCATGCTGACTGTGACGCCGATATTCGGCTGGGTCGCCTCACGATATCCGCGGCGCCAGTTCCTGCCCTGGGTCTATCTGTTCTTCATCTCCAACATCATCATTTTCTGGGGCATTTTTTCGTTCACGGTCGATCGCGAGGTTGACCACATCTGGCTCGGCCGTGTGTTCTTTGTCTGGCTCAGCGTGTTCAACCTGTTCGTCGTCTCCGTCTTCTGGAGCTTCATGGCGGATATCTACACGCGCGAACAAGGTCGTCGTCTGTTCGGCGTGATCACGGCCGGTGGCAGTATCGGCGCCCTCGCCGGCGGCGGAGCGACGAGTTCGCTGGAAACATACATTGGATTCCAAAATCTGTTCCCGATCGCCGCCGTCCTGCTGATGATCGCGATTCTTTGCATCACTCGACTGCGATCGTGGATCGAAAAAGATTCTTCCCAGGACCTCAGTACGAGCGCCGCAAGCCCGAAACCGCTTGGCGGTAACCAGTTCGCCGGCATCACGCACGTCTTCGCGTCTCGATACTTCACGGGCATCGCGGTCTCATTGATGATCGCCAGCCTATTGGGTACGGCTTTGTACATCCTGATGGCACAACTGGTCGAGCAAGACATACCAGATGTTGGCGATAGAATAAGATTCTTCGCTAACGTGAACAATGCGACCAATGCGCTGGCGCTGGTCCTGCAGCTGTTGCTCGTCAAACGCGTCGTGCATCGATTCGGGATCGGTGTTTCATTATCGCTGATGCCCCTCGCGTCGATCATCGGATTTATCATACTCGCGGTTGATCCTGTCCTTGGCGTCGTTACGATATTCACTGTCTTGCGCCGTGCGCTCGGCTTCGGCTTCAGCAAGCCGACATCGGACATGTTGTACTCGGTCGTCACACCGGAAGAAAAATACAAGACCAAGAATTTCATCGACACGGCCGTGTACCGCAGCGGCGACGTCATTGCGGGACTGGCGTTAAAGGGCCTGGGCGCAATCGGCATGGGCATCGCCGCGATCTCCGTTGTCATGCTGCCGTTTGCAGCGCTTTGGGCATCCATATCCTTGTGGCTCGGTCGCGACTACGGCCGCCAGGCGAAAATACATCGAGAGAACGAGGCATCATGAATTCGAAACATTGGTACAGAGTCAAATTCATGGCGGGCCTGTAAGAATGCAAAACACCGGACTGCTACGTCGAATCGCGGCGATCTTGTACGACACGCTACTGGTCGCGGCCGTGTTATTTATTTTCACGATCCCGTTCATCGCTATGCGCGGTGGTGAGCCTGTGGATCCGGGCAGTCTTGCCTACCAGGTCACGATGTTCATGGCAGCGTATTTGTTCTTTGTCGGATCCTGGGTCCGCAAGGGACGTACCCTGGGCATGCAGTCCTGGGGCCTGCAGCTACAGGATGCTAACGATGCAATGCCATCGCTTGCCGCGTGCAGCATTCGATTCGTAGCGGCGATCGTATCCCTGGGCGTGTTTGGCCTGGGCTTCCTCTGGCAACTGGTCGACAAGGACAAGCTCGCCTGGCACGACCGTATCAGCGGCACGCGGCTCGTGTACTACCCGAAGGAGAAAACCAGGGACTAGCTGTCCTGGTAGTCCAACAAGGCAGGTTTGATGGACTACTAGCGTATTCGTGACAATGCGATCGCTGTCACGCCAAGCAGCACGATGGACGGCAACCAGGCGATAAGGGCGGGGTTCATATTGAATACCTGGCCGGAACTCGCGAGCATCTCGCTGACCAGGTAATAGGACAGTCCGATGACGACACCGATCATTAAGCGTGTACCCGTACTGCCGGTTCGCAACGATCCAAAAACGAATGCCAACGCGAGTATCGGCATGATCATGACCGACACCGTGCGCGAGACGCGATACCACATCTCGGTTTCGTACTGGCTTGCGTCCAGCGCATTACGCTTGAGGTAATCGATATAACTGTACAAGCCGCGCAGCGACAGACTCAAAGGTTTCGCGAGCGCATTGCCGAGCAATTCCGAATCCACCTCGAAGGACTCGAGGGCGACGCGTGATTCGACGACCTGCACACCGTCATCGACAAATCGCGTTTCCTTGAGATTCTCCAGCCGCCAGCGATCATTCTCGTCAATGCCCGCGTTTTCCGCCCGCGCGATCGACTGCAGCTCGTTTTTCTCATTGAAGCGATAGAGATAAATACTGCCAAAGTCGAAATCCGAGTTCACTCGCTGCAGGTGAAGATAGACCTTCCCGTCTTTGACCCACGTCGCATTGCCCAGTCGCTCTTCTTGCTGTCCATGACGCGCCTGAGCTCGCATGTCGCGGGCGTAGAAATCCAGCGAGGGACCAAAAAATTCGCCGATCAAAGCCGTAAAGATCAACATGACCAGACCGGTTCCGGCCACCATGAGCGCCAGCCTTGCAACGGACAGCCCTGCCGACCGCATGATGATGATCTCGCTGTTGGCCGCGAGCGCACCTAATCCAAGCAATGAGCCGATCAACGCCGATACGGGCATCAATTCGAATGCCAGTATCGGCATGCGCAACAATGCGAACGTAATCGCCTGCCTTGTCTGATAATCGTTTTGAACATCATCGAGCTCTGCGATGAGTTCAAACAGGCCCGCAAGCGCCAGCAGCACGACCATGACCAATGCCGTGCCGGCGAGAATGCTGCGCATCAAGTACTGGCTCAGGATGCTGTTCATGAAAAAACTCGACGGTGGTAGCCGTTTTGCACGACCAGGATCGTTATCAACAGTAGCAACACAACACCATGAACCCACCAGATACCGAGCGCCGGTGAAATCAAGCCCTGCTCAACCCAGGACTTGGCCGCGCTCATCATATTCAGGTAAATAATAAACACCAGCATGCCGATCGCCAGCCGACCGTAGCGGCCCTCGCGCGGCTGCGCCCGGCTCAACGGAACAGCGAGCAAGCCGAGCAATAGAGTCGATAAGGGCACACTGATGCGCCACTGCAGTTCGGCAATCTCCTCGAGGTCATTTGACGCCCACAGTTGCGACATCGGTCTTGCCCGCGGCCGCGGCTCCGGAGTCCGCAGGCTCGGCAAGCGGTATGGGATGCCGTGCTCGGCGAACTCGACGACGCGAAATTGCGTCGTGCCCGGGATGCCCTCATAACGACGGCCGTTATACAGCACCAGCATTTTGACATCCGGGTCTTCAGTCGCGACTTGCTCGCCACGTTCAGCAACGACCACCTCGACACCGCCATTCTCGGTGTTGCGTTGCAGAAAAACGTTCTCCATGAAGCCTTCGGGCGTGACGCGCTCACCGTAGACAACCTCGCCATCCGGCCCGACCCTCGTGAAGCGGCCGGGTTCGATGCTGCTGAGGCCCGCTTCGCGCTGCGCCTCCGCGCCAATTCGATCGACGGCCGTGAGTACTCGCGGCCCGATGTCGATCGACAGCCACGCAACGACCAGTGTCAGCGGCAGCAAAATCCACATCAATGGCCGGTATATGCCGGAGAGACCCGTTCCGCAGGCCATCATCACGGGCATCTCACTGTCCCGATAGAGACGTCCGAGTGCGATCATGATGGATAAAAACAGGCTAATCGGGATCAAGATGGTCAAATACTGGACTGCGGACAGTCCGATGACGTCAAAAGCAGCTTCTTTGTGCAGATTTCCTTTGGCCACATTGCCCAATACTCGCGCAAACTGGTTCGTTAGCAAGATCATCAGCAGGACAATCGTCACGCTCAGCCAGGCCGTGGCGATTTCCTTGAATATGTAGCGGTCGAGGATGCGGCGCATCGCGTTGATTTACGTAACCGTTGCGGACTCAATCGGTTAGACTACCCGTTTTATTTTGTCCGGGACAAGCGCTTTTCAATGGAATACTTCACATCGACAAGCAAGGCCTCGCGACGCGCAACAGATTGCGTGATTATTGGCATCTACGAGCGCGGCAAACTCGGCGTCGGCGCAGCAGACATCGATGCTGCCAGCAAGGGCGAAATTCGCCGCCTGATCAAAAGCGGCGACGTTTCAGGCACGCTGGGCAAAACCACAGTATTGCGCAATGTCGCCGGTGTTCGCGCATCGCGCATTGCCGTGGTCGGCCTCGGCAAAGCATCCGAATTCGGTGCAAAACAATTCCGCCGCGCACTCGGCGCTGCTGTGGCCGCGATTTCCGCCACCAAGAGTAAGCAGATCCTCAATTGCCTGACGCTCGAGACCAGGGCTGCGGACCCCTACTACCTTGGTCGTGCAAGCGCCGAATCCGTGGCAGACACGCTGTACCGTTTCACACAGATGAAGAGCGCACGCAAACCTGCCGGCATGCCGCTCAACAAGATCGGCCTCGCCATTGCAAAGCGTGGCGATGCGGACCGTGTAATACGTGGCGCAGAACACGGCGATGCGATTGGCAGGGGCATGTCGCTCGCAAAAGATCTTGGCAATTTGCCGCCCAATGTCTGCACACCGTCCTATCTTGCACGCACGGCGCAAAAGCTCGCGAAGAGCCACGCAAAACTGACGACAAAAATACTCAATGAAGCCGAGATGAAACGTCTCGGCATGCTCTCCTTGTTATCGGTGACAGCCGGGGCGACAGAACCCGCGAAGTTGATCGTCATGCAATACAAGGGCGCCGGGCGCGATGCGCCAGTGGTTCTGGTCGGCAAAGGCGTCACCTTTGATACGGGCGGTATTTCATTGAAGCCGGGTGCCGCGATGGACGAAATGAAATACGACATGTGCGGCGCGGCCAGCGTGATCGGCACAATGGCGACGGTCGCAGCGCTCAAGCTACCGATCAACGTTAATGTTGTGGTTCCCGCGGTCGTCAATATGCCGGACGCGAACGCCACGCTGCCGGGCGACATCGTCAAGAGCATGTCGGGCCTGACAATTGAAATCCTGAACACCGATGCGGAGGGTCGACTGATCCTCTGCGATGCACTGACTTACTCACGCCGATTCAAGCCGGCCGCAATCATCGACGTTGCAACTTTGACCGGTGCCTGCGTGGTCGCACTCGGCAAATACTACACAGCCGTCATGAGCCACAGCGACGAGCTCGCTGAGAGCATCCTGGGCGCCGGCATGGCTGCTGAGGACCGTGTCTGGCGCATGCCGATCGGCGACGAGTACGCGCAGCAGCTCAAGAGCAATTTCGCCGACGTCGCCAATGTCGGTGGCCGCTACGGTGGCACGTGCACGGCCGGTTCCTTTCTCGCAAAATTCACAGAGGGCATGAACTGGGCGCATCTCGACATCGCAGGCGTCGCGTGGCACTCGGGTGCCAAGAAAGGATCGACAGGCCGACCTGTGCCCCTGCTGACGCAAATTTTGCTGTCGCGCTGCGGCAAACTGCCGCGCTAGGCGGTATTCGACAGCCCACCATGCCGCGCATCGATTTTTATGTGTTGAGCCAGAGTGGCGAAAAGGCTCGGCAACAGTTTGCCTGCAGGCTTGCTGAGAAGGCCTATCGCCTCGACAACACCGTGCACATCATCGCCGCCAGTCGCGCCGACGCTGAGCGCCTCGACGAGTTGTTGTGGACATTTCGCGATGGCAGCTTCGTGCCACATCACATTGTTCCGGCACCCGCGAACACAGAGTCACCTGTCAGTATCGGCTGCGAGTCAGACGAGGTCGAAGCACGTGATCTGCTGATCAATCTGTGCGATGACGTGCCATCTGTCGCGAAGCTCTTCCCGCGCGTCGCCGAACTAGTCAGCTCCGATGAAGACAGCAAACTGCGTAGCCGTAAACGCTACAGTCTTTATCGCGACCAGGGGCACGAGATCAACACCCACAATCTGTAGCATGGATAAGTCATACCAACCGCAAGAAATTGAGCAGCGCATCTACGAGCGCTGGGAAGCCCAGGGCTATTTCGCGCCCGACGGCGATGGGCCGCGTTATTGCATCATGATTCCGCCGCCGAACGTGACCGGCACGCTGCATATGGGGCACGCGTTTCAGGACACGATCATGGACGCGCTCACACGCTACCACCGCATGAAGGGCGACCGTACTCTGTGGCAAACCGGCATGGATCACGCTGGCATCGCGACGCAAATGGTGGTCGAGCGTCTGCTGAACAAAGAAGGGCTGTCGAAGCACGACCTCGGTCGTGAAAAATTCATCGAGCGAGTCTGGCAGTGGAAAGAAGAGTCCGGCGGGCAGATCGCGAATCAATTACGGCGGCTCGGTGCCTCGGTCGACTGGAGCCGCGATCGGTTCACAATGGACGACGGCTGCTCGGACGCGGTCCGCAAGGTCTTTATCTCATTGTACGAAGACGGTCTCATTTATCGTGGCAAGCGCCTCGTCAACTGGGACCCTGCCCTGCATACAGCGTTGTCGGACCTCGAGGTTCTCTCGGCCGACGAGCAAGGCCACTTGTGGCACTTCCGCTACCCGCTTGCCGCGGGCGACGGTCATCTTGTGGTCGCCACAACGCGGCCCGAGACGATGCTGGGCGATAGCGCCGTTGCGGTGCACCCGGACGATGAGCGCTACAAGGATCTCATCGGACAGGAAATCATTCTGCCGATCGTTGGCCGCCGTATTCCGATCATCGCCGATGACTACGTCGATCCGGAGTTTGGTACAGGCTGTGTCAAGATTACGCCGGCCCATGACTTCAACGATTACGACATCGGCAAACGGCATGACCTGGCGATGCACAACATCCTGACCGACGACGCGGCGCTGAATGACGAAGTACCCGAAGCCTATCGCGGCATGGATCGCTTTGATGCACGCAAGAAGATCGTTGCAGAATTTGAATCACTCGGCCTGCTAGACAAAGTCGAGGACTACACGATCAAAATTCCACGCGGCGACCGCTCGGGAACAATCGTCGAGCCCTACCTGACAGATCAGTGGTACGTCAGCATCGAAGCGCTCGCCAAGCCCGCGATCGAGGCAGTGGAAAGCGGCAAGATAAAATTCGTTCCGGAAAACTGGTCCAGGACTTACTTCGACTGGATGTACAACATCCAGGACTGGTGTATCAGCCGCCAGCTTTGGTGGGGACATCGCATACCGGCCTGGTACGACGACGACAACAATATCTATGTCGGTCACTCCGAAGACGACGTGCGCGAGAAACACTCGCTCGGCGATGGCGTCAACTTGCGACAGGACAACGATGTGCTCGACACCTGGTTCTCGTCCGCGCTGTGGCCCTTCAGCACACTGGGCTGGCCGCAGAAAACCGAGGCGCTCGAGGATTTCTATCCCGGCAGCGTGCTCGTCACGGGTTTTGACATTATTTTCTTCTGGGTCGCACGCATGATCATGTTCGGGCTGCGATTCATGGGCGACGTTCCGTTTCGCGAGGTGTACATCCACGGCCTGATCCGCGACCAGGAAGGCCAGAAGATGTCGAAGTCCAAGGGCAACGTCATCGACCCGCTGGACCTCATCGACGGCATCGAACTTGAAGCGCTGGTTGAAAAACGCACGCGGGGCATGATGCAGTCGCACCTCTCACCTGCGATCGAGAAAGCAACGCGCAAGCATTTCCCCGACGGCATTGACCAGCACGGTGCTGACGCGCTGCGATTCACGTTCGCTGCGCTTGCGACGAACGGCCGCGATATTCGTTTCGACCTGGGCCGCATCGAAGGCTACAAGAACTTCTGCAACAAGCTGTGGAATGCAGCCCGTTACGTGCTCATGAACACCGAGGACCTCGATGACGGTGACGTCGAGCTGTCTGCAGCCGATCGCTGGATTTGCACTCGCTTTAACGAGACTGTCGTCAGCGTTCACCAACACTTCGCGTCCTACCGCCTCGATCTCGTGTCGCAGGCACTCTACGAATTTACCTGGCATGAGTTCTGCGACTGGTACCTCGAGCTGTCGAAACCCGTCCTGCAGTCTGACGAGACATCGGCTGCACAAAAACGCGGAACACGCCGTACGCTGATCACAACACTCGAAGCATTGTTGCGACTCATGCATCCGCTCATGCCGTTTATCACAGAAGAAATCTGGCTGCAGGTCGCACCGCGCGCTGGCGTTGCCGGGCCGACGATCATGCAGCAGCCCTTCCCCGAAGCAGATTCTGATGCGCAGGATACTGGCGCCGTTGCGGACGTGGAGTGGGTTAAGGATTTTATTCTGGGCATACGGCAGATTCGTGGGGAGATGGATATCTCGCCCGGCAAAGTACTGCCCGTCATCCTGCAACACGCATCCGACGAAGACCAACGCCGTGCAAGCGACCATGCTGCACTGCTGGCGCGCGTGGGCCGGGTAGCATCCATCAGTATTCTGGGCGATGGCGAACAAGCTCCGGCCTCGGCCACAGCATTGCACGGTGACATGCAATTGCTCGTGCCGATGAAGGGCCTGATTGACGTCGAGGCAGAGCGCGCTCGCCTCGACAAGCAGCGTGGCAAAGTCGAGGCAGACCTTGCAAAGACACAGGCCAAGCTTGCAAACGACAAATTCGTCAACAACGCGCCGGCCGCTGTCGTTGATCAGGAACGCGAGCGAGCCACTGATTTCGCGAAACAACTGGCGCAATTGGCCGAGCAACTCGTGAAACTCGACGATCTGGACTTGTAGTCCAACAAGGTAGGTTTGATGGGTTCAGGCACCCGCAAATATTGGGGACTGCATCACAATCTCGCTGGCTCTGGAGTGCAATGCTGGTTACTCTGGCGCCGGATCAGAGGATAAAACATGCAAGGCGGCAATACCCTCGAAGAATTGCCTTTAGGCAAAAGCACGGAGCGCGCAGCGCTCGCTGCAGCGCAGGCAGCACTCGGTCGAATCATCCTCGGTAAAGACGAGCAAATCGAACTCGCGTTGTCCTGTTTGCTGGCCCGCGGCCACCTGCTGATCGAAGACCTGCCGGGCCTGGGAAAAACCGTTCTCGCACACGCGTTGGCGGTCGTACTCGGCTTGAGTTATCGCCGTATTCAATTCACGAGTGACCTGTTACCGGCGGATATCGTCGGCGTGTCGATATTTCGCAAGGAAAGCGGCGAATTTGAATTCCAGCCCGGCCCGGTTTTCTCGCAGCTCGTTCTAGCCGATGAAGTGAATCGTGCGACACCCAAAGCGCAAAGCGCCTTGCTGGAAGCGATGGAAGAACGCCAGGTCACCGTTGACGGAACCACACGTGCACTGCCCAATCCGTTTTTTGTTGTTGCTACGCAAAACCCGGCCGATCAGATCGGCACCTTCCCTCTTCCCGAATCACAGCTGGACCGTTTTCTCATGCGCCTCGAACTCGGATATCCGAACGAGGAGAACGAACGCGAATTAATTACCGGTAAAGACCGCCGCGCAATGCTTGAAGAAGTTGTCGCGGAAACGTCGCCGGAGATATTGCTAGCCCTGCAGGAAGCGGCGAGTCAGGTGCACATGAGTGACGCACTCGTCGACTATATTCAGGCACTGGTACGACAAACCCGCGAGTCGCCTGACATCGATATCGGTTTGTCACCCCGTGGCGCACAGGCGCTCGCTGCCGCTGCAAAAGCGCACGCCTTCATCCGCAAGCATTCGGGTGTTTTTCCAGACGATGTACAGGCGGTTTTCGCGACCGTTGCCGGGCACCGGCTGAAAGCGGCCGGCGGCGCCCACTATCGCAGCGCAAGCGAGCTTTGCCAGCATGTCATCGATTCGGTGGACATTCCCTAGCGTTTCGGGGCTTTTCCCGAGCATCGGCGCAGCAGCAACGCGACGAGTCCAAAGCTGGGCTCGGAATCGCCAGGGCGTCGACCCTGACCACATCGAGCTCAGTGCTCGTCGCACCTACATCCTGCCCACAGGCGTCGGCATGATTTACGCGCTCATGAGCTTTGCGATGCTGATGGGTTCAATGAACTACAACAACAACCTGTCGTTCCTGCTGACGTTTTTATTGATCGCGCTTGGCTTTGTCGCCATGCACCAGTGCCAGCGCAACCTGGTCGGGCTCGATGTCAGTTTTGCCGGGGTCGAGCCCGTATTCGCCGGCCAGTCATCGCAATTCCGGATTGTGGTCACAAATCATTCCAAAAGTCCTCGCAATCGCATTCGCCTGTATGTCGACACGACACTGAGCGACATACACGACCTGGAGCCCGGTGAAAGCCAGGTCTTCGTCATAGCGCTCGCAACCGACAAGCGCGGTTGGGTGAAACTCAAACGCTTTGGCATTCGTACTCTGTTCCCGTTTGAGTTGTTTCGTTCCTGGGCGTGGTTACACATGGACATCCGCGGTCTCGTCTACCCGAAGCCGCTGGACGACGCCCCGCCACCACCAGCGTCGCAGATGGCGTTGGGCCACCGGCAACACGATGCGCGGGGCGAAGAGGACTTTGCAGGCTTGCGGCGATTTGTCGTCGGCGATTCACCGCGTAACGTCGCCTGGAAGGCCTACGCACGCAGCGGGCAACTACTGTCGAAACAATTTTCCGGCGCCGATACCAGCAGCCAGTGGTTCGATTTCAGCGAATTCGACAACGTGGGCGTCGAGGAACGCTTATCGACGCTGGCGCGCTGGATTATCGATGCCGATCGCACAAACGAAGACTATGGCTTGAAAATGCCGAGTGACGACATTGCCCCTGCGCATGGCGAGGCACACCGTCATCGCTGCCTGGAAGCACTTGCGTTGTACGGGCTTGAACATGAGTAGGATCAAGCGTCATGGGACCGACGGATCCCTGTTATCGAGCCTGCCATGGACACTGGCCTCTCTGGCGTTGGCGTTGTTGCCACACGTCATTTATTTGCCTGTCTGGATTAGCGCCGCATTTCTCGCGTGTGGATTATGGCGCTACACGATCGAGAAGCGCCGTGCTGCCCTGCCTTCTACGTGGATCCGCGCAGCACTGGCATTGGCTTGTTTCCTGGGCGTGCTGTTCGAATACCAGACGATTAGCGGCGTCGGCCCCGGTTCGGCGTTGCTCGCCATCATGGCCTCACTGAAATTGCTGGAGACACGCAAGCGGCGAGATCAGTTCGTCTTGTTATTCATCGCCATCTTCCTCGTCATGTCGGCACTGCTCAGAGAACAATATCTCTGGTCGCTGCCTTACCTCGTCGTCGCGATGATCTTTATCATGACGGCCTGGTTGCGAATGTCGGCCGCGGCAAGCGAGTCTATTCGCCGCAGCTTCGCCACGGGTGGCCGGCTACTTCTTTACGCTGCACCGATAGCGATTGTGATGTGGGTGTTTTTTCCGCGCATATCGTCGCCTTTTTGGGCCGTGCCGATCGACACCAGCAGCGGCGTATCGGGCCTGAGCAGCACCATGAGCCCCGGCGACATCAGTTCGTTGTCATTGTCCAATGAAGTTGCGTTTCGCGTTCGTTTTGACAGCCAGATTCCCGCCGCACGCGACTTGTACTGGCGAGGACTCGTGCTGCACCAGTTTAACGGCCGTAGTTGGAAAGGCAGCGAGCCGTCGATGGGACGCCGGGCCGCGCAGCAGATTGAGGTGCGCGGTGAGCCCGTTCGCTATCGGATCACGATGGAAGCAACTCGACAGCATTGGGTGTACGCACTGGATATCCCCTACCAATGGGATCTGCACAAGACCCGCATGAGCGCGCAGCAAGTACTGGCACGGGACTTCCCCATCGACCAACGCATTGCTTACCAAGTGGAGTCCTACACCGACTACCGGGCTGAAGCGGACATGAACGATTTCGTCCGGGATCGTTATTTGGCGCTGCCCGACAGCAGCAATCGGCGCACGGCCGAGCTGGCCAGACAAATGCGCAGAGACGCCGGATCGGATGGTGCTTACATCAACGCATTGCTTGCGCTGTTTCACGACGAAGATTTTTACTACACACTGCAGCCGCCACCGCTGGGGCGAAACCCCGTGGACAACTTCCTGTTCGACACACGGCGTGGATTCTGCGAACACTACGCGTCCGCATTCACCGTGATGATGCGCTCGGCAGGAATCCCGGCTCGCATCGTACTCGGCTATCAGGGTGGCGAGCTTAATCCCTTGGGCAACTACATGATTGTGCGGCAGTCCGATGCCCATGCCTGGGCCGAAGTATGGTTTTCGGGACGCGGCTGGGTACGCGTCGATCCGACTGCCGCGGTCGCACCGGAACGTATCGAACTCGGCATCGCCGAATCCATGTTCGATGGCATTGGTCTGGAATGGGGATTGTCCGCGCCATCGAAGTTCCTGCACCAGATGCAACTCCGCTGGGATGCGATGAACGCGCAATGGAACGATTGGGTCCTGGGTTATGGCCCCGAGAAACAAAATGCATTCATGGCTTTACTCGGCATGGACAATCCGAGCTGGCGCAAGATGCTGCTAACGCTTATCACGCTGGTCATCGGGATGATTCTTCTCATTAGCGGGATTTTGGCCTTGCGTTATCGACCGCCGCCACCGGACCGAGCCACGATACTGTATCGACGATTCGTGGCAAAGACCGGGCATCAGCTCAGTATTGGCGAATCACCCGCCGCCTTCGCGATGCGCGCCAGCAGCGGCTCCAGGCTCAGTGCTGACACGATTCTCGACATCACCAACAGTTATCAGGAAGCGCGTTATGGCGGTGTCGATGCTCTCGCACTGCAACGACTCGAAACGCAGGTGGCGGCGATTCCCTAGGACACTGCCGTCAAGTCGCAATGGCTTGAGCGTCACTCCGACCTGCCCGAACGACGGTTAACAACATGCCACCAGCAATAAACAACGGCATCAGCGACAACAGAACCCACTTCGGATCATCCGACAGGGTTGCGCCAATCGCGATGAGGACCGGCCCCAGTACATGGGCAAACTTCGTCAACATGTTATAGAAACCAAAGAATTCACCCGGCTGGTCGGGAGGTATCAGCGATGCATAGAGTGAACGGCTAAGGCCCTGCACACCGCCTTGCACGCAACCGATGACAATCGCCATGATGTAAAACTGTTTGACGTCGACCATGTACATCGCCCAGATCGACATGACGATATAGACGAGCAGCGCCAGATAGATGCCAGGTTTTGGCCCGAATCTGTGGCCGAAATAGCCGTACAGAAGCGTCGCAGGAAAGCCGACGAAATTCGTAATCATCAATGCCATGACCAGATCTTTCTGTTCGAAACCCAGCCGCTGGCCATAATTGACGGCCATGAAGATCACCGTAAATACGCCGCCGATATACAGCCAGTACGCGAGCAGAAAAATGACAACGTTGCGATACTGCCTGATCTTCCGAATCGTCAACTTGAGTTCTTCATACGCAGCGCGCACAACATGATGCGCAACTTCACGCGTACTGTGCCGCTCCTTGACGAACAGCAATAGCGGCAATGTGAACACCAGCCACCAGGCACCTACCGAGACAAACGCAAACTTTATAACGCTCGTGGCACTTGAGAAACCAAAGGTCTCGGGACTCAGCAACATGACGACATGCAGGGCCAGCAATAGTGCACCGCCAAGATAGCCGACCGAAAAGCCCAATGCCGAGACAAAACTGTAATTGCGACGCTCGGTTATATCCAGCAAAAATGAATCGTAAAAAATAGTGGAACTGTAGTAGCCCACCGATCCGAACAAATAGAAAACCGCGGCCAGAAACCAGCCGTTTTCACCGACGAGACCGAGTGCGGCTGTGGATGCCGCACCAAGCAACATCAGCACGAACAGGAATCGTTTGCGATAACCCCCGGCATCGGAAATCGTGCCGAATACCGGAGCGATGACACAGACGACGGCGCTGGCGGCTGCCGTAATCCATCCAAGGCGGGCTGTCACTTCAGCCCCGGATGCACCATCGTTCCAGTAGCCGCCGAGGAACAGCGGGAACAACACAGCCATGACAGACAAGGCGAACGCGGAGTTGGCCCAGTCGTAGAATGCCCACGCCATTACTTTCTTATTGAACAATTGAGATCGAGACATTAGTGCTCGCGGGTTTTGCGGAAGTCGATGTCCGGCCAGCGCTCCTCAGTCAGATTCAGGTTAACTCTCGTAGGTGCAATGTAGACCAGGCGTTTACCATGGTCCAGCGCCAGATTGTCATGCGCTTTGCGCTCGAAGTCAGCGAGTATTTTCGGATCCTCGCATTCGACCCAGCGGGCCGTGGATACGTTGATACTCTCAAACTGACACTCGACTTTGTACTCGTCCTGCAATCGATGTGCGACAACCTCGAATTGCAGTGGCCCGATTGCACCCAGAATCAAATCGTTATTGCGCATGGGTCGAAACAACTGTGTCGCACCCTCTTCGCACAACTGTGCCAGACCCTTTTGCAAGGCCTTGAGTCGCAGCGGATCTTTCAGAACGGCCCGCTGAAACATTTCCGGTGCGAAATTCGGAATACCCGTAAAACGCAGAGTTTCACCCTCGGAAAAACTGTCGCCAATATTGATCGTGCCGTGATTATGCAAGCCGATAATGTCGCCCGCATAGGCAGTCTCGGCATGCTGTCGGTCTGCGGCCATGAACGTAATCGCATCCGGTATTTTCATTTCCTTGCCGGAGCGCACATGCAGAACCTTCATTCCGCGACGGTATTCACCGGAGCAAATACGCATAAACGCAATGCGGTCGCGATGACCCGGATCCATGTTCGCCTGGATTTTGAAAACGAATCCCGTCAGTTTCTCTTCGCAGGGTTCGACACGGCGTTGTTCGGTTTCGCGTGCCAGCGGCGGCGGCGCGATCTTAATGAACTCGTCAAGCAACTCCTTCACGCCGAAATTCGATAACGCGGAGCCAAACAGCACAGGCGACTGCTTGCCGTTCAGGTAATCCTCAAGACTGTATTCCGGACACGCGCCTTTGACGAGTTCTATTTCCTCGCGGAATTCATCGGCGAGATCGCCGAGCACCGCCGTGGCTTCATCGGAATCAAGCCCCTGCACGACGCTAATGTCAGATGCCGTCTCTCGACCCGTTTTTGAGTACAGGTAAATCCGGTCCTGTGCCAGGTGATAGACGCCCTTCAACCTGCTGCCCATGCCGATCGGCCACGTGATGGGCGTGCACTGAATGTTGAGGACCGACTCGATCTCATCCAGTAATTCGATCGGCTCCCGACCTTCCCGATCGAGCTTGTTGATAAACGTCATGATTGGCGTATCGCGGAGCCGACAGACTTCCATCAACTTGATCGTGCGTTTTTCGACGCCTTTGGCGCAGTCGATCACCATGAGTGCCGAATCGACGGCTGTCAGCGTCCGATAGGTGTCTTCCGAAAAATCTTCGTGGCCCGGCGTGTCGAGCAAATTGATGACGCAGTCGGAATACGGGAACTGCATGACCGATGTGGTGATTGAAATACCGCGCTGTTGCTCAAGTTTCATCCAGTCCGAGGTGGCATGACGGCTCGCCTTGCGACCCTTGACCGTGCCGGCAAGCTGAATGGCTCCACCGTAGAGCAGGAGCTTTTCGGTCAGCGTCGTCTTGCCCGCATCCGGATGCGAAATAATCGCGAAAGTGCGGCGTTTGTCGACCTGTGTCTGAATATTCGTCATGGGATTTGAAGGCGCGGAAAAACGCCGCGCAGTCTAGCGGATCAGTAGCCGCCCGTCAGCTTCTTTGACAAAACTGCAGCGTCTTCACGGCCTTCCTGAGCCTGGTAATACTGTGGCCGATCAGCCACCTGGTAAAAGCCCCGTTTCTTGTAAAGCGCGATCGCCGTCTTGTTGGACGGCCGAACCTCGAGAAAAATTTCCTCGACCTCGGCTTCTCGCGCACGCACCAGAATCTCATCCAGCAGTTGCTCGCCATAGCCATGCGCACGATGCGCCGAATCTACGCAGAGATTCAGGATATGCGCCTCACCGGCGGCGATCGACAGAATGGCGTAGCCTGCCACACGCTCCTCCCGCTCAAGAACCACACACTGGTAACCCGCCAGCAAGCAATCCCGAAACACGCCGTGACTCCAGGGAAAATCGTAACTTCTGCGCTCGATGTCCGACACCAGGGCCAGGTCCTCGTGGCACATCGAGCGCACCTGCACGGGCGGCTCCTGCATCGGAATAATCACGCCTGCGCCTCTCTGACGATACTGCGTGCCAGGCACAGGTCTTCCCAGCTCTTGCGTTTCTGCGATGGGCTGCGCAACAAATAGGCCGGGTGGTAGGTCACCACCAGCGGCACGTTGCCGACGCTGTGACGTTTGCCGCGCATGCGCCCAACGGGCGCATCCGTGCCTAACAGGTTCTGTGCGGCGATCTTGCCCACGGCGACGATGATCCGCGGATTTACCAGCGCGATCTGCCGTTCGAGATAGGCTCTGCAGGAACTGGCTTCCTCGGGCGCAGGATCACGATTATGCGGCGGCCGGCACTTGATGATATTGGCAATGAACACGCTTTGTCGTGACTGGCCGACTGCCGCCAGCATTTGATCGAGCAATTTGCCCGACCGCCCGACAAAGGGTTCGCCGCGCCGGTCCTCTTCAGCACCCGGCGCTTCCCCGATGAACATCCAGTCGGCGTTCGGATCGCCGACGCCAAATACGGTCTGTGTGCGCGTCTCATGCAAAGTACAGCGCGTGCAAGCGGACACCGCGGCGCGCAACGCAAGCCAATCGAGATCGTCCGTCGCAATCGCGGCTGTCTCGTCCTGAACGTCGACCTCCTCGTCGGTCTCGCCACGAGGAAGCCACACATCGATGCCAATGGCTTCGAGATAGGCTCGCCGTTGTTGTTCGTTCAGGTTCATTCTTCGGGTCCGAAAGACACTTGTTCCGGGCTAGTTTGCCACGCCATCGCGTGCAATTCATCGCCCAAATCGTTCCGGGCAATCTAGTAGTCCAACAAGGTAGGCTTGTTGGACTACTAGGCGTGCGGCAGCCTGCCCAGGAGGTCATGGCCAGCGACGACTCGTTGCCCTGGCTGCACAAGAATCGTGCTATCGATGGGCATGTGGACCTCGGCGTAGCGCGTCAATCGCAAATAGGCACAGCGCGAGCCCTGCCCGAGCCGTTCGCCAAAACGCAGGAATGATTTTGGCGCCAGACCCAAGCGATAACCGCTAAATTGCAGCACCACGTCATCGCCTTCATCGGTTTGCACCCAGAGCGCATTGGTCTGGTACACCGACGCGCCGTTGCTCGACGCGGCATACAGATCCATGATCTTGCCTTCAACGGGGCAGCGCGCCGTGTAGGTTCCGAGGCTGTTAATGCGCACCACAACGCACTTGGCCTCACCCTGTAACACGCCCTTATCGACGATGCCGACCTCAACAACACGACCATCAACCGGACTGACAACGCCAAGCGGCACAGCCGGGATCCGCCGCCGCGGATCGCGAAAGATCAAGAACAGGATAACGAGCAGAAAAACAGCGCCGCTGAGCCAGAAAAAATTGAGATAGTAGAACGCTGCCCAGCACGACACGGCCGATACGAACAGAAACGGAATGCCCTCACGGGCGACAAACGGGTTACGTCTACCTTGCAACGACTGGCATCCCTGCGGCGAAAGACTGGCGACAATCCCCTGCTTTGCGTGCCGAGTCAATACGTTTTCTCCACGGCACCATGATTCAGGATAGAATGCGCGGCTTGTAAACAGCCCAGATCAAGCAATGCTTTATTCTCAATTCGGACTGACAACCCTCAAAGAAATACCTGCGGAAGCCGAGCTCCTCAGCCATCAACTCATGTTGCGAGCCGGACTGATCCGGCGTCTCTCCTCCGGCCTTTTCACGTGGATGCCACTCGGTTTGCGCGTTCTTCGCAAGGTCGAAGCCATCGTGCGCGAGGAAATGAACCGCGCAGGTGCACTCGAACTGCTGATGCCCGCCGTGCAGCCGGCGGAGCTGTGGCAGGAGTCCGGGCGCTGGGAAGAATACGGTCCCTTGTTGCTGCGCATGTCCGATCGCGCCGGCCGTGAGTTCTGTTTCGGTCCGACCCACGAAGAAGTCATCACCGATATCGCGCGCCGCGAGTTGCGCAGCTACAAGCAATTACCGCTCAACTGGTACCAGATTCAGACCAAATTTCGCGATGAGATTCGTCCGCGCTTCGGCGTCATGCGAGCGCGCGAATTCATCATGAAGGATGCCTATTCCTTCGATATCGATGCGGCCGGTCTCGACGTGGCGTATCAGAAGATGCATGCGGCTTACACGCGGATCTTCGAGCGACTTGAGCTAAAGTTCCGCGTTGTCGATGCGGACAGCGGCGAAATCGGCGGCAGTCGCTCACAGGAATTTCATGTTCTCGCAGATTCGGGTGAGGACGCGATCGCGTACAGCGATGCAGACAATTACGCCGCGAATGTCGAAACAGCAGCCACGTTCCCGGCCAGGGGCGAACGGCCTGCAGCGACGGCTGAGATGCAGAAGGTGTCGACGCCCGGTGCCAGGACAATGGCCGATCTGTGCAAATTCCTGAGTGTGGACGTGGAAAAGACCTTAAAAACGCTCATCGTCGAAGGCACCGAAGGGCCGATTGCGCTGATTTTGCGCGGCGATCACGAGTTGAACACCGTAAAAGCGCAGAAGATGCCGGGCGTTGCCTCGCCACTGACGATGGCCGATCACGCGACCATACGCAGCGTCACGGGTTGCGAGCCTGGCTTTGCGGGACCCATCGGCATCGAGATCCCGGTGTACTTCGATCACGCGACTGCCAACATGGCCGACTTCGTCATTGGCGCCAATGAGGCCGATATGCACTACACGGGCGTCAATTTCGGTCGCGATATCCCAAATTCCGAGACCGTCGATCTGCGCAACGTTGTCGCCGGCGATCCTGCTCCGGGTGGCAGCGGCACATTGAGCATCGCGCGCGGCATTGAGGTCGGACACATCTTTCAACTCGGCACGAAATACTCAAAGACCTTCGGCGCAACGGTCCTCAACAAGGAGGGTAAGAAACAGGCGCTGGAGATGGGCTGCTACGGCATCGGTATCACGCGCATCGTCGCCGCGTCGATTGAGCAGAATCACGACGACAACGGCATCATCTGGCCGGATCCACTTACGCCGTTCGATGTCGTGTTAATCCCGATCAACATGCACCGCTCCGGGGACCTGCGGACTGCGGCAGAGGCGCTGTACCAGGAGCTGACCGAAGCGGGACTCGACGTGTTGTTCGACGATCGCAATGCGCGGCCCGGCGTCAAGTTCGCCGATGCAGAATTGATTGGCATTCCGCATCGACTCGTGATCAGCGATCGCGGTCTTGCGGCCGGCGAACTCGAATATCGTCATCGCCGCGACACCGAGTCGCGCAACCTGAAATGTGAAGAGGCTCTCGCACTGCTGACAGGCTCCGGCGTAAAATAGTGCCCGTCGGAGCCATGCTCCTGCGCGCTTACACACGGAGATTCATCGTTAAGATAGTTCCTCAACTTGTTGTTTTATTAGGTTTTATAATATCCTCCTCGGCGCTAGCTCAGGGCGGACCCGACCCTGAGCTGCGCAGGGCCTTGTTGGCCGCCGCCTCCGACACTGCCAGTTTTGAGGATCGTTTTGATGCCGAAGTCTGGCTCACGGATATGTCCCGCCGCCTCGAACGCCAGGTCAGGGACCCCGAAGAGCGCATCAACCTGCTCACGCGCATACATCAGGAAGCAACGCGCGCCGAGCTCTCACCCGAACTTGTCCTGTCCGTCATTGAAGTTGAAAGCAACTTCGATCGCTACGCAGTCTCGGTCGCGGGCGCCCTCGGTTTAATGCAGATCATGCCATTCTGGCTTGACGAAATCGGACGACCCGACGACAACTTGTTGCACGTCGACACCAATCTGCGGTACGGCTGCACGATTCTAAGATTCTATCTCGATAAAGAAAACGGCGATCTGCGCCGCGCGCTCGGTCGCTACAATGGCAGCCTCGGGATACGTAAGTACCCGAATAAGGTGATCGATAAATTAACGAGGAAGTGGTTTAAAGCCTAGCGAGTCTGCGCTAGTTTTTCTCGGCTTGTTTATCTTCGCTGAGCTGGCGCGCATCTTGCGCTTTTGATTTTGCCTGCAGCGCGTCATGGCGTGCATCCGCATAGGCCTGATGGTTCAGTTTCTGCTCCGCGCTTTGCAGATATTCCTCAGCCGCCAATAACTCTGCCGCCGCATGGGCTTCCGCTCCCGCTTCGCGGGCAACAGCGATGGCTTGACGCGCGTCACTCATTTCCTGCACGGGCGGACCTGTTTCGCAGGCAGTCGCCAGCAACAGCGTCGCGAACAGCGCGCCAATGAATAACAGGATTGGACGTAGGGATAATTTCATGAAATCTGTCTAATTATTTTTTTGTAGGTACGGAGCAGATCAACGCTACCAATAGCACTGTAGTGCCGTCAAGATGCCGCTGACGGCGGCCCCAAGGGCTGCTAGAGTTTGCGCTCCGGATTCACCTTCAAAGCGGCAGAAAAATCCATGTCAATGACAATTTATCACAACCCTCGTTGCTCCAAGTCACGGAAAACACTGGAATTGATTCAAAAAGCAGGCGTGAGCCCCACAATCGTGGATTACTTGTCCAAGCCACCGTCTGCCGCCCGCATTCTGCAGCTCGCAGACTTGCTGGGTAGCTCGGTTGTGGAGCTCCTGCGTAGAAATGAGGCCGACTTCAGGGATGCGACGGATTTGCCGGCTCTGGACGATAACGCCGCGCTCGCGGCCTGGGTTGAGGCGCATCCCAAGGTGCTGGAGCGTCCGATCGTTGTAGACGACGACGCCAACAAGGCCATCATGGGCCGGCCGCCCGAAAACGTTCAGGATCTGCTGCCCGGATGAGTGACGTACTGGTTCTGTATTACTCCCGCCACGGCAGCACTGAATCGCTGGCGCGCGAAATCTGCCTGGGCGTCGATTCTGTAAGAGGCATGGCTGCCCGGCTGCGTACAGTGCCGCCTGTTTCCGCGGTGACTGAAGCGACCGAGGACGCCATCCCGGACTCGGGCCCGCCCTTCGCCACTGCCGACGATCTCAGCGAGTGTTGCGGACTCGTCATGGGCAGCCCAACTCGATTCGGCAACATGGCCGCGCCGCTGAAGTATTTCCTGGACGGGACCGGCAGTCAGTGGCTGTCAGGCGCGGCGGCAGGTAAACCGGCCGCTGTTTTTACGTCGACATCGTCGTTGCACGGTGGTCAGGAATCCACGTTGTTGACCATGGCTGTGCCGCTTCTGCATCACGGCATGCTGCTGGTCGGCCTGCCATACACCGAAGCCGCACTGGCTACGACCACGACGGGTGGCAGCCCTTATGGCGCCAGCCACATTAGCTGGAATCGCACGGCGGACAGATTATCCGACGACGAGAAACAGCTCGCGCGCGCACTCGGTCAGCGCGTCGCCGAGATCGCGCGTAAGCTTAGTAGTCCAACAAGGTAGGTTTGATGGGTTCAGAGCCATGCGAATGATCCAAGACAAGGCGTAGTCCGCAGTGAATGGCATGTCCTTTACAAGGGCTGCAACGCCGTATTGGATCATTCGGGTGGCTCCCTCCGGGCGAGTCGTGAAGCGGTCGTCCGCGATGTTGCGTCTCTTGGCAAGGACTCGCCATTACCAGCGAGACGCGCCTGGCGGTCAACCGCTTCACAACTCGCTGAACCCATCAAACCTACCTTGTTGGACTACTGGGCTAAATCGGTTCGCTAATCGTCCGCTATCTGGTTTAGCACGCCGCGCACAAACGGTACGGTCAGGCGTCGCTGTGCCCGCAGCGCTTCGCGATCCAGCGTGTCCAGCAATCCATACAGACTGGCCAT
>Ga0209988_10000397_pt1 | contig 26959 bp, 29 predicted proteins | sample N075metaG_FD_183115 | JGI IMG/M metagenome (GOLD analysis project Ga0209988, IMG submission 183115) | Deep subsurface microbial communities from Kermadec Trench to uncover new lineages of life (NeLLi) - N075 metaG (SPAdes) (version 2) | ecosystem: Environmental > Aquatic > Marine > Ocean trench... | reverse complement strand
CGGCGCGAACCCGGGCATGGCGCGACAAGCTGCTCGTGTTCCTGAAGCCGCCGGGCTGGTTTCCCGACGATCTGGGCGGATTCCAAGCACCGCCCGAGATCGAACCGAACCCGCAGAAGTTCGACATCGACTACGCCCCCGCAATCGGTCGCTATGCAGTGCTCCAGCTTGCGCTGGTCTTGGTGTTGCTCGCTGCCTTGACGTTCGGCCAGGCCGACCTCGACCGCTGGCTGGTCTGGCTGTGGGCGGCGCTCGTCAGCTGGGGACTCGTGGACATCGGAGGCCTGTTCGAAGGCCGTGGCTGGGCTCCGAGATCCGAGCGACTTCGCCTGATCGCAATTCCGCTGGCGACGCTGCCCGCTGCTTCGCATGGAGTGGGCTGGCTGCTGCCGCTGCTGTTGGCCCTGGCCAGCCTGGTGTCGTTCCGAATGGCCGCGCTGACGGCGGCTTCGGATCGGGCCCATGACGGGGCGAAGCTCGAGGTCGACGAGCCCGCGCCCTCGCCCTGAGCGCCGGTTGGCGCCAGCGCCAGCCGAGCCGGCCAGTCCGGTACCCTCACCGGATCGTGAAGATTCGTTCTGTCGAAACGATCCAGCGGCCGGTCCGATTGGTTGCAATCGGCGCCGTGGCCATTTTCTGCTGCGGGACGCTGCCGGAGTACGCGGCTCCCCGAGGTGAGCTGGTCGATCCCAGCACGCTCGACACGTCGGACGTGGTTCCCTATCGAATGCTGGTTCGCGCGGACTTCAAGGGGAAGAAGCCACCGGCACCGTTTGCGCCCTACGTCGACAAGATAGGCGCTGCCACCTGCGGGCAGATCCTCACTTCGAACGACATGAACATCTCCGTCCAGGCTGTCCGTTCGAACTCGGGAGACGTCGTCTACCAGGTCGTTCCCCATCACATCCGTTTCGAAGCCCGGATGGATCGGAACTGCTCCTGGTGGAACCCCGAGGACCTGGGAGTCCCCGAGGCTTACATCCTGGAGCACGAGCAGATCCACTTTGCGTTGTTCGAGCTGGAGGCGAGGCGTCTGAACGCCAACATCGACGCCATCAAGGGGCGAATCGCAGTCACGGTCCGAAACCTGGATGACGCCCAGGCCTCGGCCCAGCGAGAGCTCGATCAATACATCCAGCAGCGGATGGGCGCGATCCTGGCCCGCAGCCGCCAGTTCGATGACGAAACCTCGCTCGGCTACCAGCCCGTGCAGCAAAAGAAGTGGTGGGACCTCGTCAACCGGGAGCTGGCGGCGACGAGCAACTGATCCGTCCGATTCTCCAGCGCGGCCCCGAGACCCTGACAACCCGCTTGAATCCCCTCAACCGTCAGCCGACCGACTCGCCTACGCGCTCATCTGACATCATTCCGACTTCTCGGCCTTGAAGGGCCCGCTTGGAATTCCTGTTCACGATCGAGACGTCGCCCAGTCGATGTCAGGCTATCCGGCGATGACAGAATCACCGCTTGCGCCGGAGCGCCGTCAAACAACAGCTCCAACGGCGATTCGATAGCCTCGAGACCCGTACCCACGAATGCAAGTGCCTCGCCGACGTGGTAGCTCGCCCGAATACGGGTCCACTCGGCTCTTTCCCGGAGGATCGGTATGCTCTGGGCCCTGAATAGGGGCGTCGGATGGCGGACCATTGGGAGATCCGAGGAGTCGAGTTCGGCAACTGCAACTGTGCCTGGGGCTGCCCCTGCCAGTTCAATGCGCCCACGACCCATGGCTTCTGTGAGGCCATTCTTGGCGGCCGCATCGACGAGGGCCACTTCAACGACACGCGACTCGATGGCCTGAAATGGGCGCTGATCCTGAAATGGCCGGGCGAGATCGCGGACGGCAACGGACGTGAGCAAGCCATCATCGACGAAGGCGCCGATGCGGCCCAGCGTGACGGACTCGCGAAAATCCTGCTCGGAGCATCGACGGCCCCGGGCGCGACCCATTTCTACGTCTACAACAGCACCATGTCCGAGGTGCTGGAAACTCTCGTGGCCCCGATCGAGTTCAGCGTCGACGTCGAGGCCCGAACCGCCAAGCTCGTCATTCCCGGCCTGATCGAATCTACGGGCTCGCCCATCGTCGACCCGAACAGTGGAGAAGAGTTCCGGGCGCGGATCAATCTTCCCAACGGTTTCGAGTATTCGATCGCCGAAATGGGAACGGCCTCTTCCAAGGTCACCGCTGGCATCGAACTCATGTTGAGCGATTCCTACGGACAATGGAACCAGATCCACATGAATCAGGACGGAGTGATCCGCTGACGGAGCCCGCCCACGCCTTTCGGCGCCCCTCATGACCCGCCCCCCGCCCACACAGACCGGGCACAGGCTGCCGCGGCGCGACCGGATCGCGATCATCAGCGGGTTGCTCGGCGTGGCAGCGCTCGCTTGGATCTACCTGATCGTGATGGCCTCGGGCATGGACATGCCCACGGCCGAGGTTGCCGGGCGCGCTGCGCTGAAGCTCCACGCCTGGAAGGCCTTCGACTTCTGGCTGATGTTCCTGATGTGGGCCGTGATGATGGTGGGGATGATGCTGCCCACCGCCATTCCCATGACCCTGATCCATGCCGCTGTCGGCAGAAAGGCCGCAGGCCAGGGGACGCCCGTGGCCCCGACCGCGGCCTTCGTGTCCGGTTACGTCGTCATCTGGACCGTGTTCAGCATCGGCGCCACCGCCGCCCAGTTCGCGCTGGACCAGGCCGCCCTGCTCTCCCCCAGGCTGGTTTCCAGCAGTCCAGCGCTCGGCGCAGCGCTGCTGGTCGCCGCCGGCCTCTACCAGTTTACGCCGCTCAAGACGGCCTGCCTCGACCATTGCCGTTCGCCCGTCCACTTCATCTCGGAACACTGGCGACCCGGCAGCGTCGGCGCGTTCCGCATGGGGATCGAGCACGGGGCCTTCTGTCTCGGTTGCTGCTGGGTCCTGATGGGACTGCTCTTCTTCGGCGGCGTGATGAATCTGCTCTGGATTGCAGCCATCAGCGGATTCGTCCTGTTCGAAAAGCTGCTGCCCGAAGGTCGACTCGCGAGCCGGGTCGCGGGAGTCGCACTGATCGCCCTCGGCGCGACCGTGTTCGGCAGCGGGTGGGTGACATGAGAGCCGTGGAGGCGTCACGCTGCCGCTAGAGCGCTCCCCATCAGATCGATCATGTTGTCGCAGTAGAAGCGCTGCTTTTGCGCCTCCGACAGATCGGCCATCGATTCCTCGAAGCGCTTGATCGGATTCCTTCCGCCTTCGACGTGCGGATAGTCGGAAGAGAAGAGACAGATCGAATCACCCGAGTTCTCGATGATCCAGCCCACGTCTTCGGCGGGATAGGGAGTCACCCGGATCTGGCGATGCACGAAGTCACTGGGTCGCATCGACAGCTTCTGGAGACGCTCCTCTCGTTTGCGGAAGGCATCGAACGCCGAGTCCATGAAGCGCATCCAGCTCGGGAGCCAACTCGCCCCCTGTTCGATGACACCGATCCGAAGCTCCGGAAACCGTTCGAGCACGCCATCGAAGATCATCGTGGCCAGGGTCTGCATGGGCGCAGTCGGAATCGCCATGTAGTCGACCGAACGGAAGTTCTCGTCACCGCCGTGGAAGTCGGGCACCGAGGGGCCGCCGTTCTCGAAGTAGTCCATGTCGAGCAGCTTGCCGTCCGCCAGGCGCTGGCCTCCGCCCACATGAAAGACGATGGGCAGACCGGCCTCCTGGGCACGCGCCCAGACCGGGTCCAGACCCTGGTGACTCGGCGAGTGACCGCGGGGGCAGCCCGACGGCACCAGCAGGGCCTTGCAGCCGAGCGCCAGCGCCTCGTCGGCCATCGCCTTCGATCGCTCGAAGTCGCGCAGCGGGACATAGGCGGTCGGCAGCAGCCGGCTGTCGACGCTGCAGAATGCGGCCATCGCCCGGTTGTGGGCCCGGGCGAATCCATAGGCGTAGTCCAGGTCGTCTTGGCGCTCCGCGGCCAGCAGCTTGCCGTTCAGGAACGTGTTGAAGATCAGCTGGCTCTCGAAACCCAGCAGGTCCAGGGCCCTGGGTCGATCCTCCGAAACGAACGATCCCGTCGCCGCCCAGTTCTTGCGAAGCATGAGCTTGGCTTCGTCGTCCGCCCGATAGTCGGGATCCTGGTGCTTGGCGCGGAAGCGTTCGATCAATCGCTCCTCGCCCGGCTTGACACTGGCCAGATGGATCGGCGGCAGCTTCTCGCGGACGGCCGGATCGGCATGCTGGCGCAGCCAGTCCTCGGTCTCCATCACGTGGGCGTCGGCATCGTGCATCGGTCTGTGGGCGTAGGGCATCGGGTCCTCGCAGCTGCCAGAGACAGCCTATCCCCCCCGAGCCGGCGGTGCCTTTGGCTTCGACGATCGTTCTGGCCAGCCTGATCCAGACCGTGGTGCCTCCGACCCACATCCTGGTGGAGCTGGCGACCCTCAACATCGGCGTCTGCGGAAGCGTGGCATCGCTGATCTATGCCCTCGCCTTCTTCCCGCCGGCTCGATATCGCGCCTGGCTGCGAGCGGGCGCGCCAGCGGCGCCTGTGCCCGGGGACTGAAACCGTAGAGCCGAATTCGGCGCCGGTGTAGGATCGCAGCCATGGCGCCCCGGCTTCGCGCGCTGCTTGCCGCCCTGCTCGCTCTCGGATGCCTCGCCGGCTGCGGCGGAGACGCGGCCAACGTTCCGGTTCCGACCCAGCAGGAGCTCGGGCTCGACGCAGAGCAGTCGGCCGACTACGACCCGGTGACGATCGACGAAGTGATCCGGAGGCTCGACGAATTCGACGAGGCCAAAGATCCAGGCGACGTCGAGCAGGCGCGCGAAGACTTCATCCACCAGCACGACCGCCACTGGATCGGTTGGGTCGGCGTCGTGACTCGAACCCGGATCGTCAGCCACGACGAGTTCGCCGTTTTGGTGTCGGCCCCGGGCGGGTCGAGCGGCCTCATTCCCACCAGCATCAACGTTCTCTTCGAGGTCCCCGAGGATCATCCCGCCCACCAGCTCGGCCGCGGCGACGTCGTGCGCTTCGGCGGGCGTCTCGAGTTCGACGGGCGTTCGCGCGAGCCCTGGGTGCTCGACGCGTGGCTGCTTTCCCATCGTTGAGGCGCCGCCCATTCCTTTTGAGGCGCCGCCCACGCGGAGCTCACGACTCCATCCGGGCTCCCGGGCGCCTGCCCGTCGAGGCGCCGCCCACGCGGCGCCTCGGCACCCTGCCGGGCCCCCACCCCGATCGGCCGGATCCCGGTCCAAAAGGCCCAGGCCCCAGGGTCGCGCGAGATCTCGTGCTTCGGCAACAGGTCCGGGGCTTCGTTACCGATAAGTAGGGGGCCGTGGTCACCACACTCGCCCCGGGCCCGCTTGCCGACCTGCCCGCACCGCTGTGCGGACACGACCGGTCCGACTTGCTGCGGGCGGGCCATCGCGCACGCTGCCAGCTGTGCGGATCGTTTTGGGATCTCAGCTACGCGCAACGCCCTTTCCGCTACAGCGACCAATACCCCGAAGAGCGCGGCCACTTCGCAGATCACGTCGGCCGACTGAAGGTCCGCACGCTCGAACGCTGGCTCCGGAAGGCGTCGATCGAACCACTGCACCGCTCGGTCTGCGAAGTTGGGTTCGGCGGCGGCGCCTGCCTGGCCTGGCTCGCCGAGGCCGCCGACCACGTGAGCGGAGTCGAAGCCGTCGACGCCAACCTGGAACACGCACGCGACGCCCTCGGCATCCATGATGTCCACCACTGCGACAAGCTCCCGGACGCCCTGGACGTTCCGGTCGACCTGTGGATCTTCCAGGACAGCTTCGAACACCTGCACGACCCCACGAGCTTCCTCGAGTGGCTGGAATCGAACTCGACGCCGAATGCCTCGGTCCTGCTGGTCGCTCCGGAAGCGGGCACACTGTCGGAACGCATCTTGGGCCGCGCCTGGCCCCACAGGATTCCCGACCACCGTTTCCACTGGTCGCGGCTCGCCATCCGGGAGATGTTCGCGTTCCGGCGCTATCGACTCACCCGGACCTTCTCTCCGGTGAAATTCGTGTCGCTCGACACCGTGTTGGCCCACGCGGCTCACAAGCTGGGCCTGACGCCCGAACACTGGCAGTCACTTCCGCGGCTCAACATGTCCTTCAACTTCGGCGAAATGGGTCTGGTACTCGAACGGGTGTCGGCGTGAATCTCGACCGCCGCAAGACCTTCGACTACTACGTCGGCGGTAGCTTGATTCTGGCGATCAAACCGATCGTGACTCTTCTCGGTAGAATCCTGCGTCGAGACCACGACATCCAGCCGCGCGGCCGCGTGGTCTTCACCAAGATGCTCGGCGGCGGAACCCTGGTGATTGCGCTTCCAGCGCTTCTCGGCCTGCGCCGCCATCTTGCCGATCAGGAGTTCCTGCTGGTGACGACGCCGGGCGTCGTCCCCTTCGCTCGCACATTGGGAATCTTCGACGAGATCCTCGTAATCGACGACGCCTCTCCACTGGCACTGTTGCGAACCGGACTGGCGGCGCTCGGCCGCACGATCGGCGCCGACACCGTCATCGACCTCGAGGTCTACAGCCGCCTGACCACGGTGTTTTCGATCCTGACCGGCGCACGCAACCGGGTGGGCTTCTACCTGGTCAGCGCATTCTGGAGACGCGGCCTCCACACCCACCTGGTCTTCTTCAACCCGTTCTCGGGCTCCTACCGCTTCTACGACAAGGTGGCCGAACTTTTCGGCGCACCCATTTCAAGCGCCGAGGACTGTCGTCGCCATCTGGAGCAACGGATTGCGACAACCGTTCCGGAGCTCCCGATTCCCGCCGCCCAAGCGAGCCAGCGCAGCATCAGCATCGGCCACGCCTGCTCGGAGATGGGCCGCGAACGCATGCTGAGTCCGGCCCAGTGGGCGCAGGTCGTCGAATCCCGGCTTCAACCCGACGATGCTGCCCGCATTGTCCTGCTCGGAGGCCCGGACGATCGCAGCGATGCCCAGGAAATCCTGGCCGTCCTTTCGGAGACCCACCCACAGCTCGATCTCGTCAACGCCTGCGGGCGTCTGTCGCTGCTCGAAAGCCTGTCGGTGCTCAGCGCGTCGGACGAGTTCTGGGGCATCGACTCCGCCCTGCTCCACTACGCCCGGCTGCTGGGCCTGAATTGCAGCTCCTGGTGGGGCCCCACGGATCCCGCAACGCGCCTGCGCAAGCTGGGAATCCGGGAGGAAGTCCACTACCAGAAGATCCCCTGTTCGCCGTGCATCCACGTCACCGAAGACCCGCCCTGCCGCGGCCAGAACGTCTGCATCCACAACCTCTTCGTCCCCAAGGACGAAGCGCGCGAATGGATCGGCCTGATCGACTGATCTAACCCTGGGGCGCGGAATCGTTCGGCAGCCGCTCGTCCCAGACGACGATGTGTCGCTGATTGGTCCCGCCGTGGCGGAGCGGCATGGGCGTCACGTTTTCGCCGGCCACACGCACACACGACAGCGTCACGAGCGCGGGTTCAAATCCGATCGTTACCGCCTGCTGAATCGGATAGCGGTGGCCCGGTTCAAGAACGGCGCCCGCCAGCGAGATCTCACTCACGAGGCGAGGCTCGCTGCCCTCGCCCGCCCAGGCCGTCAGCAGCAGCACAAAGGTATCCCCCGGCGCGAAGATCCCGTCCAGGGAAAGATCCAGGGAGAAGCCCTCCCCTGCACGCACCAGACGAGGTGACTCGACGACGAGTCCGCCATCATGCACTTCGAGCAGGCGTTGGCTCTCGGCGAGACGCGCGCGATCGACAATGGCGTCACCCAAGGGAAAGAACTGACGTTCGATCAGCAATGCGGCGAGTAGCAGCGTCGAAATCGCTGCGGCGACCCAGCGGATGCTGTGCGGCTCGGCGTCGTCGGGAGCCCGGGCCGTCCGGTCGAGGGGCAGCAGAACGAACAGACCGTACAAGAGGGCCACGAGGTAGAAGAGAAGGAAGTGGCGGCCGACGAACCACCAATGGGCCATGGCGTGTTGCCGCATCACGACGTGCCACAGCATCGACACCCCAAAGGCCGAGCCAAACATGAGCCACGTCTGCCCGTCGACCCGCAGGCACAGCCAGGACCGACCCCCCGCGAGCAGCTCGTCACCCAGGATCGAGCGCAGCAGCGCGGCCGACAGCAGGACGGCGAGGACGATTCCGATCAGATCGAAGCGGAAGAGGTAGCCGCGTTCGAAGACGACGGAGAGGTAGTGGGCCGTCGCGGTCACCGGGCCCATCAACCAGTCGGGAACGCTGCCGTCCTGATTGCCCGTGGCGCGGTGGATGGCGGCACCGAAGAGGTCGTCCACGGCCGCTTCGACGCCGCCGAAGTGGATGCAGACCTGCAAGAAGTGCAATGCATGGGCCGCAACGAATCCCGCCCCGAGCAACACCACGGGGAACAGCCAGCCGGCTGCGCCCAGCTCCGGTCGCAGTCTGCGTGCGAACATCCAGATCGGCAGCGGCGCCAGGCAAGCCAGGAAGAAGAAGTCGAAGGAGAGCGCCCCCTGACCGAAGCCGAGCAGCAGAAACGGCCACCAGACCTTCACGGCCGACACGGGATCGCCGAGCTCGGATCGGCGCTTCAGAAGGTGGAGCTGAAGTGCGACAGCGAAACACAACAACGACACCGCGTACGAGTGGTAGTGGAGGGCCGGCATCCAGCGACCGAACGCCGGGACGGCAAACATGGCAGCGGCCAGGATTCCCACCCGGACCGGTCCCGCACCCCACCCCACCAGGGACATCCCGAGGGCAAAGACCGATGCCGCAGCCAGCGCGATCGGAAACCAGCGATAGCGCGGCATCTGTCCGGGACCGAAGACCTTCACCAGCAGCGCCAGCGTGAGGTCGGGGCCGGCCGGATAGTGGGTGTAGGCCCGATCCGGAATGGGCGCATCCGGCAGCAGCGACGCCATGGCGCCGTGCTCACGTAGCTCGGGTCCGTGGATCTTGGGAAGTCCGGCGCGAGCCAACAGCCCATCCCGCAGATAGTTCAGGGCCGCCCGGTAGGCGTTGGCCTCGGAATACGCGCCCGCGACCGGATGGACGGCGTGGCCCAGCTGGCTCGACCAATGGATGCGGTGGCCGACCGCAGCCCCGCACACCACCAGCAACACCAGCGCACTGAGCGCAACGCGCCTGGCCTCGTTCATCCCCTGGTCGACCCCGAATCAGGCGCCCGGGCGAACCCGAAACGCGTTCCAGTCCATCATTTCGGCGACTTCGAGGTCCAGCTGCACCCTTTCTGCGACCGCTGCCTCGGGACCCAAGGCTTGATCCCGCGCTCTGGTACGCTGGAGGGTGCTCTCTCCGGGTGTTACCGTTTCCGCTGATCCGCTGAGGGGTAAGACCTGGAGCACCTGCGCCTCCAGTACCACGAGAACCTCGCCTACGCCGATCACCAGGTCGGAAGAATGCTCGCGGAGATCGAACGCCGCGGCCTGATGAATCGGACGATCGTCGTGGTGGCTTCGGACCACGGCGAGGGGTTCTACGAGCATGGATTCCTGCTCCACAACTACACGCTCTTCGACGAAGTCCTGCACGTTCCGCTGATCATTCGCTTCCCGTCGTCCCTGGGCCAGGTCCCGAAGTCATGGCCCTTCCCCGTGGAGCTGCGTCGGGTGTTCGCAACGATCTGCGACGCGCTCGGAGTCCGTAGCTGTAGACGGCCTGACGAGAGCCTGCTGATCGCGATTCGCAACGAACCTGGACAAGATCGGCCGGTCTTCGCGATTTCGGAACGGGCGAATGGAACGCCCCTCAAGGGCCTCGTCTCGGGCAAGCACAAGCTCATCGGCACGGGAGATCGCTTCGAGCACCTCATCCTCTACGATCTCGACGCGGACTCGCAGGAGAAGAACGACCTGGCGGCGCAACGCCCCGAAGTCACCCGTGTGCTGGGGGAGATATTGCGTCGCACCCGGCTCGAGCGCGTCACACTCCGAGATTCTCCACCCATTCCCGATGAGACGCGCCAGCGACTGAAAGCGTTGGGTTACGGCGACTGACAGGGGTACCGACGGGATGCCGATGGAGACGTTGTTTCGAGTTGGATGTTCCTGCAGCACAGGAACCGATCCCGGCCGGGACAGACATCGGACTTGAAACAACGTCTGCCATTCTACCCAGCCGGCGGGCCAGCCCAAAGCCTTGTGAAGCCTCAACCGGTATCGGTCTCGAGGCGCCGATCCTTCTCGGGCTGCGGGTCGAATGCTGCTCGGCAAGGCTCTCGGCCGTCGCCGCCGGGGCGTCTAGCCCCGGTGGCGAAGGTCGTCGCTGCGGGCGATCCTTCGCGTTCCCGAAGGGTTCGGTTCCGATCGTTCAAAGCAACCCAGGAGACTGCACCGTGTCCACCGATCTGCTCGACGCCGCCCGATCACTGCGCACCACCATCGACGCGAATGCCAGCAAGGCTGGCAATGCTCCGATCCCTCGGGAAACCGTGGAGGCACTCCAGCAGGCCGGCCTCTTCGGTGTCATGTGTCCTCGAGACGTGGGAGGCGCAGAGCTGCCGATCCTTGACGTGATCGACGTCTTCGCCGAAGTGGCGCGCGCCGACGGCTCGGCCGGCTGGTGTCTGATGGCCGTCGCCTCGTGCTCCTCGTACTTCGGTGCCTACTGCGAGCAGTCCTTCGTAGATCGGCTGTTCGCAAACGGCATCCCCCTGGCTGCGGGACAATTCGCCCCCAACGGAACCGGACAGCGTCACGCTGATGGAATCCGGGTGACCGGCAACTACCAGTTCGGAAGCGGCATCGAGTTCGCCGACTGGGCCGGCGCCGGCGTCCTGGTGCAACCCCACTCGGGCAGCGACGCTCCACCCGAATTCCGATTCGCCCTGATTCCAAAGGACCAGATCGAGCTTCGAGGCAATTGGAACGTGCTGGGACTGACGAGCACGGCGAGCTTCGACTACGGAATCACCGACGTTCTCGTCCCCGAGGAAGCAACCTTCCTGTTCGCAACACCGACCCGTCACCGCGGAGGCCCGATCTTCGAACTCGGCGTGATCGCGCTGACGGCGGCCGGACACGCCGGCTTCGCGATCGGGGTGGTTCGTCGAGCTCTCGATGAGCTGAGCGTCCTCGCGAACAGCAAGGTTCGGATGGGAGCCAGCTCATTCCTCAAGGACAGCGAGGCGTTCCTGCTCAAGCTGGGCACGCTTGAGTCTCGCTATCGCTCCGCCCGCGCCTGGGTCCGCGAGAGCTTTGGCGCATTGGAACACGGAATCATCGAGACCGGTGAAATCAATACGACTCTCTACAATCAGGTGCGTCAGGCCACGGTCCACGTGACCCAAGAGGGCGCCGACATCGTGCGCGAGATCTATCTCGCCGCCGGAACGACGGCTCTGCGCGAGGGACCTCTCCAACGCTGCTTCCGCGACCTGCACGCGGGCAGTCAGCATTTCTTCGCGAGCCCAGCATCGACCCTCGACATGGCGAACGACTTGCTCGCCGCGACGCCCGACACAGCAATCGACGCCTAGCCAACCAAGGAACCGACGTGGACGTTGTCAGGGGAATGGCGTTTGCGGGCATCCGCGGAACATCTCCGCGCGCAGAGACAGCAGCCTCCAAAACAACGCCCTCTCGTGGGCGGAGCGTTCAGTGGCTGCGCCGGGCCTCGCCGCGATACATGGCGGCCAGCAGCGCGGGGCCTTCGTTCTGGAAACGGTCGAGTGAGATCAGCTCGAATCCTGCCTGCTCCACCAACGTGTCGATGGAACGATTCAGGTTGCAACCGGCGGCGAGGCGGCGCCAGACGGGATTGACACGGTCCTGCCAGCGAGCGGTTCGCGCGTCGGACGCCCGGCCGTGCTCGATGAAGAGGTAGCGACCCCCGGACTTGAGCACGCGCCGCATCTCGGCCAACGCAACCACGGGCTCCGGAATCGAGCACAGTGTCCAGGTGGTGACGATGCAGTCGAAGCGACCGGCGTCGAACGGAAGCGGCTGGTCCGCTCGCAAGCGGTGACGCTCGACCGGAAACCTGCAGCACCGGATTCGTTCGTCCACGGCCGGCAGGGAATCCGTCGCGAACGGATCGACGGCCGTCAGGGACTTCACGCCAGGCGGATAGAACTCGAGGTTCAACCCGGTTCCGAAGCCGACTTCGAGCACCTCCCCCTCGGCGCGGCTGACCGACTCCGGGCGAAGATCGTTCATCTGTCGCATGGCCCAGTCGAGCATGCGGCTACCGATCCATTGCTGAAGACCCATGCTTCTATGAGTACCAGCCCCTCAACGGAGGCTCCACCCGTCCGCGCAGAAGCCGATCTTGCGCAACCAAAATCAAGATCCCCGAGTCGGCGGAAGACATCCTCCTACAGGGACGGATCCAGGCATCGAGCTTCGACCGAATCGACTGGATCGGCCCACGGGGCGCCGCTCGCCGGGCGCCGAGTACGAAACGCTTCGCCCAAGCCGGATCCGTCGGGCGGTGCCCGACGTCGCCGCGCGCACGCAGTCCGCGGCGGCCAGGTCCGTTACCATCCGCGCGCAGCCATGAGCCGCAGCGGCGTCATCCTCCTGTTCGAAGGCCTGGCCGACACGGTCGTCGACGCCCAGGTGCTGCTGCATGCCCGCGACATGCGGCGCCAGGGCATCGCGGACCTCAGCGTGTGGGCAGTGGCGTGCTCGGCGGAGCTGCACGCGCTCTCGCTCGAGCGTCTGGAAGCCGCACGGGAGCGCGCCGAGGGCCGGGTCCACCTGCTGCGCGGGGTGGCGCCGACGTTGCCCGGCTCGGCGCGCCGTAACGCCCGGCGGCTGCTGCCGTGGCTGCGCGGGCAGGGACAGCTCGAGCTCGTGCACGCGCGCACCGACTACGCAGCGGAGGTGGCCTCGCACCTGCGCGGCTCGCGCTCCTTCGAGCTTATCTGGGACTGCCGCGGCGATCTGGAGGCGGAGGTGCGGTGTCGTCATGCGGGAACGAGCCCATGGCGTTCCGCGTTGCGCGCGTGGCAGGTCCACGGCGCGCGGCGTCGGGTGCGTGCAGCGTGGGTCGCGTGCGATCGCGCCATCTTCGTGACGCGAGCGCTGCGCGAGCGGCTCGTCGGGCACGCACTGGACGAGCGCTCGGAGATCATCCCCGGCGGTGCGGACGGGAGGCTCTTCTTCTTCTCACCCGAGCTGCGCAAGCGGGCGCGCGCCGAGCTCGGCTGGCCCGAGTCGGCCCGAGTGCTGGTGTACAGCGGAAGCCTGGCCAGCTACCAGTGCTTCGAGGAGACGGTGGCGTTGTTTCGCCGGTTGCACAGCCAGCTGCCGGCGCTGCGCCTGCTGGTGGTCACGCCGCGGCCGGAAGCCGCGCGCCCTGCGTTGGCCGGACTTCCCGACGACCGCTACGCGCTGCGTTCCGCGCGCCTCGAGGAGGTCAACGGCTGGCTGAACGCCGCGGACGCGGCGATCATGCTGCGCCGCCCCGATCCGCTGAACGCCGTGGCGTTTCCCACGAAATTTGCGGAGTACGGGATGGTCGGGCTGCCGGTCCTGATGAACGACGCGGTGCCCGAAGCTGCCGGTGTCGCCCGCGAGGTGGGCAACTTCTGCCCGGTCGCCAACGGCATCGCTGCGCTTCCGGCAGCGGTGGACCGCGTCGCCATCGCTTCCGCCGTCCGCGAGCGGCTGTCGCGGGAGGCCCTGCGCGAGCGCTACCGGCGCATCTACAGCAGCACGTCGTAGACAGCAATACAGGGCTGGACGACGCGGCTCCAGTCGCGTTCTCTGGCGCGATCGCTGTCGGCAGGTCAGTGCTTGAAGCCCCCCCCGGGCATCGGCTGCGCGGGCGAGTTCTTTTCCAAGAACGCGACGGCAGCGCGGATGGCCTTCAACAGCTCGTCAGCCAGGTCGCGGCTGAAGCCCTCGCGGACCACCACCCGCAGCACGGCCACGTCCTCGGCGCCCTCAGGCATCGTGTAGGCCGGCACCTGCCAGCCTCCCTGGCGGAGCCGGTCCGAGAGGTCGTAGACGCTGTAGGGAATGCCTTCGCGCAACGTGAGAGCAAAGACCGGAATGGCGCTGCCGTCCGAGAGCAGCTCGAAGGGGCCTAGCTTCGCGATCTCGCCGGAGAGCCAGGTGGCGGTGTCGCGCATCGCCTCCATGATCGTCGTGTAGCCCGCGTGACCCAGCCGCAGGAAGTTGTAGTACTGGCCAATCACCTGATTGTCGGCCCGCGAGAAGTTGAGCGTGAAGGTCGGCATATCACCGCCCAGGTAATTCACGTGGAAGACGAGCTCTTCGGGCAGGTCCTCGCGGCTGCGCCACATGGCCCAGCCCACGCCTGGATAGACGAGGCCATACTTGTGTCCAGAGGCGTTGATCGACTTGACCAGCGGAAGCCGGAAGTCCCACTCGAGCTCGGGGGTGCAGGAAGGGAGCCACGAAGGCGCCGCTCGCCCCGTCCACGTGGAGCGGCAGGTTCCAGCCCTTTTCGGCGTTCAGCTTCACGAGTGCGTCGTGGATCTCCTGGACTGGCTCGAACTCTCCCGTGTAGGTGGTGCCCAGGATCGCCACGACCCCGATCGTGTTCTCGTCGCAGGCGTTCACCACCTGCTCGGGGGTGATCACGTAGCGCTCGCGTGCCATCGGCAGGTAGCGGGGCTCGACGTCCCAGTAGCGGCAGAACTTCTCCCACACGACCTGCACGTTGGAGCCCATGATCATATTGGGGCGGTCACTGGCCTTCCCCTTTGCCCTCATGCGCTCGCGCCAGCGCCACTTGAGGGCCAACCCGGCCAGCATCACGGCCTCGGACGAGCCGACCGTCGAGACGCCGGTGGCGCTGTCCGGAGCGTGGAAGAGCCGCGAGATCATGTTGATGCAGCGGTTCTCGATCTCGGCCGTCTGTGGATACTCGTCCTTGTCGATCATGTTCTTCGCGAAGCACTCGGCCATGAGCTTCTCGGCCTGGGGCTCCATCCAGGTCGTCACGAAGGTTGCGAGGTTGAGTCGGGCGTTGCCGTCAAGCAGCAGCTCGTCGTGAATGAGTTGGTAGGCGAGGTCCGGGGCCATCGAGTTCGCGGGAAGCTCGTACTTGGGCACCGGCTCCGTCAACGCCTGACGGGCAAAGCGTGGCGCGAGCTGGGCTTCTTGTGGGGTCAGGCTGGATAGCTTCACGACCTTGTGCATGACTCTCGCCCTCCTGATGGCCCTACTAACAGGGTCAAGCGCGCGATCGACTCTCTTCCGTGCCGAACCAGCGCGGGTGTAGCGGCGAATCGTGGCCACGAATCGGTGCCAGCTCGCGCCGACCCCCTGCCGCGAAGAGAGCGGTTGCCGGCCGGAAGAAGGCAGCCTTCCACACGGCCGCTGGCACGCGTTCATGCCCCGGGCCGTTGCACGCGCCGAGCGCGCGTTCCCCCCGGCCGCGCTGCGATCGTGTCGGCTGCCACGCGGTTATCCCGACGGTGTCGGAACCGGTGAATCGCTGGAGTGGGGAATCGGCCGCCGATTGCTGCTGCTGATCAAGGCAGACGAACTGCGCGCGGCGCTGCCCGCCTTCTACCGGAACGCGTGCGGCAGCACCGGGCGCTCCGTCTCTCCGCCCGGAGCCTGGAGGGAGCGCGTCAGGCCGACGCCTCGGGGCCCGGCACCGGCGTCGGGCGCCCTTCCGGATCGACGGCCACCATCACGAATTCTCCCGTCGTGCACAGCCGACGCTCTCCGCTCAGCAGATCCTCGGAGATCATCTCGATGCCGACGGTGATCGAGGTGCGACCTACCCGAGTCACCCGGCCAATGAACTCCACCAACTGCCCCACCAGGACCGGCGCGCGGAAGTCGATCTGATGCGAGCTCGCCGTGACGATGGGAAGCCGTGCGTATCGCGACGCCACGATGTAGGCGAGCTTGTCCATGCAGCTGAGCGCATGGCCTCCAAAGAGCTGATCCTTGCTGTTGGTGTGGTTCGGAAAAACGATCTCCACCATCCGGGTCTCGGGCCATTCCATCTAGTCCCCCCTTCGTCTCATCTGTTCCCACGCTACCCGAAGCCCATCCCTCTGTTCCGGCGACGCGATCCCGATCAGGGCTGTGGCGCGTTCATCAACGGTGCGGCCAGCCAACTCGGCCGCGCCGTGTTCGGTAACGATCACATCGACCTCGTGGCGCGGCGTCGTCACCAGCATATCCGACGGCAGGGCCGGGACGATCCGGGACTCCAGCTTGGCATCGACCCGGACTGTCGAGGGCAGGCAAATCAGTGACCGCCCACCGGGCGAGAGCGCGGCGCCCGCCACGAAGTCCATGTGCCCACCGATGCCCGAGAACTGGCTGCCGCGCAGGGTGTCGGCGGCCACCTGTCCGTAGAGATCGACCGACAGGGCGCCATTCAGGGTCACCATGTCCCGATTGCGCCCGATGGCTTCGTGAGCGTTCACCAGCTGGACCGGCAGGAAGGCGACGTGCTCGTTGTCGTCGAGCCACGCGTAGAGTTCGGCGGTTCCCAGCGCGAAGGTGGTGACCGAGACGCCGTCATACGAGCCCTTCCGGTTGGTGACCTTTCCGGCCCGATGCAGCTGCATCAGGCCATCGGTGAACATCTCGCTGTGGACGCCGAAATCGCCCCCCGGCCGTTCCGCCAGCTGCTGGACGACCAGGCTGGGAACGGTGCCGATCCCGGTCTGGAGCGTGCAGCCGTCATGGATGAAGCGGCTGGCGTGATCCGCAATGGCCCGATCGAGATCCGACGGCTGGGATTTCGGCAGGGTGAAGAGCGGCAGATCGCCTTCCACGAGGATGTCGATGTCATCGAGGGACAGCCCATGCGGATGGTCAGGCGGAATGCCCCGGGTGCGCGGCAGATCCGGATGCACCTCTACGATCAGCAACTGGTCCGGGTCGCGTGCGGCGCGCTGGATCTGCTCCACGGTCGCTCCGGCATGCAACGAGAGCGAGAGGTGCCCGGCCGCATCCGGCATGGCCGCCGACGTCGCCACCACCCGGGGATTGAACCGCTCTCCGATGGAGGCGAAGCCCCGAAAATCCGCGGGAACGAACTGGACGTCGAAACCGGCCTGCTGGAGACCGCGCTCGACGGGTCCGAAGAAGCCGCTGAGCAGCTGAACTCCGCGGCGGGTGAAGATCGGATAGGCGTCGATCAGCAGCCCGCTGAGGATCTGGAGGTGCTGCCAGTCGTCACGTTCACCCAGTGCGTGAAGAAACGCCTTGGGCTGGCCCGGCCCAAGCGGAATGCTCAGTCGATCGCTGGGCTGAACCAGTGCGGCGGCTTCGGCCGGCGTCAGGGAACGAGGCAAGGCGACATCCCGATCATGCAGGTGCCGCAATCATATCCGAAGTCAGCTTGAGGCGAGGGGGTCTGGATGCGATGGAATCGCGAATTGAATGGGTCTGGATGCAATGGAACCTGGACGAAATCGAATCTCAGCGCACCCGCTTGCAACGCTGCCGGCCCTGTAACCCGAGTCCAAAGAGACCCAGGCCCAGCAGGAAGGCCGTGCCCGGCTCGGGCCCCTCGGTGAAGTTGATGTGGGAGAGCCCGATCCACTGCGTGACAAAGGCCGAGTTGGCGTTGCTGAAGTCGAAGTTGATCGAGCTCAGCGGTGCCGTGAACTCCCAGTTCACGGTTCCGTCGGCCGAGTTTCCGCCAGTCTCGTCCGCGTTGTCGGTCCCCGTTACCGTGGAGTTGCCGTCCCAGATCCAGGTTGCGCTGGCGCTTCCGGTGACGTTGTCCGGATCGAGCCACAGGATCTGGTCCAGCGACGATTGGCCGCTGATCAGGTCGATGTAAGAGCCATTTCCACTCGAGTTCGTCGCGTCCACGTCGAACATCGAGATGCTGATGTTCTCGACCACGGCGTCAAACTCGATCAGGATGTTGATGCCGTCGTTGTTGCCGCGCGTCTTGAAGAAGAGATTCGAGCCCCCAGCGTTTCCGGTCGGATCCAGAAAGGAGTTGGAGCTGAGCGAGCCCGGGGATCCCTTGGGATCGATACCGGGAATCAGCGATACCGGCCCGTTGTCGGTGACCGTGATCGTGACGGTAACGCCGTCGACCAGGTAGCTGTTGGTGAACTCGCCGATGTCCCAGGTGTTTCCCGAGCCACCCGAAGCAGCCCAGGTCATCTGGGACGCAGCCGCCCCGAACGGCAGCAGCAGCGCGGAAAAAACAGTAATGGCAGCGATGCGAACGCGATGCATCTTTTCAACCCTTCCGGAGTCAGAAACGCTTCGAAGTCCGGAATCCTTCCCTAGCTAGATCGGCTCGCCGTGCGTGGATATGAAGCCCGAATTCGTGCCTCGGACGGGTGAGAAAACCCCCCGCCCAGGAGCCACCTTGGGGCGGTAGTTGCCTGCGGAAGTTCCGGCGGGTAGCGGGGGGCGCCGCACCGCGGGATGTCGCGCTCAACGACCCAACGTGCGTCGGACTTTCGACCAGATGGCGGCGATTCGCGGCTGCCGGGAGCCGCCGCGAAGCGAGCCGTCCGCGCCCTCGGTCAGGAAGAGGGCTTCGGCCAGGTGCTCGGCCAACAGATACGCGACGTCCGGGTCGAGCTCGCTGTCACGATGGAGACTCTCGGCCACCGGTTCGAGACCGACACCACTGGCCAGGTCACTGACGGCCAGGCGCAGCGACTTCATGTGCTCGAGAATGGGCAGGCCACTGGCGGCTACGCTGCGGACGGCTTGGACCAGGCTCGCGGTCACGTCGGCCACCTTGTGGGCGTCTGCCAGCTTGTGGGCGTGGACCCCGCGTGCGGCGGTCACGTCGATCACGGCCTGGCCTCCGGCCGCGACGAGTTGACGATCCCCCTGCCCTTCCTGAATCAGCGACTCCAGGCGCTCCAACAGATCGAGGCACAAGTCGACGTAATCTGCGCGCGTGTGTCGTGCCATTGGCTCCTCCGGGAGCAGACCGGATCCCCCGAACCGCCGCCAGCCCATGCATTCTCGGTAGAAACACGGAGGACCCTGAGTTCTGATTCACCACGCAAAGGGCGTGCAGGTCGCCGCGCGCAGTTCGTGAGCAGCTTGAGTGACTGCGGGTCCGGCATGGCCAGGGCCCTTCGCAGCGCTCAGCGGAACGGATCTAGCGGGAACGCTGGGGTTCGAAGAGCATGTCTCCGGTCGCTTCGACGATGCGTTTGCCGTTCCTGAAGCGCACCGGGAGGGTCGATCGACCGCCGTCCCTGGACCGGGTCCACACTTCAAAATGCAGATGGGGTCCGTCGCTGAATCCGGTGCTGCCGCTGTAACCGAGCAATTGACCCGTTCGCACCTCCTGCCCGATTCTGACTGGCATCCCGGGTCGCAGGTGGGCGTAGGATGCGAAGGTCGCATCCGAGTGGTAGACGACGACCACGTTGGCTCGGCGTGCCATCCGCGGGTCATTGGATCCCTTGCTGAAGCCGTCGCGCACGGAGTAGATCACGCCGTCGCGGGCGGCCAGGACGGGAGTTCCTTCGGGGATGCCGAAGTCGTAGGCGAACTTCTGCTTGTGACTGAAGACGCCGTGGGGCCCTTGGCCGAGCCGGCACGACTGACTGCCACCGAACGGAACCGCATAGGCGACGCTGCGGTCGGGACGCGCATCCGGGTCGCCAGCCCAGGCGCTGTAGCGCACGCTGTAACTCATGTGTCGCTTCGAAGAGTCCTTCCGCCTCGCCGTGGCCAACGACCGGGTCGACCCGGGCGGCAGGACGCGCAAGCGGGGGCCGGCGCGATCGACGGCGAGATTCACGGGGCGCAGGATCTCGAACGAGAGCAGCTGCGGGAGTGAGCAGCTGTTGTTCGCCTGAAACTCGACGACCTCGCCCTCGACCTTCGAGGTCACAGCCATCGTTCCCTCGCACAGGCTGCGTCCGGAATTCCCCGTGAACGGCCCCCGACACCCGACCGCCAGCAGCAATGCGACGGCCGTCCCAAGCCCGGCGCGGAACCGATGCGTCATCTCCCCCCTCTCGGTCGACGCTACGGGTACCCCGCTTCGAGCCTTGAGCAGACACCGCACAACTCCGGCACCGAAGCCACCCTACTCTTTGACGTCGCCGAGCCGCTTGAGCGCTTCCACTTCGTCCGGCATCGCCACCTGGATCTGGGCCGGGGTCGCGGGGCGGACCCGCCGGTTCATCGCGCCAATTGGTGATTCGTGTACTCGGGTTCATCCGTCACTTCCCGATCGATCAGCGGAGTGGCCCAGCTGGGGAGCGTCACCTGCTCGTGAATGTCAGCCAGCTCGACCTCGAGCAGCACCAGGTCCCGATCGATGAACTCGTCCAGCTCCCAGACCTTCCCGTCCTGACGAATCACCCAGCGGATCTTTCGCACCCTCCGCCCCTGTGTGAGGGGCCACATGGATTCGAACAGATCGACCGACATCGCTTCTTCGACTTCCTGGCGCACCAGACCCGATCCGAACTTGAGGGTTCGCGTGTAGTCGGTGCCCGAGGGGCGGATCGTTCGTCGCAGGCGCTCGCGAATCCGTTCACCGGGCAACCAGCCCTGCTCCACCTCCAAGCGCTCGCACTCGACGCTGGCGGGAAGCGAATCGAGTTCGGGCATTCCGGTCAACAGGAACTTGCGTTCGATCTCGACGTCGATTTCCATCTGCGGTGCTTCCCGTATTCCCCAGACCCAGAGTGCGTACGCCGGTATCCACCGCGCGGACTCACAAGCGCGGCGCACGGCTCCGATGCTAACATGCGCTCGCTCGAATCGTGACGCCGCCGCCCCGGCAGCCTGTTCGATCACGCTCTCGATGCTGTCGAACCGATGGAATGAGCCGAGCCCGATGTCCGACAGAGTCTTCAACGTCCTGTTCCTGTGCACGGGCAACTCGGCTCGCAGCCTGATGGCGGAAAGTGCTCTCAATCACCGGGGAAAGGGACGCTTCCAGGCCTTCAGCGCCGGCAGTCATCCCAGCGGCCACCCCCACCCCATGGCGATCGAGCTGCTGAAGGAAATGTCCCACAACGTCTCGGAGCTGCGGAGCAAGAGCTGGCACGAGTTCTCCGGACCCGACGCAGCGCCGCTCGATTTCGTCTTCACCGTCTGCGACAACGCGCGGGGAGAGAGCTGTCCGGTGTGGCCGGGCCAGCCCCTCACGGCCCACTGGAGCGTGGAAGACCCGGCGGCCTTCGAGGGTTCCGAGGCCAGCCAGCGACAGTTCTTTCGGCGGATCTACATCGAGCTCGAGCGCCGCATCGAGATCTTCGTCAACCTTCGCATCGAGTCCCTCGATGCAACGACGCTCCGACAGGAGTTGGAGCGCATCGATCAGACCTCGTCGGCGCCCAATCGCGAGGCGGAGTGAGCCCGTGTGCCAGACGAGACTGATCGGGCGGTCGTCAAGATTCAGGCGCTCAACCGAGCGCCGCGGTGCGGAGGCTGCCGCTTCCCATTCATTTCCCGAGCGAGCCTGACTGCTCGACGGACGCCTTCGGCGGTTGCTTCCGGCGTATAGGGTCGGAGGGTCGTTCGCGCGCGCTCACCCAGGGTATTGCGATGCTCGCAGGTCATCGCCTGCTTCAGGGCGGCCGTGAACGCGGTTACGTCGAGCGGATCCGCGAGCCAGCCATTCTCGCCTGCCACGATCAGATCCTCGGCACATCCCGCACGGGTCGAGCAGACGACGGGCAGGCCGCAAGCCATGGCCTCGTTTACGGCCAGACCCCAGACGTCGCCCAAGCTCGGAAAGATCAACAGATCGGAGGTCAAATAGAAGCCGACCAGCTCTCTCGGCTGCACCGCCGGAACGTGGACGATCTCACCGTCCGGGCGAGATGCCACGGCATCGGCCACGGCTTGCGCCAGCGGGCCATCTCCCACGAAGAGGAGCGTCCACTGGCTTCGCACTTCTTCCGGGAGGCGCTGCCACGACACCAGCAGCGGCTCGATGCCCTTGACAGAAAACAGCCGGCCGGCCACCAACGCCACCTGGGAACGACATCCCAGTTGCGCACGACGGGATTCGCGGGCGGCGTCGACGTCGAGTCCGTTCTGCACCTCGGCAAAGACGATCGTATCGTGGGTGTTCGGAGCCTCCAGGATCCGATCGTCGCTGACACCGAGCTCCCGCATCGTACGCCGCGATTCCGCTCCCGCTACCACCACGGTGCCGGCCCGCTTCGCGAGGAACCCGCTCAGCAGACGACGCAACGGGCCCGCTGCGCGCATGCGGGCGCGGGTATGCTCGGCCCAGACGACGAGGGGAACGCTCCGCCACGCACAGTAGAGCCAGGAAATCAGCGTCCGAGCCCCGAATTCTGCGCTCACGATGGCATCCGGTCGAAAACGACCCAGGGCCGCGAGCAGTCGCCGCGGAGAGGGCAGATGCAGCGTGGTGTCGCTGCGCCGCAGCGAGATCGTCTCGATCACCTCGAGGTCGAGATCGCCCGGGTCGACATCCCAGGAACGATCAAACTCGGACTCGGCGTTCAGCATCACGCGGAGCTGCCAGCCCGGCGTGTTCGCCAACAGCTGATAGGCCGGCACCCGGTACGGCGGGAGAATGTTTGTCAAGACGGCGACGCGCATGGTAGGCGGATCCGGCCGGAGATCTCCTGTTTCATCGGCGGCGGTCGAAGGGCGCTTGAGCGGCGGCATACAGGCGACAGGATCGGCCCAGCAACGCCGATCAGCAACCACTGTCGGGTGGCAGAGACGCCCTCATGGCGGCGCTCGCGTTGAGCTGCGATCCTCGAGGCGAAACGCCGCGGGGGTGCCGACATGATGCTGCGACCGGACCGCCCGTGTGTCACGTGCCCGCCCGGAGACCCTGGCGCGGCCAACGGGACTCCCCACGTCGTCGTTGCAGCGCAGATGCGAAGCGGCACGCATCTGCTGATCGATCTGATCCTGAACAACTTCCCCGTCTATCGGGAAAATCCGCTCTATCTCGACCTCGAGCGGTATCGCCTCTCCGATCTCGAGACCTCCCAGATTCCCGACCTGAGGGGTCTCGTCATCAAGACCCACTATCCGCACAGCTCCGACCGGGTGGAGGCAGCCCGGGACATCGAGCCTTTGACCCGGCGCTATCCGGTCGTGATGCCGGTCCGGGACCGAGACGAGAGGGTACGCTCGATGCGGCGCTTCGGAGATTGGGGCGCCGCTCAGTCGATGGACCCGCACATCGACGCGTTCGAGCGCTACTGGTCCGATGTTCCCAAGCTCACCCTTCCCTTTCGCAAGCTGCTCGACCCCGAGGCACTGCCCGAAGTCGTGCACGCACTGGAACAGCACCTGGGAACTCCCGCCATTGCCTCACCCGTTGGACCCAGGCCCGTGGCCCAGCGCCGCCGCATCCTGCTGGACAAGACCCTCACCCGGCTGCTGGGCGCCCACGCGCCGCGCATCAACACCACCATCGGTTTCGCGCGCTGAATACGCAGGCCCGCCTGCCGACCGCCGATCCGAAGCTGCCATTCGGCTTCCGTTGGCCGATGGGTTCGACCCCCACTGGAGGCTCGCGTCGTCGCGCAATGGTGCCGAAGCAGTCCAGATGGAGGAGAACGCGCCGGATCAGGTCCGTCGGATCCGCACGGCTCTGCGCGCAGACTGCGAACGCGTATAGATGCGCTGATGGCCCAAGAGCAGCTCCACGAGTGTGTGGACCTTCTCCAGAACTTGAATGTCCTCACCACGGAGCTCCTCCACGCCTGCGCCGCCATCGACGAGACCTGGGAGGCGCCCCGGCCCATCGACGGCGACGAGTCCGAGACCGGTCCCGGTCGCTTCTCCCCGGGATGCGACATCGACATCGGCGGCGCTGACCCCTCCTCGTTTCGATGCATCACGGCCGGCTACGACCCACAGACCGGCCGCAAGGTGGGCGAACCGGATCGCTGCGGTGGCCTCGACTACATCGGTCTTTTGAAGGGCAACGACTCCCGGGCCGGAATCGGTGTGGTCGAATCGCTGGGCTCGAACTGGTGCCTGCGCGTCGACCCCAACGACCTGATGGCCAACCTGGCCTTCGAGTGGCGCATCCAGTCTCGAGAGCACGCTGGCCAACGCACGCAAAAAAGCCCGGCTGCGTTGTGGTTCGTCGCGAGCCGTCTACATCTGGCTTTCGTCGATCAGCTTCGCTTCCTGTTCCTCCTCTTCCTCATTCTCTCCGGCCCGGCGTTCTGCCTCGGTCATGTCGAGCTCGGCTTCGGACTCGGGCACGGCGACCTCAGGGTCCGTGGCGATCCCGCGCTCCGGCTTGTCCGCATCGGACCCGCAGGCTGCCAGCAGCCCGACCATTCCCACCACCAGGATGATTTCAAGCGTGCGTTTCATGGACGTTCCCTCCTGTCTCACCACACACCGGTAGTCTAACCCGAGTGGCTCAGCGATTCTTGTCGCGGCTCAAGTCGAAGCGTCCGGCTTCGACCGGATCGCGCCTGCGATAGAACGATCCATGCGACGATCAGAGCTCGGAGTCCCGATAGACGTCTTCGACCATGTCGTCCATCGCCTCGTCCGCCCGGCTGGGGGGACGTAGAGATTGTCCTCGTCCTGGGCGCCGCCGCAGGAGCAGCAGCCGCCGGCGCCGGACAGCAACACGGCGGTCAAGGCCGCAGCGATTCTCGCAGCACCCGAACACTTCACGCCTAGACGCCTCTCTTGGATGACGATGCGGCGTTATACAAACGCAGCCATACCGGGCACTTGGCCAAGAGAACTCATGGAAGAGCTGAAGCTCTGCTGCGCCTCCAAAAGCCGCTCCGCCTGCTGGCCGCCGAGCCGGCCGTCGCGCGAGCGCGTGAACGTCCGCTGGATGGCCTCGCGAGACGTCGCTGTCGTGGATCGGCGGCCTCTCCGCCGAGCGCCAAGGCCACGAGCTCCTGGAAGCCAGCATCGCCGAGGCCCAGCGGGACCCTATCTGCGGCCTCCCGATCTTTTGCTTGCGCGACGAGTTCTTCTGGGGCCACGATCGCATCCCGCTCCTGGAGGCGCGGCTGGTACAATTCCGACTAGATCGCGCGCCCGAAGAACCGGAGGGAAGCGGATGGGTCGACTACTGAAGGGTCTGGGCATCCTGCTGGGCGGCATCCTGGCCGGGGCCGTGATCCTATCGATCGTCGCGCGCTTCTCGGACGGGCCGATCGCGGCGTTCGCTGGAGGCCCACTGGTCGCGGGCGAGCTGCTCACGGAGGCCGTCGACGACTGGACCTTCGTCGAGGACGTCGAAACCGTCGAGTTCCAGCTGGAGCATCCGGCGCGCTCGCGCACAGTCTGGATCATCGTCCACGAAGGCCAGCTCTACATTCCGTGCGGACTGCCGAACTTCAAGGCGTTCAAGCAGTGGCCGCACGAGGCCATGCAAGACGGGCGCTCGATCGTCCGTATCGACGGCAAGCGCTACCCGCTCCAAGCGGTCCGCATGCAGGATCCGGACTTGTTCGACATCATCGTGTCGAAGATCGCGAAGAAGTACACGTCTCCAGGCGAAGCGGGCCCCGATGACCTCTGGATCTTCCGAATGGATCCGCGCGGGTAACGCGCGGCGGGCGACCGCTTCAGGGAGTCGAGCCCCCCGGCAGACGACGGGTCCATCATGGGGCCGGGAAGACGGTCTTCGGGTCCTGCTGCTGAAGACCGAATATCGGCTGCGCTACAGAACCGACCCGAAGCGGCGGCATCGGATCCCGGAAGCGGGAAGCGGAGACGTTCCACCGTCGTCTGCGCTCAGCCCGCCGGCACCGCGAAGATTGCGATGAAGCCGAGTACGGCGGCCAGCGCCGCCATGCCGGCCCGCTGGGCAGTGAGTCGGCTCACGCTGATCGCCACCAGACACTGCAGCATGTAATAGAACGCGAAGGCCCGGGACGCGAGCGCGAGAATCTCGAAGGTGTTCGCGGACCAGGTCAACATGATGGCGCCGCCGCCGACGATGAGGTATCCGAAACGCTCCTTCAGGTGTTGGTGCGTCGCCTCTTCCATGTTTCCGGTGGCGGCGAGCGTGTCCGCAACGGCAGCGGAGAACTGACTCAATGCGGCGGCGGCAATCAGCGGCACGGTCAACAGTGCTGCGGCGACGCCCACCAGCGCGATCAGGCTGTTGTCGTCGTACTGGCCGTTCAAGGTGTGCACCACCGGCAGCGCCAACGCCACGAACAAGATGTAGACGCTGGTCGAGACGATTTGCGACCAGCGCGAGGCGCGCACACGCGTGTCCGCATCGAAGACTGCGCCCAGATAGCGGGGCGTCTCGAAGCCCTGGACGACGATCAGGGTGCCGGCCACGATCGTTACGACCTCCCACGGTGTGTGTGCCAGAGCCTTGGGCCAGCTCATGCCCGCGGCCGACTGCCAGGCCGCCCAGTCGTAGTGCCCGAAGCCCACCAGCAGCAGCACGATGATGAGCAGCGTGACGTAGAGCGCCCACTGCTCGAGCATCTGGAGCATGGCCAGTCCGCGGATCATCCCGACGGCGACGATGACTGCGATCACTGCAGTGGTGAGCAGATTCTCGTTCAGCTCGGTATCCGCGTGCAAGCCGCCCAGCACGAAGGCGGAGAGGATGTGGAGGTACAGACAGACGGAGATCACGTAGGCGAGCACGAGCGCGAGGTCCGAGGCGCGCTCGAGCGACAGCGTGGCCTCGGGCGGGTCGTCCGCGAGGACGGGCTCCGCGTGCTTGATGTTGAAGCGGATCACGCTGCCTACGGCGTAGGCGAGCGCGCAAACACCGGCCATGACCAGCGCGGACCAGGCGCCCACTACGCCTGCGAGGATCGGAACGATGATGAGGAATCCGCTGCCGAAGATCGAGGCCAGGGGTGTGCTCGTCGCTTCGATGAGTTTCTTCAAGGGAGGTCTCCTGTCGCCCGCACACGCATTCGGCGCAAATGGGAGTGTCGATCAGTACAACAAAAGCGGGGACGTTCTTGAATATTCAAGCCCGGCCAGCCCGCGATCGTTCGCCTGGGTCCGGGGCTTGAATATTCAAGAACGTCCCCGCGCCTCATTCCGTAGCCCGCATTTCGTTCGTGAGGCGAACGATCCCCACCCC
>Ga0209988_10000396_pt1 | contig 27141 bp, 27 predicted proteins | sample N075metaG_FD_183115 | JGI IMG/M metagenome (GOLD analysis project Ga0209988, IMG submission 183115) | Deep subsurface microbial communities from Kermadec Trench to uncover new lineages of life (NeLLi) - N075 metaG (SPAdes) (version 2) | ecosystem: Environmental > Aquatic > Marine > Ocean trench... | reverse complement strand
TAACTGTAAAACAGGCTCGGAAAATCTCATTTTTTTTAAAACGCTCTTAGAGTGGGTCTTTGCTTACCACACTCAAAGAGGTGCTTCCGCAGAAAACTCTATGAAGGAAATATCGTTCGGATATTAAAAAAGATTCCTGAGACATGGTGCGAGTTTTTATTACGAAAGTAAAACATGATTCAATGTGAAATTTGAATTTCTAATTCTAGGAATTTTTGCGATGAGCCTTATTCTAGTGCAAAATGTGTCGGCTGCGACATCAGTCCAGATACTAATGGACCAGACAACTTTCAGCTATGGTGAAAAATTAGTCTATACAATAGAAGTAAGTGAAGTAACTGGTGAACCAGCGATTATTCACATTAGAGATGAATCAGGCAAGGGAAGTAGTGCTATTCCTATTGAAATCTCAGAATTAAAAACAGAGATTCCATCACCATATCCATTTGAAAAGCAAGTTTTCCCAGTAGGAAAATACTTTATTGACATACAGTATTCCGGTGCAGAATATACTGCCGAGTTTAATTTGATTGATTCTGGAAATGTAGTCATTCCATTTCAAACAAAACAGATTGCAGCTAGTTGGGTAAACAATGAAGTGTCTGGAGGAATTTTAATTGATGCTATACAAAAAACTGTTGAAAAAGATGCGATTAATATTCCATACACGATTGATAGAGAACATCTTGATAAAATTTACATTCCAGAATGGGTGAAAATAATCTCCGTTTGGTGGCTTGAAGAAAAAATTTCCGACGGAACCTTTGCAAATGCATTTCAGCATTTAATTGATAAAAAAATTATTACCGTGTAGAAACATGAACAAATATTCTATCATTACGGCGATTGCAATAATTGTAATAATCATGCCCATATTGTATGGAGTTTGGAGCATCTATTCTGTAGAGAAATTACAGCTTAGAAGCCCAAATAATGGATTCAGTTATTTTGACATGTCAAATTATGAAAAAATTGAAATGTGTAATCCAATGCCCTTTTTTGTTGGTTTCAATGGATTAAAAATTGAGTTTTATTACATAAATGACATTAAAGGAATTTTTGAGATAGGACCAACAACAATCAGTCCAAATACTTCAGAAACTCTGGATGTAAATTTTTCCTCAGACAATTTTTCAGAAGCACAGTATCTTTTCATGCATATGGATGGGCAGTTTGCAGGCGCAATTCCAATCAGGTTAGATACAAGTAAGATGGTGGTGAAAACAAACTTTGAAACCAAAATAATCGGGGTGATACCATATCAAACTACAATCACACAATCCGCTTTTGATTTTGCAAATATGATGAATGAGGGGTCCTCTTGTGAAAAGACGGATTAAGATGTTTTACTTGCTTTAGCGATCAGAGCAAATACTATACCGACTATTCCAGAAACAGCCAAGGCTGCCATAAAACCATAAACCATTTCTTTCCCCAATGCTTTGGGAGAAGAGGTAGGAGTTGGTGTAAACTCTATAACACAAACTCCATCTTTTAGAACAGTACCTTGACCACACCTTTCATCTAATACACAAACACCATCTTTTAGAATTGTCCCTGGACCACATTCTGTTCGGGGTTTATCTTCAACTTTTTCATCTTCTTTGGGAATGGGAGTTTGTTCAGGGGTTGACTCTGGTGTGGGTTCTGGAGTGGTTTCGGGTTCGGGTTCTGGTGCGGGTTCTGGTGCGGGTTCCATGGAGGGGCTTCCAAACACAGTACCAATAATTTCCACCTCGTCAGTTCCAGATGGCAAAGTTATACTCAATGTTCTAATTTTTGTAGTAGTCTCAATTTCAGAATAAGAAGGTTCATCTCCATCGGCTAAAACGATAAAGTCATCATCGCTTCCACGGTACACAGAATCAAAGAAACTTCTCTCAAGGGTAACTTCCAAAGTTCCAGAAGAACTGGTAACATCTACGCTAAATATCAAAGAAATAAAATCTAAATCTGGCTCTATTCCAGTTACAGAAACACCATCGCCTATGTATTCTACATCATATGTATTTCCTTCAACATTTACAGATATAGTTTCGGCATAAACTAAAGTTGATGATAAAATAGCTGCAAAAATCAATCCAAGTGAAATTATAAGAATTGATCTCAACTTGGGTATCCTCTGATGTAATTCAGATTTTAGATCATCTATGCCCTGATGGTTCAACAAGAATTAACCTTGAAATTGGTGTTAAAAAGAATAAGATGATATTTAATCACGGATCAGTCAAGCTTTTTTTGGTTGTTTTTTGCATATGAAAGGAAATTTTTTAGGCTCAGATTATTCCTCGGAGAATCTGAATAATCTTTTCACCGATTACATTTGCAGCTAGTGATTGTGCCTCTATAGTCTGAGCACCAATATGAGGAGTAAGAATGACATTATCTAATTCAGCTAATTTGTGACTAGTTGCGGGTTCTTTTTCAAAAACATCTAATGCTGCACCACCCAAATTATTATTTTTGAGTGCCTCATAGAGAGCATCCTCATCTATGACACCTCCTCTTGAGGTATTGATTATTTTTGCGGTCTTTTTCATAGTGGATAATTTTTGAGAGTCAATCATGTGATATGTAGAATCTAATAATGGTACATGGATTGATACGTAATCTGAGCTTTGTAAAAGAGTATTCAGATCAGCTTTCATCAAGCCAACTTCTTTTGAAAATTCTTCATCAATTGGAATAACATCGTAACCAATAATATTCATGTTTAGCGCCCTTGCAAGTCTTCCTAATCTTTTTCCAATATTTCCCAATCCAATAATCCCTAGATACTTTCCTCTAAGTTCTGTTCCCTTCAATTCTTTTTTGAGCCACTTACCATTTCGTATTTCTCTATCACCCCTGGTAGTTTGTCGAGCTAAAGACAGCATAAATCCTAAGACTAATTCTGCAACTGCATTCATTGCTCCCTCCACCGCATTAATTACACGAATGTTTTTTGTTTTAGCTGCTTCTTGATCAATATTGTCCAGACCCACGCCAACACGTGCAATAATTTTACAGTTCTCTGCTCTTTCAATAATCTCTTTTGTTATTGTTGTTCTACTTCTAACAATTACAATATTGTAAGTGGAAATTTTTTCTAAGATTTGTTCAGAAGTAATAGTTGGTTCATAAGAAACCTTCAAACCGTTGTCTTTTAAAATTTTATTTAAAACTGGATTAACTTCGTCACAAATTAAAACTGATTCATCAAAGCCCATGCATGGTTGCCTTTATTCACTGAATATAATCATTATGAGTTAAACCATAAAAAAGAAGGAAAAGAGAATAGGACAAGTCTTAAGAAAGTTTATAGAAGTTAATTTATTCAAACCTAAAAAAATAGAAAAAGATTGAAGTTAGTACCTGTCTATGGTACTGGTGGTAATGTTGGTATGACTTCCCATAGAGGAATCAAGCCAGCATCTTTCATTTCAGAAGCTACTTCGTCAGTATATAGTCCGTGAATATTTACTGCTGGGTGTGCAATGCTGTTTTTGCCCATTGGTGGGACTGCATCACTTGGATTACCTAATACGTATGCATATGAAGTAACAGGTGCCTCAATGATACCTGCATCAACCAATCTGGGATTTAATCCAAATGGATCACCTGCTACGAAAAGTCCAAGTCCGCCAGTGTAAATTGCTGCGTAGTCGTGGTTTACTAGTGCATAAACTCCTGGTTCGTCAAATACAAGATCAACGATCATGTTCTGTGAACCACCGAGCAACCATGTCTCAGTTGCTGCGGATTGTACTCTATTGCCTTGTGTAACTCTGTCAAGTATTTCTCCAACAATGTGGAAGAATACTGGCTCATTACCTTGATTTTCAATAAAGAGTCTCACATGTTGATCATTTTCAACATACAATAGTTGTGATTGATACTGTTCTAGTTCGAGACCAGTCCATGGTTGTACTACAAAGAAGTTCTTGTCTGCATCCCCTGCTATGAGGAGATTGTGTAGCATGTTTGGAGTATAACCAAATTGCATTCCATTGATAACTGTTGCAGTGTTTTGATGACCGAACATCGCTCCTGCATCATAATTACCTTCTGAAGTCAAGTACAATTGGTTGAATTGCAGTGTGAACTCTAACGCGTCAGCAGAATAGAATTGTCTGTCAAGAGATACCTTTCCGTTTGATACAGAAGTTTTCTCTACCATTAGTTTCTTGTATCCGTTGATTGGATCAACAATGGCAATTCCATACATGCCTGAAAGGACGTGTTGGTCCATTCCAGCAAGGTGGACACCAGAACAGTGGTATTTGAAGACGCCTGCAGCTTCTGCAATGTAACAGAATTGAACTGATTCCCCTGGATTAACGGAGTCAAAAGCTAATGCTGTTATTTGTGATGCGTGCATGTCGTTACCGTGACCTACCATTTCATCATCTGGAATTGTAAGTGTCATCTTTACAACATCACCTTGTGTAACTCTTAGTGTTGGTCCTGGGATTTGTCCACTAAAGGTCATGGCATTGAATGTTTTACCTCCCATAATTGGAAGTTCAACACTTTCGCCGGTGAGGTTAAACTCAACAACATTTCGTCCAGTTGATTCAAGTGCACCACAATCAGTCTCTGCAAATGCTTGTGGCATTACGAGCTGTAAACCTCCCATTTGACGGATTTGATCCATGACATCGATGTCCATTTTAGACATGTCAAGTGATTGTCCGCTAATTTGGGTTTGTGTGTATGTGCTTCCGAATAAGGTTGCTCCCATTACAGCTACTGCTGCAATCGTAAAGAGCATACTAGTACGCTTATTCATTATGTCCGGTGACTAGTGAACCCTTTATAATAATTGGCATTTGCGACATTGTATGAACTTATGAATAATACTGAAAAACAATGAATAATGGGAATATTTAGGATAGAACAACATGAAATTTAGGTTAGACCAAGATTCTCTTGGAAAAGTTAAGATTCCATCGGATGCATATTATGGAGCATTTACTGGTAGAGCTATAAAGCAATACCACGTTACTGGAAACAAGGCACATGAAAATCTAATCAAGTCTTTTGTAATGATAAAGCGGTCAGCAGCAATTGCAAATATGAAAACAAAGGCAATAGATGCAAAACGTGGAAAAGCAATTGTTGCAGCATGTGATAAGATACTATCTGGAAAACACATTGACCAGTTTGTGGTTGATATGATTAATTCTGGAGCAGGAACTGCCTTTAATATGAACTCAAATGAAGTGGTTGCTAATGTTGCCCTAGAAATACTTCACAAGAAAAAAGGTGAATATCAACACCTACATCCAAATGATCATGTAAACATGTCACAATCAAGTAACGACACATACCCTACTGCAATGCATGTTGCAATTCTGATGAATCTCAAAGACACCATCATTGGTATTGATAAATTAATCAAATCGTTAACAAAAAAATCAAAACAATTCTCATCGTACAAAAAAATTGGAAGGACGCATTTGATGGATGCACTTCCTGTTACACTTGGAAATGAGTTTGCAGCATATGTTACATCAATTACTAAAGCAAGAACTGCAATTATTACTGCTCAAAAAGAATTGCACAATGTTGCACTGGGTGGAACGGCAGTAGGAACTGGTGCCAACACACCAAAGGGATACAGAAAGATTGCAATATCGGAGCTTGCTAAAATTTCAAAACTTCCAATAAAGCCTGAAAAAAATATGCAGTTTGCTCTGCAAAGTAAATTTGCGGTATCAAATCTGTCAGGAACATTACGTAACTTGGCGATTGAAATAAACAAGCTTGCAAACGACATTAGATTAATGGCCTCAGGTCCAATTGCAGGATTAGCAGAACTAGGGATACCTACGGTTCACGCAGGCTCATCGATCATGCCAGGTAAAGTAAATCCCTCATTAGCAGAGTGTATGAACATGATCTGTTTCAACATAATTGGAAATGATACTGCAGTGTCTAACGCTGCACAAGGTGGTCAGCTTGAGCTTAATGTAATGTTACCTGGAATGCTAAAGTGCATGTTAGAATCAACAGATATGCTAAAAAATTTCTTGCCCATATTTTCTGCAAACCTAATTGATGGATTAACTGCAAATAAAGACAAGCTTCGAAAAGATATTGAAAATAGTCCTGTCATTGTCACTCTTCTTACACCAAAGATCGGATATCTAAAATCTGCAGAATTGTTCAAAGAATCTCTCAAGACTGGAAAAACAATAAGAGAGTTGGTTGTTTCAAAGAAGCTGCTGAGCAACAAAGAAATTGATTCTTTGTTTGGATAAACCATGGCGAAGATCTTTGTAGAAGCATACGGATGCTCTGCTAGCTTTTCAGATTCAGAGATGATTTCAGGATTAATTTTAAATGGTGGTCACACTCTTGTTGAAAATTCTTCAGAGTCTGACTTGAACATAATTGTAACTTGTTCAGTTAAAGATGCCACTGCAAACAAGATGATTTACAGAATAAAATCACTAAATACCAAACCACTAATAGTAGCTGGTTGTTTTCCAAAAGCTGAAAAATCAACTGTAGAAAAATTTTCAAAAAACGCAAGTTTGTTGGGACCAAATTCACTTGGAAAGACATTACAAGTAATAAACTCCACATTAAAAGGAACCAAACAGATTGCCTTGGAAGACTCTGACTTTTCAAAAGTTGGTCTTCCAAAGGTTAGATTGAATCCTGTGGTAGGAATTGTAGAGATAGCAAGCGGTTGCATGAGCGAATGTACTTTTTGCCAAACCAAATTATCCAAAGGAGATTTGACAAGCTATAGAATTGGAGATATTGTAAGGCAAATTAAAACTGAAATTAATGATGGGTGTAAAGAGATTTGGTTAACATCAACTGATAATGGTTGTTATGGGTTTGATATCAATACGGATTTACCATCACTAATTGATACAATTGTTGATATTCCTCATGACTTTAAGGTCAGAGTAGGAATGATGAACCCCATGTACCTGGCCAGAATAAAAGACAATTTGATCAAATCATTTGATAGTGATAAAGTCTACAAGTTTCTTCATGTTCCAGTACAGAGTGGTAGCAATAAGGTGTTAAACGATATGAAAAGGGGACATACTGCTGAAACATTTAGAGATATTGTAACAAAGGTACGAGATAGATTCACTGAATTTACTATTTCAACTGACGTGATTGTTGGTTTTCCTTCTGAAACACAGGAGGACTTTGAGAAGACTGTAAAATTGCTAAAAGAAACAAAGCCAGATGTTGTCAATCTTTCGAAATATAGTGCAAGACCAGGAACGGAAGCTGCCGGATGGGAGCAAATTGATGTGTCAGAAGTAAAAAAACGAAGCCGGTTTATTTTTGATTTGGTAAACAAGATTTCCCTTGAAAATAATCAAAAATGGATCGGCTGGAAAGGAGAAGTACTTTTTGATGAGAGAATAGATGAACGAGTCAAAGGAAGAAATTTTGCGTACAAATCTATTTTCATAAATGAAGGTGTGAAGATTGGGCAAAAACTCCTTGTAGAGATCACAGATGTTACAAAGCATAGTCTTGTTGGCAAGATCGCAAGCTAAAATTTTTAGATCAGAAATTTGATTAAAAAAACGTAAGAAGGTTTTTTATCCAAATAATAAAAGATATCATATTATGAGTTTTCAAGTCAAAGAACCGATTTTAGTTATAGGTTTAGGAGGAGCAGGCTCAAAACTAGCAATCCAAGCCAAAGATATTGTAAACTCAGATTGCCTTGTAATAAGCAACGATCAAAAGGACCTGAAGGTAGATTGTCAAACAATCGCAGTCTCAACTGACTCTATTGTCAATCCATCTGTCCAATTGATTCGAGGCTCAACTTACAAAGTTGTAGAGGAAATAAAGTCGACAATTTCCAATTATTCAACAATCATTCTCATGACTAACCTAGCTGGCAAGTCTGGTTCTGCCATATCTCCAGTAGTCTCTGAAATTTGCAGAGAATTAGATGTGGGGCTTATTTCCTTTGCCATTATGCCTTTCAGATATGAAAAAGACAGAATTTTTAACTCTGGTGTATCTCTAAAAAGACTCAAAGCAGATTCGGAATGCACAATAGTTTTGGATAACGATTCTCTTCTTGAGAGCAATCCAGACCTTGCTCCAAAAGCATGCTATGAAATTGCCAATTCAGCGATAATGCATGTGGTCAATTCTCTCAGTTCTTCTGATATTTCCAATGAAACAAATATTCTGACTACAAGTAAGGGGGGACAGAACATCGAAGAATCACTAAGAGATTCACTTAAGATGCTTTACGGTAATATCTCCCCAAATTCAGTAAAACGCTCATTGATGTATGTCACAGGAGGAAACAACATTCCTGTTGGAGTATTAAACTCTATTACAAACATGACGAGAGGTATACTGAATGAAAATTATTCCCAAGTGGACGTGAAATCATCATCCTCAGATGATTCAAAGATTGTGATGCTTTCATCAATTCAAGGAATTACCAAATTTGATAACTATGATCCATTAGGAATAATCCCGCAAGAAGATACACTTGATTGGACCAATCCAGATTGCAGTATTGATTGCAACCTTGAATTGTATCAATTAGAATAAAATTTATTTTTGAAATAAGAATTATTCTTTTTTTGGTGTTTTTTTCTTTGTATTTTTAGCTGGTTCTTTTTTAGCTGGTTCTTTTTTAGCTGGTTCTTTTTTAGCTGGTTCTTTTTTAGCTGGTTCTTTTTTAGCTGGTTCTTTTTTAGCTGGTTCTTTTTTAGCTGGTTCTTTTTTAGCTGGTTCTTTTTTAGCTGGTCCTGCCTTTTCCTCAATTTTCTTTGTGTCTTTAACTGGAGTAACTTCAGATTCAACTTCATCATCAAATCTTGAAACTAAAATGTAACCCTCGTCCGTTCTACTCATTCTAACTCTAACTTTTCTTGGAGGGTGCTTTGCACCTCGTGCCCAAATTTGGTGTGCAAGATCTTCTTCAATTTTAATATTTTCAACTTTCATGTGGTGACGAGCAAATTCTCTAATCATGTTAATTACTCTTGTTGCACGGTGAGTATCTACAGAAAGTAATGCTTTGCCAAGGTTTATTGTATATACTCGCTCTAGTTCCTGAGACAACTATCCTACCTCAACATCTGTTTGTCTCCAAGCTCTACGTTTAGGGTTAGTTCGAACTGTTCTCTTGGTTCTCATAATAACCCAAGCTGGTACTGGTCTGGTCTGTCTTGTCTTTTTCAACAGACGAATCTTCCTTGGAGATGACTTGCGTGCAGCCATAGATTTTGAACCAAGAAGAGCTCTTTTTAAATGAATCTCAAGAACTTAGACAATCTGCTATTTGTTTCAAGACTCTAGCTGAAGCTCCCCAAACAATTTTCCCTTGAAATTCATACCTATACATTTCTTGAATCAAATTGTGTGTGGGATCAGGATCCTTTTCCTTAGTTTTCAAGAATGACTCGAGTGGAATGTGGAAAATTTTTTCTACTTCGGCGTTTGCTGACAGTGGAGGAATCTCATCTATAACTGAAACAAAAGGGAGAATTGTGAAACCAGAATTAAGGGTAATTACAGGATCCAATTGTCCAATTACTTGGTCTGGTCTAAGGCTCAAACCTATCTCTTCCCTTGTTTCTCGTAAGGCTGTTTCTAAAAGATTGGAATCAAGGGAGTCTAATTTTCCACCAGGAAATGAAATTTCGCCTGCATGAAATTTCATATGTTTTGGTTTTTCTGTCATCACAACAATAGGAGATTGACCATAAATGACAACAAGAATTGATGCGAGTATATTATTACCATAATCTTCTAGAGTAGGATTAATTTCTGTGGTAAGCCTAGATCGTAAATTATCAAGAATCATGATTTTCTTTTCCTATTATTCCATATTGGTCTTATTGTTCAAAGGTTTTAACCGTGGTTCAAAGAAATCACCATATGACAATCAGATACGAAGCTAATCCACCAAAAATTCTTCCAGGTTTGGATTTAGAAGAGTCGATATCAAAATTTGTCAATAAAATAAAATTAATTTCAACGAAATGTGATTCCATCCATCTAACAGAAAATGTGTTAGGCTACACTAGAGTATCACCAATTAAAGTGGGAAAAATAATTAGAAAAGAAATTCCCAACCTTCCAATAACAGTTAGTCTCAGGGTTAGAGACAAAACCAAAAAAGAGATTGAAGATTTTGTTCAAGATGCGATTTCAGCTGGATTTTCAGGGATTTTAGTATTGATGGGTGATCCATCACAAACAGAACAAAAAGATTTGGGATTGGTTCCCAGTCAAGTAGTAAGAATGCTAAAAGACAAGGGAGTTGATTCAAAAATTGATTTGTATCTTTCAATACCAAACAAACCTAATTTTTCAAAGATAGAGAAAAAACTAAAGGTAAATCCAAAAGGTTTCATGACTCAAGTTGTTCAAACCGTTGAGCAAGTTCAAAATCTTGTGGATAACCTCAAAGGGTATTCTGTGATTCCAATTGTTTTGTATCCATCAGAGAAAAATAAATCATCGGCAAAATTTTTGAATTTAGAACTAGAAAAGTACAGAGAAAACTTTGCCGAATTCTTAAATCAAGTGCATCAGATTACAGGTGATGTGTTAATTACGTCCCCCAGTGATTTTTCTGGTTTGAACCAATTTTTGGAAAATTCATCTGTTCAAAGTACAAAGTATTCTGCATCAGGGTGATGTACAACAATTGCGGCAGTTGACTGCTCTGGAATAATTTGTCCTGAATCAGTTAGTGTCATGCCATATTTGTCAGGCCTTAAAAATTTCCAAACAAGTTTGTGCTGTGCTACATCTGGACAGCTTGGATAGCCCCAGCTGTATCGTAGTCCTCCTTTGCCTTTAATTTTAAGCTCTGATTTTATTTTTTGATTAACCCACGCTGCCATCCCTTCTGCAAATTCTACTGCAAGACCATGCAAATAGTATGCATCTGTATACTTGTCTTCTTTGTTCCACTGCTCAATAACATCAACAACTCTGTTGCCTACTGTTACTGCCTGAAATGCAACAATGTCATCTTTTCCAAAGTAATCTGCAAGACAAAGATGCTTAGGTTTAGTAGATCTTGGAAAATCAAACATAATTTTCTCTCCTGCAGGATGATCAACTATTATCTTGTTTTTCTCATTGTGACAGTTAAAATAACCATAAACTGCGCTTGGTTCAAATAAATTCTCATCTTCAATTCTCTTTTTCCATTCTTCGAATAGTTTTTCATGTTCCTCTTCCTGATCCTGTCCTGCTTTTCCTCTCAAACCCCAAGATAACTTGAACAGAGATTTTTTGTCTATCATACTCCAAACCTCGTCGACATCAATTTTTGATGAATCCAGATGAATTGGAATGTTGATTCTGGGAGGACTTGGAGCACTCACAGGAACCACATTACTTCTGGGAATTTCAGAGGAAGATGTAGTGGTAGGGGTCGTATCTTTCCATTTTTCTATTCTTTCTTTCCATTCCTGCAGGAGTGGTTCTTTGTCAGATACAAGCTTGTCCATCGTTTTTAGTCCTTCAAACATAGTGTTGCAATAAAACACTCCAGGTTCATAGATTCCACCTTCTTTTGCAATTCTATTGATGTAGTTTGAGTTGATGGCAGCACCCCCGCATAAAAATGGAATATTCATTTTGTTTTTTCTTGCATGTTCCACAAAGAACTGCATCTGTTTTGATGTAGATACCAAGAGTGCAGATAAACCAATAGCATCAGGATTTACCTCTTTAATTTTTTCTAGAAACTTTTGAAGAGGAACTTGTTTTCCTAAATCATAGACTGTATACCCGTTATTTTGAAAAATTGTTTTCACAAGATTTTTTCCAATATCATGAACATCACCGTAAACTGTCCCAAGTACGAGCTTTCCTTTAGAACTCCCTTCTTCCTGTAGCATATACTTTTCAAGTTCATTCACAGCTGCCTTCATGCATTCAGCAGATTTTAGAACAAATGGTAAGATCAGTTCACCAGAACCAAACTTATCACCTACTTCCTTCATAGCAGGAAGTAAATCCTCGTTCAGAGTTCTGATGGCACCATCGTGAGTAATTTTCTTTGATTCATCAAGGAAAAGGATACCCTCATTGTCTTTGATGATTTCATTATTTCCAAGTTTTTCTGCAATTGCAGATACAACATCATTTCCAATTCCATCTTTGAGTCGGTTAACAATTCTAAAGTTTGCACGTTTGCCGGCAGGCCAGGATGGATCAACAGCAACTTTTTTTGATTCTTTACTTGCTTGAGGACCTGTTTTTTCAAAGTAAGTAATTAGGTCAGATAACGAGTTTGGATGAGTGTTATAGATAAGATCTTCAGCAAGTTTTTTCTCTTTTTCATCAATTTCACCGTAAGGAATGAGCTCTTTGGAATTAACAATTGCAGTATCCAATCCTGATTTTACTGCGTGATACAAAAATACAGAATTTATAATTTTACGTGCGTATGGAGCAAGTCCAAAGCTAATGTTACTTAATCCAAGTGTGGTAAAGGAATTTGGAAATCTTTCTTTTACAAGTTTTATTCCTTTTAGAGTATTTTTTCCTGCATCTAAAAATTCGTCTTCCCCTGTTGCCAAAGTAAATGTAAGAACGTCAAAGATGAACTGCTCTTCTTTTAATCCATATTTTTTTCCTGTCTCATAAAGTAGCTCTGCGGTTTCAACTTTTTCTTGCGGGGTCTTTGCCATCCCTTTGGGTCCAATGCACAATGCTATTGCTGGTAAACCATACTTTGACATTAATGGTGCCAGTTTTTCAAATCTGCTTCCATCACCTTCAAGATTAATGGAATTAATTATAGGTCTTCCAGGAATTTGAGTCACAGCTGATTTGATCACATCAGGATCAGTTGAATCAATCACGAGTGGAGCATCAATCTCCAAGCTCAAACGTTTTACTAAATTTAACATGAATTGCTTTTCATCAGAGCGCTCGGTTGTTGCAACACATACATCAAGGCAATGAGCACCATCTTCAACTTGTGTTCTTGCTAAATCAATTAATCCATCATAATCATCGCTAAGTACAAGTTGTTTTGCTTTTCTTGAACCTTGGGTATTGATCCTCTCTCCGATGATTAGTGGAGGGGGTACCTGTTTTAGGTCAACCGTCTTTAATGCAGAACTTACTCTAGGAGTACTCAATGTGATAAAGAGTTATCAGTTTTTCTAAATACTTAACCCTTGATAGAGTGAGCTTTTTCGTCAATTACTTTTCTTAGAACGGCAATGTGTTCGGGGTTTGTCCCGCAACACCCACCGATAATTCGCACCTTTTTGTAGTGTGTAAGAAAATCACTTAATGCTTCACCCATCTTCTCAGGGGTCATTTTGTAAACTGCTTGCCCTCCCTGATTTTCAGGCATACCGGCGTTGGGAACCACGAGTAAATTATGCTCGTTTTGCTCATCAAGCCATCTTACACTTGGCGTCATTTCAATTGGACCAGTTGAGCAGTTCAAACCAAACACATCGATTCCCATGTCTGAAACTGTGGTATATGCAGCTTGAATGTTTGTTCCAAGTAACATTTTTCCATATTTATCCAAAGTAGTGTTTGCGATGATTGGAACTTTTTTTCCAGTTTTTTTTATTGCGTTGTGGCATGCCTCAATGGCAAGCTTTACTTCCAGAATATCTTGACTGGTTTCGATTAGCAGTACATCAACTCCCCCAAGAATTAGTCCTTCAGCTTGCAGCTCAAATGCTTCTCTGATTTCATCAGTTGACTTTTGTCCCAAATCCGGATCATTTGAGCTTGGAAGAAAACCAGATGGCCCCATTGAGCCAACTACATATCGAGGTTGGTCAGTGTATTCTGAGCAAACTTCAGATGCAAGCTGTGCAATTTTTTTGTTAAAGTCAATTGTTTGTGCTCCAAAACCATACTCGTCTAGTTTTATTTTGTTAGACCCAAAAGAGTTTGTTTCAATGCAATCAGCACCTGCATCTAAATAATTTCTGTGAATTTCCTTAATCCACTCTGGGTGTGTTAGTACCAAACCATCATTAAATCCATCTTGGTTATTTGGAAAGTCTTCAGGTTTTGGATTAAATTTTTGAATCTCTGTTCCCATTGCCCCATCAAATAATAAAATTCTATTTTTTATTACCTCAAGAAATGGTTCTTTTTCAGTCAAACAATTTTCAAAGTAAGTTTGCTCGGTTTAACTCTTTTGAGAAAAAAGAGAGCATGCGTATATAGAAATTAGGTAAAGTTGTATTTTATGTAAATTTATGCAAAATTTTCAGATTACCAATTTAGTTCGTAGTGTCACCTTTTTCCAGCATGCAGGCCTATCGATTCTTTTTATCTTCATGCCTATTATTGCAATGGGAGTCACAAACTCAATTTTTGAGATTGGATTGATTGTGGCCTCATTTAGTTTTGCCCAGATTTTATCTGAGATTTACTTTGGAAGGCACTCAGACAGGAAGGGAACTAGGCTTCAATTCATTAGAATTGGGTTTATTGGATGTGCTGCCACCTTTGGCCTTCACTATTTTGCTGATGACATTACCCTTTTATTTTTGGCAAGAATTGGTGCGGGTATTTTCAGTGGGATAATGATTCCAGCAATGATTGCTTATGCATACGAATCGATAGATGAAAAAAGAAAAGTTGTAACAATAATTTCTTTTCATGCATTAGGTTGGATGGCAGGAATTATAGCTGCTGGATTTGTTAATGATGTCAAGATGATATTCATCGTAAGCTCTGGATTTTTCATTATGGGATTTTTACTTTCTACTAGACTACCAAATATTGTTTCAAAAAAAGAGTTAGAATCAGGAACGATAAAAAAAATTATTCTTAAAAACAAGTATCTTTTCTTGTCTCTCTTACTGAGACATGTTGGAGCTGCTTCAGTGTGGACAATCTTTCCAATAATGTTGATGGAACAATTAGGAGCAGAGTTATATCAGATATCTATTATCTATATTTCAAACACGTTAGCTGCTTTTGTTTTGATGAGTCTGATGGCAAACAAAATCAACATTTCAAATGTTTCAATGTTTAAGATTGGAGTTGGTATGACAATTTTTGTCTTTATTGGATTATCACTAATTACTGACTGGTGGATGGCAATGCCGTTTATGGCACTAGTCGGAGGAACTTGGGCATTTTTGTTTATTGGAGGAAATTTTCATTTAATGGAGAATAATCCTCGCTCAACTTCTACTGGACTTTTCAGTTCTACTCTCTCAATTGCCACAGTTATCGGGCCAATAATAGCTGGCACTATTGGCATTTTATTTGATTATATTTACGTGATGTATTTTGCAATTCTAATTATTGTATTTGCTTTTGTAGTTTCGCTAAAAATTAAAAACGAAAATTAAACTATCGTAATCCCCATCTAGACATTACTTTATTTTCAATTTTTTTGAAGATAAATCCATCAACTGCCATGCCTATAATCATAATTACAACCATTATTGCAATAACTTGAGAGACATCATTTAGCTGTCGACCAACGTTGAGTAAAAACCCTAATCCTAGGAACGAAAATAGCATTTCTGCACCGATTACTCCCCTCCATGCAAACGCCCAACCCTGTTTAAAACCCGAAATCATGTACGGAAACGCAGCAGGGATCAGGACATTTGTGATCAGTTGGGTTCCCTTTGCGCCCATGTTACGTGCTGCTTCTACATAATGTGGGTCGATGTTTTTCACTCCAGTGTAGGTGTTTATTGTTACCGCAAATACAGCACCGATTGCTGTCACAAAGATAATTCCACCATCATTTAGTCCAAACCAAAGTAGTGCAAGTGGAACCCATGCAATTGATGGAATTGACTGCAGTCCCAATACCAAAGAACCAATTGTTTGGTTCACAGTCTCTACTCTTGCCATAAAGATTCCAAGGACAACTCCAATTGCAATTGCAATTGTAAGTCCAACTACCAATCTCATAAGGGTAGTTCCAATTCCAAAAAATAAGCTTCCGTCGGCTGCACTATACATCAAGACTTCTCCAACTTCATATGGAGATGGAAAGACATTACTTGGCAAAATATCTGACATTGAAATTACTTGCCAGATTATTACAAGAATAATGTAGAACATAATTTTTTTAGCAAGAATATTTTTTTTCATAAAATCACCTGCTCTTTTTTACCTCTGGTCGAAGCTCTGATAGTATCTCCTTCTGAACTCCTAATAGATTCTCATCTTCGACAAGTCTTGGTCGTTTAAAATCAATTGGTATTAGTCTTTTAATTTTAGATGGTCTGTTACTAAACACTGCAACTTTTGTTCCTAGAACTGAAGCTTCTGCTACATTGTGTGTTACAAACAAAATTGTTTTTTTGGTTTTCTCCCAAATCAGCTGCATCTCAACTAACAACAAGTCTCTTGTCTGTGCATCAAGAGATGCAAATGGCTCATCCATTAATAATACATCTGGATCCATCACTAGAGCCCGAGCTATCGCAACTCTTTGTTTCATTCCAGTTGAAAGCTGGTAAGTAAAAGAGTCTGCAAACTTTGTAAGTTGCATCATATCCAAATATCTCTTTGAGATTTGGTTCCGCTCTTCTTTTGGAATTCCTGCCATCTTTAGACCAAACTCCACATTGTCCTGAACCTTTAACCATGGAAACAATGCTCCCTCCTGAAACACCATAATTCTCTCAGGTCCAGTAGTGGTAACGGGTTTTCCATCAAACAGCACCTGCCCTTCATCAGACGTTTCCAACCCTGCAACAATTCTCAGCAAAGTAGATTTGCCACATCCAGAAGGCCCTACCAGACACACAAAATCCCCATCTTCGACTTTAAGGTCCACACCATCCAAAGCCATAAGCTTGTGGCTTTCATGCTTGAAGGACTTTACAATACCCTTTATCTCAAGTTTAACCATTATCAGTTGTTCCCCCCAAGTGATTCATTTGTAGTTTTGTCAAAAAATATTCCATCCAAGGTGTATCCGTCTCGTCCAAGATAGCCAAGAGAGTCTGCTCTTTGTGCAAATGTGTAAATTGAATCATTAACCGAGTCTGTTGTAATAACCAAGTTTCCTAGTGCCTCATCAACTACGCTGTCTGAAAGGGTTTGTCCAAGTGTGTTTTGCATAAATTGATTAAAAATAATTCTAGTTTCTTGTGGATGGTCATTTATCCAGTTTACGGTTTGCTGGTGTGACTCTAACCACGTTACCACAACTTCTGGATTTGCTACAACATATTCTTGTCTTCCTATTAGCAGAACTGATGCGAATTTATTTTCTGGCCAAAGTTCTTCTTCGTAAAATAACCGTTTACCATTAAGCTCTTGGACTAGAATGGTAGCCCATGGTTCAGGAATCCATGCAGCATCAATCTCACCTTTTGTAAATAACGTGTAAATGTCAGGATTGGGAATATTCAAAACAATAACAGTCCCTCCTTTCTGATATGGCTTTAGTCCATTTTCTGATAGATAATTTCGCAATGATACGTCTTGGGAGTTTCCAATCTGTGGAGCCGCAATTCTTTTTCCTGCAAAGTCATCAACAGAATTTATCTGGGAATTCGGATGAACAATAAAACTTGCACCTCCAGTTGCAGCTCCAGATAAAATTACAACATCATGATTTTCAGATTTTAAAAATCCGTTAATCGCAGGACCTGGTCCTACATATGCAAGATCAATCGATTTAGCAAATAAGGTCTCTATGACTTGAGGTCCGCTATCAAAAAGTTTTCGTTCAATGACAGTGGAATTTCCAAAGTTATCCTCAAAAATTCCTCTTTCTAACCCAACAATTGGAATGGCGTGACCTATGTTTGGAAAAAATGCCACTCTAATTGTATTTTCACTCGTTTGCTTGTTGGTTTCTGATACAATTCCTATAATTATCACTAAAGCAATTACTCCTACTCCCGCCAAAACAGCCGATCGAATTTTCATAAAACAGCGTTATATTTGATGGATAAAAAATCATCGAATTTTAGCTCAAGCTTGTCGGAGAATTTCAGCATTGAATTTTGATATTTTTCGTATCACAAAAGATAAATTCGAAATTATGTCCCGAAAGATGTTTTATGACTCAAAAAGGAATTTTAGCATTTTCGGGTGGACTAGACACATCAGTTGTTGTCAAATATCTTCAAGAGGAATACGATATGGATGTAATTACAGTTACAGTTGATGTTGGTCAAGGTGATGATCCCAAAAAAATTGCAGCCAAGGCAAAAAAGCTTGGGGCAAAAAAGCACTATAATATTGATGCCAGAAAAGAATTTGCTGAAAAATTTATCTTTCCATCAATAAAGGCAAACGCTCTTTACCAAAAAAAATATTGTCTGGCAACTGCACTTGCAAGACCACTAATTGCTGAAAAAGTGTTAGAGATTGCAAAAAAAGAAAAAGTTACAGCTTTAGCTCATGGGTGTTCTGGAAAAGGAAATGATCAAGTAAGATTTGACATTACGTTTCGTTCTGGATCAGATCTTCCAATAATTGCACCAATTAGAGACAAGAACTTGGATAGAGAAACGGAACTAAAGTTTGCAGAAAAACATGGAATACAAATCGATACTGTTGCAAAAAAATTCAGCATTGATCAAAACTTGTGGGGGCGTGCAATTGAAGGCGGCGTACTAGAAGATCCATACAATGAACCACCTGATGATGTATTCATCTGGGTTAAAACAAAAAACTTACCAGATACCCCAACTTACTTGGAAATTACATTTGAAAAGGGAGTTCCAGTTGAAGTTGATGGAAAAAAATTAGATGCTCTAAAACTAATTGAATACATCAACAAAAAAGCAGGAGCTTCAGGTGTTGGAATTGTAGACCACATCGAAGATAGAGTTGTGGGAATCAAATCTCGCGAAGTCTACGAGACACCAGCTGCTACCTGTCTTATTGAAGCACATCAGGACTTGGAAAAGATGGTTCACACAAAGCACCAAAACAAGTTCAAGTCACTAATTGATGATGAGTGGGCATATCTTGTATATTCAGGACTCTGGCAGGACCCTCTCAAGAAGAACCTCGATGGCTTTATAGAATCCTCACAAAGAACCGTCTCTGGAACTGTACGGTTAAAGCTGTTCAAAGGAAACCTTAGGGTGGTTGGACGAAAATCTCTTCAGTCCATTTATAGCTATAAGATGGCAACGTATGGTATAGGGTCAACGTTTGATCAGAGAATGGCCAAAGGATTTGTGGAATTGTGGGGATTGCAGTCAACAGAAGCTAATAAATTACAAAGGAAGTGGTCAAAAAAAACATGAACTGCTCAGAATGTGATGCAACTCTAAAAATTCTAGACGATGCCTCAGTTGGAGAAATCGTCTCCTGTCCTGATTGTGGTGCAGACTTTGAAATAGCCAGTAAAGACGGATCAAATCTTGTGCTAAAACAAGCGGAAAGTGTAGGCGAAGACTGGGGAGAGTAATGTCAAAGGTATGTATCGTCTTTGACCGTCTAAGGTCAGAAGAGAAGATGCTACAAAAAGAAGCGTTAGATCTTGGATGCGATACATCGATGTTAGATGCCAAGATCACACAAATTAACACTGACAGCAAAAAAGATGATTATGATCTTGGAGATGTTGTTTTAGAAAGATGTGTAAGTTATTTTAGAGGACTGCACTTCACGGCAAGTCTTGAATTTATGGATGTTTCAATCATTAACACCTACGATGTCGCAAGTATCTGCGGAAACAAGATGATAATGACATTATGTTTGAAAAAACATAACATTCCAACACCAAAGACATACTTTTCATTTTCAAGTGAAAGCGCATTTGAGAATTTAGAAAAAGTTGGATATCCACTTGTAATCAAACCAATTATTGGTAGTTGGGGAAGAGGAGTGATGCCGCTCAGGGACAAAGATACTGCAGAAGCAATAATGGAGATTCGAGATATTAATGATGGCCCACATGATAGAATATACTACCTCCAGGAACTAATCCAAAGACCGCCACGTGATATTCGAGTAATAACTGTGGGGGATGAGCCAATAGCTGCAATGTATAGAAAATCTTCTGATGGCTTTAAGACAAACATTGCACTTGGAGCAGATCCGGAGCTCTGCGAGATCACCAAAGAGATGGAGGATATTGCAGTAAAAGCATCAAAGGCAATGGGCGGCGGAATTTTAGGAATCGACATGATGGAAGACGAAAAGAAGGGACTTGTAGTTCACGAGGTTAACAACACTGTAGAGTTTAAAGGATTAGCAAGAGTTGCCAAGAGAAATATCCCAAAAGCCATGGTGGAATATGCACTGACTTGCATTAGGAAATAAATTATACTCCATTGCGAGGGGTTTTATCATGAAAGTGGCGGTAGTTGGAGCATCAGGATACGTAGGGGGAGAAACCATACGTTTACTTGTAAACCATCCTGATGTTGAAATCAGCATGGTTACCTCAAGGCAACATGTAGGCGAGTACCTTCACAGAGTTCAGCCAAGTTTGAAGGGATTTACCGAACTTACTTTCACTGAATTAAATTATGATAGAATATCAGACAAGTGTGACTTGGTCTTCATTGCAGTTCCACATGGAACAGCAACTGAAATTGTCAAAGATCTCTACGATAGAGGAATCAAAATTATTGATTTGAGTGCAGACTATAGGCTACATGCACCTGAGGACTATGACAAATGGTATGGGTGGAGCCACCCACACCCAGATTATTTGAAAAAATCTGTTTTTGGTATTCCAGAATTACACAGAGAGGAAATTAAAAAAGCACAGCTTGTTTCCTGCCCTGGGTGCATGGCAGTAACATCGATACTAGCACTAGCACCTTTAATTCGAAATGATCTAATTGACACAGACCACATTATAGTTGATTCTAAGATTGGTTCATCAGGTGCAGGCTCAGGCTCTGGAACTGCACATGCAATGCGAGCAGGAGTTATTCGACCATACAAACCAGCAAAGCATAGACATACAGGAGAGATTGAACAAGAGCTAAGCGAAATTGCTGGAAGGAAGATTCATGTTTCAATGAGTCCACATGCAGTAGATGTGGTTCGAGGAATTTTGTGTACCAATCATACCTTCATGAAAAAAAAATTGGAAGAAAAAGAAGTGTGGAAACTTTATCGTCAAGCTTATGGTGAAGAAAAATTTATTCGATTAATTCGCGACAAAAAAGGATTATACAAATTCCCAGATCCAAAATTCCTAGTTGGTTCAAACTTTTGTGATATTGGGTTTGATATAGATGAGGACAATAATAGATTGATTGCTCTTTCAGCTTCAGATAACTTGATGAAAGGAGCTGCAGGTTCTGCAATTCAAAACATGAATATAATGTGTGGATTTGATGAAATGGACGGCTTGAGATACACACCATTGACTCCGGTATAGAAATGATCACTATCAAAATCGGTGGAAGTGTAGTAGATAATTTACATCCATCAACTATTTTGGATATCAAAAAATTTGTAGAATCAGTAGGAGTTATTCTGGTTCACGGTGGAGGAAAAGAAGTTACCAAAGTTTGTGAGCAACTTGGAAAAGAACCAAAGTTTGTGACATCGCCTAGCGGAATAAAAAGTAGATACACAGATAAAGAAACTGCAGAGATTTTCACAATGGTGATGGCAGGAAGAGTTAACAAGACAATTGTGATGATGCTTCAAAAAAATGGGATTAATGCAATTGGTCTTTCTGGGGTTGATGCAAGGTTAATCCAAGCTGATAGAAAAAAGAAATTAATAATAATAAATGAAAAGGGCCGAAAACAGGCAATTGATGGTGGATATACAGGAAAAATAAGAGAAATTAACTCGAGTTTAATCAAAAACCTGCTTGAGCAAGGCTTGACTCCAGTAATTTCTCCCATTGCAATTAGCGAGGAATCAGAGTTTCTCAATGTTGATGGAGACCGAGCAGCAGCATATATTGCTGGAAAAGTTGGATCAGACAAGGTTCTCTTTATCACAAATGTCGATGGTCTTTTGATGGATGACAAACTTGTAACTAAACTGACACTTGCAGAAGCGAAAGAGATTAGACCAAAGATAGGTCCTGGCATGGAGAAGAAAATTCTTGCATCCACTGAAGCTCTAGATATGGGGGTAAAGGAGGCATTAATTGCAAATGGACAAAAAGAAAATCCCATATCCTCTGCATTAGCCCACGACAACTGCACGGTGATTCAACATGAGTGAAGATCAATTCATGGGGAATTTGTATCAGAGGTTTCCAGTTACAATCGAAAAGGGAAAAGGATCTCATGTATGGGATGTTGATGGAAAAGAGTACATAGACTGCACGGGAGGTTACGGAGTCGCTCTCCTAGGTCATCAAAACGAGCGAGTTGTAAAAGCAATCAAAGAGCAAGTTGATAAAATTATCACAGTTCATAGCTCATTTTACAACAAAACTAGAGAAGAGTTTCTTAAAACATTAATTGGACTTGCGCCAAAAAATCTAACCCAGGTTCATCTAAACAACAGTGGGGCTGAAGCAGTAGAGGCTGCAATAAAGTTTGCAAGAAAGTTCACAGGTAAAAAAGGAATGATTGCAATGAAGGGATCATACCATGGAAAATCTTTTGGAGCCTTATCCATAACATTTAATCCCAAATACAGAAAGGCTTTTCAGCCGCTAGTAGAAAAAGTTTCTTTTGCATCCTTTGGAGACATTGAATCTCTTCGTTCAGTTATTGATGATGATACTGCATTTGTAATTTTAGAACCAATTCAAGGTGAAAGCGGAGTTATTGTAGCACCAGATGGTTTCTTGCAAGATGTGCGGAAGCTCTGCGATGAGAAAGGAATTCTTCTCATTTTTGACGAAATACAAACAGGATTAGGAAGAACAGGACGATTATGGTCATGTGAGCATTGGAATACTGTACCTGATATCATGTGTCTGGCAAAAGGAATTGCAGGAGGTGTTCCCATGGGAGCTACCTTGGTAAGAGCGGACATTTTAGCATTAATCGGCAAAGGTGAACACTCATCGACATTTGGAGGAAATCCACTATCATGTGCTGCTGGAACTGCTGCACTAAAAGCCCTTACTGAAGATGGGTTAGTCAAAAATTCCGAAAAGATGGGAAAAATTTTCAGAGAAGGACTTGAAAAATTAAAAGAGAAACACCACATCATTAGAGAGATTAGAGGAAAAGGATTGATGATTGGAGTAGAATTGAAGTTTGACGTTCGAGATATCTTGATGAATTTAATTAAAGACGGGGTTTTGATGCTTTACTCTGGAAGAAACATCCTAAGGATTCTCCCGCCTTTAGTAATATCTGAAGAAGATATAACAAAAGTTTTACAAAGCTTAGATTGTGTACTTAGTGAAGAAGAGAAGAAAAGAAATGTTCAAGGATAAAGTAGACGAGAAAATTATTGGTTATCTAAAGGAAAACTCTAGAGAATCTTTTGTAGACATTGGAAAAAAGCTCAAACTGTCGGAATCAGCAGTTAGAAGACGAGTAAAAAATCTGGTAGATAGTGGTGCCATCAAGAGATTTACTTTGGAACTTGGAGAAGAAAATGTAACCAGCGCAATAGTTCTAGTATCTGTTGATTCGGCAACAGATACATCAAAGGTTTCAGTGAAACTTGCAAAAATTGAAGGAGTGAAAAATGTTTACGAGATCACCGGGCAGTACGACATTACGACAATTATCAGTGCATCAAACATTTCAGAGATTAACAACAGTATTGATGCCCTTAGGAAAATTCCAGGTGTAATTGACACCAATACTGTAATAATTTTAAAAAAAATTGTATAAACCGACATCCGGTTCAAAAATTTAAAATCCTACTAAATTAGGATCGTCTTTGTTAGTTTTCAACGATTCTAGTACGATTATGTTTATATGCTCGAAATATAGCAACGATTTCTGTAATGAAAGATCCGAATTACTACGCAGACTTGTACAACGTATATGGAAAAAAACCAAAGAAGATTAGAGTTCTAGATAGTACTCTAAGGGAAGGAGAGCAACATCCAGGAGTTTCATTTACCGTTAAGCAAAGAATCCAAATTGCTTGGATGTTAGATTATTTTGGAGTAGACCAAATTGAAATTTCTCCAATTGTTTCAGATGATCACAAAGAGGCAGTTAAGACAATTATCAAACAAGGGTTAAAAGCAGACATCGTATCTCACGGACGAGCTCTCAAGGAAGACATTGATGTTTCACTAAGCTGTGATGCAAAGTGGTGTGCAGCTTACCTTGGCATTTCAGATATTCACCTAAAGGACAAACTTCGCATAACAAGAGACCAGGCTATGGAGAGAGCAGTTGGAACAGTAGAGTATGCAAAGTCCCATGGATTGAAAATTAGATTCACGGTAGAAGATGGAAGCAGAGCAGATCCAGAATTTCTCTTAAAGATTTGCAGGGCAATTGAAGAAGCTGGGGTAGACAGAATAAGTGTTCCAGATACGGTAGGAATACTTCGTCCAGTCGGCATGTACAATTTTGTTAAAAAAGTAAGAGAAGCAGTAGATACCCCTCTTGATGCTCATGTTCATAACGATATTGGATTTGCCCTTGCAAACGCATTTGCAGCATGCGATGCAGGAGTGGATCAAATACACACTACAATTGACGGAATAGGAGAAAGAACTGGAATCCCAGCTCTTGCCGAAGTTTCAGTTGCACTGACTTACCTCTACAAATCACCAAATGACTTCAGATTAGATATGCTTCAAGACTTGTCAAGACTAATTGAAGAATATACTTCGATTAGACCATATGATTCAAAACCTATTGTTGGAACATCTGCATATAAGCACAAGGCAGGAACCCACCTGGCAGCAATTCTGAGAAATCCCGCAGCTTACGAGCCTATTCCACCGAGAGTAGTGGGTAACAGAAGAAGGATTGTTTTTGGAGAGCTTGCAGGAAAGACTGGCGCCTCGTATTTGATGTCCGTTTTAGGTCTTGAAAAGAACGACGAATCTGCAAAGCTAGTTGCACAAGGCTTGAAGAATCTCAGAATGGGAGACCTTATTGAACTTCCACTTGAAGATAGACTTGAAAAAAAGATAATTAATGACGAAAAAAGAGAAAAACCCAAGGAAAAATAATGGTAAAATGTGATGAATGTGATGCCGATATCTCCATACCAAGCGATGCTTTAGAAGGAGAAATTGTAACCTGTCCCGAATGCGGGGCAAGTTTTGAGTTAACAAAAGGTTCAGATGGTTTCGATCTAAAGCCAGCCCAAACGGTTGGTGAGGATTGGGGGCAGTGAATCCCAATATAACAATTCTTTACGACACCATCAGATGGGAAGAAAAAGCCCTCCTAGAAGCTGGGAAAAAAAAGAACATCAACATACAGATGGTTGACTGTAAGAAATTATTTTTGGATTTGGAGAAAAAACCAGAAGAATTTGGTATAGTAATTCAAAGATGTGTTAGCTACTATAGGAATTTGCACTCAACGGCAGCACTTGAAGGGTTGGGAGTAAATGTGATAAACTGTCTTTACACTGGAATTTTTGCTGGAAATAAATTATTCACACATATGTTGCTAAAAAAATATGGCGTGCCGACACCTTATGCAACTGTTGCATTTTCCAAAGATTCTGCACTAGAAGCTCTTGGCGAACAGGGATACCCCAAAGTAATTAAACCAACAGTAGGAAGCTGGGGAAGATTAATCTCAAAATTAAACGACAGAGATTCTGCTGAAGGTATTATTGAAAGCCGAGAAAAAATGTATCCCATTTACCAAGTTCATTATTTAGAAGAGTTTGTAAAGCGACCTCCAAGAGACATTAGGGCAATTATGGTGGGGGACAAGGTCGTTGCAGCAATTTACAGAACTTCTGGAGATGGCAACTGGAAAACAAACATGTCACTTGGTGGAACTGCAACGCCATGCAAGGTCACACCGGAGATGGAGGAGATGTGCATAAAGGCGAAAAATGCAGTTCAAGGTCAGATTGTAGGTGTGGATTTGATGGAAAGCGATGAGAGAGGATTAGTAGTTCATGAAGTTAACAATACCACAGAATACAAGAATACCGTCAGGGTCTGCAATGTTGACATACCTTCATTAATGCTAGACTATGCAGTGCAATCTGGTAAATAAGAATTGGACACAACATTTACAGTAACACCAAGATTTGCAGTAAAGATGCTTGAAAAAGCACTTCGTATGTACACGCCATCACTTAGTGAAAGACCAATGGCAGAATTTCTCGCAGACAAGTGCGATGACTTGGGATTTGAAGATATTCACATTGACGAGGTTGGAAACATTTTGGCAAAGAAAGGTTCTGGATCTCCTAAGATTCTTCTCTGTGGTCACATGGATGTGGTTCCAGGAAAAGTCAAGGTAAGAACAGAAGGAGACTTTCTTTACGGGCGGGGTGCATCAGATGCAAAGGCCCCTCTTATGGCCATGCTGTTTGCAGCGGCTTCAGTTCAAAATAATAACGGCACAATAATTTTTGTTGGTGCAGTAGATGAGGAAGGTAACGCAACTGGAATTAAAAATTTAGTCAAAAGAGAACTTGATATAGATTATGCTGTGTTTGGAGAACCAAGCGGAATCAAACATGTAACAATTGCCTACAAAGGAAGACTTGCAATTAGTCTCAAAGTAACAGTTGAGGACAGTGCCCATGCCAGTGCACCATGGCTTTCAAAAAATGCAATTGAGGAATCTGCAATATTTACTAGTGAAATCAAAAAAGAACTAGAGACAGGACAAGAAGAAAAAAGCAAGGGAATGCTTCTTACGGCAACCATCACGGAGATTGCTGGTGGAATAAGTCACAACGTTACCCCAAAAGAATGCGTTGCAACAATGGATATTAGAATTCCAGTCGATATGAACTGTAAATCAGTGGAGCAGAAAATTGCAATATTAGTAAAAGACATCTCTAAGCGCAGGGAGGTAGAAGCATTTTACTCAATATTGGATGAGACAGAGCCATTTGAGGCGCCACATAACTCTCCAATTGTAAGGGCATTTACGCTTGGAGTAATGGAAGTTGAGCACACTCGGCCCATTCTGATTCGAAAAACTGGAACAGGAGATATGAATGTGATTGGAAACCAGTGGGACATTCCAGTTGTGACCTATGGTCCAGGGGATCCACACGAGGCACACACAGTAGATGAGAAGGTCTCAATTGATGAGTATCTGAAAGGAATTGAAATTTTGAAGAAAACTCTACAACATCTAAAACGACTTCACGATAAAAAAATGAAGATGCAATAATGCT
>Ga0209988_10000394_pt1 | contig 27185 bp, 24 predicted proteins | sample N075metaG_FD_183115 | JGI IMG/M metagenome (GOLD analysis project Ga0209988, IMG submission 183115) | Deep subsurface microbial communities from Kermadec Trench to uncover new lineages of life (NeLLi) - N075 metaG (SPAdes) (version 2) | ecosystem: Environmental > Aquatic > Marine > Ocean trench... | reverse complement strand
CGATACCAATGGGCGGACGATGATGGGCGTAGGTGCATTAGACCTGGTGAATCTTAACCGCCAGATAGGCGACCAGGTGCATGCCTGCGGCACTAATTGCGGTGTGGGCGCGTCCGAAGTTATTGCCACAATTTTGAATATCAAATCGGTCATCACCGATGGCAGTGACCCGGTGATCGTCGCCAAGGCCAATTGCGGGATCCCCGAGTTTATCGACGGTAAAATTTCATACAATGGCACGCCTGAGATCATGGCGGATTATGTCGTTATGGCGCGCAATTCGGGCGCCCGTATAATTGGCGGCTGTTGTGGCACATCACCCAAACACGTTGCCGCGATGCGCAAGGCTCTGGATACTACGCCGATATCCGCCCCGCCAAGCCTGGACGAGATCGACCGCGTACTAGGCCAGGTTTCAGAGGGCGCGAAAGCACAGTCGCGTGGCGAACACCAAATTTTGACCCGGGTTCGCAATAGCCGAAGGCGCCGGCTTTAGGCGGGTTACCAGTTTAATATTCCACGAGAAAATCAGACCTGTGCCAACAGGCTGGCAATCATCTGTTTTGCCTGCGACGGGTAAGAAGCACCGAACAAATTGGCATGATTCAGAATATGGTACAGATTATATAATTCTCGCCGTGCATGATAACCGGCGTCGATCGGAAACAGGTCGTCATAGGCATCGAAAAAACGCTGCCCCGGACTGCCAAACAATTCCATCATCGCCAGGTCAGCCTCGTGGTCACCATAGTAACAGGCGGGATCGTAAATGACTGGATTGCCGTGGCTATCGGCACCCTGGTTGCCACTCCACAAATCGCCATGCAGCAACGAGGCGAGCGGTGTGTAGTTGCTAAAAAAGTGGCTGACCTGTTCATTCAGACGCATACCGGTATCAAATAATTCATTGTCGAAACCATTCATCCTGGCCAACGATAGTTGATACCCGAGTCGCTGCTGCTGCCAGAAACCCGCCCAGTCCCGGCTGGAGCTATTAACCTGCGGAGTCGAACCGATGGTATTATCGACCGCAAAACCAAATTGATCCCGCGTGTACCGGTGCATGGCCGCGAGTTGTTGCGCCAGGAGAACTGGGTCGGGTCTGTCCGACAATTCGATATATTCCATGACGATAAAGGCCTGCTGACCTACCATTCCACACCCAAACGCCCGGGGGGTTCGAATACTGCTACTCCTCTGGATTTCATTCAAACCGAACATTTCAGCTTCGAACATCATCAAACGATCGGGGCTGTTGGTTTTGACAAAAAATTGATGTTGCCCATCATTTAGTCGATAAGCGCGATTAATATCTCCACCCGAGACCGGGTTCGCCACTAGCTTGCCCACCTTTAGACCGGATTTATCGATCAGCATTTGGCGTACCGGTTGCCAATCACTCATCTGGAAACCTGCCGATATTCACCGGGTGCTAAACCATCCAACGACCAGCGCGAGACCCGGGTACGGATTAGTCGCAGCGTCGGGTGGCCGACCACGGCGGTCATGCGCCGCAGCTGCCGGTTTTTGCCCTCGGTGATTTCGAGTTCCAGCCACTGGGTCGGTATATCCCTGCGCTGCCTGATCGGCGGCTCACGTGGCCATAGCCAGTCGGGTTCCTCAATCATCCGCACATGGGCAGGACCTGTGACACCGTCCCTTAGCCGAACTCCACGACCGAGAGCGGTCAGCGCCTTTCGCCGGGGAATATTTTCGACCTGGACCAGGTAGCATTTGGCCTGTTTATGGCGCGGTTCAGCGATACGCGCCTGTAATTTGCCATCATCGGTCAATACCAGCAATCCCTCGCTTTCATAATCAAGACGTCCCGCCGCATATACCCCGGGGATATCGATATAATCGGCGAGGGTTTTTTTACCCTCGACCGGGCTAAACTGGCACATCACCTGGAAGGGCTTATTAAACAGGATGATAGTAGTCATTAGGAATCGAGGTAGGATTGCCACTTTTGCCTGCGCAGCGGATCCATTGCCTGGTCATCCATCATTGCCTCAAGCTGTATTTTCTCAGGTGCCTTGCGCCCGGTATCAATATCGCGCATCGCCTCCACCTCGCAATTAATACGGGTTAAGCGACTCGAAATATCGAGTATCGATTCGTGTTCGATCAACGATTGCTGAACCCGCCCGGCATAACGGAACTTCATGCCCCCAACTTCGGTCAGATTCCGGCGCAGATTTTCGAGTGTGCCAAACTTGCGTAACAAATTAGCTGCTGTTTTCACGCCGATATGCGGTATGCCCGGAATGTTATCGACCTTGTCACCCGCCAACGCGAGCTGGTCGGCAATCTGTCCGGGCCTGACGCCATACTTTTTTTCCACGGCTTTATAGTCCAGCTTCCTATCGGTGAAAAAAGGCCACCACAAATCACCCGGATGGAGCAACTGGGCCAGGTCCTTGTCAGCAGTGAGTATTACAATCGGCAACTCGGGTGACCGGTGCAATGTCGCCAGTGTACCGATCAGGTCATCCGCCTCCCAGCGATCACTGCTTACCGTCGCAATACCGAGCAGGTCAACCCATTGCTGGCACCAGCCAAACTGGCGTTTTAGCTCAACCGGCGCCGGACTACGGTTAGCCTTGTATTGCGGGTATAGCGATTTGCGCTGCGATTGTTTAAGACTTTCGTCGAAAGCAAACACCAGCTTACTCGGTGCCTGCTCGGTTAACAGGCGGTAAACAAAGTCACTAAAACCGATAAAAGCCTGGTTAGATTGCCGGCGGATATTGACTTGCTCCGGCACCCGGGCATACCATGCCTTGAAGATAAAAATACTTGAATCGACCAGGTATAGCCGCATTTTTATGGTAGACGGGTATTCGCCCGCTTGATTAGCCCGTGAGTTAGCATATAGTCCGCGTCAGTGGATCGAAAACAGTAAACCCTTTCTATTTACAAATACAGTAATGCATCGTTTTTTATATACAGTCATTTTCATTTTGTCTACTGGACCGGTATTTGCGGCTAGTAGTATCCAGAATCTCCAACATCTGATCGATCAAAAATTGTACGATCAGGCTGCCCGCAGTGGCGAAAAATTACTGCAAAAACACGCGGGGGATCCAGACATCGAATTTCTCACCGCCTACGCATACCAGATGAACCAGCAATCAGGCAAGGCTGCCAAATATTACCAGGAACTCATCCGCCAGTATCCCGAACTACCCGAGCCTAGAAATAATCTGGCAATGATTTACCTGTCTGACGGTGATTATGACAGTGCCAGTGAATTGCTGGTTAACGCCATTAACACCCACCGCAGTTACGCAACCGCCTATGCCAACCTGAGCAATATTTATACCGGTATCGCGAGCGAAGCCTACCGGCGTGCGGTGAGCGAGTCGAACGAGCCGGATAGTTATGCCAATAATATTGAGTTGACGGCCCTGACCCGATTGACACCCGTGAGGGCCAGAGCTACTGCAGAGTCGGGCCTGACTGAAAAATCTGCTACCAGCTTGACACTGGTCAATCAGCTTATCGGCTGGGCAAAAGCCTGGAGTGAAAAGGACCTTGATGCCTACCTCGGATATTATTCGAACGAACACAAACTAGACTATCCGACCCACAGGGCGTGGGTTGAGCATCGTAAAAAACGTATCCTGCGTCCCGGGTTTATTAGAATTGAGGTCGGCAACTTCCGGATTCGGGCGCAATCCACTAATCGTGCTACTATTGACTTTGATCAATCCTTTAATTCGCTTGGCTACAGTGATCGGGTTACCAAGCGAATTCGTTTAAACCGTATCAATTCAAAATGGAAAATTACCGACGAAAGGGTGTTGTCTGTGTTATGAGAGCTATATTAATTACCCTGTTGTGGCTGTGCTTTCAGTCGGTGGCTTTGGCTGCCGAGGTACCGATCATAAACTATGAGCAAAGCATTCTCGATACGATCAAAAATATTCAAAGCCAGAATCACGCGCAGGCTCTCGATACCACTCGCAAGCTAATCAAACAATATCCAAATAGCCGACTGGGGCAAATGTTGTACGGCGACCTGCTGCTCGCGAAAACCGAACCACTCGCGCAAATTGGCTCTGGTCTCGCTACCGCCCAGGCATTGCGCGACTTCACCCAGGAAATCCAGCTACGTTGGCAGCACGATAACAATTCGACTCATAAGGGCCTGGTGCCGGAAAATATATTATTCATGGCCGATAATCAGCCCTATGTGATCCTGGTTGACCAACAGAGTTCGCGAATCTATGTTTATCGCAACGATCAGGGTACGCCGGTGTTAGAGACCGACTACTTTATTACGATCGGTTTGAAGGGCCCTGGCAAGCAAAAGCGCGGCGATCAGAAGACACCGATCGGCATTTACCATGTCACCCGCTATATCGACGATCAGCAATTACCCGATCTCTATGGTAGAGGCGCCTTTCCGATTAATTATCCCAATGTCTGGGATGAACGTAAGCAACGCACCGGTGGTGGAATCTGGATACACGGTACGCCATCTTATACCTATAACCGTTCACCGCTGGCCAGTAATGGCTGCATTGTTGTCAGTAACCCGGATTTTTCAAATATCGATCAGTATATCGGTGCGGAGATCAAAACCCCGGTCATCGTCGCACAGAAGGTCAACTGGTTGACGGTAAATCAATGGCGGCAAAAACGCGGCGAAATGCAACGGGTTCTAAATAGCTGGATAAGCGACTGGGAGAGCCTGAACCATGATCGTTATCGGCAGAATTATTCGCAAACCGACTTTTATGCGCATAACCGCGACTTTAAAAATTGGGATGCCCGCAAGCGCTGGACCAACCGCAACAAAACACGAATCGAGGTTAACTACAGCGGCTTGAATATCTTTGTTTATCCCGGCGAAGAAAACCTGGTTTTGATGCAGTTCAGTCAAACCTACGAAAGTAATGATTACAATGTGAAATCCCCCAAAGAGCTATACTGGCACAAGTACGACAGCGGATGGAAAATCGTTTACGAAGGTGTCCGAGTTTTTCCCAAGGTGGGCATCGAGATGGTCGATAACTGAAACCCCGATACTCCTACTTGAGGTTTCAACCCCCTCGATATTTCCCTAAACAGTCAATCAGAGTTATATTTATCGCTATTAGTTAAGCGGTGTCACTATTCGTGTCAAATTTTACACTGGTCATTGGCAATAAAAATTATTCTTCCTGGTCGTTGCGTGCCTGGTTATGGATCAGGCATATTGGCCTGGAATTCGACGAAGTGCCCGTTTCGCTTCACAACCAATCCTTGTCGGATCAGCTTAATCCTTACTTCTCCGATACCAAGGTACCTGTATTAATACACGGCGGGTTTGAAGTCTGGGATTCGCTCGCGATACTGGAGTACCTGGTCAGTTTGTATCCTGAGCAAGGTCTCCCGGAGGGCCTCAAAGCCCGGGCAGTTGCACGCTCACTGTGCGCCGAAATGCATTCCAGTTTTATCGCCCTGCGTAACGAACTGCCGATGAATTGTCGGCGCGAACCATCACCCCTGCTTCTATCGGATACCTGTATCGCCGATATCGACCGTATTCAGTCGCTATGGCAGTATGCTGGTAATTATTCCGAAGGCGATGGAAATTGGCTTTTCGGAAGCTTCGGTATTGCCGATGCCATGTTTGCCCCGGTGGTGCTGCGATTTAATCGATACCAGGTAGCTTTGAGTAAGCCAGCTTCTGATTATGTCGATCGTTTCCTGGATCACCCGGCGATGATCGAGTGGGTTGCGGCGGGACGGGCTGAAACCGAGATAATTGCACAGGAAGAGCGGTAACTTTTATGCTTAACAAGTTTCCAGTAATAATCGTATTACGCGGATATATCTGATGTCAGGAGAGACCCGCAAAAAACGCTATCCCCTGCATATTCACATTGCTTCGGTGTTTGTCATATTGGTTTTGATTATCGGCTCGACACTCGCCTGGGTTAGCTATAAACAGATCACTCGCCTGACCTTTGATACCACTGAAATACTTTTCGCCCAAACCGCGAGGGAATTGCAGCTCCAGTTCCAGAAAGAATATCGTCCCGTTACCACCTCTGTGCGCCTGCTCGCGAATGCTGCCATCGCCGATGCAAACACCGTCGAAGAACGTATCAAGCATATCCCTATCCTGGCTGAAGTAATCAGGAACGAGCCCCAGATTACCGGCTTCCAGATTGGTTATGATAACGGCGACTATTTTATATTACGCCCGTTAGACTCTGCCCATATGCGGGAAGTTTTTACAGCGCCCGAGGATGCGGTCTTTATGGCTGATCACATTAGTCACAGGGATGGAGGGGACAACCAGCAACTGCGGTTCTTTCTCACTGAGCAGCTGGAGTTTATCGGTGAACCATTGAAGAGTGTCTCTGATTATGACCCAAGGCTGCGCCCCTGGTATCGCAGCACCGAAGGATCACTGGTAAATCATGTCACTTCACCCTACTTATTTTATTTCTTGAATGAAATCGGCATTACCTTATCGAGGAAAGCGCTTAACGGAAACAGTACCGTAGCTGCCGATATCATCCTTAAAAGCCTTACTCAGACATTGCAGGACAATCAGATCACGCCGTCAACCATCAGTCTTATCTACAATGCCGATGAGCAGGTCCTGGCACACAGCAGCGGAGGGAATTTCAGCCTCTTCCCAGAAATTAATGAAAACCATATACCCCGGCTCGGCGAATTAAAAAGCTCCATGATCAAGAATATTCACCTCCTTGCCGGGCAGGAAGAAAAGGTTATTCCGTTTACGCGGGGCGATGAGCAGTGGTTTGGGACTGTGCGAAACATCACTCTGCATGAACGGCTGAAAATCAAATTGTTGATCGCCGCACCCGAGCGTGAGTTACTGGAAGCGGCTTTTGAAACGCGCAAAACCAGTCTTATCATCACGATCGTGGTGATTCTACTGGTCCTACCGATCGCATGGGTAACTGCTAACAGGATCGCCCGGCCGATGCGAATATTGGCCAAAGAAGCTGAGGCCATTGCTGGTTTCGATTTCGATAAGGACTTCAAAACTGGCTCATCTGTGCTGGAAGTAGACCAGCTATCCAGGTCCATGGACCTGATGCGAGTCACCATTAGCAACTTTCTCAGCCTGATCACATCGATTTCGGGTGAATCCAATATTGATCGCTTGCTCGACAGGGTTACCGATGAAACCATGAAAGCCAGTCATGCAGATGCGGCAGTGGTTTTCCTGCTTTCCGAAGACGAAAAAGAACTGAAGGCGATGACACCCCGGCTGGCCGATGGCAGCGTTTTGAGTGATAAAAATCTGCCTGCCTATTCCCTCGAAGACAGCCCCGATAACAATCGCTTACTGAGCAGGTTCCTCGACAAACAAGTGGGCATCGAAGTACTGGAGAAAAACCAGGCCGGCGATATGCAATTTCTACCTTTATTCGAAGCGCTGGATTCCGACAAAATCAATATCATCGTACTGCCGCTGACCAACAGAAGCAATGAGGGCACCGGCCTACTGTGCCTGCTTTATAGCGAACACAACCAGGGTCTGGAAGAAGCCCTGAAACCTGAACACATGGGTTTCGCCCAGGCGCTATCCGGTTTTACCGCCGTGTCGATGGAAAGCCGCCAGTTATTGAAAACTCAAAAAGCCTTGTTGCAATCATTTATCGAACTGATTGCCAATGCGATTGATTCCAAATCCCCTTATACCGGCAGCCATTGCCAACGCGTACCTGAACTCACCAAAATGCTTGCCACCGCCGCTTGTGAAAGCCACGATCCCTGCTTTGAAAATTTCTCACTGTCGGAAGAGGAATGGGAGGAACTGCATATTGCTGCCTGGTTACACGATTGTGGCAAGGTCACCACGCCTGAGTACGTGGTCGACAAGTCCACCAAACTGGAAACAATATATGATCGCATACACGAAATACGCATGCGCTTCGAAGTACTTAAACGCGATGCGGAAATTGACTACTGGCAGCAATTGGCCAATGGCGGAAATGCCGAACAGCTAAAAGCAGAACTCGATGCAACACACGGCCAACTGGACGATGATTTTGCTTTCGTAGCACAATGCAACGAGGGTAGCGAGTACATGGCTGCCGATAAAATTACACGTCTCAATGCAATCGCCAGTAAAACCTGGCGTCGCACATTGAGTGATCGTATCGGCATTGCATGGGAAGAAAGGCAGCGTAAGCAACGAACTACCGAAACCAAATTACCGGCACAGGAACTCCTGATTGCCGATAAGGAGGAACATATCTTTTATCGCGATGCCAGCGATGTAATCGCCGATGAAAATCCCTGGAATTTCAAACTGGATACACCCCATCATAAATACAATAAGGGTGAGCTTTATAATCTATCTGTCACCAAGGGAACCCTTGCCGAGGAAGAGCGATTTAAAATTAATGAGCATATGGTGCAAACTATTATCATGCTCAACCAGCTTCCCTTCCCCAAGCATTTACGCAACGTGCCCGCTATTGCCGGGGGACACCATGAAACCATGATCGGAACCGGCTACCCGAAAAAACTACGCAAGGAAGATATGTCTCTCACCGCCAGAATGATGGCCATCGCCGATATTTTTGAAGCTCTGACCGCTGCGGATCGTCCCTACAAGAAAGCCAAATCACTCAGTGAGTCGATAAAAATAATGAGTTTTATGAAAAAGGACCAGCACATAGACCCCGACCTGTTCGATCTGTTTTTGCGATCGGGCGTGTACATGGATTACGCGAAACAGTTTCTGCCAGACTCTCAAATTGACGAAGTTGTAATTTCCGAGTACCTGGAACCGACTGCTGGTTAGATAACACCCCGGGTAGAAGGGGTCGTCATTCCGACCGAAGAGCTGGAATCTATTAATGAAGGTATCTACGAAATTACCAACGACTTTTTTCAAGAGATTCCGGATGACCCCTCCGGGCTTTCCGGAATGACGGTGTGGCCTGGTTATTCCCGGGCACCTAATCGCCAGTTCCCCGAGTTTAAGTTAATACATATCCGCTGGTCGACATTATCCCAACCCCCCAGGCCGATTGGCCAAGGTGATTACTCTATGCCATATTGGAGACCTGACTGATAACAGGCTGAGTAAATGGTTTCACTGCTGCAATTAGACTGGCCTTTAATGATCGCGATAGCGTCGATCATGCTATTTGCCGGACTGGTACACGGCACCCTGGGGCTTGGCTTTCCAATGGTGGCAACGCCTATGCTCGCGGTTTTCTTCGATGTTCGCGCGGCGATATTGATAACCCTGTTACCGACAGTAGCGGTTAATCTTGCAAGTATCTGGAATAGCCGGGGCTCCCTCGATAGCTTCGGCCGATTCTCCCCGTTGATCGGGTTTGTCCTGGCCGGCTCGTTGTCCGGTGCTTATATATTGGCTATTGCCGACCCCGCGCCCTTCGGGCTCGCACTGGCCGCGCTGATATTGCTGTATTTGTGGACCAATATCTCCGGGCGCCTGCCACGCCAATGGTTAGCCACCAATGTAATGTTGGCGATGGCCTTATTTGGATTTACCGCGGGTTTCGCTGGCGGCACAACAAACGTAATGGTTGCGATTCTGATTATATTTTTCCTGTCTCTGGAAGTACCGCGTCCGAGCATGGTGCCGATGCTAAATGCCTGTTTTTTAGCCGGCAAGGTATCGCAAATTACCGTGCTTTCTCTGGCGGGCCTGGTTAGCCTTACCCTGCTAACTGAAACCCTGCCACTGGCGCTTGTGGCAGTGATTGCATTGCTGTTCGGGCAGCGCATCCGTGAAAAAATTGCGCTTGGAGCCTACCGCAGGATACTGCATGGATTGCTGGCGATCTTGGCCAGTGTCTTGATCGTGCAGTTCTGGCAATAATGAGCCTTAACCCACAAAATGATCTTGTTTTCGTCATCCACTGTCCTTAATCTATGTTAATTCTACACCCGTACCACTAGTTACCAGGGGTCACCGCCATGTCGATCGAGCTTATCAGTTTCAAAACCTGCCCATTTGTACAACGAGCGGCCATCACCCTGGGATATAAAAAAGTCGAACACAAGGTTACTTATATCGACCTCGCCGATCCGCCCGACTGGTTTCTAGAAATATCGCCACTGGCCAAAGTTCCGATCCTCAAGGTCGACGGCGAAATCCTGTTCGAGTCAGCCGTCATCAACGAGTATCTCGACGACATCACCGGCGGCGAACTGCAACCGAAAGACTCGCTGGCGAAAGCCAAAAATCGGGCCTGGATCGAGTTTGCCTCGAACATGCTGGGTAATATATACATGATGAAAACCGCAACCGAAAAGGGGAAATACGAAAAATATCGTGACTTGCTGGTGTCTCAACTGCGGCGAGTCGAGAACCGCTTAGGCGATGGCCCCTGGTTTAATGGCGAGGATTTTTCCCTCGCAGATACCGCATTTGCACCCTGGTTCGCACACGACGCTATCGCAAACTACCAATTCTCGGTGATCGATCGCGCGACGATGCCAAAGCTCGACGCCTGGTCAAAACGGCTGCTGGCACTACCGGCGGTAAAAAATTCGGTGGTTGCCGATTTCGAAAAACTCTACCTCGCCGCACTTGAAGATAAAGACAGTTATCTCTGGCAAAGCCGAGCAGCTTAAGGGGTAATTTTTAGCCGCTGGCCCAGCGCTCAGTCCGAGGACAATTGGGTTTTCTTTATGCTCTCGCGCTCGCTCATTGCAGACCACCAGCTGCTTAATCCCGGAACCTTTTGCAGGATCGGGGCACTATCGGGCGTGCTTTGAAAATAATCAAATATTGGCGCCAGGTGAATATCAGCCAATGTCACTCGATCGCCGACCAGAAATTTGGTATCGGCGCTTAATCCGGCAATTGTTTTCATGCATTTTTCTATCTCCGGCATCGCTTCGGTTATCGCTGTCTCATCGGTCTGCTCACCGATCATCGGCATCACAATTCGCTGCATGACCAGCTGGCCCACGGTACAAGGGTAGGTATAACTATCAATAATACTGACGATCTGATTCATTCGGGCTCGTTGTTTCGCACTTTCTGGTTGCAGCGATGGGCCGTCAAATTCATCGTCGATGTAACGAATGATGGCGGTGGCTTCGTATAGCTCGAAGCCATCGTGTTCGAATGCCGGAACCTTGGCGAAAGGGTGTCGCTTGACCTGCTCTGGCGGCATCGGCCCCTGTAAAAAATCTACCTCGACGAGTTCATAATCCACGCCTTTTTCTTCCAAAGCCAGGCGCACGCCGCGTGTGTATGTGCTGTAAGCAGGGCCGAACAATGTTGGTTTACTCATTTTAGCTCTCCAGGTTCGACGAATTCAATTCGCCCAGTTTATTGTCAGCGCATGGCTTGAATTCGTATTGGGCCCAGAATCATAAACCCAATCAGAGCCGATTACGAATACGACGCCACATTGGCAGGATTCCCACTGAAAAAAGCCTCAAGGTTGTCGATCGCCATATCAATAATCGCGACACTGGCTTCTGGTGTGTTGTAGGCCACGTGCGGTGTCAGTACAACGTTCTCGAGCCTTGTAAAGGGATGGTCCCGAGCAAGTGGTTCTTGGTTGAAGACATCGATACCTGCCGCCGCAACATGCCCCGAAGCAAGTAGCTCAACCAATGCAGCTTCATCGAGAATTTGCGCACGGGCAGTATTGACGATGACGACGCCCGGCTTGGTTTTGCCCAATCGTTTCGCAGTGATCATACCCTCGGTATCCGGAGTGAACGGCAAGTGAAATGAGAGCAGATCACTCTCGGCCAGAAGGTCGTCCAGTAGTTGGAACTCGATGCTGTAGCGCTCGGCGCGTTCGCTGTCCGGATTTTTAGTCCAGGCTATTACACGCATGCCAAATGCCTTGGCTAGTGGCAGGATTGCCTGCGCGACAGGACCAAATCCAACCAGACCGAGAGTTTTTCCCCTGAGGTCGAATCCCTGTAGCCCGGTGTTCCAACGCCCTGCCCGGGTATCACGGTCGAGTCGCGTAATATGGCGAGCAGCGGCTAACATCAGGGCCATCGTATGCTCGGCAATTGTCTCGGCTGCGGACAAGGTATGGGTTACAGTAATGCCCTGTTGGGCGGCCTTTTTGAGGTCGATAAATGTGGATACGCCAAGTCCGACAAATGAAACGATTTCAACACTGGGTAACGCCCCCAGCACCTCATTATTGAAACCCCAGCCTGATAGAACAGCATTCGCGTTGCCGATGCGCTCGATACACGCTGCGGTCGAGGGGCGCTCGCCATAGAAGATGCTAAAATTCCCGAGATTTTCGAGTCGCGCGAGCCGTTCACCGATAAATACCGAAGACAGGCTCTCCTCGGCATCCGGATAAACAATATGATTATCCTGTGACATCTTGACCCCCGGTTGATGTGCCTGCCTCGATGCTAACAGACAATCACGCCTGGTCGGACATAAAGTTGGTTAAGTTCTATGTTTTACTGAATATCCCTGAATCTGAAACCAACAGCTACACGGATACAAGAATATCTTGATCAAGACCTGGGATGGGTATGTTACAGTCGGCCACTATGATTTATAATTTACCAGGCTTCACCCGGCTATGGGTGTTGGGCATAATTTCAGCCCGGGTTCCCGGGACAGGAGAGTTAATATGATATTAGCCGATTTGTTGCGTGGTAAGAGCCATGATGTAGTCAAAATTAAAGCTAACGACACTATCGCTGATGCAGCGACAAAGTTGACGGAAAATAAAATAGGAGCGCTGCTGGTACAGGATGACTCTGGAAAAATAATCGGCATCTTGTCTGAGCGCGATATTGTCGGCGGCATGGGCCCACATGGTGCGGATTTGCACGATGTGCCGGTATCAGAATTGATGACTGCCGACCTCCATAAATGCACGCCTGAGGACACAGTCTTACACGCAATGGCAATGATGACTGACCGGCGATTTCGCCATCTGCCGGTTTTCGACAGCGATGAACTAGTGGGAGTCATCAGCCTTGGTGATCTGGTTAAATCCCGCATTTCAGAAGTCCAGGCTGAGTCCGACGCATTGCGCCAGTACATTGCCTCGTGACAGGGCTGCGCTGATAAACGGTGCCGCCCGTAAAAGGTCAAAGCCTTAGAATAAATCTAAACCGGCTACTCGAGCGCATCGACGAGCTTGCCGAAATAGGCGCCATCGATGGGGGCGGTGTTTGCCGAATAGCGCTTAGCGATGAAGACCGACGTGGCAGGGACCGCGTCGTAGGCTGGATGAGGGAACTGGGTCTCGATATATCGGTCGATCGGATCGGAAATGTCGTTGCTATTCGGCGGGGGACCGAGCCTGGCGATCCGGTATTGACCGGCTCGCATATCGATACGGTTGCGACCGGCGGGCGTTTCGACGGAACTTTAGGCGTTCTCGCCGGCCTCGAGGTGGTCGCAACGCTCAATCAGGCTGACCTCACTACCCGTATACCGCTCGGAGTTGGTTTTTTCACCAATGAAGAGGGTGCGCGGTTTGCGCCGGACATGATGGGAAGCGCGGTTCACCAGGGCGTGTTCGATGTCGAGGAAATGCTTGAGGTGGTCGGTACCGACGGTTTAGCCCTGGGCGAGGCACTTAATAAGACGGGTTATGCCGGTGAGACCCCGACCGGTAGTTTTCACGCCGAATGTTTTATCGAGTTACATATTGAACAGGGCCCTGTTCTCGAAATCGAGGGTTATGATATTGGTGCGGTCGAAAGTGTTCAGGGTATTTCCTGGACTGAATATCGTCTCACCGGAGTCTCCAATCATGCCGGCACCACACCAATGCACCTTCGACACGATGCCGGGTATGTAGCAGCAGCAATCGCCGTCGAAGCCCGCCGCATCGCTGGTGAAATGGGTGGTGATCAGGTTGCTACCGTTGGTGTTAGTACACTCAACCCGGGCCTGGTCAACGTCATCGCCAAAGAAGCCCTGGTGACCGTCGATCTGCGTAACACCAGAGAAGCAAAACTGCAGCAGGCCGAGCACAGGATGACCGAATTTGTAACGGAGATCTGTGACGCCGAGGGTCTGGGCTTTGTTAGCCGTTCGCTGGCGCGATTCAAGCCGGTGAAATTTGACCCCGGGATGATTGCCCTGGTCGCGGATACTGCAACTTCGCTCGGTTATAAAACCAGGAGAATGCCATCCGGGGCGGGTCATGACGCGCAAATGTTTGCGCCCAATTGCCCGACCGCGATGATCTTCGTTCCAAGTCGCGGCGGCATTAGCCACAACGTGGCTGAATTTACCGAGGCTGAGCATATTCGCGCTGGCGCCAATGTATTGTTACAGCTAATGTTGCAGAAGAGCGCTTGATGACCCGGTGATAAGTTCCCGGGGATAGATCTGCTGCGGAAGATTTAACCAAAATAGATTGCGCCCTTGTGAGAAGATCTGCTCAGTATTGTTCGCGACCTTTTAGCTCAGCGAATGGCGTCATGATAGTTTGCTGAAATGCCTTGCGTCCCGACAGGCGCTGATACCAGGCCACCAGGTTCGCAGGCTTCTTAACCGCCATGCCCATTTCAAAATAGCGGTATAAACTGGTAGCGGCAGGAATATCCCCCATCGAGAACGCCTCCCCGGCAAGGTAATTATTATGCTTCAGATAATTGTCCAGCATTGCAAAGTTTTGTTCGCAGCGAGATTTCGAATGCTCGATTTGACCACTGTCGCGCCTGGCTTCCGGTTTTCGATAAAACCCCCAAAACAGGTCCATAAAATCAGGCTGCAGCGTCGCCAGTTCCCAGTCCATCCATCTATCGGCATAGCTGCGCTCGACCGGGTTTGCCGGCCAGAGCAAGTTTTCACCATAGGCGGCGGACAGGTAGCGAACAATGGTGTTAGATTCCCAGATGATTGAACCCTCGTCTACCAGCACTGGAATTCGCGCAACGGGGTTCAGCTGCAGAAACTCCGGCGTTTCCAGATCGCCCACCTTGCTGCCGACATCCTGATGCGTGTATTCGATTTCTAGCTCATCGAGGACCCAGAGCACCTTCTGCACGTTGTATGAATTTTTTCTGCCCCAGAGCTCGATCATCGTAGTTCTCGATTGAATAAGTTTGTCGTTTAAAAAATAGCCGGTTATCCGGGTTAGCTGATTCTGGACAGCCCTTTGCGAAAATTAGATGGTGAGTATCCGCTCCAGCGCTGAAAAGCACGGCTGAAATGAGCGGGGTCTGAATACCCCAGGGATTCTGATATTGCCTTGATAGACAATTGCGTATCTCGTAATTGTTGTTTTGCATCAAGAAACTTCGCCCAATTCAGCAGGTCGTTATATTTTAAGCCCTTGTCTTTTAGTCGTCGTTGCAAGGTACGAACGGAAGTATCTGCAATCTCGGCGATTTCCTCGATACTGGTATTTTTCGTAATCGAATAGGTTTTTATTATCTGGTCTATGGCATCGTCAAATTTAATATACAAATCGGCCTGGATGTTTTTGCCTGTTGTTAAGCTCGCGGGAATTTCCAGATGAACCGGCAACTCAAGTAAATTGCGTTGTATAGAAATTGCCGAGTCTGGTTGTGAAAATGCGATGTCACTTTTTGTTAACATCGGGCAGGCATCGGCAATTTCGATCCTGGGCATTTCCAGTCGAGCCGTTTCAGGTCGCCATTGGATACCGGTTGCCAATTGCACCAGCTGAATCATGCTGGTAATTCTATACAATTCCATTTGAATATCGCCTTTAAAAAAAAGGCTGTTTGAATAACAGAAGCTGAAACTTGAACCTTCATCCTTAAGCGTGAACAAAACAGAAGAGCTTTGACTAGTTGCGATCCCGCAAAATTTCTCAAGCAGGTGTTTTAGATCTGCACTCGCCTGAACTAACGGGCCTAAAGATAAAATCCGGTGCCAGGGAGTTATCTGGGCAACCTGTGAACCAAAATCAGGAATATCTTCGTTAATTGCAACAATGTTTACCAGATGGTAAAGCGGTTTTACCGGCAGCAGACTTTCAGGGTCACTCACCTCGGTGGGTAGACCAACCCTTTTGAAATAATAATCCGCCGATACGCCACAGTTTTCCATCGCGCTTTTAAACTGCGTGTGGAAGGCCGCTTTCACCAGATGAATATTGCTATTTTCCATTGCCGGGGTTGTGACGCTATTCCAAGCAAATACCTAAGCTGTCTTGGCTGAAGAGTTAATCAATTTTGTCGTGAAATGGCAAGTACCATGATATTGAAAAAATAATCCTGCTGAATGGAAATTTTTTTAAAGCACCGCATCTAATTTGATCAATCTCCACTATAGCAGTGCTGTACAATCCAGGCTTCGAACAACAGAAGCGAACAGCATGGTAAACAAATTTTATGCCCCTGCATAAACCGTTTGATTATTCGCTGCGGGTATCCCGCAAGGCTAAATACGCTAAGCTGAAAATAAAACCCTATGGTGGTCTCGAGGTGGTAATCCCGTTGCGCTTTCCGATAAAAGCGGTGCAGGGATTGCTCGACCAGCACACTGAATGGATCTTGCGACAATTGCAGAAACAGCAGGATCGCGTTCAGCCCGCCGTTTTACCCGATGAAATTCATTTGGCCATTAACGGTTACCGTACCGAAGTGGTGTATGGCACCCGGTACCAGCAAGAAGATAGCCTGTCAAACCGGTTGCATATTAACGACACCGATTACCAACTGGCTGTTAAGCAACTTCGGAAATGGATCAGGCGGCAGGCCTGGGAAATATTGCCACCGGTGCTCGAAAGAGTCTCGCGAGAAACGGGTCTCGGATACCGGAAAATCAGTATCCGCAGCCAGAAAACCCGCTGGGGTAGTTGTTCCTCCAGGGGTACGATCAGTCTCAACGACCAGCTACTGTTTGTCTCACACGATAGTGTTGAATACCTGGTGATTCATGAACTCTGCCATACGCGCCATATGAATCACACGCGACAATTCTGGCAACTGGTTGAGCATTTTTGTGCTGATTATCGTCGTCACGAGGTTGCTTTGAACCGCGCGAAAGCCGCTATTCCGGGTTGGATTTTGCGGGATATGTACGGTTAGTTTATATGCTACAGGTTTTAGTTCTGGCTTAATTTAAGGAGCCTCTGATTAGTTCTGGGTGAATCGGGTTGTGATTCAAAATGCCGAAGCGTCGGACCGTTCAGTTCAAGGCGTGGAACGCAAGGCCGCTCATCGACATCCTGTCGCCGCGGCACTGGCACTTCCCTGTGCTGCGTAATAGCAGGGCTATTGCTAAGTTTCACAACATGGGAATTGATCATTTTGGGCACAACGCGTTCATTCATGAATTGATCATAGGTTCCTTAACAGTCTTTCGTACAGCAGTTTTCAAGCTAGGGTCGATTAACACGTTGGATGAATTTAATCCTGTTTTCGATCAACAGATTTTTGGTGCGTGACAATTTACCATTGTTACGATACGGCCCCAATACTACCCGGTGCCAAATACTGCTGTTCACCTCGGCTGACTCAATTTTAGCCTCGAGACCGAGCAAGGCCAACTGAGCCTTCATGCTATCGGCCTCGGTGACACTCTGAAAAGAACCAACTTGCAAGATTGTGGCCTCGCCCGCGGTCTTGTTGATCGACGGATTTTCAATTGCCTGCCGATCTTCCTCAGAAATCGGAATGTCAACGACACGGTCTGGCAGAATCGAATAGAAATCGATCCTGGGCTTGTCATCTACAGGTTGGCTGGTTTCGGTTGTCTCCACAGGCGCAATGTTTTCTACGATCTTTTGATCGAGAAAAATAATCAAAGAGACAAACAGTCCCAGTATTAAAAACAGGAACACCCAGGCCCACGAAAAACCCGATTTTTTCTGTGCCATTACATTTTGGCGGGCGCTGATACACCCAGTAACCCGAGCCCATTACTCATCACCTGTCCCACCGCACTCGCCAGCGCCACGCGAGCGTTACGCAATTCGACATCGTCAACAATGAATTGATGGGCGTTATACCAGGAGTGAAACTGGTTAGCGAGGTCGCGTAGGTATTTCACCACGATATGTGGTTCGCGGCGTATTGCTGCTCTAAGCACACGCTCCGGATAGAGACCGATCTGTTTGATTATGTGCTGCTCGTGGTTATTGTCGAGCCGGTACAAATTAGCTTTTTCCAGTGACAGTTTCAATCCTCTATCTTCGCATTGGCGTTTGACGCTGCAAATGCGCGCATGGGCATATTGCAGGTAGTATACCGGGTTATTGGCCGATTCATCACGCGCCAGGTCGAGGTCAAAATTCATGTGCTGGTCGGGCTTGTGCATCACGTAAAAGAACCGTGCCGCATCCAGTCCGACGTCTTCACGCAACTGTTTCAAGGTAACAAATTCACCGGAGCGCGTCGACATTGAAACCTTCTCACCATTTTCAAATAAATTGGCGAACTGTACCAGTAGTATTTCAAGCCGCTCGGCATCGTAGCCTAAAGCGGTTAACGATGCTTTGACCCGGGTAATATAACCATGATGATCCGCGCCCCAGATATTGATCACGCGGTCAAAACCGCGATCAAATTTATTCATATGGTAAGCGATATCAGAGGCGAAATAAGTGGTTTGTCCGTTCTCACGTTTGACCACGCGATCCTTTTCATCACCGAAATCAGTGGAGCGAAACCAGATGGCGCCATCCTTATTGTAGGTATGGCCATTCTCGGTCAGGCGTTGAATAGCGCTTTCAATATGGCCGTTTTCGGACAGTGAACGCTCTGAAAACCAATCGTCAAAATCTACACCAAAGGCGTGTAGATCATTACGAATCACATCGACCAGGGTTTCCAGGGCCTGGTCGAAGATAATACGATAGCCATCTTCACCGAGTAATGACCGGGCGTTTACGATCAGGTCGTCGATGTGTTTTTCCTTGTCGCCCGCGGGTGCGTCGGCGCGGACGTTTTTCATCAGTTGCTGCCGGCTAACCTGGAACCGATCGCCGTGCTGACGATGCACAGTCGCGGCAATATCCCGGATATAATCACCCTGGTAACCATTGCTGGGGAATTCAATTTCGACACCGCAGAGCTCCAGATAGCGCAACCAGGTCGACGTGCCAAGTATATCCATTTGACGCCCGGCATCGTTGACATAGTACTCGGTTTGCACTTCGTAGCCGACACAGCGCAAAATATTCGCCAGCGTCGCACCCGAGGCGGCTCCACGACCATGGCCGACATGCAACGGCCCAGTGGGATTGGCTGACACAAATTCAACCTGTATTTTTTCACCCTTGCCGTAATCGCTGGCACCGAATGTTTCACCCTGTTGCAATACGTCATTAATTACCGAGTGGCCGGTAACGCTTGGGACGAAGAAATTAATGAATCCCGGCCCTGCCACTTCAACTTTTTCGATGGCTTCGTGCGTACCCAGTTGCGCCACTATCAGATCGGCCAGTTCACGCGGTGGCTTTCCTGCTGCCTTTGCCAGCATCATCGCTATATTGCTGGCAAAATCACCCTGGCTGGGATCCTTGCTGGGGGTCACCTGAATATCGGTCTGGAGATTCGTCGGCAGGACGTCTGACTGTTGTAAGTCGGCAAGCGCCTGCGCGATCAGATCTTGGATGGTTTGCTTCAAAAATTAATAACCCGTGCTGCGGAAAAAAGCGAACCGAGATTCTACATGTATGTAGACAGGGACTAAAGCGAAAACAAGTTGACTATCCACTAAAGGGTAGCCTAGAGGTCTAGAGCATCGACGTCGACTACCCATTTCACCTTCTGCGTGCTTTTTATCGACTCGATTGCTGGCATCGCTTCACGTAACACGCTACGCAGCTCGTGAGTATCGGGGCCTATCAAGCATAGTTGTGCGCGATAACGACCGATGCGGCGCGTCATTAATGCCGCAATCGGACCGATACATTTCACCTGGTGGCGGGTCGTACTGGCCGCTAAACAGTGTTTGATCTCGTCGAGCTTTTCAGTCGCCTGCCGAAGACTCAATGCATCGGCCCTAAACATGACCACGCGCGCATAGGGTGGAAAGCCCAGCATCTTGCGCTCCCGGGTGATGGTATCGGCGATTTTTCGATAATCTTGATTTGCCAACGCATGCATTAACGGATGGTCCGGGAAATCTGTCTGCAGGTAGGCCTCGCCTGCCTGGTCACCTCTACCTGATCGTCCCGAAACCTGAAATGCGGTTTGCGCCAAACGTTCGCTGGCACGATAGGATGCGCTGAACAGGGCCTGGTCTGCATCGAGTATCGCGCTCATCGTTATCGCTGGATAATCGTGTCCCTTGGCAATCATCTGGGTGCCGATCAACAGGCAGGGTCCGCCCTGGCGTAGAGCTCCCATCTTTCGTGCAAAATCGTCGCGTGAGGTAATCGAATCGCGGTCGATTCGCAATACCGGATAATTCGGGAAACGCTTTTTCATGCCCTGCTCTAACTGTTCAGTTCCGATGCCGTAATGCCTGATATCGGTATTGTCGCATTCGCCACAGGCAGAGGGCACTGGTTGGGCAAATCCACAGTGGTGACAAAGCAAACGATCCAATGACTGGTGCAGGGTTAGCCTTGCATCGCAGTGTCGGCAGATCGACTGCCAACCACACTCGTGGCACATTATCACCGGGGCGTATCCGCGGCGGTTCAGGTACAGCAGTACCTGATTATCTTGCCCCAGGTGATGGTCTATGCGTTGTAGCAGGTAAGGCGAGCAGCCATGTTCTTTTCTGACATTGCGGGTATCGATCAATTGAATCCTGGGGGGCTCATAACGCGTCGGTCGTTGCGACAGGCGATACCAGTAATAATGCTCGCGTTTGCAATTGTTCAAACTCTCCAGTGAAGGCGTGGCCGAGCCGAGCAGGATAGGGATGTCGAGCATTTGTGCCCGCTTGATCGCCACGTCGCGCGCATGATAACGAATGCCATCTTCCTGTTTATAGGAAGCATCGTGCTCTTCGTCAATAATAATTAACCCCAGGCGGGCGCTTTGCGAAAACAGGCTGGAGCGGGTACCCAGCATGATGGTTGCCTCGCCCTGCCTAAATCGTTCCCAGGCCTCATATTGCTGTCGCTCGGTCAGGGCCGAATGCGATATCGCAAATTGTTCACCAAAGCGATGCCTTACGCGCTCTACCAGTTGCGAAGTGAGGCCGATTTCCGGAACCAGATAAATCACCTGCCTGTGCTGATCCAACTGGTTTTGAATCAGACGAAAATATACCTCGGTCTTGCCACTACCAGTTATTCCATCCAGCAAATGAACTGAGAATCGACCGAAGTTGCTCTCCATCTGACTAAACGCATCCGCCTGTTCCCGGTTCAATTCGGGAAGATTCTCCAGTGTGGTGGGGGTACATTGTGGTTTCGGCCATTCCCATCGAATGGCTTTCTTAGCTTCCAGGGATCGGACCAGTCCATGCCAGTTTGAATTGACAGCTTTTAATTGCGATGCATTAAGTCCACAACTGGACTGCTCAATAGCCAGTAGTAACTGGTACTGTCGAGGTGAACGCTTTTCTATCGTCTCGCGCAATTCCAGCTCGAGCGTATTGGCGTGCCAGTATTTTACCCGAACTGGTTTTTCCTGCCTGTCTGTTCTTAAGTACCTCGGCAGGCACTGGAACAGGACCTCGCCAATCGGCTGCAAATAATAGTCGGACATCCACGTCGCCAACGCAATCAGGTGCTCCGATAATACCGGCAACTGGTCAAGACATTCATCTGCCGCTTTGATCCGATCGCGCTGCACACTGGCTGTTGTGTGGGTCGCCAACAACACGCCGGTTCTGGTCCCCTGCCCGAATGGCAGGCGGTACCGGGTACCCACCAGGACCTGCGGGTGATCTTCGATTGAATAGTCAAATACCCGGTACAACGGGATCGCGATTGCAAACGATGCAAAACAGTTTAACGATTTACCTGGCAATTCCGAAAACCTGTATCGAAAATGTAATCATACTTGATCCCCCCACCTCCCACAGTAGAACTGGTACCGGATTGGACTGGTTATTGGATGATTCTAGGTAGCTTCCAGGCCACCCTGACAACGCCCGAAGTGTGCAGTTAGAACAAACTGTTAAAGATATTTCTAGTGTTGTGGGGCTAACTTATTAAAAAATCTGAATAAATTGAGTTATCCACAATTCCTGTGGATAAGTCTGTGCATGGAATGTTTGAAATCTGCTGCAAGCCGCATCATGCCTCACTATCGATTAAATTGCTCACTATTCCATCGATTTTGTATTTTACATTTAAAATCAATTACTTATAGATTTGGTACAAAATTGGAACAGTCATCTCGCGTGGTTCATCACCACCATCTTATCGATCACGATCTGGTGTGTATATCTTTTTTTGTCAAGGCATTTTTCGCCCAAATTTGATGATTATTTTTTATTGATCACAGAATACACATTGATTTTATAAATTTCGTTGCCAAATTCCTGGCACGCAACCCAACCGTGACAAGCGCAACCCGCGGCATTAAACTAAGCCCTTTTTTACACCCACTCCGATGCCTTTGAAAACTGCGGTTTTGCTGAGCAATCTCGGGACACCCGATAGCCTCGACAGGGCTGCAGTAAAGCGATTTTTGAAGCAGTTTCTATCTGACCGGCGCGTGGTCGAGATGCCCCGGCTACCCTGGTGGTTGATACTGAATGGCATCATATTGCCAATTCGCAGCGGTAAAACGCTGCAGGCTTACCAGCGCATATGGACCGACGAGGGCTCGCCTTTGATGGCTTACTCGTTGCGACAGCAATCGGCCTTACAACAAAAACTGGGCAGCGCAGTTCCGGTAGCACTGGCGATGCGATATGGCAAGCCTTCGTTCAAAACAGTCGTCGATAAGTTAATCCAATCAGGCCTGGAACGACTCATCGTGTTACCGCTATACCCGCAGAATTCGGCAACCACCACGGCGACAACCTTTTACCATCTCGCCCACACATTGGCTGCTACGCGTCATTTACCATCGATCCATTTTATCGACAGTTACTACCAGCACCCGGCCTATATCGAGGCGCTTGCAGATTCGGTTCAGGCCCATTGGAAAAATTTCGCGCAGCAGAATCATCTGCTGATGTCGTTTCATGGCCTGCCGCAAGTCAATGTCGATCGCGGCGATCCCTACTACGATCAATGTCAAAAAACCGCCAACCTGCTGGCAGACCAACTTGGACTCGGGGCATCACACTGGTCCCTATGCTTCCAGTCCCGATTTGGCAAACAGGCCTGGCTAAAGCCCTACACATCAGAAGTATTGCGAGACCTCGCAGTAAACGGTAGCAAGGCAGTCGATATCATTTGCCCGGGATTTTCAGCCGATTGCCTCGAGACCCTCGACGAAATAGAAATTGAGTACCACGATTTGTTTATGCAGCAAGGTGGCGAGCAGTTTAATTACATTGCCGCGCTGAACGACGATGACATGCACATTGAGATGATGCGCACTTTACTTGGGCCTTATTTACCTACCAGCCAGGATTAGGCGGGGATGTTAAGCTAGAATACTGGCGATAGATATGAACATCTACCCCACTGAATCTATGCTAGCCCGCGATGTCTACAAACACGATTGCTCCACAACCTAAATAAAGAGTTCTAAATTATGTTTAAATCTTTCTTTCCGAACCCCAGGATATTCTTCACTTCTATCGTCGTTTATTCTGCCATTTGCAGTTCTATCTGGTATGGGTTCAATGAGCAGATTGGTGCGTTTTTTGGCTTTAATCTTGAATCATCGGAACCTGTTATCGGGTTGGGGCATTTTGTTACAGACTCGTTTTTACTGTTCTATCTATACTACATTGTTAGCGCCGGCCTATTCGCAGCATTCTGGTTCAAGGTCGCAAAACACCCGTGGCAGTTGTGGTCAATCCTCGGCTCGGTGTTTATTTTATTTTCCACCTACTTTTCGGTGCAGGTATCGGTTGCCATCAATAACTGGCGCCGACCTTTTTTTGACCTGGTGCAAAGTGCATTGGCGAATTCGGTGTCGCAATCAACTGAAAAAAAACCTAGTGTCGCATCAGCCGAAACAATCGCGTCGGTTTCAAGTGAACTGTATGAGCTCATTATTATATTTTCGGAGATCGCATTCCTGGCTATTTTTGTATTCGTAGTGACCCGATTTTTCGTCAGCCACTTTGTGTTCCGCTGGCGTACCGCGATGAATAATTACTATACCTCGCAGTGGGAACAGGTTCGGCATGTCGAGGGTGCATCCCAGCGCGTACAGGAAGACACCATGCGGTTTGCGGGAATTATGGAGAGCCTGGGCGTCTCTATTGTTGACGCGGTGATGACTCTATTCGCTTTTCTACCGGTGCTCTGGTCGCTTTCACAGTATGTCAAAGAGGTGCCTATTGTCGGGGAAATTGCTCATCCCCTGTTTGTTGCCTCGCTGGTATGGTCAGTTTTTGGCACAGGTTTGTTAGCAATAGTCGGTATAAAATTGCCGGGACTAGAATTTAAAAATCAACGCGTAGAGGCGGCTTTTCGCAAAGAGCTGGTCTTAGGTGAAGTGGACTCTTCAGGTGAAGTGGATCCTTTGCGTGCCCGACCCGAAACGCTGAAGGAATTATTTGCAAATGTGCGTAGAAACTACTTCCGCTTATATTTCAACTATATGTACTTTAATATCGCGCGTATGCTGTATTTGCAGGCCGACAATATTTTTGTTTATGTTCTTCTAATACCGACCATTGCCGTGGGTGCGATTACCTTTGGCATATTGCAGCAAATTCTGACCGCATTTAACCAGGTTTCCAACTCATTTCAATACCTGGTTAATTCCTGGACCATCATTGTTGAATTGCTGTCGGTCTACAAACGTTTGACTGCTTTCGAGTCAGCGATTAAACATGAGCCACTACCGGGACTCGATGCGATACCGGCAGACGATTATTGATGCTTATATATTCTGATGTGCCTGATCCTTTTTGCGCTACAACAACACGAAGACTACCCGTTGGTGGTGATCGCCAATCGCGATGAGTATTACGCCCGCCCGACCCAGGCGGCACAATGGTGGCCGGATATGCCGGAAATTTTCGCGGGACGTGATCTGGAGGCGCAGGGTACCTGGATGGGAGTTAACAGGAATGGTCGCTTTGCCGCGGTGACGAATGTACGCGAGCCTGGAAATGTGAGCCCGGCCAGATTATCTCGTGGAAATTTAACCCGCGAATTTTTAGCCAGTAACGACCCAGCCGAAACCTTTTTAGCAAGCGTTGAATCAACTGCGGGTGACTATGCGGGATTCAATCTAATCGTTGGCGATAGCTCGGGATTATTTTTCTACTCGAACCGGCATCCGGGAATACGTTGCATCATGCCCGGTACCTACGGCGTTAGCAATGGTCTGTTCGATGAGGCCTGGCCCAAGCTAACCTCGGGCAAACTGGCACTCGCGGCTAGTGTAAAAACCAGTCTCGACAACGATGCCTTAATGCGAATACTCACCGACCATACTACTGCGGAAGATGAAGCGCTGCCCGAGACCGGTGTACCGCTCGACATAGAACGTATGTTGTCGAGTCGATTTATACGCTCTGACGACTATGGAACCCGGGCCTGTAGCATCGTTAAGTTTGACCGCCGGGGACAAATAACTTTTGTCGAGCAAAATTACAACAATGCTGGAGTAATGAGCGACCTGGTTACCGAGGAAATTCAGATAATAAAATAGCCGTGAATATGAGCGGGCAGATACTGTCGTACCCACGTAGGTCCCGTCATTCCCGCGCAAGCGGGAATCTTCACAGCTGTTATATCTAGATTCCGGGACGCCGGACCGCTGCTTTCGCAGGAATGACAGTTCTCGCCTAAAAGATTCCGGCTCTAACGGCCGGAATGACGGTTCAGTGTATTGAAATTATGGAAATGCCAGCGTAGGCTGTGGCTTATGGAAGACACTGATCATTATCGATGTCGGCTCATATATTTAAGGCAAAGCGCTGACCTGTCGAAACAGGCCGAAGCGGCCTGCGAGAAATTGGCTGGCATCGAAGGCATCCTTCTCGCCACGCCAGCCGATCAATACAGTATCCGGTTGATCTATTCTCTCGACTACCTCTCCTTCGAAATGGTTGTCGACCTGCTAGATGAGCTGGGATTCGAAATGAACGATTCGATCCTGCTGACTTTAAAAAATACGATTTACCAGTTTCTGGATACCAATGCACGCGAAAATATGCACATCGATGTCACCCAGTTTGAGGATAAATCTGTCAATCAGCCTGATACGCCGGAAATTCCACATCGATCCTCGGAGAAGTACTGGGAAGACTACCATTAGAGCCACTCGAAAAAATCTTTTCCCGCGCTTATGTACCAGATAACACTGGTCGATATTGCAGTCGCTTTTATCCCGGTGCTGGCAACTGTGATTATAATTGGCTACTGGTCGCAAAGTATAAAATCGGCATCTGTGGCAATTTCACGGATGCTGATTCAACTCCTGTTGATCGGTTATGCGCTGAATTTTATTTTTGACTCGAATAGCCAGTGGATCATACTTCTGGTATTGATGTTCATGCTGATAGCGGCAAGCTGGATAGGACTTAACGCGCTGCCAGTCAATCCCAGGTCACTGTTTATATACAGCTTTTCAGCCATTGCCTGCGGGGGCGGTCTTGTTCTGGTATTCATATCCCAGGGAGTATTGCATGTCGATCCCTGGTACCAGCCACAGGTGATGATTCCAATCGCGGGGATGATTTTTTCAAACTCGATGAACGCGGTGAGCCTCGCCGGTGAGCGACTTTATAGCGAACTTGACCATAATCAGGACTATTCCAGGGCACGTAATATTGCGTTTCAGGCGGCGATGATTCCAGTCATCAATGCACTGCTTGCGGTTGGACTGGTTTCACTCCCCGGCATGATGACCGGGCAAATTCTGGCTGGCACTCCACCGACGATTGCAGCACGCTATCAAATTATCGTCATGTGCATGATTTTCAGCTCTGCCGGAATTTCTTCGGCGCTGTTTTTGTCTTTGCTGAAATATCAAATACAGAATCGGAGCCAATAAATTCATGCTGATCGTAATTAGCATAATAGCGGGGTTAATTGCATTGGCGGCGATTTACCTGGCTAGTCTCGATGGCAGTTATCAGGTTCGGCGCAGCCTGCAAATCAACGCCCCGGTAAAGCGAGTGTTCGCCGCAATTCAAGATCTTAAGACCTGGCCCGAGTGGAGTCCCTGGTTATTACACGAACCCGAAACGAAAGTCATTTATAGCGAAGACTGTCAGCAGGAGGGTG